>Ga0228698_1000271_pt1 | contig 44402 bp, 38 predicted proteins | sample McNCre117_Aug_MG_FD_178015 | JGI IMG/M metagenome (GOLD analysis project Ga0228698, IMG submission 178015) | Freshwater microbial communities from McNutts Creek, Athens, Georgia, United States - 1-17_Aug_MG | ecosystem: Environmental > Aquatic > Freshwater > Creek | place: USA: Georgia... | reverse complement strand
GTGAGCATGATGACGAAGCACGCTTCGCGTGCCGCCCTGGGCCCTGCGCGCTTCGGCACCCCACAAATCGCCCCCACCGGCCACCCCCCACCGCGCATCACCGCACGTTGACTTCTCGGCTTTGAAAGCCATCGCGGAGATGCCGCCGTATGAAAGGGCTTCGCGGCGTTTCGTCTGGCGGCGCTCTTTCCGCAGCGGGCTGCAAAGGCGCAGCCGAGCCCAACGCGCAGGTGGTTCGGGGGGCGGGCGCAGGGCCCATTCCCGGTGACCTCTTGCCTCGTGGTGGCACCGCCGGTGAGGATAGTCAGGCCTGGTCGCACCAGCGGCGGTGCCCCGGGAGCGTGGTCCCGGAGAACGACCCCCGGGCCATCTGCGCACCGCACACGTCGGTTGGACGCACCCCACACTGCAACCGGGCGCACCGCACAACAAGACGGCTTGTGAACCAAAACGTACACATTGGAAGTTCAGCACCAGCCTGAACAACCCGACCGCCTTTTGTACACCTCAGTACAAACCCGTGTTTCCAAGGTAAACCGGTCCAAAACAAGCCGCAACCCTCTTGTTTACCCAGGCAGGCGTGGCTATCGTCCAACCCTCAAGCAGCTTGGCGGATGCCAGATTCCACGTTCAAGTGCATGAATGTTCATTTTGGTACATAACGTCTCTCAACCACTCTACCTGTGCTCAAAGTCGTTCTTCATCGCCTGGCTGTGTCGGTGCCGCTGGTGCTGGTGGTCACGCTGCTGACCTTTTTGCTCAACAGCCTGGCACCGGGTGACCTGGCAGCCACCATCCTGGGGGCCGACGGCACGCGTGAGCAGTACCTGGCGCTGCGCACCGAGCTGGGCCTGGACAAGCCGCTGCTGCTGCAATACCTGGGCTGGCTGGGCCATGCGGTACGCGGTGATCTGGGCGTGTCGTTCTTCACCAAGGAAAGCGTCACCGGCCTGCTCAATGCGCGGCTGGGGGTGTCGGTGGCCATCATGGTTGGCGTGCTGGTGGTGTGCCTGAGCGTGGGCCTGCTGCTGGGCGTGGCCAGCGCGCTGCGCGGTGGCTGGGTGGGCCGGGCGATTGACACGCTGTCGCTGCTGGGCCTGATCTTTCCGTCGTTCTGGCTGGGCCTGGTGCTGATCTCGGTGTTTGCCGTCACGCTGCGCTGGCTGCCGGCCACCGGCTACACCATGTTCAGCGAAAGCCCCCTCGATTGGCTGCTGAGCCTGGTGCTGCCAGTGGTGTCGGTGTCGATGTATTCGATCACCAGCATTGCCAAGCAAACCCGCGATGCCATGAACGATGTGATGGGCCGTGATTTCATCCGGGCGCTGCGCGCCTGCGGCCTGCCCGAGCGCCGGGTGATCTGGCAGCATGCCCTGCGCAATGCGGCGCTGCCGGTGGTCACCGTGCTGGGCCTGGTGATGATTGCCGCCATCAGTGGCACGGTGTTTGTCGAGCGCGTGTTCGTGCTGCCCGGCCTGGGCAGCCTGGCAGTGAGCGCGGCCACCAACAAGGACATCCTGCTGCTGCAGGGCGTCACGCTGTACTTCACGCTGATGACCATCGCCATCAATCTGCTGGTCGACCTGAGCTACGGTTGGCTCAACCCCAAGGTGAGGCTGTCATGAGCGGCGACCTGGCCAAACCTGAAGGCACGCTGCGCCGCCTGCTGCGCCGGCCCCTGGCCGTGGCGGCGCTGGCGTGGCTGCTGGCCCTGGTGGTCATTGCGCTGGCCGCGCCCTGGCTGCCCACGCAAGACCCGCTGGAGCAAGACCTGCTGGGCCTCAAGCAACTGCCCACCGCCGAGCACTGGCTGGGCACCGATGCGCTGGGCCGCGACATTTTTGCGCGGGTGATCCACGGCCTGCCCATCACCGTGGCCGGCGTGCTGGAGGCCGTGACCGTGGCCATGCTGCTGGGCCTGGCCCTGGGCGTGAGCGCCGGCTACTTTGGTGGCCGCTGGGACCGCTGGGTGCAGCAGTACGTGGGCCTGGTGCAATCGCTGCCCAACATCCTCATCCTGCTGGCCGTGCTGACGGTGTTTGGCCAATCGATGCTGGCGGCCATGATCACGCTGGGCATGCTGGGCTCGGCTGGTGTGTCACGGGTGCTGCGCAGCGTGACGCTGCAGGTGCGCGAAGAGCTGTACATCGCCGCCGCGCGCATCTCGGGCCTGGGTGATGCGGCCATCATCTGGCGGCATGTGCTGCCGCGCATCGCCGGGCCGGTCATCGTGCAGCTGGCGCTGTTTGCGGCGGTGTCGGTGATCGTGCAGACGGGCATCAGCTTCCTGGGCCTGGGTGTGCAGCCGCCGGCACCCACCTGGGGCGGCATGATTTTTGAGGCCTCTGCCAGCCTCAATGATTTCCCCTGGCTGCTGGTGCCGTCGGGCGGCGTGGTGGCCCTCACCATCCTGTCGTTTGGCCTGCTGGGCGACAGCCTGCGGGATGCGCACACCGAATCGTGGTCGCGCCCGGCCGTGCGCCAGCAAGGCACCCAACGCAGCGCGCAACGGCCCACCGATGTGCCCGAAGGCAGCCTGCTGTCGCTGCGTGATGTGTGCATCAGCGCAGGCTCGCGGGTGCTGGTCAAGGGCGTCAACCTGGATCTGGCCGCTGGCGAAACCCTGGGCATCGTGGGTGAATCGGGCAGCGGCAAAACCCTCACCAGCCTGTCGCTGATGGGCCTGCTGCCGCCGGGTGTGCACACCACATCGGGCACCGCCGTGGTGGCCGGTGAGGTGATCGACCTGAGCAACGAAACCCGCCTGGCCCAGCTGCGCGGCGCCACGGTGGGCATGATCTTTCAAGAGCCCATGGCCGCGCTCGACCCCTGCTTCACCATCGGCCACCAACTGGCCGAGGTGGTGCGGCTGCAGCCGGGCCTGTCGGCCCAGCAGGTGCAGGCCCAGGTGCTGGCACTGCTGGAGCAGGTGAAGATCCCCCACCCCGCCGATGTGGCCAAGCGTTACCCGCACCAGATTTCGGGCGGCATGGCGCAGCGCGTGGGCATTGCCCGGGCCCTGGCCAGCGAGCCCAGGATCCTGCTGGCCGACGAGCCCACCACCGCGCTGGATGTGACGGTGCAGGCCGAGATCCTGGCCCTGCTGCGCAGCATCAGTGTGTCGCGCCAGATGGCCGTTATTCTGGTCACGCACGATTGGGGTGTGGTGGCCGACATTTGTGACCGCGCCATGGTGTTGCGCCATGGCCAGGTGCTGGAGCAAGCCACGGTGGAAGACCTGTTTCACCGCCCGCAACACCCCTACACGCAAGCGCTGCTGGCGGCCAACCCGCACAGCGCCCAACCCGGCCAGGTGCTGCCCACGGTGGACGACAAGCTCATCGCCTTGCAAGGGGGTGCGGCATGAGCGCGCACACCACCAACAGCACCACGCCGCTGCTGACGGTCAACGATCTGCGCGTCGATTTTGCGCAGGGCAAGGGCCGGGTGTTCCAGGCGCTCAAGGGCGTGAGCCTGCACATCAACGTGGGTGAAACCGTGGGCCTGGTGGGTGAATCTGGCTCGGGCAAGACCACCCTGGGCCGCGTGATCCTGGGCCTGACCGACGCCACCGCGGGCCGCGTGGTGTTCGATGGCGAAGACATCACCCATGCCCCCCGTGCGCGCCGCCAGGCCCTGGGCCGCGACATTCAGGTGGTGTTTCAAGACCCGTATGGTTCACTCAACCCGGCGCGCAGCATTGGCGACACCCTGGCCGAACCCCTGCTGACCGACCGCAGCCTGGGCCGCGCCGACATCCAGCAACGGGTGGCCGAGGTGCTGCAGCGGGTGGGCCTGCCCACCGACACCGCCCAGCGTTACCCCGGGCAGTTTTCAGGTGGGCAGCGCCAGCGCATTGCCATTGCCCGCGCCGTGATTGGCCGGCCGCGCCTGCTGGTGTGTGATGAGCCCGTCAGTGCACTGGATTTGTCGGTGCAGGCCCAGGTGCTCAACCTGCTGAAAGACCTGCAGCAGAGCATGGGCCTGGCCATGCTGTTCATCTCGCACGACTTGACGGTGGTGCGCCATGTGTCGCACCGCACAGTGGTGCTGTACCACGGCGACATCGTCGAGCAAGGCGATGCCGCGCAGGTGCACGAGCACCCGCAACACCCCTACACACGCGCGCTGCTGGCCGCCGCGCCCGTGCCCGACCCCCTGATCCAGCGTGAGCGACGTGCCCAGTTTGAGCGGACCCGCGCCGAGCTGGGCTGAACACCCCAAGGAGACCACACCATGCCCAAGACCACCTCACCCTTGAAAGCCTCTCGCCGCGCCGTGCTGGGCGGCTCGCTGGGCACCGCCGCCCTGGCCGCGCTGCCGCTGCTGGGTGCATCCACGGCACACGCGCAGGGTGCCAAGGTGCTGACGGTTGGCTCGGCGTTTTCACCGCTGAGCATGGACCCGGCCCTCAGCGGCAATGGCCGTGCCGGCGTGCATTTGTCGCCCGCCTACGAGCCCCTGGTGCGCACCCAGGCCGACGGCAAGTTTGCGCCGGGCCTGGCCACCGAATGGGCCATGGGTGCCGACAGCAAGGACGTCACCTTCACGCTGCGCCAGAACGCCAAGTTCAGCGATGGCGAGCCGGTGACGGCCGAGGCAGTGAAAAAATCCATCGAATACTTCGTCAGCAAGAAGGGCCCGTTTGCCGGCAACCTGGCCACGATGGCCGGCATTGACGTGCTGGACAAGTTCAGGCTGCGCATCCGGATGTCGGTGCCGCAACCGGCCCTGCTGTCGCTGTTTGACGCCTACTTCAACAGCGGCGACATCATCAGCCCCAAGGCCCTTGAAAAACCCGATCAGCTGGCCTCGCAAACCTTTGGTGCCGGCCCCTACAAGCTCGACCCGGCCGCCACCATCACCGGCAAGAGCTACACCTATGTGCCCAATGAGCACTACCACGACAAGGCCCGCATCAAATGGGACAAGGTGGTGATCACGGTGTACGAAGACCAGAACTCGGGCGTGCAGGCCATGAAGGCCGGCCAGCTCAAGCTGCTGGTCAGCGACCCCTTCACCGGCCACGCCAACGAAGGCAACCTGGGCAAGGATCTGCGCATCATCTCCGACCCAGTGCAGTGGACAGGCATCGTCTTCGTTGACCGCGAAGGCGTGGTGCAACCCGAGCTGAAAGACGTGCGGGTGCGTCAGGCGATCAACCATGCGCTCGATCGCAAGCTGATCTGCAGCGCGCTGTTTGGCAAGCTGGCCGAGCCCACCTTGCAGCTGCAAAGCCGCGGCTTCATGGGCAACGACCCGGCCCTTGAAAACCGCTACCCCTACGACGTGAACAAGGCCAAGGCCCTGCTGGCCGAGGCCGGCTACAAGGATGGCTTCGAGCTGAAGCTGCAGTACGTGAACAACACGCTCAGCCGCTTCCTGACCATGGCCATTGCCGGCCAGCTCAAGAAGGTGGGCATCCGCGCCGTGACCGAGGAATACCAGAACTTTGGTGCCATGATCGGCTCGGCCCGCAACAAGAAGATGGCCGCGCTGGTGTTCAACAGCAACTCGGGTGTGCCCAACCTGGCCCGCTTCCAAACCCTCGATCCCAAGGGCAGCCTGAACTTCTACGGCACCGAGGACGCCACCCTGGCCAAGCTGATCAACGAAGCCGCACTGCTGCCGCTGGACAAGGCCGAAGCCGCCTGGAAGAAGGTGTACGCCCATGTGGTCGAGATCGCCTGGTTTGCGCCGGTGGTGGCCAGCCACACGGTGTACTTCGCTTCCAACACCATCAAGACGCCCAAGATCGGCAAGAGCGTGGTGATCGACCTGATCGACGTGGTGCCCGCCTGATCGGCGCAACCCATGCAGCCCAACACAGCAACCACCATGATCAACGCCATCGACAAAGCCCCCCTGTGCCCGGCCATAACCGAGATGACCCGCCGCTGGCAGGAGTCGGGCATCCCTGACCTGTACGAGGGCGGCAACGGCCCCGTCAGCCGCGAGCGTGCCCGCAACATCCGCGCCCTGCTGTACCCCAAGCCCAAGCTGCCGCAAGGCGAGATCACCGCCCGCACCATCCCCGGCCAGGCCGGCGACATCGCGGTGCGCATCGTGCGGCCGCTGCAGGGTGAGCCCACTGGCACACTGGTGTACTTTCATGGTGGCGGCTGGGTGCTGGGCGACATCGATTCCCACGAGGCCCATGCCATCCGCCTGGCCAACCGTGCTGGTGTGGTGGTGCTCAATGTCGAGTACCGCCTGGCCCCCGAGCACACCTTTCCGGCGGCCATTGACGACGCCGAAGCCGCCACCGCCTGGGCCCATGCCCACCTGGCTGAGCTGGGTGGTGCCGGCAAGCCGCTGGCCGTGGGCGGTGACAGCGCTGGCGGCAACCTGGCCGCAGCCGTGGCCTTGTATGCCCGCGATGCCGGCATCACGCTGGCCGCGCAGCTCCTGATCTACCCGGCCACCAAGCTGGCCGGGCGCGGCGGGCCCGAGCTGCAATACCTGGGTGAAGACGCGGCCAACAAGGCGCTTGACCCCCGTGCATCGCCGGTGCTGGCACCCACGCTGGCCGGTGTGGCACCAGCCATCATCGGCGTGGGCCCGCACGACTTTTTATACCAGGACAACCTGGGTTATGCCAACGCCCTGCAGGCAGCGGGCGTGCCCCTGCTGATGCGCCAGTTCGCCACGCTGAACCACGGCTTCTTCAGCTACACCGCCATTTCTGAAGACAGCCGCGCGGCCGCCGATCAGCTGTGCGACGACCTGCGCCAGCACCTGGCGGGCTGAAGGGGCAGGCTGGGCGCACCATGGATCCGGTCAAGCTCGACATCCTGAACGCGGCGCTGGCCGAGTTTGCGCAGGTGGGTTTTGAAGGTGCGCGCATCGATGCCATCGCGGCGCGCACCGACACCAGCAAGCGGATGATCTACTACCACTTCGGCAACAAGGAAGGCCTGTACGCCGAAACGCTTGAGCACGCCTACCGTGTGGTGCGATCAGGCCCACCACCCAGCGCGCACGCTGAGCTGCCACCGCTGCAGGCGCTGGCTGCCTATGCCGCGTCGGTGTTTGACACCTTCCATGCCCACCCCGATTTTGTGCGCCTGGTGATCCAGGAAAACCTGCAGGGCGGCCGCTTTGTGGCGCGCTCGGCGGCCATCCGCGAGATGAACCAGCACACCCTGGGCCTGCTGCGGCAAATCGTTGAGCGCGGCCAGGCCGAAGGCAGCATGCGGCCCGAGCTGCAGGCCATCCACGTCTACATCAACTTCATTGGCCTGTGCCACTACAACATCTCGTCGCGGCACACCTACCAGGCCCTGTTCGACATCGACCTGACCAACCCCGCCGTGTTGGCCGCGCGCAAGCAGGCCATTTGTGAATCGATCGTGCGCTATGTCCAACCCTGATCCCGGCACCCTGCAGCAGCGCCTGCTGGCCGCAGCAGCCCAGCAGCCCGCCCAGCCCCTGGGCACCACGCTGGCCTGGGAGGCCCTGGTCACCATCGCACCGCGCCAGGCCCTGGGCCACGGCCCGCTGGGTGAGCGCTTCATCATCCCCATCACGGGTGGGCGGTTCCAGGGTGGGCCGGCCCACGCCGACCTGCACGGCCAGGTGCTGCCGGGTGGGGCCGACCGCCAGCTGTGGCGGCCCGATGGCGTGCGCGAGCTCGATGCCTTCTACGAGATGCAGCACGACGACGGCACGGTCATCACCATCCGCAACCGCGTGCTGATCGATGACCCCGCCGGCGGCCCGCGTTACGCGTGCTCGCAGGTGCAGGCCACCGCGCCCGCAGGCCCGCACGCCTGGCTGAACCGCCGCGTGCTGGTGGGCAGCCTGCACCCGCTGCCGCCCGAGCAGGCGGCGGTGCTGATCCGGGTGTGGCTGCTGGGCGCACCCTGACGCACTTCGGCTTTGCCGCGGGCTTGTCGCCCAGGTGATACGCAGGGCGGCACTGCGGCCAGATCATCCGCCGCATCACAACGGAGACACGCCCATGAACCACCCTCCACTGGCACCACGTCGGCACTGGGCTGCAGCCCTGGCCGTGGCCCTGCTGGCCACCCTGTCACCCCTGGGGGCCCAGGCGGCCGGGCTCAAGGCCCTGGGCCTGCAGGCAACGGGCGGTGCGCAGCTGTCGCCCGCCTTCAACCCGCAAACCACCCAGTACAGCGTGCAGGTGCAAAGCGACATCGCCATGATCACCTTGCAGCCGCAGGTGGCCGAGGCCGGTGCGGTGGTGAGCGTGATGGTCAATGGCCAAGCCACCGATGCCAAGGCCCCCTTGCAGGTGCCGCTGGCCGTGGGTGCCAACCAGGTGGATGTGCAGGTGCGTGATGCCGCAGGCCGGGCCATCGACCGCTACCAGCTGGCCGTGGAGCGCGAAAACATCGCGCCGGTGGTGGCCAAGTTTTTGAAGAAGAGCTTCAACGACACGGCCACCGGCCGCACCATGCCTTACCGCCTGTTTGTGCCCGACGGTTATGTGCCGGGCAAGGCCTACCCGCTGGTGGTGTTTTTGCACGGCGGCGGCGAGCGCGGCACCGACAACGAAAAAACCCTGACCGCCAACCAGGGCGGCACCGTGTGGGCCAAGCCCGGCGAGCAAGCCAAGCGCCCGGCCTTTGTGCTGGTGCCCCAGGGCCGCGAAGTGTGGGACGGCGGTTTTGGCCGCACCCGCAATGCCGACAACAAGATCGACCTGCAGGCCGCCCTCACACCGTCCGATGACCTGAAGACCGCCCAGCGCCTGCTGCAGGCCGTGCTGGCCGACTACCCCGGCATCGACCGCAAGCGCCTGTACCTCACCGGCATCTCGCAGGGCGGCCTGGGCACCTGGGCCTGGAACGTGCTGGAGCCCGAGCTGTTTGCCGCCATGGTGCCCATTTGCGGCGGGGGCGATCCGGCCCAGGTGGCCGTGCTCAAGAACAAGCCGCTGTGGGCCTTCCACGCCGCCGCCGACCCGGTGGTGCCCGCCACCTTCAGCCGCCGGGCCATTGCAGCCGTGCAGGCCGCAGGCGGCCAGCCCCGCTACACCGAATACGACGAAGCCACCTACTTCCACCCCATGGCCCACTTCTCATGGGTACCGGCCTACCAAACCGAAGCCATGCGCGAGTGGCTGTTTCAGCAGTCGCGTTGAGTTTTTTTAGCCTGTCGATTCCGGCGTGGGTTTCAGCCTATTGTTGCTGCCAGTTTTTGCCTTTTGAGCATGAGAGCGGCGCGGTGGGGGGTGGCCGATGGGGGCTCATACTGGGGCGGTCGGCGCTGCGCACCGACTACCCTGTAGTGCTCGGTCCCAGGGCGCACTGCAGAACTCGCTGCGCTTGCGTTGCAAGCTCCGCTCGAACAACTGCAGTGAGCATGATGACGAAGCACACTTCGCGTGCCGCCCTGGGCCCTGCGCGCTTCGGCACCCCACAAATCGCCCCCACCGGCCACCCCCCACCGCGCTGAACCGCACGTTGACTTCTCGGCTTAGAAAGCCATCGTGGATGGGCCGCTGCGCGAACGGGCCATGCGGCGTTTCTCGTCTCGCGTCGCTCTTGCCGCAGCGGGCTGCAAAGGCGCAGCCGAGCCCAACGCGCAGGTGGTTCGGGGGGCGGGCGCAGGGCCCATTCCCGGTGACCTCTTGCCTCGTGGTGGCACCGCCGGTGAAGATAGTCAGGCCTCGCAGCACCAGCGGCGGTGCCCCGGGAGCGTGGTCCCGGAGAACGACCCCCGGGCCATCTGCGCACCGCACACGTCAGAGGAGCGCAGCGCACACGGCAGTGGAGCGCAGCGCACACGTCGGTTGGGCGCACTCAACACGCCGGTCAGGCGCGCCGCATACGGCAGCAGAGCACACCGCACAAGTCAACGAAGCGCCGGGTCTACTTCAGGCCCACCTTCTCCAGCATCACCACCATCGCCGCATAGCCTCGGTCGCGGGCCAGTTGCAAGGGGGTGCGGCCGTCGCGGTCGGTGAGGCGGGTGCTGGCACCGGCATCGAGCAAGGCCCGAACGGTGGCCTGGTGGCGGGTGCCGCCGTCGCCCAGCACGATGGCTTCGATCAGGGCTGTCCAGTGCAGGTTGTTGACGTGATCCAACGGGGCACCGGCGGCGATCAGCTGGCGCACCACCCCATCGTGGCCCAGGTGGGCTGCGGCGATCAGGGCGGTGCCGTCGTAGCGGCTGGTGACGAGCCGGGCGCTGGCACCGTGGGCCAGCAGCACACGCAGGCTGTCTTCGTCGTCGGCCACGGCGGCGATGGTGACCGCGTCATAACGGTCGTTCTCCAGGGCCGATGCATCAGCCCCGGCGGCCAGCAGCGCCTTGATGGCCGCGCGTTGCCGCGCAAAGGTGGCCACATGCAGGGCGGTGCGGCCCCGGGCATCGCGGGCCTCACGGGCGGCCGGGCCGGTGGCGGCCAGCCGCTGCACAGCGGCCACATCACCCTGCCAGGCTGCCGTGTGCAGCGGGCCAAAGCGCGCCACCTCGGCCGTGCTGGGGCCCACCTGCGCCCACGCCGGGCTGGCCAGGGCCAGCGCCAAGGTCAGCGCAGCGGCCAGACGCTGCAGGCCGAAGCTCACTTGAGCAGGTCCTTGACCTTGTCCAGGCCGGTCATGGCGCATTGCTCGTCCAGGTGGCCGCCGGGTGCACCACCCACGCCCACGGCGCCGATCACTTCGTTGCCCGCCTTGACGGGCACGCCACCCCCCACCAGCAAAAAGCCGGGGATGTGCACCAGGGTGGCGGCAGCCGGGTTCTTTTGCACGTTGTCGGCCATGGCCAGGGTGGTGTTCTTGGCCGATGCCGAGGTGAAGGCCTTTTGCTGGCTGGCACCCAGGGTGTGCGGGCCGGCGTTGTCGGCGCGTTGCACGGCGCGCACGCCGCCGGCGCGATCCACCACGGTGACGGCCACGTTGTAGCCGTTGGCGGCGCAGGCGGCCAGGGTGGCCGAAGCCAGCTGGTTGGCCAGATCCAGCGACATGTTCTTTTCGGTGCGGACAGCCTGGGCATGCGCCATCGGGGCGGCCAGGGTGGCGGCCAGCGTCAGGGCGATCAGGGTGAGGCGGGGGGTGGTGTTCATGGGGTCTCCAGGTGCTTGCTGCGGCCGCGTTGTGGCCGTGCATGCACTGTAGAAACCGGGCCGCCGGGCCGCCATTCGTACGGCCACGCCGGGCCCTACGTACATCTACGCAGCGGCGTGCTGATCAGGCGCCAATGTCTTGCAGCGCGGTGCCATACCGGCGGATCAGTTGCGCCAGCGAGGCCACCTGCAGCTTGGCCGACAGGTTGGCGCGGTGGGTTTCAACGGTGCGGGGCGACAGATCGAGCTTGCGGGCAATGACCTTGTTGGTCTGGCCTTCGATGATCTCGGCCAGGATCTCGCGCTCGCGGCTGGTCAGGCGCGCCAGCGCGTCACGCGCTTCGCGGTCGGCGGCCAGGCGCTCGCGCGAGCGCACATGGGTGTGCACGGCCTGGTGCAGGGCTTCGAGCAGCACCTCGTCGTCCACCGGTTTTTCCAGAAACTCGGCCGCGCCCGACTTGAAGGCGCGGCGGCACATCTCGACGGTGCCGTGGCCCGTCAGCAGGATGACGGGCTGGTCCACCCCCTGCTGCTGCAGCGTATCGAGCACCTGCATGCCGCTGGCACCGGGCATGCGCACATCCAGCACGATGGCACCGATGGCCTCGCGGTCGAAGCCGACAAGGAACGAGGCCGGGTCGGCCCACAGGGCCACACGCAGGCCCACGGTGCCGATCAGCAGGGCCAGGCCTTCGCGCACGGCCTGGTCGTCGTCCACAACCTGGATCAGCGGTGAGACAGGGTTCATGGTGGGGTGGGCGCCAAAGGCAGGGTCAGGGCGAATTCAGCGCCGGCCTGCGGGCTGCTGTGCACGCTGATGCTGCCGTGCATGGCCTGCGCCAAAGTCTCGCACAGGCTCAGGCCCAGCCCCAGGCCACCGCTGCGTGTGGTGAAAAAGGGCTCGAACAAGCGGGGCAGCACATCGGGCGGCACACCGGGGCCGTTGTCACGCACGGTGATCACCGCTTGTTCGCCCATCACCCGGCAGGCCAGCACCACACTGGCGCCGGCGCGGGGGCTGCTGTCCAGCGCCTGCATGGCGTTGCTGATCAGGTTGAAGATGATCTGCTCCAGCGCCACCGGATCGGCCAGCACACTGACCATGCCGGGGATGAGCGTGAGGCTGATGCCCTGGCGCTGGGCGTCGGGCCGACACAGCTCGATCACCTGACGCAGCAGCTCATCGACCGCCACGGGCTGCGGCGCAGGGGCCAATTCGGGCGAGGCCACCAGTCGGCGGATGCGCCCCACCACATCGGCGGCACGCCGCGCCTGCGTGGCCACCTGCACCAGGGCCTGGCGGGCGGTGTCCAGCTCGGGCGGGTCATCGTCCAGCAGGCGGCGTGCAGCCTGGGCATTGGCCATCACGGCGGTGAGGGGCTGGTTCAATTCATGGGCCAGGCCGGCGGCCAGCTCACCCAGGGTGTTCAGGCGGGCCACGCGGCCCACCCGCAGCATGTCCTCGGCACGGCGGCGGGCCCGCACACCCTGCTGCCAGGCTTGCCAGGCCCAGGCCACCCCCACGCAGTTGGCCAGCCACAGGGCCAGCCAGGCCCAGGGCCATTGCGAGGGCCCCGTGGCGCGCTGCAGGCGCAGCTCAAAGGCCTGGCCCGGGGTGGACAGGGCCTTGGCAAACACAAAGCCCTGGGTGAGGCCAAAGGGACGATCTGCCGCCGGCTGCCCGGGCTGCAGGGCCAGCGTCTGGCCGGCCCAGATCAGACTGACCTGTACCGGGCCGTCGCGGGCGATGGGCCATTCGTCCCAGGGCACCAGGCGGCGCATGTCCACCCGCACCGCAAAGCTGGCGGGCGCGCCGGCCTGCACCAGGGTGTACTGCAGGGCGGCAGCATCCAGCGCGACCAGCTCGGCATGGCGGCTGCTGCGCGATCGCTGCTCGGCGGCGTCCAGGCCCGGCACCGCCCAGGCCTGGTTGGCCTCGCGGCGCCACACGGTCAGGATGTGGGACTGCGTGGCCGGCAGGCGCTGCTCGGCCGCATCACCGCCCGGGCTGGCCGGGCCCAGCAAGGCCAGCGTGGCCAGCGTGGCGTCCAGCTGCGCCATGCGCTGGCTGAGCAGCCGGTGGGCCAGCGCGGCATCGGCCTGGAAGGCCTCGCGGCGCCAGGCGATGTCCAGACGCACCAGAACGAGCACGCCGGCCAGGGCCAGCAGCACCCAGGCCAGCACCTGCCGCACCGGAAGGCCACGCATCGTTTGCATGGGCCCGATTTTGCAATGCCCGTAACATGGGCCAGGCATGGACAAGCACCCACACTCCCATCTCAGCATGCTGCAGCGGTTTGGCCGCTCAATCACCAGGATGATGGCCTGGCTCGCCATTTGGCTCGTCAGCAGCCCCTTGATGGCCGCCCCGATGGTGGTGGTGCACAACGGGCCGGAGGCCTCAGGCGACACACGGCAAGACTACTACTGGCAACTGCTTCGGGCCGCCCTGGACATCACGCGCCCCCAGTATGGTGACTACGTGCTGCGCGCCCACCCCGAGCTGCTGCCCCACCAGCGCGCGGTGGCCGCTGTGCAATCGGGACAGGGGCCCATCAACATCATCTGCCGGGGCCTGAACGACGACCTGGCTGCACGCTTGCTGCCGGTGATGCTGCCACTGGACAAGGGCCTGTTGGGTACACGGCTGATGCTGGTGACCGAGGCCACGCAACGCAAGCTGGATCAGCTGGCTGATGTGCAGGGGCTCAAGCGTTTTTCGGTGGGCCAAAGCGCCACCTGGGCCGATGCGCAAGTGCTGCGACAAGCGGGCTTCTCGCTGGTGCTGACCGACAACTACGAGAGCCTGTTCAGGATGCTGGACGCCGGCCGGTTTGATCTGCTGCCGCGCGGTTTGGTGGAGATCGAAGGCGAGTTTGCCCATTACCGCCACAACCTGCCTGGCCTGCGTATCGAGAGCCGCTTCATGCTGCAGTACCCCTTGTCGCGTTACTTCATGGTGGGTCGCAGCGCCGAGGGCGAGCGCATGGCCGCCCGGATTCGTGATGGGCTGCATGCGCTGCAACGCAGTGGCGAATTCGATCGGCGCTACGCCGCCTTCAAGCGCGAGGTGCTCAAGGGCCTGTCGCTCAAGGGCCGGATGGTGATGCACCTGCCCAACCCCTTGCTGCAGTCCGACGTGCCCTTCGACGACCCACATTGGTGGGACAAACTGGGCGCAGAGCTGGGTCAACCCTGACAGCCACCATGCAAGCCCTGCTCGACGCCATTGCCACGCTGCAGATCCTGCCCCATGCCCACCGGGTGTTCCATGGCCGTGGCGGCCTGCACCCGGGCTGCGAACACTGGACGCTGGACAGCTACCCGCCGGTGTGGGTGCTGACCAGTTTTGCGCCGGTGCCCGATGACGAGCTGGCCGTGCTGGGCCAGGCCCTGGCGCAGCGCTGGGCGCAGCTGGCACCTGGCCAGCCCTTGAACTGGGTGTTCCAGTGCAGGCTGGAGGGCCGCCCGCACACCCAGCTGATGGCCGGCAGCGTGCCCGAGCCGCACATCGTGCAGGAAGGCGCGGCGCGTTACGGCGTGCATGTTCTGCGCGGCCAGAACCACGGCCTGTTTCTGGACATGGCCGAAGGCCGGCGCTGGGTGGCCCAGAATGTGGCCGCTCACCCTGATTGCAAGGTGCTGAACCTGTTTGCCTACACCTGCGCGTTTTCGGTGGTGGCGCTGCAGGCCGGTGCGCGGCAGGTGGTGAACCTGGACATGAGCCCCGGTGCCCTCAAGACCGGCCAGCACAACCACGCGCTCAATGGCCTGACATCGGGTGCCAGTTTTCTGGCGCATGACCTGTTCAGCTCATGGGGCAAGGTGACGCGCCAAGGCCCCTATGACCTGGTCATCATGGATCCACCCAGCTACCAGAAGGGCAGCTTTGTGGCCACCAAGGATTACGCCCGGCTGCTGCGGCGGCTGCCTGCGCTGCTGGCCCCGGGCGGGCACGCACTGGTGTGCCTGAACGCACCCGAGTTGCCATTTTCGTTTTTGCAGGACACACTGCGGCAAGAAGCCCCTGATCTGATCTGTTTGCAGCGCCTGCCCAACCCGGCTGCGTTTGCCGATGTGTCGACCGATCGTGCCCTGAAGGTGATGGTGGTCAAAGCCCAGGAGTAGTGCCCCATGAAAGCCCTGTCTGCCCTTTTCAGCCTGATCTGTGCCCTGGCCGGCCCAGCCATGGCGGCCGATGCCTTGCCGGACCCGGCAGGCCTTGTCCGCTGCAACCAGATCACTGCCACGGTGCCCGCCAACGCGGCATCGGCACCCGCCTATCGCCTGCATGTGGCCGACGGGCAGTTGGTCAGCTGGGATTTCCGGCTGCACATCACGCCGCCCCTGCCAGCCGGTGTGCAGCCGCAGTTGTGCCTGACCGGCGGCCACGCCCTCACCGCCCTGCAGGGGGGCGAACTCACCCCCTACACGCCGCGACTGATCGTGCCGCGTGACGAGTTTGTCTCGGGCCACGACGCCAAGGGCCAGCCGCTGACATCCACCGGCACCCTGCTGAGCTTTGCGCCGCTCAAGCCGCTGAACGAGGCCGCGGCCGGGGCCAGCCCGGCGGCGGCCAGCGGTGCCAGGGCTGCCGATCAGCCCGTGCTGGTCCAGTTCTGGAAGCCGACCGAACGGGTGCGGCCGGTGCTGCGTTGGGTGGGTGCCGACCAGCAGCCCGTCACCGTCGTCAGCGACCAGGTGGTCTCGCTGGGCCAGGCCCCTGCCTCGTGGGCCTTGAGCGTGCTGGCCGTGGGCACGTGCCTGCTGATCATCGCGCTGATCTGCCGGCGTGGCCAGGTGTCGCCGATGGGCCTGCTGCTGCACGACGACGGCCACCTGTCGCTGTCCAAGGTGCAGATGGCCTGGTGGACGGTGACCGTGGCCTTGCTGGCGGTGTATTTCGTGGGCATCCAGGAGGATTTCCCGGCCATCCCCAATGCACTCATCGTGCTGATGGGCATGAGCCTGGGCACCACTGGCCTGAGCTATTTCGCCGACGCCCAGGCTGCGCCCGCGGTGGCCAATCAGGCAGGCGCAGCCGCTGCCGCACCAGCGCCCGCACCAGCGCCCGCACCAGCGCCTGCTGCAGTGCCTGCTGCAGTGCCTGCTGCCGCCAACAGCGCCGGGGTACGGCCGCGCAGTTGGCAATGGCTGGATCTGCTGACCAACTTTGATGGCCATCAGGCCAGCCTGTCGCTGGCACGCGCGCAGATGCTGCTGTGGACGCTGCTGCTGGCGCCCATCTTTTTTGCCAAGAGCGTGCTGATGGGCCAGTTGTGGCCCATCCCCTGGGAAGTGCTGGCCCTGATGGGCGTGAGCCAGGCAGGCTACCTGCTGCCCAAGACGCAGGCCAAACCCGGCCCCTGACGACGGCTACAGCAAACCGGCTTCCTTCAACCCGTACATCACATTGCGGGCGAAGTCCTTGACGACGCCTTCATCGTGCTTGAAGGGTGTGGGGGCACCCACCTTGTAGCTGGCCGACCAGATGGTCTTGAAGCTGGACTCTTCTTGCAGGATGGCGGTCACCAGCATGTACTGGTTGCACATCATCACGGTGCAATCGGTCTGCACGCGCACCGGTTGCAGGATCAGCCGGGTGCTGGCGGTGCCCGCCACGGCTGTCAGCTTCACCTGCCGCTCGGTCAGTTGCTGCGACACATGCTGGGCTGCCAACTGGTTGAACAAGGCCAGCAACAGCTTGCCATCGTCACGGGCCTTGGCCCGATCCGACTCGCTGAACTGCACCCCTTGCGGGCCGGTCTTGGTCATCTGGCCTTCGATGCCGGGTCGCTCAACCCAAACCACCGTGGTGTCGGCCAACTTCTTCTGGTAAGACTGGTCTCGCACCACCGGCCCGACCGGTGTGGTGCAAGCCGACAGGGCCCACGCGATGGCGCAAGCCCAGATCCATGAGACTCGATACTGCATGCTCATGCTCCAACAACTGCCCGGAAGACTGCCACCCGGGTCAGCGGTGATTATGAGTGCACGCGATCGTCAAAGCCCAGCAGGCGCACCGGCGTTTGCCAGAACAGGCGGTGGCGGTCGGCGGCATCGGGCAGCAGGGCTTCAAACCAGCGCAGCAAGGGGCCGATGTCGACCCGCTCAGGGGCGCGCAGGAAGGGCCAGTCGCTGGCCCACAGGCAATGGTCCAGGCCATAGGCCTCGATCAGGGCCTGCACATAGGGCCGCGCGTCATCAAACGGCCAGCCCTGGCTTGAAAACTTCTGCATGCCCGATAACTTGACGGTGGCGCGGCCACTTTGCGCCAGCTTCAGCACCGCCTGAAAGCCCGCCTGGCCCAGGCCGCGTGCCGGATCGGGCCGGCCGCAGTGGTCGATCAGGATGCGGGCACCGCTCTCCAATACCCAGGGCGCCAGTTGCACCATCTGGTCTTGATCGACCTGCACCTGCACAAACATGTCCAGGTCAGCCAGTCGGCGCATCAGGGGGCGGGATGGCTCGTAGTGCGCCACGCCGTGCAGCGCCATGTTGAAGGCCACGCCCACCACGCCTTGATCACGCAGGGCCCGCAGAGTGTCGGCGTCGGTGTCGGGGGGCACCACGGCCACCCCCTTGAAACGCCCGCCGCTGGCCGCCAGGGTATCGAGCAGGCAGCGGTTGTCAAAGCCATAACCAGAGTTGGGCCCGACGATCAGCGCATGGCGGATGCCATAGGCGTCCATCACCGCGCGGTGCTGCACCTGGGTGCCGATCTCGGGCCCTGCCGGCCGGTAGCCCACATCGGGTGCGTAGGCAAACCGTGCCGGATCGAGCACGTGGTTGTGGCAATCGACCTTGGGTTCGTCAAAGATGCTCATGGCGGTGGCGGCAGCCTTCACTTGGCGGCAGCCGTGCCCAGCGCCGGCAGGGTGGCCTTGACCTCCTGCTTGCCGTTGCGGGCCTCGACCAGGAAGCTTTCACGGTCGAGGTCGCCGTTGGCGTCGATGCTCACGTCCATGATCACATTGGGGTGCTGGGCGGCTGACACCTTCAGGCCGTGCAGGGCCTTGGCCACGGCCGCCGAATCAACCTTGCCCACCTTCTCGATGGCGGCTTTCAGGATGTACACGCCGGTGTAGCCCTTGATGCCGTTGTGGTCGGTGATCGAGCCGTAGGCGCGCTCATAGCGTGCGCTGAAGGCCCGCATGGCCGGGATGGGTGCATCCACCGTCAGGCCCACATGGGCCACGGCGCCGTTGGCGGCTTCGCCGGCCAGCTCGATCACCTTTTGGCCCACCAACGTGGTTTCGCCCACGATGGGCTTGCTCACGCCCTGTTTGCGCAATTCGCGCAGGGCACGGGCCGATTCTTCCTCGTTGGTGTACACAAAGACCACGTCGGCCTCGCTGCGCTTGGCCTTGAGCACGGCGGCCGAAAAATCAACCTGGTTCTGGTCGGTAGAGATATCAGCCGTGACCTGCACGCCCAGCGGCTGCAGGGCCTTCATCAGGGCTTCGCGGCCACCCTTGCCGTAGTCGTTGTTCACGTAGATCAGCGCCAGCGTCTTGGCCTTGAGCGTGCCGGCGATGTAGCGCGCCACCTTGGGCATGGCGGTGTCTTGCGTGAAACTGGTGCGGTAGATGAACGGGTTGCCCTGCTTGGTGATGGCTGCGGCCTCACCGCCGGTGAAGTTGATGACTTCTGCGCGGCGGGTTTCAGCCATGCTGACCATGATCGAGCCTGAGAATACCGGCCCGAACACCGCAAACACCTTGTCGTCAACCGCCTTTTGCGCCAGGCCCTTGGCCACGCCCGGGTTGCTTTGTGTATCGGCCGTGGTGGTGGCGATGGGCCGGCCCAGGATGCCGCCGGACGCATTGATCTCCTTGACGGCGAGCTCGACGCCGTTCTTGAAATTGGTGCCCGATGTGGCCCCCGCGCCCGACAGCTCAACGATGTTGGCGATGCGGATGGGCTCGGCTGCCCAGGCCGTGGTGGCACCCAGGGCCGCCAGGCAGGCCAGGCTGCGCAAAAAAGTGATACGTTGCATGCTGTCTCCGTTGCTATGGTGTGTCATGCGCGCGGCGCGCTGGCCTGCACTGTGCCTGAGCGCGCAGGCCCGGACATCAGGGCTTGCGCGATGGCAGGCGGCTCACTTGGGGTACAACAGCTCGCGCACCGGGCTCATGTCGGCCTGCAGTGTGGCGGCCAGCTCGGGCAGGCCGAAAAAGCGCAGGTACTCGGGCACCTGCTGCACCAGCATTTCAAAGCCGGGGTGGGCGGTGATGCCGCGCTCGCGGCAGGCGCGCAGCAGCGGCGTGGGCTCGCGGGTCATGATGATGTCGACCACCGCCGCGCCGGGGTTCAGGCGCGACGGATCAATCGGCAGCGGATCATCGGCCTTCAGGCCCTGCGAGGTGCAGTTGACCACCAGATCAAAGCCGGCCGGATCGGCCGATGCGGCCACCACCACGCTGGGGCCGAATCGCGGCACCAGGCGATCAACCAGGGCCTGCGCCTTGGGCGTGCTGCGGTTGGCAATGGCCAGGCGCGCCGGGCCACGTTGGGCCAGCGCGGCGGCCACGGCCTGGCCACCCCCGCCTGCGCCCACCACCAGCACCTGGCGGCCGGCCACATCGATGCCAAAGTGATCCAGGCCCTTCACGAAGCCCAGGCCATCAAACAGCGCGCCTTCCAGGCCGCCTTGCGGGCTGCGCCGCACCGCATTCACGGCGCCCGCGGTTTGCGCCACCGGGTCGCAGATCTGCATCAGATCGTGCATGGCCGCCTTGTGCGGGATGGTGACCCAGAAGCCGCCCAGGTTCTCGGCCTCGAAGGCATGGCGCACAAAGCCGGCCAGTTGCGCGGCGGGCACCTTGACGGGCACCACCACGGCATCGACGCCATGCAGCGCAAACAGGTGGTTGTAGACCTCGGGGGCGCGTACCTGCGCCACGGGGTCGCCAATGATCATGAAGACGCGGGTTTTACCGGTGATGGGCATGAGCAGGCTCTTGAAGAGGGTGAGGGATGGAAAACGGAAAGCGGCAGGCGACTGAAATCAAAGCTGGGCCAGGGTGTGCAAGCTGGCCAGCAAGGATGCCTTGTCCTGGCCCAGCATTTTCAACAATCTGGCCTCGTGCTGGGCAAACTGCCGCTTGAGCCGGCGCAGCAGCTGGCGGCCTTCGGGCGTGAGCACGATGCGCCGGTTGCGCCGGTCTTGATCGCACACCAGGCGTTGGGCCAGGCCGCGTGCCTGCAGCGCGTCGATCAAGGGCACGATGCGGGGCCGCTCGACGGCCAGCACGGCTGCCAGCTGGGATTGCGTGATCTCGGGGTTGTCAGCGGCCACGGCCAGCACCGAAAACTGCGCCAGCGTGATGCCGGCATCGCCGAAGGCGCGGTAGATGTCCTGGAACACAGCCAACTGCGCGCGGCGGATCGAATACCCCACCGTGCCAAGCAGGTAGCCCATGTCGATGGGCGCAGGGGGGTTGGGCGGGGCGGGCGGCTTCATGGCGCAAGTTTAGGCGCTGCGCCGATCTCGTAAACCCGCACGCAATCAGGTAACAGGCTTAACTATTATGGATTCCTTTTGTGCACAAGGAGCCCCCGTGACCACCCCTGCCACCACCGAAGACCTGGTGCTTTACGAGACCCCGGTGCCCCATGTGGCGCGTGTGGTGCTGAACCGGCCGCGCACCCGCAATGCCCAGAACACCCAGCTGCTGTATGAGCTGAACGCCGCCTTCGACCGCGCCGCGCAGGACGACGACATCAAGGTGGTGATCCTGGCGGCCAATGGCAAGGATTTTTCGTCGGGTCACGACCTGCACGAAAACCCGCGCGAGGTGGACATGAGCCGCTACCGCCCGGTGGGCACCTGGTGCGGCTTTGGCTGCGCCGGTGCCGAGGCGCAGATGGCGCGCGAGAAAGAGATCTACATCGGCTTTTCAGAGCGCTGGCGCAACTTTGCCAAGCCCACCATCGCCGCGGTGCAGGGCAAGTGCATCTCGGGTGGCCTGATGCTGGTGTGGCCCTGCGACCTCATCATCGCGGCCAGCGACGCGCAGTTTCTCGACAACACCGTGAACATGGGCCTGCCCGGTGCCGAATACTTCAACCACCCCTGGGAGCTGGGGGTGCGCAAGGCCAAGGAGCTGCTGTTCACCTCGGGCTGGTGGAGTGCCGATGAGGCCCATCGCCTGGGCATGGTCAACCATGTGGTGCCCCCTGAAGAACTGCAGGCCTTCACCCTGGCCATGGCCGAGCGCATCGCCCGCCAGCCCCTGTTTGCCCTGAAGACCGTGAAAGAGGCGGTGAACGCCGCGCAGGATGCACAAGGCCGCGTCAATGCGATGCAAACCTCGTTTGCGCTGCACCAGCTGGGCCATGCGCACAACATGCAGGTCTTCGGCCTGCTGATCGATCCATCGTCGACGGCGGCAGGCATGTCCAAGTCGTCCACCTACGCCAACAAGGGCGATTGAAGGCGCAGGCCTGGATCAGGCCAGATCCACCGGCGCGGCGTGCAGCAGGTTCAGCTTCTTCGGGATGAGCTTGAGCTCGAAGAAGGTGTCGGCGATGGCCTGTTGCTCGGCCAGGATGTCGCGGGTAACCAGCGCGGTGCCGTAGGCAGCACGGCCCACATAACGCTCGGTGATGGACTTGTCCAGGCCCAGCACGGCCGACAGCTCGGCCGCGGCGGCCGGCTTGTTGCCAGACACCCAGTTGTCGATGGCGTTCACTTCCTGGATGGCGATCTTCAGCACATCGGTGTTGCGCGTGGCAAAGTCACGGGAGGTGAAGTAGTAGCCCCGGTTCTTGACGATGCCGCTGGCGTCGGCCAGCAGCTGCGCGTCCAGCGTCTTTTGCGCGGCGGCGTAAAACGGGTCCCAGATGATCCAGGCGTCGATGGCACCCTTTTCAAAGGCCGCGCGGGCATCGGGCGGCGGCAGGAACACCGACTGCACATCACCGTACTTCAGGCCATGCTTTTCAAGCAGCTTGACCAGAAAGTACTGCACGTTCGAACCCTTGTTGTAGCCGATGCGCTTGCCCTTCAGATCGGCCACGGTCTTGATCGGCGAGCCCTTGGGCACGATCACCGCCTCCAGTTGCGGGCGGGGCACGGTGGCACCGGCATACACCAGCGGCGCGCCGGCGGCCTGCGCAAAGATGGGCGGGGCTTCGCCCACGTCGCCAAAATCGATGGCGCCCACGTTCAGCGCTTCCAGTTGCACCGGGCCGGCATTGAACTCGGTCCAGGTCACGCTCACACCCAGCGGCTGCAGGCGCTTTTCAAGCGTGCCACGGGCTTTCAGGATGGACAGCCAACCCTTCTGGTGGCCGATGCGCAGCACGCGCCCGGCCTTGTTGTTGGCGGCCTGGGCCCAGGCCGTGTTGCCGGCGGCCAGCGCCGAGACGGCCACGCCGGTGGCCAGCAGGCGGCGGCGGGTGAACGTGGTGTCGAAGGTCATGTTGATGCATCCTGAGCAGTGGAGATGCCAGGCAGCCTAACGAGCTGAGTTCACGTCCACAACGACGCGTTTTGCACTTGCATATGCGGGCGGCAAACAAGCAGCGGGATATGCACACAGCAGATAAGCCTCTGCCAAAAGCTTCGTTGGCCAGAAGCAGTCAGCGCCCTACGCTTTGGGCCATGAACACTTTACACATCACGCTGGTGGTGGGCAATGCCGCCGACCGCTCACGCACCAAGGTGCTGGCCCAAGGCATTGCGCAGGCACTGACCGATGCGCTGGGCCAGCCCGTCAACAGCCAGGTGCTGGAGCTGTGGCGCCTGGCCCCCGATATCGCCGTGGCCGGCTGGGTCTCGGATTTGCCCCCCGCGGGTGCCGCTGCGCTGAAGGCCATCAGCCAGGCCGATCTGGTGATCGCGGTCACGCCGGTCTACAAGGGCTCGTACAGCGGCCTGTTCAAGCACCTGTTTGATCTGCTCGACCCCGATGCGCTGGTGGGCAAGCCGGTGCTGCTGGCCGCCAACGGGGGCAGTGACCGCCATGCCCTGGTGGTGGATCACCAGTTGCGCCCGCTGTTTGCTTTTTTTCGCGCGCTGACCGTGCCGTCGGCCGTGTATGCCGCCGAGCCCGACTTTGACGGCTACACCCTGCGCAGCCCTGCCCTGCTGGCCCGCATCGAAGAAGCCGCCGGCCAGGCTGCGCTGCTGCTGCGCCAGCGGCGTGCCGCCACCCCCGACCGGGCACTGCGCGAAGCAGCCTGACTTTTTACAGCCCAACCCGCTCACAGAGGCGGGCGCTGACCCATCCCCCCCACGACAAGACAGAAAGCCCCCGACCATGTCCCTCAAGATCCTCTGGTTCATCCCCACGCATGGCGACAGCCGCTACCTGGGCACCTCCAAAGGTGGCCGGCAAACCGACCTGAACTACTTCAAGCAGATTGCGGTGGCCGCTGACTCGCTGGGTTATGAAGGCGTGCTGATCCCCACCGGCCGCTCTTGCGAAGACCCCTGGACGGTGGCGTCCAGCCTGATCGATGCCACCAAGCGCCTGAAGTTTCTGGTGGCCCTGCGCCCCGGCCTGGTCACACCCGTGCAGCAGGCGCGCATTGCCGCCACCTTTGACCGCCTGTCCGGCGGCCGCCTGCTGGTGAACCTGGTGACCGGCGGTGATGCGGCCGAGCTCGCCGGCGACGGCCTGTTCCTGCCGCACGCCGAGCGTTATGAGCTGTCGCGTGAGTTCCTGGAGATCTGGCGCGAGGTGCTGGCCCGCAGCCACACCGGCCAGGAGCTGGACTACGACGGTGACCACCTGCAGGTCAAGGGTGCCAAGCTGCTGTACCCGCCGGTTCAAAACCCCTACCCGCCACTGTTCTTCGGCGGCTCATCGCCCGAAGCCCATGACCTGGCTGCCGCCCAGGTGGACACCTACCTGACCTGGGGCGAAACCCCGGCAGCCGTGGCCGAGAAGGTGGCCGATCTGCGCCAGCGCGTCGCCGTGCATGGCCGCACACTGAAGTTCGGCATCCGCCTGCATGTCATCGTGCGTGAAACCGAAGAAGAAGCCTGGGACGCCGCCGCCGACCTGCTCAAGCACCTGGATCCGGCCACCGTGGCCGCCGCCCAGGCCAAGTTCAGCCAGATGGACAGCGAAGGCCAGCGCCGCATGGCGGCCCTGCACGGTGGGCGTTATGACCCGAAGGACGTGCGCAAGCACCTGGAGGTGAGCCCCAATCTGTGGGCCGGCGTGGGCCTGGTGCGCGGCGGTGCCGGCACCGCCCTGGTGGGCGACCCCCAGCAGGTGGCCGACCGCATCCAGGAATACGCGGCCCTGGGCCTGGAGTACTTCATCCTGTCGGGTTACCCGCACCTGGACGAAGCCTACCGCTTTGCCGAGCTGGTCTTCCCGCTGCTGCCGCTGGCGCTGCGCGAAAAACTCAGCGCCCCGTCCTTGACCGGCCCCTTCGGCGAGATCGTGGCCAACACCTATGTGCCGGCCGAGCCGGCCAAGGCCGACGCCTGAGCTGAGCACCCACACCATGTCTTCCTCGTCTGAACAGCGCCTCACTTCTGAACCCCGGCTCACGGCCTGGCGCCGCCGCGCCGTGCCCTGGCTGGTGCCCGCCGCCATCTTGCTGCTGTGGGAGCTGGCTTCGGTGCGCGGCTGGCTGTCGGCCCGCGTGCTGCCCGAGCCACTGGCCGTGTTCCAGGCCTTCTGGCAACTGGCCGTGTCGGGTGAGATGGCCACTCACGTGGCCGTGAGCACCCGCCGGGCCGGCATCGGCTTTGTGGTGGGTGGGGGCCTGGGCCTGCTGCTGGGCCTGCTCACCGGCACCTTCCGCATCGCCGAAACCCTGCTGGACAGCACCTTGCAAATGGTGCGCAACATCCCCGCGCTGGCCCTGATCCCGCTGGTCATCCTGTGGTTTGGCATCGACGAAACCGCCAAGCTGTTTCTGGTGTCGCTGGGGGTGTTCTTCCCGATCTACCTGAACACCTTTCATGGCATCCGCTCGGTGGACAAGGGCCTGATCGAGATGGCGCGCAGTTATGGCCTGTCGGGCTGGCAGCTGTACCGCCAGGTCATCCTGCCCGGCGCGCTGCCGTCCATCCTGGTGGGGGTGCGCTTCAGCCTGGGCCTGATGTGGGTGCTGCTGATCGTGGCCGAAACCATCTCGGCGCAGGCCGGCATCGGCTACCTGACGATGAACGCCCGCGAGTTCCTGCAGACCGACGTGGTGCTGGTGGGCATCCTGCTGTACGCCTTGCTGGGCAAGCTGGCTGACGTGGCCGCCAAGGGCCTGGAGCGCTGGTGGCTGCGTTGGCACCCGGGCTACAACACCTGATGCCCGCCCCTGCCTGACAACCCTTTGATTGCCGTGCCCCTCATGAACTCGCTCATCCTTGAATTGAACGGCGCCGCCCTGGTGGCCCACGATGCCGCGCCCGCGCCGCAAACCCGGCCGCAGCTCGAAGCCGTGCCCAGCACCGCGCGCCCCGGCCTGGGCCTGCAACTGCGCGGCCTGAGCAAGCACTACGGCCAACGCCAGGTGCTGCAAGACGTGTCGCTCGACATCGCCCCCGGCGAATTTGTGGCCCTGGTGGGTCGCAGCGGCTGCGGCAAGAGCACCTTGCTGCGCCTGCTGGCCCAGCTGGAAACCGCCAACAGCGGCCAGGTGCTGGCCGACGACGGCCAAAGCCTGGCCCAGCACCACAGCGACGTGCGCATCATGTTTCAGGATGCGCGCCTGCTGCCCTGGAAATCGGTGGTCGACAACATCGCCCTGGGCCTGTCGGCCAAGGGCGGCCAAAGCCCCCGTGAACGCGCCCTGGAAGCCCTGGCGCAAGTGGGCCTGGCCGAGCGCGCCAACGACTGGCCGGCCGTGCTGTCGGGCGGGCAGCGCCAGCGCGTGGCCCTGGCGCGGGCGCTGGTGCACGCACCACGCCTGCTGCTGCTGGACGAGCCCCTGGGCGCGCTCGATGCCCTCACCCGCATCGAGATGCACCGCCTGATCGAGAACCTGTGGCGCCGCCACGGCTTCACCGCCGTGCTGGTGACCCACGACGTGACCGAGGCCGTGGCCCTGGCCGACCGCGTGCTGCTGATCGAAGACCACCACGTCACGCTCAACCAGGCCCTGCCCTTGCCCCGCCCCCGCGTACAGGGCTCGGCCGCCTTTGCGCGGCACGAATCGGCCATCCTGCACCGCGTGCTGCAGTTGCCCGATGCCCCGTCCACCCTGGCCGAAGCGCCGCCGCTGGCCGGCCTGGGCCCCTTGCGTTTTGCCATCTGAGCGCCGCTGCGCCCAGCATCGTTCTCTCACCCATTCCATCCAGCAGAAAGCCCTCACACCATGAGCATCACCGCCATCAACGTGCGCAACCAGTTCCGCGGCAAGGTTCGCGAAATCATCGAAGGCCCGGTCGTCAGCGAGGTCGATGTCGAGACCCCGGCCGGCCTGGTGGTCACCTCGGTCATCACCACCCGCTCGGTCAAGGAACTGGGCCTGGTGGTGGGCAAGGACGTGGTGGCGCTGGTCAAGTCCACCGAGGTCTCCATCGCCACGCTGTGAGCGTTGCGGCCAGCATCCACCCCACCCAGCCATGCCCCCCACCGCACCCCGATTGCTGATCGTGCCCGGCCTGCGTGACAGCGGCCCCGGCCACTGGCAAACCTGGCTGCAGGGCCTGTGCGAGGGCAGCGTGCGGGTGGTGCAGCGCAACTGGGCCCAGCCCGATCTGGAGCGCTGGAGCGCCCGCATCGCCAACACGCTCGAGCGTGCCGGCCCGGGCCCCTGGATCATCGCCGCCCACAGCTTTGGCAGCCTGGCCACCGCGCATTACCTGGCCCGGCTGCCCAGCGACCACGCCATCGTCGCGGCCTTGCTGGTGGCCCCGGCCGAGCCCGACAAGTTCGGCCTGGCCGAAGCCCTGCCCCACCAGGCCCTGCCCGTGCCCACCACCGTGGTCAGCAGCCTGACCGACCCCTGGATGAGCGCCACCAGCGCCCAACGCTGGGCCGCCCGCTGGGGCAGCACCTGCATCAATGCCGGCAACGCCGGCCACATCAACGTCGAATCCGGCCACGGCCCCTGGCCCTTCGCCCGCCGCTGGGTGATGAGCACTGAACAACGCCTGTCGCGGCATTTGCCCCCGGTGCAGCCGTCCATGGTGCCCTGGCAGTCTGCGGTTTAGTTCGGCTGCGCTCCAGCGCCAGCGCGAGCTTGCCAAGGCCGTCGGGCAACCCTGTTTGAAGCCAGACGCATCGAAGGTTACGGCCTCAAGTGCTTTGGATTTGCGGCGTGAGACCGCCTCGGCCTCTCACAGAAGGCAAAAAAGGACCAGCATCCTTCACATCCGCGATGGCAACCACAGCGCAATCATCGGGAAGGCGATCAGGATGATCAGGCGGATGATGTCGGTGAGCACGAAGGGGATCACGCCCTTGAAGATGGTGGTGAAGCTGACTTCGGGCACCACGCTCTTGATGACGAAGACGTTCATGCCCACGGGTGGGTGGATCAGGCCCAGCTCGACCGTCATCACGATGATGATGCCGAACCAGATGGGGTCAAAGCCCAGCTGCGTGACCACCGGGAAGATGATGGGCACGGTCAGGATGATCATGGCCATGGCGTCCATCAGGCAGCCCAGCACCAGGTACATCACCATGATCAGGGCCAGCACGCCGTAGCGGCCGATACCCAGGCCAGTGAGGAACTCGGTGAGCTTTTGCGGCGTTTGCGTGATGGTGAGAAAGTAGCCAAACAGCAGCGCGCCGATCAGCACCGTGAACACCGCCGCCGCCGTGCGCGTGGCCTGCAGCAGGGCCTGGCGGATGCCCGCGCGATCAAGCTTGCGGCGCAGCACGCCCAGGATGAACGCGCCGCTGGCGCCCACGCCACCGGCCTCGGTGGGCGTGAAGAAGCCGCCATACAGGCCGCCGATCACAAAGGCAAACAACAGCAGCGAGGGCCACACGTCTTTCAGGGCCACCACCCGCTGCGGCCAGGGCAGGGGCTGCGCAGCCGGCAGCATGGCGGGCTTGACCATCACGATGATGCCGATGGTCAGCACATACATGCTCATGGCCAGCAGACCGGGCAGTACACCGGCCATGAACAACTTGCCGATGTCCTGCTGGGTGATCACCGCGTACACCGCCAGCACGGTGGACGGCGGCAGCATGGCGCCCAGCGTGCCGCCTGCGGCGATCACGCCGGCCGAAAAGCTTTGCGGGTAACCATAACGCCGCATCTCGGGGTAGGCCACGGTGCTGAAGGTGGCCGCCGTGGCCACCGACGAGCCGCAGATGGCGGCAAAGCCGCCGCAGGCCAGCACGGTGGCCACGCCCAGGCCGCCCCGCAAGTGGCCCACCATGGCATTGGCCGCCCGAAACAGCTCTTTGCTGACCCCCGACACCGACACGAAGGCGCCCATCAGCATGAACATCGGGATCACGCCAAAGGTGTAGTCGGTGACGGTGCGCATCGAGGTTTGGCCGATGAGCTTGAGCGCCGGGCCGGGCCCGGCGATCATCGAATAACCCACCACGCCCACCAGGCCCATGGCCATGCCCACTGGCACGCGCAGCAGCATCAGCGCAAACAGGGTAAGGAAGCCGGCAACGGCGATGAAATCGGTGCTCATCGCGTCATTCCCCGGTGTGCTCGGCCAGTTCTTCGTCGTGCAGCAACTGGGGGTTGAACACCAGGCGCCAGGCACGGACAGCGATCAGGATGACCGCGCAGACATCACCCAACCAGGCCACCGCAAACAGCGGCCAGGTGGGCAGGTTCAAGTCGTAGGTGAGCACGTTGTCCTGGTAGGTGACGCGCACCTTGTCAAACAGCATGATGGTTTGCACCGCCACCACAAACAGCAGCACCAGCGTGGCAAACACATCGATGAAGCGCTTGAGGCGCGGGCCGGCGTTGGTCCAGAGCAGATCCACCGTGATGTGCCCGCCCCGGTAGCTGGTGGCCGCGATGCCCCAAAAGATCAGGATGCCCAGCAGCTGGCGGCCCAGGTCATAACTGTCGGGGATGGAGGTGCTGAAAAACTTGCGCAGCACCACCGACAAGAAGATGTTGGCCGCCACGATGCCCACAAAGGTGGCGGCCAGCCATTCGATGACATGGATGATCCGATCGGCCAGCGTCAGCTGCCGAAAGCTCTGCGTGGCGATCATGCTGGGCTCAGAGGGCCGACTTGTACTTCACCAGGCTGGCCTTGAGCGCGTCCAGCACCTGCTTGGGGTCGGCTCCGGCCTTTTTCACACCTTCGGCCCACTGGTCGGTCACCGGGGCCACGGCCTTGCGCCAGGCGTCGATCTGCTCTGGCGTGAGCTTGACCATCTCATGGCCCGGCAAGGCGGCGATCTTGCCGCGACCGGCGATTTCAAAATCGGCCCAGGCGCTGCCCACCTTCTCGGCCCACTCCGAGTTGCAGTGCGAATCGATCACCTTCTTTTGCGCGGGCGACAGGCTGTTGTACTTGTCCTTGTTGAGCACCCACACAAAGGGCGTGACGTACAGCGGCACATCAATGTGGTAGCTGACCACCTTGTCGATGCCGAACAGGCCCAGCGAGCCCCAAGGGAAGGTGATGGCATCGGCCACGCCGCGCTCGATCATGTCGCGCGCCTCGGGGGCCGAGCTTTGCACATTGGTGCCACCCAGCGCGGTCACCATCTGGCCGATGGTGCTGGTGGCCGGGCGCACCTTCATGCCCTTGATGTCGCCAGGGGCCACCACCTTCTTCTTGGAGTGCAGGCTGCCCGGGTCGTGCACGAAGGCGAAGCAGACCTGCACGTCCTTCATCTCCTTGGCGGCATAGGCGCGGTACCAGGCATCGACTGCAGCGCTGCCGGCCTTGGCGTTGGCGATCTCAAACGGCAGCGAAGCGGCCGCAAAAATGGGGAAGCGGCCGGGCTGGTAACCGGGGTTCACATAAGCGGCGTCGGCAATGCCATCACGCGCCATGTCGTAGTGGTCAAAGGCCTTGCCCAGTTGCTCACCAGGAAAGAAGGTGGAGGTGATGGTGCCGCCCGAGGCCTTCTTGATGCTGTCGGCCCAGGCCTGCAGCGCCGGGTTCAGGGCATGCTGCGCAGGCACCCAACTCGACAACTTGAGCATCACCGGCTTGTCCTGGGCCTGAACGGCGGTGGCCAGCAGGCAGGCGGCGGCAAGGGCGAGAGGGCGCAAGGTCATGGTGGGTCTCGGTGGTGGTCAGAGAAGCGCCAATTCTGGGCGGCCATGCGCCCGCCGCGCACAGGGTCATCCCTCAGTCAGGGCACTGAATGGCCTTGCGGGTGACCATCTGGTCGGCGCTTGTACCAGCGGATCACCTGGGCTCGCGGCGCACGGGGCGGTGCACCGTGGGCCTTCAGTGCCGCATCAAAGGCCAGGCCCCCGTCATCGGCCGTGGCGGCCAGGCGGGCGGCCCGCACGGCGGCCACACGGTCATCCACGGGCGTGCTGCCAAAAGCCAGGTGCTCGATCAGGTGCAGCAGCTTCTCCTTGCCGCGGTCATTGGTGCTGCCATAGCCCTTCACCAGGGCCCCGCCCAGTGCCAGCTCGTGGCCCAGTGCCGGGTGCTCGCGGGCGCCACGCTCCACCGCTGTCAGCCAGCGTTCGATCAGCTGCTGCTCGGCCACAAAGCGGCTGCCGCGCCGGCGCCAGCCCTTCAGCGCCGCCACCAGGCGCAGCGCCAGCAGGCCGGTCACGCTGTGGGTGCCGATCTTCAGCGGCAAGGCCCAGGCATCGTGCCCTGCCGCCACACGGCGTGCATCCCAGGCCAGCAGCTTGTTGGCCCAAGCCGCCGGCAGCAGGCCCGCCAGCTCGGGCACACCGGGCTTGAAATGCTCAAAGGTCTTGACGATCTCGTCATCACGCGCGGCCACCTCGCGGCGCACGCGGGCGGCCCGCGTGGCCGCGGCCTTGAGCCCGGCCACGCGCACGATGTCGTCAAACATCATCCACAGGGCCAGCCAGCGGGTCACCTCATTCACCGTGTCGCCAGGGCCGGCAGCCGCTTCGATGCGGGCCAGGCGCTGCGTGTACAGCGCGGCGTAGTCGGCGTCCTGGTAGGCGGTGAGGCGCTGGATGGCCAGGGCGCGCAGATCAGGGGCCAGGGTGGGGGCCAGGGCCTCCAGCACCGCAGCCTGCTGGGCCTTGCGCTGCGACAGCTGTTCAAAGGCCAGTGCAAAGCCGCGCAGGCTGGCCTCCACGCCACGGTCACCCGCAGCGATCACGGCCTCAAAGGCATCACGCTTGAAGGGCAGCAGCCCACTGGCGGCGATGGCCCCCAGCAGCACCGCGCTGATCTGCGTGCCGGCTGCGGCGGCCAGGGCAGGCATGTCCATCAGGTCGAGCGCACGGGCATGGCGTTGCAGCACGGCCAGCAGCCGGGCTTCGTCCACACGGCCATCACCCAGTTGCATCTTCTCGGCCACTGTCAGGCTGCGCGAGGTGGAGCTGATGATGGTGGTGCGCTCGGCACTGGCCATGGCGTTGCCCACCTGCCTGGCGGTTTCAAGCAGCTCGGACGACACCAGCAGATCGATGTTGCCCGGCACCGGGTTGAGGCTGAACACCGGGCGCGGCGCAGCGCCTTCGGGCTGGGTACCGATCTCGACGTAATAGGTGGTGGCACCGGTGCGCTGGGCCACGCCGGGCACCGAGGTGCTTTGCGCCGGGTAACCGCCGCGCACAGCCAACTGGTACAGCCACTCGGCCAGCACACCGCCGCCCTCGCCGCCCAGGGCGCACACCAGGATGCAAACCGGGCGGCTCATGCGGCCACCTGCAGGCGACGCACCAGCATGCCACGCACGGCCGCCACCAGGCGCTCCCACGGCCGGGGGTTGCGCACCACCTCGGCCCGGTAGAAGCTGGGGCACAGCGTGGCCGCATGGGCGTTGGCGCCGCACAGGCCGCAACCCACGCAGCCATCGATCACCGTGGCCACCGGGTTCACACGCAGCGGGTCGGGGTTGTCCTTGAGCGTCAGCGTGGGGCAGCCCGACAGGCGGATGCAGGCGTGGTCACCGGTGCACACGTCTTCGTCCACGCCGTACTTCACGCGCTCGACGCGCTCACCGCGCTTGAGCATCGACGCCACCCAGGGCTTCAGGCGCCGCTGCCGCTCCAGCTGGCATTCGCCTTCGGCGATGATGACCTTCAGGCCTGAAAAATCACTGGTCAGCGCCTCTTGCACACAGCGGCGCATCGCATCGACCTCATAGGTGTGCACCACCCGCATCCACTGCACGCCCATGCCTTTGAGCGTGTCTTCAATCGCCTGGTTTTTATGGGCCAGGCTCTGGTGCACCATGGCCAGGCGCTCGGCCTCGGCCTTGGCTTCGTCGTCGGGGGTGTTCAGGATGTCCTGCGTGCCGGTGGCCGAGGTGTAGCCGTTTTTCATGATGACCAGCACCGCGTCGTCACCATTGAACAAGGCCGCCTGCACACCGGTGAGCAGGCCGTTGTGCCAGAAGCCGCCGTCACCCATGATGGCGATGGAGCGCCGCTGCATCAGCGGGCTGATGCCGGCGCGGCTGGCCAGGCTCATGCCGTAACCCAGGATCGAATGCCCCGAGCTGAACGGCTCAAAGGTGGCCAGCGCGTGGCAGCCGATGTCGGCCGCGATGTGCACCGGCCCCACCTCTTGCTGCGCCAGCTTCAAGGCACTGAACACCGGCCGCTCGGGGCAGCCGATGCAAAAGCCCGGCGGGCGCGCCGGCAAGGGGCCCATGGCCTGCAGCACATCGGCCCGGCGCTGGGCATTGGCCGCCAGCCAGGCACGGGCCGGGGCCGCGTCCACATCGGGCAGGTAACGCTGGGCAAAGGCCAGCAGGGCCGGCACCATGGCCTCGACCGTGTATTCGCCCGCAGCAGGCAGCATGTCCTTGCCATGCACGGGCGTCTGCACATCCAGGCGGCGCAGGGCCAGCAGCAGGTCTTTCTCGATGTACTCGGGGTAGCCTTCTTCCAGCACCAGCACGGCGCGCTTGCCGGCGCAAAAACGGCTCAGCTCGGTGGGCACCAGCGGGTAGGTGACATTGAGCACCAGCATCGGCAGGCCATCCATGCCGCATTGCTGCAGCGCGCGGGTCAGCGCGTTGTGCAGGCCGCCCTGCACCACGATGCCCACATCGCTGCGCGTGCCCTCCAAGTGCTCATTCAGTTGGTGCTGGGCGATGTAGGCCTGCGCGGCCGGAATGCGGTGCTCCACCTTCAACTTCTCGTGCCGGAAGGTCACCGGCGGGTGCGCCAGCTTCATGTAGTCAAAGCCCGCCGGCTCGGCGATCAACTCGCGGGTGGACAGCGCCGGGGCCACATTGTTCTTGGCCTCAAAACGGCCACGCACATGGCAGGCGCGGATGCGCAGCTCCATGACCGCCGGCATGTTGCTGGCTTCGCTCAGCGCAAAGGCGTGCTCCACCATGTTGACCATGTTGGCCAAGTCGGGCCTGGGATCAAACAGCGCCAGCGTGCTTTTCATCGCGAAGGCATGCGTGCGCTCCTGGATCACGCTGGCACCTTCGCCGTAGTCTTCACCCACCACGATCAGGGCACCACCCAGCACACCGGGTGAGGCCAGGTTGGACAGCGCATCGGCCGCCACATTGGTGCCGACGATGGATTTCCAGGTGACCGCGCCGCGCACCGGGTAATGGATGGACGCGCCCAGCATGGCCGCTGCCGAAGCCTCGTTCGAGCAGGCCTCGACGTGCACGCCCAGCGTGTCCATGTAGGGCCGCGCCTGCACCAGCACGTCCAGCAGGTGCGACACCGGCGCGCCCTGGTAGCCGCCCACATAGGCCACACCCGATTGCAGCAGCCCCTTGGTGATGGCCAGGATGCCCTCGCCATGAAAGGTCTGCCCGGCACCCAGGCGCAGTTGCTCGATCTGTTCTGTGAACTGGACTTCCATGGGGGCTCCACTCCGGGCGATGCAGCGGTCGATGCGGCCCCGGGCCAGGCGCTGCCCAGGTGCGGGGCCATGGTAATCGCAGGGGGACAATGGCCACGCCGCACTGGCGACAGCCTCCACACACCAGTCGAATGTCCTGATGAACCACCCCTCCACACTGGCTGCTGCCCTGCAAGGCCTGGCACTGGGCCTGAGCCTGATCGTGGCCATTGGCGCGCAGAACGCCTTTGTGCTGCGCCAGGGCCTGCGGCGCGAGCATGTGGGGCCGGTGGTGTGGCTGTGCGCGCTCAGTGATTGGGCGCTGATCGCGCTGGGGGTATCGGGCGTGGCCCGGGCGCTGGGTGATCGGCCCGGCTGGCTGCAGGCCATGGCCCTGGGCGGTGCCGTGTTTCTGGCCAGCTACGGCGTGCGGGCCTTGATGCGGGCCCGCCAGCCGCAGGCGCTGCAGGCCGGCGGCGATGCGGTGGCCACCACATTGGCCAGCTGCCTGGCCCAGGCCGCTGCCTTCACCTGGCTCAATCCGCATGTGTACCTGGACACCGTGCTGCTGATGGGCAGCGTGGGTGCCCAGCAAGCCGAAGCCCTGCGCCCCTGGTTCATCGTGGGCGCGGGCACCGCCAGCCTGCTGTGGTTTGGCGGCCTGGGCTACGGCGCACGCTGGCTGGCCCCCTGGTTTGCCAGGCCCCGCGCGTGGCAGGTGCTTGACGGCCTGATCGGGGTGACGATGCTGGCGATGGCCGCGGCCTTGGCCTGGCAGGGCTGGAGCGGCTGGCGCTGACGAATCCGGCTTGCGGCTGGCGGCCGCCGCGGCGTCAACGGTCGATGAGGTGGAAGCTTGACGGCGGCCGTCCGGCCCTCTGATCAAGCACCGTTCGTCTGGCCTGTTCGCGGCGCCACAGCTGGACAATGGTCGTAGCATCGTGTTCTGTTTCGGCTGTGCCCGCCGCATCAGGCTTCGGATCCATGGACACCGCCACCCTTCTGACCACCAACGCGCTGTTGTCGTCGGCTGCTGCCGTCGTGCTGGCGGTGGTCATGCGAACGCGCACCACCTACCCCGGCTTTGGCCAGTGGGCGGCCGGCGTGGCCTGCCTGGCGCTGGGTGCCGCGCTGCTGGTGCCCAACGTGTTGCCACCCAGCTGGGCCGCACGCATGGCGCGTAATGCCTTGCTGCTGGCCGGCCATGCACTGCTGCTGCGCGGCATGCTGCGGTTTCGAGGCCTGCACCTGGGTTACTGGCTTGAAGGGGGCCTGGCGCTGCTGTTTGTGCTGGGCTTTGGTTACGCCAGCGTGGATCCGCAAGCGCTGTCGTTGCGCATCGTGCTGTATTGCTTCGCGTCGGCCGCGCTGAGCCTGGCCACGGTGGTGGTCACGCTGCGGTGGCGCCCCCCTCATTTCGGCTCTGGCGACTGGCTGCTGGCCTTGTGGTTGATGCTGTTTGCGCTGGTGACGCTGGCACGCGCCAGCCTGGAGCTGCATAACGTGGCCACGGCCTTTGAGGCCTTGCAGGGCTTTGGCAGCGTGTATGCGGTGGCACAGATCCTGTCGGTGCAACTGATCACCTTGACGCTGGTCAGCATCAATTCGCAGCGCATCGAGTGGGAGCAGCGCAGTGCCGCCGAACGCTTGCAGGTGGGCGAGGCCCAACTGCGTGCCGTGGGCGACAACCTGCCCAACGGCTTTGTGTACCGCTACGAGGTGATCGACGGCCTGCCAAGGCTCACCTATGTCAGCGGGGGCATCGAGCACATCCTGGGCGTGACGCCGGCGCAAGCCATGGCCGATGTGCGAAGCGTGTTCGCGCGCATGCCGCGCGACGCCTTCCAGCGATACCTGGCCGATGAGGCGCGCAGCGCCGAGCAGCTCAGCCTGTTTGCATCCACCCAACCCTTCGAGTTTGAAGACGGCCGCAAGCTGTGGCTGGAAATGCGCTCGCGCCCGCACCGCCGCGCCGATGGCGGCACCTGCTGGGACGGCGTGGCGATCGACGTCACCGAACGCCTGGCCGCGCAAGAGCATGCCGATCGCCAGTCGCGCTTTTACCGCTGCCTGTCCGAGTGCAACCAGGCGGTGGCGCGCAGCACCACGCAAGACGCCCTGTTCAAATCGGTGTGCCGCGCCATCATCGACGCGGCGGGCATGCGCCTGGTGTGGGTGGGCCTGCTGGATGAGACAGGTGCCATCCGCATCCAGTCCAAGGCTGGGCCGGCCGAGGCCTACACCCAGGGCTTGCAGCTGCATTCGCGCCAAGATGCCCCCGGCGGCAATGGGCCGGCGGGCAAGTGCCTGCGAGAAGGCCAGGCCGTGTGGTGCGAGGATTTTCTGCACGACCCGCTCACCCGTACCTGGCGAGACAGCGCACAACGCGCCGGGTTTCGCGCGTCGGCATCGCTGCCCGTCAGGCGCGGTGGCGCGGTGGTGGGCGTGTTGGCCATCTATGCCGGTGAGGTGCGCGCCTTCGACGACGAAACCCGCCACCTGTTGTCCGACCTGGCCGCGAACCTGGGCATGGCGCTGGACAACTTCGACCGCGAGGCTGCCCGCACACAGGCGCAGCAGGCGCTGGATGCGCACAGCCAGTCACTGGAAGAAACCGTGGCCCGCCGCACCCGCCAACTGGCCGATGCCAGCGAGCGGGCCGAAGCGGCCAACCTGGCCAAGAGCGCCTTCCTGGCCAACATGAGCCACGAGATCCGCACGCCGCTGAACGCCATGATCGGCATGGCGCACCTGATCCGTCGCGGGGGCCTGAGCCCCCAACAGTCTGACCGGCTGGGCAAGCTGGAGGTGGCCGCCGAGCACCTGCTGGAAGTGCTCAATGCCGTGCTGGACCTGTCCAAGATCGACGCCGGCAAGTTCACCCTCGAAGCCCTGCCGCTGCGCATCGAATCAAGCATCCAGTACGTGATGTCAATGCTGGATGACCGCGCCGCCGCCAAGCGCCTGCGGCTGAGCAGTGATGTGGCGCCCATGCCCGACGACCTGGTGGGCGACCCCACCCGCCTGCAACAGGCCCTGCTGAACTTTGCCAACAACGCCGTCAAGTTCACCGAGCACGGCAGCGTGACGATCCGTGCCCGCCTGCTGGCGCAAAACGACGACAGCGCCTTGCTGCGCTTCGAGGTGCAGGACACCGGCATTGGCATCGCACCCGAGGTGATGCCCCGGCTGTTTGGTGCCTTCGAGCAGGCCGATCACTCGACCACGCGGCAATCGGGCGGCACCGGGCTGGGCCTGGCCATCACACGCAAGCTGGCCGAACTGATGGGCGGCCAGGCCGGCGCCGACAGCACGCCCGGCGTGGGCAGCACCTTCTGGTTCACCGCCCGCCTGGCACGGGCAGCGCTGGCCCATGTGCCCGAGGCTTGCCCGGACGGCGAAGAGGCCGACGCCGCGCTGCGGCAGCGCCACACCGGCTCACGCCTGCTGCTGGTGGAGGACAGCCCGGTCAATGCCGAGGTGGCGCAGGCCATCCTGGAAGACGTGGGCCTGGCCGTGGACGTGGCCGTCGACGGCGAGCAGGCCGTCAGCATGGCGCTGGCCGGTGACTACGACCTGGTGCTGATGGACATGCAGATGCCCCGCATGGACGGGCTGGACGCCACACGCGCGATCCGCCACCGCTATCCGCCGGGCACCCTGCCCATCGTGGCGATGACGGCCAATGCCTTCGCCGAAGACCGCCAAAGCACCCAGGAGGCCGGCATGGACGACTTCGTGACAAAGCCGGTGGACCGACGGGTGCTGTACAAGCTGCTGCTGCGCTGGCTGGAACGGCCGCGCAGCGATGCAGGGCGCGGCTGATCTTGGCGTCGGCCATGTCTTCATCGGCCACGACCCTCAACGCGATGCTGCGGCCTGCAGCCTGCGGGCGGTTCAAGGGACAAGAGCGCATGCCTGTCTCCTGGTACGACACCGTGAATCGGCTTCAGCGTTCAAGACTGATCAGCCGCTGGCGCAAGCGGCGGTTGTCATGCTCGCGCCGCCATGCGCGCATCAGAAACCGCGCCGCCCGCGCCAGCGCCTTGTCCAGGGCGGCCCGCCACTGGCTGGCCACCGAGGCCACCACCACCGTGCCGGCGCCTTCGGTCTTCAGCTCAACCTGGCAGCGCTTGTCGATGCCGCCACGCGGCCCGTTCACGTCCGACATCTGCACTTCGACACGGGGCACCAGCCAGCCCACGCGTCGCAGCACAAAGCGGGCGCGGCGTTCGGTCAGGTCACGCAGGTCAGCGCCATGCGGGTGGCGGGATTTGAAGAGCACTTGCATCGCGAATCTCCATCGGTTGGGGGACAGATGGAATGTCGGGCGCTCTCCGCACCGAAGAAAGCAGCACTTTCAGAATCTGAACTGCGGAAAAGCCTGATCGGCCGGGCGCGGCATGTCGCCCATCTGAATCATTAGGCTGCAGTCGAACCCCAAAGCCCTGCTGCTGGCGCTGTCACCTCACCCGCACTGCCCCACAAACCCGCAGGCCGTACAAAACTCGCAGCCGTCTTTCTTGATGACGGTGTGGTTGCCGCATTCGGGGCAGGCCTTGCCGGCCATGGCGGCGGCCTGGGCGGGGGCGTGCAGCACGGTACCGGCCTCGCTGGCATCGGCGCTGGCGGCCAGGGCGTTGGCGGGCTTGGCCGGGGCGGCCAGGATGCCCATTTCGCGAAGGGGTTGGCCTTCTTCGTCCAGCACGCCCAGCATGGCGTAACGGTGGATCACCAGGCGGGCGATGTAGGCCACTGTGCTGGGCCAGATCTGCTGGCGGCGCTGGCCGGGTACCGGGGCCATGAAGTGCCCCAGGGGCTCGCCCACGTTCAGCAGTTTGCGCAGCTTCATGCCGATCCAGGCCGGGTCCATCACGCGCATGTCCAGTGACAGCAGGCGGGCCAGGCCATCCAGCGCGCGCGGGTAGTTGCCCGAAAAACCGATGCCGCAGGGCCGGGTGACGCTGCTGCCATCGGGCCCGGGCAGGCTCACTTCCTTGAGCGTGACGGTGAAGTTCTCGCCGGTGGCGGGGTTGTCCACATCCACCGCCCAGGCCAGCGTGCCGGCCGTGCCGGTGCGGGGCTCGTCGCGGCTGAACATGGCGTCGAGCACGGGCGTGCCGCCACCCTCTTGCAAGGCCCCCAGTTGCTCGCAGCGCCAGCGGATGACCGCTGCCGTGGCCGCCACCACGCCGGGGAACAGGCGCTTTTCACCGGTGGGCGGGAAGGGCATTTCAAACGAGCGCTCTTCGGCCACGGTGGCCAGGGCATCGAGCTTCAGGCGCAGCCAGGCGGCGTCGTTGGCCCGCATGTCCATTGACAAGGTCTTGGCCAGCGCGCCGATGCCACGCGGTTGCTCGGCACCGTTCACCCACACCTCGAAGGGCACGTTCTTGGCAAACAGGCCCAGGCCGGGGCCGGCTTCGGCGGGCATCTCGCCCACAAACAGCGAAAAATCGCCGTGCGGGTGCTGGATCAGGTAGCTCCAGGCGGCGTTGCCACCGGGCATGGTGGGCCGGCTGGGCCAACGCAGGCTGGCCAGCACCGGGGCCGGCAGGCGATCGAGGTGCAGGCGCTGGTTGGCGCCGTCGATCACCGGCACCAGCGGAGCCGGTTGCACCGCCGCCGGCTCGGCAGCGGCCGGTGCCGGTGCATCCACCGACAACACCGCGCCCAGCACGCTGTTGGGCCGGTAGGTGGCCAGGCCCTTCAGGCCCGACTGCCAGGCTTGCAGGTACAAATCCTGGAAGTCTTCATAGGGGTAGTCGGCCGGCACGTTCACCGTCTTGGAGATGGACGTGTCGATGTAGGGTGCCACGGCCGCCACCATGGCCGCATGGGCCTGGGCGCTCATCTCCAGCGCGGTGACGAAGGCATCGGTCAGCGGGGCGTGCTCTCCCTTGACATGGCGGTACAAGCGCCAGGCGTGGTCTTCCACCGAATAGTGCTTGAAGCTGTTGTCGGGCTGGCGCTTCTTGCGGTTGTAGCTCCAGCTGAAAGCGGGCTCGATGCCGTTGCTGGCGTTGTCGGCAAAGGCCAGGCTGATGGTGCCGGTGGGCGCGATCGACAGCAGGTGCGAATTGCGCAGGCCCTGCGCCCGGATCTTGTCTTTCAAGGCCTGAGGCAGGCGTGATGCAAAGCTGGTGCCACTGCCGTACAAATCAGCGTTGAACAGCGGGAAGGCCCCGCGCTCAACGGCCAGGTCGGCGCTGGCATCGTAGGCCGCATCACGCATCACCTGCGAGATGCGCGCGGCCATGCCACGTGCGGCCTCGGTGTCGTAACGCAGGCCCAGCATCACCAGCGCATCACCCAGGCCGGTAAAACCCAGGCCCACCCGGCGCTTGGCCTGGGCCTCGGCCTGCTGCTGCGGCAGCGGCCACACGGTCACGTCCAGCACGTTGTCCAGCATGCGCACCGCCACCCGGCACACCTGCGCAAAGCCGGCTTCGTCAAAGCGTGCTTCGGCCTCAAAAGGCTGCTGCACAAAGTGCGTGAGGTTGACGCTGCCCAGGCAGCAACAGCCGTAGGGCGGAAGCGGTTGCTCCGCGCACGGGTTGGTCGCCGCAATGGTTTCGCAGTAGTTCAGGTTGTTGTCGTTGTTGATGCGATCCAGGAAGAGCACACCCGGCTCGGCGTGGTCGTAGGTGCTGCGCATGATGTGGTCCCACAGCTCGCGGGCGGGCAGCGTGCGGTAGATCCACTGGCCATCGGCGCGGCGGCGGGCACCTTCGGCTTTCAGGGCGGGGCCGGGCTCGGCCTTGTGCACCAGGTCGATGGGGCCGTCGTTGGCCACGGCCTGCATGAACTCGTCGGTCACGCCCACCGAGATGTTGAAGTTGCGCAGGTCACCGCCGTCCTTGGCGCGGATGAAGGCTTGCACATCGGGGTGGTCGCAGCGCAGCACGGCCATTTGTGCGCCGCGGCGGCTGCCGGCGCTTTCAACGGTTTCGCAGCTGCGGTCGAACACGCGCATGTAGCTCACCGGGCCCGATGCGCTGCTTTGTGTGGGTGCCACCCAGGCGCCGTGCGGGCGGATGCGTGAAAAGTCATAACCCACACCGCCGCCGCGCCGCATGGTTTCGGCCGCTTCGGTCAGCGCGGTGTAGATGCCGGCAAAGCCTTCTTCGGGCTGCGAGATCGAATCACCCACCGGCTGCACAAAGCAGTTGATGAGCGTGGCCGCCAGCGGCGTGCCAGCGGCCGAATTGATGCGCCCGGCCGGCACAAAGCCCCGGCGCTGCGCATCCAGAAACTGGGCCTCCCAGTGGCTGCGCTGGGCGGGGGCCTCGTTGGCGGCCAGGGCGCGGGCCACGCGGCGTCGCACGTCGTCCAGCGTGGTTTCGTCGCCCTTGGCGTATTTTTCGGCCAGCACTTCGGCGCTGATGTCCTGGGCCGGCAAGGCGCCAGGATCGCCCGCAACTGGCAGGGCGCCGAACAGATCGGTGTCTGCCGCCTGGGCAGACGCTGCGGGACGGGTGGGCGTGGATTGGCTCATGACAGGCTCTTCAAGGGAGGCAGGCCCCGATGCTGCGGGGCATCGGTGGCGGGGTATTTGATGCACCTTAATGCGGTGCGTGCCGACAGCAAAAGATACGGTAAAGACTGTTTGTTTATACAGTATTCTTGCGGACTTGGGGAGGCCATGGGGGCTTGCCCGAGGCACCAGCGCGAACTTCGCCACCATGTCCGATCAGGCCACCTGCACGCCCGATGCCGGCACTGTATCCCGGCCACAGCCGCCTGCGCTGTTTGCCGGCCTCAACACCCAGCAACGGCAGGCCGTGGTGGCCGGCGATGCGCCCTTGCTGGTGCTGGCCGGGGCCGGCTCGGGCAAGACCACCACGCTGGCGTCGCGTGTGGCGCGGCTGGTGCTGGATGGGGCCGATCCCCAGCGCCTGCTGCTGCTCACGTTTTCGCGCCGCGCCGCGCAAGAGATGCAGCGCCGCTGCGGACGCCTGCTGCACCAGGCGCTGGGCCTGCGCGCCACGCAGCAGGCGCCCAGCCTGCCCTGGGCGGGCACGTTTCACGCGGTGGGCGCGCGGCTGCTGCGCGAGTACGCAGGCGCGGTGGGCCTGCCCGAGGCCTTCAGCATCCTGGATCGCGGTGACGCCGAAGACCTGATGGCCCTGCAGCGCCAGGCGCTGGGCCTGGCGGCCACGCGCTTGCGCTTTCCGCTCAAGGCCACCTGCATGGCGATTTACAGCCGCACACTCAACCGGCAGTTGCCCTTGGCCCAGGTGCTGCAGGATGACTTTCCGTGGTGCGCCGCCTGGCACGATGAGCTCAAGGGCCTGTTTCGGGCCTATGCGCTGGAGAAACACAGCCAGCAATGCCTGGATTACGACGACCTGCTGCTGGCCTGGCACCAGATGATGGCCGAGCCCCGCCTGGCCGCGCGCATCGGCGGGCGCTTTGACCACGTGCTGGTCGATGAATACCAGGACACCAACGGCCTGCAGGCCGCGCTGCTGCAGCGGCTCAAGCCCACTGGCCAGGGCCTGACGGTGGTGGGCGACGATGCCCAGTCGATCTACAGTTTTCGCGCCGCCGAGGTGGGCAACATCCTGGGTTTTGCGCAGCAGTTCGGGCCCGGCGCGCAGGTGCTCAAACTCGAGCAAAACTACCGCAGCACCCAGCCCATTCTGGCGGCGAGCAATGCGCTGATTGCCCAATGCGCGCAGCGCCACGACAAGACCCTGTGGAGCGACCGCGCCAGCTCGCAGCGCCCGCTGCTGGTGGCCGTGGGCGACGAGATGGGCCAGGCCGCCTGGGTGGCCGACAGCGTGCTGGCCCAGCGTGAACAAGGCCTGCGCCTGAAGCAGCAGGCGGTGCTGTTTCGCACCAGCCACCACAGCGCCGCACTCGAACTGGAGCTCACCCGCCGCAACATCCCCTTCGTCAAATTTGGCGGGCTCAAGTTCTTGGAAGCCGCCCACATCAAAGATGTATTGGCCCTGCTGCGCTGGGCCCACAACCCGCGCAACCGCCTGGCCGGGTTCAGGGTGGCGCAACTGCTGCCCGGCATGGGCCCGGCCACCGCCCGCAAGCTGATCGACGCGATGACGCAGGCCCCCGATGCCAGTGCCGCGCTGCAGGCCTTTGTGCCGCCGGCCAATCTGCAAACCGAATGGGCGGCCTTGAAGCAGGTTTGGCAGGCCTTGTCACCCCCGCAGGCCGCCTGGCCCGATGACCTGGCTGCCGCGCTGGCCTGGTATGCGCCGCACTTGCAGCGCCTGCACACCGATGACGCCGCCGTGCGCCAACTGGATCTGGACCAGCTGCTGCGCCTGGCCGCCGGCCACAGCAGCCGCGAGGCCTTTCTCACCGATCTCACGCTCGACCCACCCGAGGCCACCAGCGATGAATCCGGCCCGCCGCTGCTGGACGAGGACTACCTGATCCTGTCCACCATCCACTCGGCCAAGGGCCAGGAGTGGAACGCCGTCACCGTGCTCAATGTGGTCGATGGCTGCATGCCGGCCGACATGGCCACCGGCTCGGCCAGCGCCGTGGCCGAAGAGCGCCGCCTGCTGTACGTGGCCATGACCCGCGCCAAGCACCAGTTGCAACTGATGGTGCCGCTGCGCTTTCATGTCAGCCAGCAGCACCGGCTGGGTGACCGGCACCTGTACGGCGGCTTGAGCCGCTTCGTCACGCCCGAGGTGGCGGCGCACTTTGACTGGGTGGGGCCGGCCCTGGCCCCCTCGCCCGGCGGGCCGCCCACGCCGCCACCCGATGAGCCGCCCTGCGCGCCACTCAACCTGGGCTCGGCCTGGGATTGACCGGCCAGTCACCCAGCAGACAGCCGACACCCGGCCCGGCCGACACACTGCGGGCATGAGCACCTTGCACCTGCTGGACCAGGCCCTGGCCCTCACGCCAACGCCCGACGCCGCACCCGGCACCCTGGCCGGCCACACCCACCCGGCCTACTGGAACATGGTGGGGCCTTATGGCGGCATCACCGCCGCCGTGATGCTGCAGGCCGTGATGCAGCAGCCCGACCGGCTGGGTGAGCCACTGGCCCTGACGGTCAACTTTGCCGGCGCGCTGCTGCCCGGGCCGTTCACCGTGCGGGCCGTGGCCGAGCGCACCAACCGGTCTACCCAGCACTGGGTGGTCTCGCTCAGCCAGGTGGATGCATCGGGCCAGCGCCTGGTGATGACCACGGCCACCGTGGTCACCGCCGTGCGGCGTGACACCTGGGCCGCGCAAGATGCCCTGCCGCCCCGCGTGCAGCCGGCCAGCGCCCTGCCCCGCGCCGACCGCTCAGCCAGCGGCGTGGCCTGGCTCGATCGTTACGACTTTCGGGTGGTCGAAGGCGACATTCCCCAACGCTGGGATGGCCAGGAGCAAGGCCACAGCCGCACCTGCATGTGGGTGCGCGATGAGCCCCCGCGCCCGCTGGATGCGGTGTCATTGGCGGCCTTGGCCGATGTGTTCTTCCCGCGCATCTGGCTGCGCCGCGCCACCCGGGTGCCGGTGGGCACGGTGTCGATGACGGTGTACTTC
>Ga0228698_1000269_pt1 | contig 44573 bp, 41 predicted proteins | sample McNCre117_Aug_MG_FD_178015 | JGI IMG/M metagenome (GOLD analysis project Ga0228698, IMG submission 178015) | Freshwater microbial communities from McNutts Creek, Athens, Georgia, United States - 1-17_Aug_MG | ecosystem: Environmental > Aquatic > Freshwater > Creek | place: USA: Georgia... | reverse complement strand
ACGGCCTTGAGAAAGGTGATGCCATCCATGACCGGCATGTTCACGTCACTGATGATCATGTGCACCTTTTGCCCGGTCAGCTTGGACAGGGCATCTTTGCCGTCACAGCCTTCAATGACGTCGTACCCTGCACCTTTGAGCGCGATACCCACTACCCTGCGCATAGAGGCGGAGTCGTCAACAATCATGATGGTTTTTGCCATGCTGTCTCCCTAGAAAAAGCTGATTTCCGTCGTCGTCTTTTGTTCCACTTTTCCGCCCTGGTGAATCACGTGCTGATCCGCCATGACGTAGCTCTTCTGCAAATTCTGCAGCAGCGTTTCGGAATCCAGACGCTCCAGACGATGGGTTTGCCGGTAGTCACTGAGCTGCTCCCGCAAGGTGGTCGGCAAAGTATCAATGCTCTTGGTGACCTGCGCCATGATCTGGCTGACGCGGTCTTGAAACTGAAGTTGAACCAGTGATTGGTTGACCTCGGTTTGTATGCCTTGACTTTCCGACTTGAGGAGCGAGCTGGAGCGTTGCAATGCGCTGGTTATGCCGTTGAAGTCAGACAGCACCCGCGAAATGGTGTCCTGGGACGCTTGCGCCCTTGCTTCGCGCGCTTCTGCCGATTCCTGCACAACCTGGCAGGCATCGACGATGGCGGCACTGATGACGCCGACCTTTTCTGCCATGAGCTTGCCGGTCTCACCGGACTTGTTGGACAGCGTGCGAAATTCCTTGGCAACCACCGCAAAACCGCGGCCAAGTTCGCCGGCGCGGGCCGCTTCAATCGCGGCATTGAGTGACAGCAGGTTGGACTGGTGCGCAATCTGCGCCACATCACCAGCCATGGACTGCAACTCCGCTATGTAGCTATCCAGGCCCTGAACCTTTTCAATCATGCGCTGCATGCTCGACGCGGCCGCCTTCTGGGCTTCCAGAATGGCGCCAAGCTCCTGCTCGCTGCGGGAAAAAAGCGCCAGAAGACCATTGTCCTGATCGTCAATAGACGTGGTTTCGAGAGCCGCTGTGCGCAGGGCCTCATCCAGCTTGTCCACAATTCCGCCAAAACGATCGGAAAGGGCATTGATGGCGGCTTCCATCTGTTCGCGTGATGACTCTATGTGCCCCTTCCAGACCGGGACAACCTGATCCCCAAATTCGACTTGGCCGATCAAATAGTCTTCAATGGATTGCAGGAAAGCGGTTTGCTGCGCTGCCAGCCGCATGCCCATCAAGGCGCAAACCACCATGAACCCCAGCGCTGTAAAGGCGGCGCTCCAGCTCACTTCGTGGAGCACGAAGATGGCCACCGATCCGACCAACCCCAGACTGACGGGGTACATGATCACCGGATTCTTGATCGCAGAAAAAATACGCATCACCAAAGAACTTTATATTGACCGGGCATCACCGCAGAAAGGCTAGCGCTCAGATTGTTGGAAGCCCACTCACTGTACCCCCACCTACTCCACGAATATTGATTGACATCAATATAAAGCGGCGCTGTAGGCTGCGGGGCGGTCCCCCGGCCCCGGTGGGGAGTATTTCATACCTGAGCACTGGCGCATCGCTCTAGCTGCCATGCGCCTCACGCAAACACGCCTGAAAGGCCAGCGTGGCGCGTGACGGCTGAGGCGAGCGGCGGATGATGCCGAAGAAGTCACAGGTGTAATGGAACACCTCGGGTTGCACCGCCCGCACCAGCCCCGCATCGACAAAACTCTGGGCGTAGTGAATCGGCAAAAAGCCCAGAAATTTGCCCGACAGAATCAGCGTGGCGATGGACTCCTGATCGAAGCCGGTGGCGCTTCGCGCCATGCGCTGCTGCTGGCTGATTTCCATGTTCGGGGAGTGATAGCCCAGCCCGGCAAACGCGTGCCGGCGCAGCCCGTCCCAGTCCAAAACCTGCGCGGCTTCGCCAAACAGCGCATGGCCCTGCCCGCAATACAGCAGCATGTCTTCATCAAACAGCCGGGTGTATTCCAGCGTGTCGGAACTGCGGTGGCCGGGAATGATGCCGATCTGAAACTGCCCGTCAAGCACACCGCGTTCAATGCCGTTGAGCGTGGCCACGTGCAAGTTGAGCTTCACATCGGGCGCCTGCTCGGTAAAGAGGGCAATGGCACGGGCAATGTGGCAGGCCGGGTTGCTGGCGGTCTTGTCAAACACCGCCACATGCAACTGCCCGCCCATGCGCTGGTGAATTTCGTCCACGCCGGCCCGAAAAGCGTCGGTGGCCGACAGCAACTGCGCTGTTTGCGCATAAATCTGTTCGCCCTCGGCGGTCAGCGCAAAACCGGCCCGCCCGCGCCGGCACAAGGTCAGGCCCAGCCGCGTTTCCAGGTCCTTGATGTGGCGGCTGACGGTTGATATGCCGATATTGAGCTCCAGCTCCGCCGCCGCCATGCCGCCGCAATCCACCACCGTGCGAAACACCCGCAGCAGGCGCAAATCCATGTCGCTGATCTGGCCCAGAACCGCCCGGCTCTTTTGTTTCATAAGTTGCCAACTGAATAGTGATAACTCTCACTATATCGAAGTATTCGAAAATCGCACAATCGCGGTTTCGCCCCTTGTTTTCGCCATCTGTCCCGCACCGGAGACCGCCATGAACCTCAACGATAAATCCGCAGCGACAAGCGCTGATCCCGTCATCAGCACCACCCCCTACCCGGCGGGCCCCGGTTTTCTGGAAGCGCACTGGATGCCCTACACCGGCAACCGCAACTTCAAGGCCAATCCGCACATGATGGTGAGCGCCAAGGGCGCGTATTACACGGACGCCGGCGGCCGCAAGATTTTTGACGGGCTGTCGGGTTTGTGGACCTGCGGCCTGGGCCACAGCCGCACCGAAATTGCCGAAGCCATTGGCCGCCAGGCGGCCACCATGGACTACTCGCCCGCCTTCCAGTACGGCCACCCGCTGTCGTTTGCGCTGGCCAACAAGATTGTTGAGTTGATGCCGCAAGGCCTCGACCATGTGTTCTTCACCGGCTCGGGCTCCGAGTCAGCCGACACCTCGCTCAAAATGGCACGCGCCTACTGGCGCTCCAAGGGCATGGGCACCAAGACGCGCCTGATCGGCCGCGAAAAGGGTTACCACGGCGTCAATTTTGGCGGCATCTCGGTGGGCGGCATTGGCGCCAACCGCAAGATGTTCGGTCAGGGTGTCGAAGCCGATCATCTGCCCCACACCCAACTGGCCGGCAACGCGTTCTCGCGTGGCCTGCCCAAGAACGGCGCGGAACTGGCCGATGAGCTGCTGCGCACCATCGCCCTGCACGATGCCAGCAATATTGCGGCCGTCATAGTGGAGCCGATGTCCGGCTCCGGCGGCGTGGTGGTGCCCCCCGTGGGCTACCTGCAGCGCCTGCGTGAGATCTGCACGGCCAACAACATCCTGCTGATTTTTGATGAGGTCATCACCGGCTTCGGCCGCATGGGCGCCTACACCGGGTCGGCCGCCTTTGGCGTGACGCCCGACATCCTGAACGCCGCCAAACAGATCACCAACGGCGCCCAGCCGCTGGGCGTAGTGGTAGCCAAGAAGGAAATTTACGACACCTTCATGGCAGCCGGTGGCCCCGACTACCTGCTGGAGTTTGCCCACGGGTACACCTACTCGGCGCACCCGGTGGCCTGCGCCGCGGGCATTGCCGCGCTGGACTTGCTGGTGAAAGAAAACATGGTCGAACGCGTGACCAAGCTGGCCCCGTATTTCGAGAACGCCGTACACAGCCTCAAAGGCGCCAAACACGTGACCGACATCCGCAACTGCGGCCTGGCCGCTGGCTTCACCATCGATGCGGTTCCCGGCGAACCCGCCAAGCGCCCGTTCCAGATTGCCGAGAAGTGCCTCGAAAAAGGCTTTTACGTGCGCTACGGTGGCGACACCATTCAGTTGGCACCGCCTTTCATCAGCACCGAGGCAGAGATCGACAGCCTGGTCAACGCATTGGGCGAAGCCATCAACGCGACGGCTTAAGTCGGCGCCAGCGCTCTTTCTTCGCGCCATAGGAGAAAAGGACACCTACGTGGAGCGCGCCATGGGCCATGTGCTGGCGCATGTAACAGCAGCCGTGTAGGCCGCCGCCGAACGGTTTTGCGGCGTACTTTCATTTACCATTTGGAGTTGAATGCGGTGTGGTTCTATGACACACTAAATTCAAGGGTGGGGGATCGCCCTTGTCTTCACTGGTATGCCAAAGGAAATAATATGAAAAAGCAACTCGCCGTCGCCTTCGCTGCTGTCGCACTGTGTTCTGGCGCCCAAGCCCAGGACAGTTACCTCGGTCTGGGTCTTCCGGGCCTCTACACACTGGGTTACGCCCACTCCGTTGGCAGCAACCTCGGCCTTCGCGGCGAGTACGCCACGGGCCTGAACGTCAACAAAGACGGCAATCAGGATGGGGTGAATGTGAAAGGCAGCTTCAAAGCCAACCGCTTGGGTGCTTTTGCCGACTGGTTTCCCTCCAGCGGGGGCTTCCGTCTGGTGGGCGGCGTTACGTTCAACGACATCAAAGCCGAGTTCAATGCTGTCGGGTCTGGCACTTCCACGATCAATGGAAAGACTGTCAACCTGGCTGGCGAGACTTTTAACGTCGCTGTGAAATACCCTGACACAACACCGTACTTTGGCATTGGCTATGGTCACCAGAAAAGTGACTCCAAAGGCTTTGGGTTCTATGCCGACTTGGGCGTAATGTTCGGAAGTTTTACAGCGACCACAACGACTACGCTCGTCGGGAAGACCTACAACGGTCAAACCATTACCCAAGCCGACGTCGATGCACAGACTCAGAAGAGCCGCGACTCTCTGGGTGGCGTCAACGTATTGCCGAGCGCCTCACTCGGCATGCTGTACCGCTACTGAGCCGCCACTTCCTTCACATCGGTCACAAAGTACTGCGTCTCGCCAAAGCAGGACGTGGGTACGCCGATGTGTTGTTCATAGGTCAGCGCCACGCGCTTTCCCATGGCGGCGTTGATACGGGCGGCCACCGCGTCGTCCCGTACGGAAAACAGGAATTTCTCCGGCGTGCTGCCCGGAATCGCCACCAACTGCAGCTCACCCTCCCATGTCTTGCACACAAACCCCTTGCTTGACAGCTTTTGCATGTACCCGGCGCGCTCGCCCGATGAGTAGCTCCACTTCAGCACCACAAAGGTGTAGAGCACAACCAAAAGCGCCAAGCCCAGCAACAGGCCCACAAAATATCCCAATACACGCTTTGCCGTTACAGCCATATACGAACTCCTGAATTGCTTCCTGCTGGAAAAACCCCAGCGCTGCAGGCAATTATGAACGCCAGCCAATTTAGGGGCATTCACGCCTGCAAGGGATAATCCCAGCCCTATGGCTTTGATTACCCTTCTTGACGCCCAGCTGGCATTTGGGCACGTCCCCCTGCTCGACCACGCTGATTTTTCTTTAGAAACCGCGGAGCGCGTCGGCCTGATCGGCCGCAACGGCGCTGGCAAGTCCAGCATGCTCAAAATTCTGGGCGGACTGGAAAAACCCGACGATGGCACCCTGCAAGTGCAGGGCAATACGCGCATCGCCTATGTGGCCCAGGAGCCCGTGCTGGACGCCGACGCCACCGTGTTTGAAGCGGTGCGCGAAGGCCTGGCCCGCGTCATTGCGCTGATTGAAGAATATTGCCAGGGCCACGGCGATCTGGATGCGATGCAAGGCGAAATCGAAGCGCTGGACGGCTGGAACTGGGAGCAACGCGTCAATGAAACCCTGCACCGCCTGCACCTGAACCCCGAAGCGGTGGTGAGCACCCTGTCGGGCGGCACCAAGAAGCGCGTGGCGCTGGCACAAGCGCTGGTGGCGCAGCCCGATGTGCTGCTGCTGGACGAGCCCACCAACCACCTGGATCTGGACAGCATCGAGTGGCTGGAGGGTCTGCTGGTGGACTTCAAGGGCTCCATCATCACCATCACCCACGACCGGAGTTTTCTGGACAACGTGGCCACCCGCATCGTCGAGCTGGACCGCGGAAAGCTGCTGTCTTACCCCGGCAACTTTGCCGCCTATCTGGTGCAAAAAGAAGAGCAACTGGCGCAGGAGGCGGTGATCAATGCCCGCGCTGACAAGCTGCTGGCGCAGGAAGAAGTGTGGATTCGCAAGGGCGTCGAAGCCCGCCGCACCCGCGCCACCGCGCGCATTGTGCGCCTGCAAGAACTAAGGGCAAAGCGCGAAGCCCGCCGCGATGCCGTGGGCAGCGTGAACATGGATATCGCCAGTGGTGACAAGAGCGGCAAACTGGTCTCGGAAATGGTGCACGTCACCAAGACCTTTGGCGGCGCCGATGGCGTGCCCGCACGCACCATCGTGCGCGACTTTTCCACCACCGTTCTGCGCGGCGACAAGATCGGTTTGCTGGGCCCCAATGGCGCTGGCAAAACCACGCTGCTCAAACTCATTCTGGGCCAGCTCCAGCCCGATCCGGCACCAGCCAATGCACCTGTGCCCGAACCCGGCCACAGCCCATGGGGCACAGTGCGTTTGGGCGCCAATGTCACGGTGGCCTACTTCGACCAGATGCGCAACGCGCTGGACCTGGATGCCACGCTGGAAGACTTCATCAGCCCCGGCTCGGAGTGGATCGAAATCGGCAACCAGCGCAAGCACGTCAAGAGCTATCTGGGCGACTTTCTGTTCTCGCCCGCGCGTGCCAATTCGCCAGTGCGGTCATTGAGCGGCGGCGAACGCAACCGCCTGTTGCTGGCCCGCCTGTTTGCCCGACCGGCCAACGTACTGGTGCTGGACGAGCCCACCAACGACCTCGACATCGACACCTTGGAATTGCTGGAAGACCTGCTGCAAAACTACGACGGCACGGTGTTTCTGGTCAGCCACGACCGCACCTTCCTGGACAACGTGGTCACCAGCACCATCGCCTTTGAAGGGGATGCGGGTTGGCGCGAATACGAAGGCGGCGTGAGTGACTGGCTTACGCAAAGCAAGCGCGCCAGCGAAATAGCGCAGGCCAAAGGCCAGAAAGGTGCATCGCCCTTCAACTACGGGCGCGACCAGGCCGCCAAACCGGCACCTGCCGCTGCCGCAACACCACTGCCCGTGGCAGCAGTTGCAACCGCCGCACCTGCAGCCCGGGCACGCAAGCTCAGCTTCAAGGAGCAGCGCGAACTCGACGGGTTGCCCGCGCGCATTGCAGCGCTGGAAGCCGAACAAAAAGACATTGCCGACAAGCTCGCTGACGGCAGCTTGTTTGCCACCGACAACGCACAAGCGCTGGCGTTGACCAACCGCAACGCGCAAATTGACGAAGAACTGATGGCCGCGCTGGAGCGCTGGGAGGTGTTGGGCGCTTAAGCGCAGGACCCTGTGCCGGTCACCGCGCCGGTACCCGCTGCTTTATGCAAACAGCTTGAAGCGTGCGGCCAGTTTCTGCACATCGCCCATGCTGCGGGGAATGAACGATGTGGCTGCGGAAGCGGCGGCGTCATCGGCCGCCGCACTTTCTGTTTTCTGGTGCGCCTGTGCGTCTGCATATTCGCGCATCGCGTGGACCGCGAAGGTCACAAAATCCTGCGCTTTGCTGTCTTCCGATTGCGCCGCCTTGGCGCTCGGCACACCGTCCGCTCGCACTTCCGGTTTGCGCGGTTTGGCGTACACCAGATCGGCAGGCAATGTCCCCGCGGTGCTTCCCGTCGCGTCGGATTGAATGGTGGCAATGACGCCCGGCGCATTCGGTACCGCTGGTGCCTTGTGCACAGCCGCCGTGCGGGCACCGGGCGGCGTGCCAGTGGCGGCGTCGCGGGTGTCGTCGCTGGCGTTGGTTCCAGCGGGCGTGTTGCCGGTGCCGGGAAAACTGATGTGCTTGTAGTGGCTGATCTGCATGGCGAACCCCCATAGGGCCTTGGTATGCGCCAAGTATCAAGACCCGCATGGCAGGTCAAGGCAAAAATAAAGCGGGAAAAGCGGCGCAATTCCAGACGCCAGCGATTGACGCGGCGGATTGCGGTGGGAAGGTACCAGCGCCCTAGCGTGCCCAGTGGCGCCGGATGCGGGGCCACATCAGGTTCACCGCCAGCCCGCCCATAACCAGTGCAGCGGCCATCAATTTCCAGGCCGGCAGCGGTTCGCCCAGCCACCAGGTGGAGGCGCCCATGCCAAACACCGGCACCAGCAAGGCCATCGGTGTGATGGTGGCCGCCGGGTGACGCGCCAGCAACCAGCCCCATGCCGCGTACCCAAACAGCGAATTGCCCCACGACTGCCATGCCACTGCGGCCCATGTCAGCCAGCCGGCATGTTGCAGGCCACGGACGATGGCATCACCACCTTCAAACACATACGACAGCGCAAACAAGGGCGGTGCGGCGAATGCACTCGACCACACCACATAGGCCAGCATGTTGTCAGGCTTGCCCTGTTTGGCGGCGATGTTGCCGCCGGCCCATGAGAGTGCGGCGCCCAGCACCAGCAGAAGCCCCAGCGGTGTGGTGCTGCCGTCGGTATGCATGCCGATAGTGACAATGCCAGCGGTGGCCAGGAGCAGCGCCAGCCACTGGAACGGTTGCACCCGCTCACCACTCAGGCGCATGGACAGACCAATGGTGAAAAACACCTGCGTCTGCACCACCAGAGATGCAATGCCCGGTGAAATGTGGCCATTGATCGACAGGTACAACAGCCCGAACTGCCCCACACCAATCAACACGCCATACGCAGCCAGATTGCGCCAGCCCACGGAAGGCCGTGGCAGAAAGAACAGCGCCGGAAAGAGCGCCAGCGTGAAACGCAGCGCCGCAAACAAGAGCGGGGGCAACTGGCCCAAAGCCAGCTTGATCACCACGAAATTGGTGCCCCACACGGCCACCACGGCAAGGGCCAGAAGAAAGTGACGCAGGGGCAGAGCAGCGGGCATGGGGCTATTGTGCAGCCCGCGCTACCCAACCGCCGCGATCCACTGGCGCGCGTCGCCCAGAGTGGCAAAACAGCCCAGCCGGTAGGTCGTTTTCCCGGCAAACAAGTGCACCAGATCGGTAATGCCCTGGTCGCGTGAAATGACTGCAACCAGGATGTCGGGGTTCAGGTTCCTGGCCTTCAAGCTGACCATGGATGCCAGCTCCATGTCGGTTGCCTTGATGGAATGCCCTTGCACTTCCAGAAAATCATTGATCGTGTAGTGCAGCTGGTCATAGTCCAACTGACTATGCATTTCAAAAATGGACTGCAGGAATTCGGCCGTCGTTACGAAGCCTGAGAACTTTTTGTAGACGCCGGGGCCTTCATTGACGATGTGAAATGGCATGGATTGCGGTCGGGGAAAAAACCAGGGTGCGTGAAGTAAAAATGATAAATCTACTTCACACCGATTTCCATGCGGGTGTTCCCTTCTGGCCAAAGCAGGCGCGCCGCAAAGCACTGGATCGACCACACGCGGCAGGCGGTAGGCGCCGTTGTCACACCACTTTGGCCGCTTGCAGCGCCGCTATTTGCGTCGCATCCAAACCCATTTCTGCCAGCACTTCGCGCGTGTGCTCGCCCAGGGCGGGCGGCGGGTTGTGCAATACCGGCGGCGTGCCCATGAGCCGCAGCGGGCTGGCAACGCTGGAGATGGCCGCCACAGCCGTCTGCGCCTGCGCGCTGGCAGACGTGGCCTGCGTGACCCGCAGGCCACGGTGTTGCACCTGTGCGTCGGCGAATGCCTGGTCCATGGTGTTGATGGGGCCGCAGGGTACGGCCTTGTCTTCGAGCGCGGCAATCCACTCGGCCGTCGTGCGCGAGCGCGTGGCCGCCAGCATCAATTCCACCAGTGCCAGCCGATGCGTCACGCGCGCGGTGTTGTTGGCAAAGCGGGCATCCTGCGCCCATTCGGGGTGGCCGGCCACGTCACAGAAGCGGGCGAACTGGCCGTCATTTCCGATGGCCAGCAACATGGCCCCGTCGGCGGTTTCAAAGTCCTGGTAGGGCGCCAGGCTGGGGTGGCTGTTGCCCTGGCGCAGGGGCACCTTGCCGGTGTTCAAAAAGCCGGCGGCCTGGTTGGCCAGAATCGCCATGCCCACATCCAGCAAAGCCATGTCGATGTATTGCCCCTGCCCCGTGCGGTGGCGCACCTCCAGCGCGGCCAGGATGGCGCTGCACGCATAGACGCCGGTGAACACATCAATGATGGCCACGCCCACGCGCATGGGCTCGCTCTCGGCTTTGCCGGTGATGCTCATCATGCCGGTCATGGCCTGGATCATCAGGTCATAACCAGCCCGCTCGGCGTACGGCCCGTCCTGACCGAAGCCCGTAACCGAGCAATACACCAGACGCGGGTTGAGTGCCTTCAGGCTGGCGTAGTCGAGCCCGTACTGCGTCAGGCCGCCGACCTTGAAGTTCTCCACCACGATGTCGCTTTGCAGCGCCAATGTCCGTATCAGTTCCTGCCCCTCGGGCATTGACATATCCACGGTGATGGAGCGCTTGTTGCGGTTGCAAGCGGCAAAGTAGGCCGCCTCTTGTGTGTGGTTGCCTTCGGCATCCTGCAAGAATGGCGGGCCCCAATGGCGTGTGTCGTCACCGACGACAGGGCGCTCTACCTTGATCACGTCGGCGCCCATGTCGGCCAGCATTTGCGTGCACCAGGGCCCGGCAAGCACGCGTGAGAGGTCCAGAACCTTGATGTGTTGGAGGGCGCCTTTGGTTTCGATTGTCATGGATTGCGTTGGGTTTACGTTGGGTTTGGTGGTGTTGCGTCAGATGGGGTTGGTGTGGCTTGATCGCTGGGTTTGTGCCTGCCTGGAGGGGAAGGGGGCAGGGCCTCGTACTGCGGGTACGCACAAGTCGGCCCTACCCCCTTCCCCTCCCGGCGAGTGGTGATGTGGCCGCCTGCGAAGAGTGGGGTCCCTTTCTCGTTTTGCCGATACTGTGTTTTCTTCCGCGAGTCCCCGGATGCACCGCCTCCCAAGCCAGACAAACAACCAAACTCAGAACGCCGCAATCCCCGTCTGTGCCCGTCCCAAAATCAGCGCGTGAATGTCGTGCGTCCCTTCGTAGGTATTCACCACCTCCAGATTCACCAAATGGCGGGCCACTCCGAACTCGTCGCTGATACCGTTACCGCCCATCATGTCGCGCGCCAAGCGGGCAATGTCGAGCGACTTGCCACACGAATTGCGCTTCAGGATGGACGTTATTTCCACCGAATCCGTGCCCTCATCCTTCATGCGGCCCAATCGCAGACAGCCTTGCAGGCCCAGCGCGATTTCGGTTTGCATGTCGGCCAGCTTCTTCTGAATCAATTGATTGGCGGCGAGTGGCTTGCCGAACTGCTTGCGGTCCATGGTGTACTGGCGCGCGCGCAGCCAGCAGTCTTCGGCGGCACCCAAGGCGCCCCAGGCAATGCCGTAGCGGGCGCTGTTCAGACAGGTAAACGGGCCCTTCAAACCGCGCACCTCGGGGAACGCGTTTTCTTCAGGGCAGAACACGCCGTCCATCACAATTTCGCCGGTGATGCTGGCGCGCAGGCCCACCTTGCCGTGGATGGCCGGGGCGCTCAAGCCGGCCATGCCTTTTTCCAGCACAAAGCCCCGGATCGGGCCCACCTGACCGCCCTCGGACACCTCTTTGGCCCAGACCACAAACACGTCGGCAATCGGGCTGTTGGAGATCCACATCTTGGAGCCGGTGAGCTTGTAGCCGCCGCTCACCTTGTGCGCGCGGGTGGCCATGCTGCCGGGGTCAGAACCGTGGTCGGGTTCGGTCAACCCGAAACAGCCGATCCATTCACCGGTGGCAAGTTTGGGCAGGTATCTCTGGCGTTGCGCTTCCGTGCCGAATTCAAAAATCGGCACCATTACCAGCGAGCTTTGCACGCTCATCATCGAGCGGTAGCCGCTGTCCACACGCTCAACCTCGCGGGCGATCAGGCCATACGACACATAGTTAAGTCCGGGGCCGCCGTAAACCTCGGGGATAGTGGGACCGAGCAGCCCCAGCGCCCCCATTTCGCGGAAGATGGCCGGGTCGGTCTGTCCGTCCCGGAACGCTTGCGTCACGCGCGGCTGCAATTTGTCCTGGCAATACGACGCTGCCGCATCGCGCACCATGCGCTCTTCGTCGCTGAGCTGGGAATCCAGCAAAAAGGGGTCTTGCCAGTTGAACGTGTTGCTTGCCATCGGTGTCTCCGGATCCAATAAAAAATAAGAAGTGGGTGGGCGATGCGCCAGTTGGCGCAGCAGGAACGGCGCAATGGTAGTAGCCGGGCGGACGCACCGCAAACAATGCTTTGTCATTCAGGTATTCCGTAGATGCATACTTGGACTGGCTTGGTGTACAAACCGTCCATCGCCATTCATCACCCCATTTCATGCGTCGCAAGATTCCCGCCTCCAATACGCTGCTCTGCTTCGAGGCGGCCGCGCGGCACCGCAGCCTGACCCGGGCCGCGGTAGAACTTTCGCTCACGCAAAGTGCGGTGTCGCGGCAAATCATTGCGTTGGAGGAATACCTAGGTACCGCGCTGTTCCGACGCACGCGGCATGGAATGGAGCTCACCGCGGTGGGGGCGGACTACGCCGCACGGGTCACGCAGCGGCTGGGCGCGCTGGAGCAAGACACGCTGGACATCATGGGCGCACGGGCCGCAGGGGGCGATGTGCATTTGGCCAGCGTGCCGACATTTGCCGCCAAGTGGCTGATCCCCCGCCTGGGCGACTTTGCCCGCCTGCACCCGGGCATCACCGTGCACATCGAAACCCGGACACGGCCATTCTTGTTTGCCGACACCGCGCTCGATGCCGCCATCTATGCCGGCACCGCCGAGCAGCTGCGCCAATGGGCAGGCACGCGGGGACAGCACGTACTGGACGAAGAGGTGGCGGTGGTGTGCCATCCGCGCCTGCTTGGCAAACGCAAATCCCTGCCGGCGCAGGCATTGGCTTCCATGCCACTGCTGCAGCAAAGCACCCGCCCGGACGCCTGGAAGCAGTGGTTCGCACAGGCGGAAGTGCAAACCAACCGCTCCATGGCCGGTCCCCGATATGAGCAGTTTTCCATGACCGTTGCCGCGGCAGCGCAAGGCATGGGGCTGGCGTTGGTGCCGCGTTTGCTGATCGAGTCCGAGTTGCAGCGCGGCGAGTTGGTGATCGCGCACCCCATGGGACTGGCCAGCCAGCGCGCCTACTATTTGGTGCGCCCCGAGGCGGTCGATGGGGGCTCCGCTGCGCTGGATGTGTTTGCGCAATGGTTGAAACAAGCGTGCGCCTGAGCAGCGTCTGAAATGGCGCGTTTATCCGGATGGCAAGGGCCGCAAGTGCCCGACTACACTTCCTGCATTGTGAAAGACACAGTCTCTAAAGCCATCGCAGTTCGCCTGGAGCGGTTCCGCCAAAAGGGCCGGATTCAGGCCGGCTCTCTGATCAACACCGTGTTTGGTGACGCGATCCTGCCCCGTGGCGGGCGTGTGTCCTTGGGCAGCATGATTCAGCTGCTGCAGCCGCTGGGCGTGAATGAGCGTCTGGTGCGCACCGCGGTGTACCGCCTGGTGAAAGAAGAGTGGCTGCAGTCCGAGGCGCTGGGCCGCAAGACCGACTACATGCTCACGCCCTCGGGCCGGCGCCGGTTTGATGAAGCGTCGCGCCAGATTTATGCCGCCGACAGTCCGGGCTGGGACCGGCGCTGGCGCCTGATTCTGGTGGTCGGTGAATTGGACCCGCGCGCGCGCGAACTGTTGCGCAAGGCCCTGTTCTGGCACGGCTTTGGCGAAACCACTTCGGGCAGCTTTGTGCACCCCACGGCCGATCTGGAGCAGGTAATGGAGAGCCTGGTTTCCGAGGGGCAGGACCCGGTGCTCGCGCACCTGATGCCGCTGGTAGCAGTCAACACCCGGGTGGCTGCATGTGTGTCGGACATTGACATGGTGCAGCAAGCCTGGAACCTGAACGGGCTGGCCACCTCGTACGACGGTTTTCTGGAAAAGTACCAGCCCATCCGCGATGCGCTGGCGGCCTGTGGGCCGGACGAGCTGACGCAGGAGGACGCCTTTCTCGTGCGCACCCTGCTGATCCACGATGTGCGCCGCCTGTTGCTGCGCGACCCGCAATTGCCGGAAAGTCTGCTGCCTGCCAGTTGGCCCGGCAGCCGCGCGCGGCACCTTTGCCGCGACCTGTACCGCAAGTTGCTGCCGCGTTCCGAGCAGCATCTCGATGCGCTGGTTCGCTTGTCCAGCGGCAATGTGCCTCTGCCAACGCCTGTGCTATCGAGCCGGTTTGAATTCGGCATGGACCTGCACGCCGATGCAGTCCGCGCCGCATGAAGGAGGAGTCTGTGGACGACGAATCAAAGAGCAGCCATGGCGTGCAGTCCCTCGAAATCGGGGTGGGCGTGCTCAAGGTACTGGTGGAATCCGGCTCGGCCATGATGCTCAAGGAGATTGCCGCCGCCGCCGACATGCCCGCCTCGAAGGCGCACCGCTATCTGGTGAGCCTGGTGCGCTCGGGCCTGGTCGAGCAAGACAGCGACAACCTCAAATACGACCTGGGCCCATTGGCCATTCCGCTGGGGCTGGCCGCAGTGGACCGGCTGGACCGCGTCAAGCTCGGCCTCAACAGCATTGCCGAGCTGCGCGACCTGACCAATGAAACCACCGCGCTGTCGGTCTGGGGCGCGTTTGGTCCGGTGATGGTGCGCTGGGAACGTCCGCGCCGCCCGATCACGGTCAATGTCGTGACCGGCAACACGGTCAGCTTGCTGGCCACGTCCACCGGTCGCCTGTTTGCCGCCTGGATGCCTGCAGAAGTCGTGCGCCCGCTCATCGAACGCGAGTTGCAGCAGGGGCGCTCCACCGAGTTTCAGACCATGCAGCAAGTGCAAGCGGTGCTGGAGGAGGTTCGCGCCAGCGGATTCTCGTTTGTCAAAGACAGCGACTACTCCAGCCGCGTGCTGGGCATGGCGGCGCCGGTGTTCAATTTCAAGAACAACATTTCCATGGCCGTCTCGATCGTGGGGGTGGAGGGCATTTCGGATTTGGGCCCCGGAAGTTTTGCGCTCACCGAGCTCATGCGGACCGCCGCTGCGCTGTCCAAGCGCCTGGGGTCTAGCCGCTAAATGATTCACAAATATTAATTTGTTTGTTTTATTTGTGTCATAAAAAAGCCGGCCACGCCGGCTTTTTGTTTTTCCGGCACGGGCTTTTGCCATGGCACGCATTTTCAATTTGCCGCGAGCAACGGCGTTTCGCAGGTGGCGGCATCCGTGTTTACCCTAATCGACCTCTAGGTAGAAACCCGAATGCGATACAAAAAAGTCCAAATAAGTCGACTGAAGCGTATCTATTTTGATTGACGGAATGAATTCTGAATGCCAGAATTTGTGATTCCGGCAACCGGCAGTCCAACCTGCGGCCGCCCGCCACAGGATGCATAACGAGGAGACAGAAGTGCCCCAAGGCCACACGACGATTCCACAACGCCACTGGCATGGGGTGCAAACCTGATGCTGGCCGAATTTCTGCAATTCCTTTTCTCGGGCATCACGGTGGGCTCCACCTATGCCCTGGCGGCTTTGGGCTTCACGCTCATCTACAACTCCAGCCACGTGATCAACTTCGCCCAAGGCGAGTTCATCATGCTGGGCGGCATGCTGGCGGTGTACTTCACCCACGCCGGACTGCCCCTGCCGGTGGCCCTGCTGTTTGCGATTGCCGTGCCCGCAGTGGTCGGGCTGGTGCTGGAAAAAGTGGCCATCGAGCCGGTCAAGGGCGCTGAGCCGGTCACGCTGATCATCATCACCATCGGCGCCTCGCTGGTGCTGCGCGGGCTGGTGCAAATCTGGCTGGGCAAGGGCACCTTCAGCCTGGCGCCTTTCTCGGGCGACGAGCCGATCCATCTGCTGGGCGCCACCCTGATGCCGCAAAGCCTGTGGGTACTGGGCGTGACCGCTGTCGTGGTGGGTGCGCTGTGGTATTTCTTTGCCCGCACGTTGATGGGCAAAGCCATGCTGGCCACCTCCTACAACCGCGTGGCCGCCGAACTGGTGGGCATCAACACCGACGGCGTGCTGTTCCTGAGCTTTGCCATGTCGGCAGCACTCGGCGCACTCGGCGGCATTCTGGTGACACCCATCACGCTCACCTCCTATGACGCCGGCATCATGCTGGGGCTCAAAGGCTTTGTGGGTGCGGTGCTGGGTGGCTTGGGCAACGGCCTGGGTGCGGTGGTAGGCGGCCTGCTGGTGGGTGTGCTGGAGGCCATGGGCGCGGGCTATATCTCGTCGTCTTACAAAGACGCCATGCCCTTTGTGCTGATCCTGCTGATTCTGTTTTTCCGGCCCAGTGGCCTCTTTGGTGGCAAGGCCACAGACCGGGTGTAGCCATGCATCAACATCCTTTCCGTGGCTTGTTTGTGGTGGCGGCGGTTCTGCTGGTGCTGCCGTTTGTGTTGCCCAACAGTTTCTATGTGGACCTGGCGATTCGCATGGGGATCAACGCAGTCATCGTGCTGGGCCTGAATCTGCTGATCGGTTTCGCCGGGCAGATCAGCCTGGGCCATGCCGGCTTTATCGGCATCGGCGCGTATGCCTCGGCGGCCTTGCCGACACACTTCGGCTGGCATCCACTGCTGGCCGTTGCGGCCGGTGCAGTGGCTGCCGGCGCGCTGGCTGCCGTGCTGGCGCGGCCCATCTTCCGCCTCAAGGGTCATTACCTGGCCATGGCCACCCTGGGCCTGGGCATCATCATCAACATCATGGTGCGCAACGAGGCCGCGTGGACCGGCGGGCCCGACGGCATGGCGGTTCCGCCCATGGCCTTCGGCAGCCTGGAGATATCGGGCGACAAGCCCTGGTACTGGATCGTGGCACTCTTGCTGTGCGTGAGCATCTGGGCGTCCATCAACCTGATCGACTCGCCGTTCGGCCGCGCACTGCGCGCGCTGCACGGCTCGGAAGTGGCGTCCAAAGTGGTGGGCGTGCAGGTGGTGCGCTACAAGGTTGCCATCTTCGTGTTGTCGGCCGTGTTTGCCAGTTTCATGGGCAGCATCACCGCTTTGTACGTGGGTTTTGTCACGCCCAATCTGGCCGACTTTTTTCACTCGATTGAATTGGTCACGATGGTGGTGATCGGCGGCATGGGCTCCATTTACGGCTCGGTGCTCGGTGCGGTGCTGCTCACCGCCTTGCCGCAGGCGCTGGCGACCTTTGAAGGTTGGGAGACGGTGGTGTTCGGCGCCATTCTGATGCTCTCCATGATCTTTCTGCCCAAGGGTCTGGTGCCCACACTGGCCGCGCGCTTCGGCAAGGGGGACTGAACATGGCACTGCTCGACGTTCAAGACCTCTCCATCCACTTCGGTGGCGTCAAGGCCGTGCAAAACGTGTCGTTCAGCATCGACGCGGGCATTGTGTATGCCGTGATCGGGCCGAATGGCGCGGGCAAGACCACGCTGTTCAACCTGATCACCGGCATCTACACGCCCACCTCCGGCAGCATCCTGCTGGACGGCCAGTCGATTGCCGGCAAATCACCCGATGTGCTGGCACAGCGCGGTGTGGCGCGCACATTCCAGAACCTGCAAATCTGCATGAACATGAGCGCGATCGAGAACGTGATGGTCGGCGCCCATTTGCGACTGGACCGCAACCTGCTGAAGGCGGCGCTGCGCTGGCCTTCGATCAAAACGCGCGACCGCGACCTGCATGCCGAGGCCGAAGAACTGATGCGCTTTGTCGGGCTCGATGCTTACACCGGTGCACGCGCCGATGCGATGTCTTACGGCGCTTTGAAGCGCTTGGAGATTGCCCGCGCACTGGCCATGAAGCCGCGCCTGCTGTTTCTGGACGAACCGGCCGCCGGCCTCAACCCCAAAGAAACCATCGAGGTGGACCACCTCATCCGCAAGGTAGCCGACACCGGCGTCACCGTGGTGTTGGTCGAGCACGACATGAAGATGGTGATGAACCTGTCGGACCGCATTCTGGTACTGGACTACGGCCGCAAGCTCGCGGAAGGCACAGGCGCCGAAGTGCGCCGCAACCCCGATGTGATCGCCGCCTATCTGGGCGCCCACGCCTGAACGGAGCCACCGCATGGACGCACTCAGCATCATCAGCCAGGAACACAGCAACATGTGGCGCCTGGCCACCACCCTTGACCAGGTGGCATCCGACATGGAAGCCGGCGCCCCGCTGGAGGCCGCATTTTTTGAGGCCGCGCTGGACTACATCTCCCAGTTCGTGGACCGCATGCACCACCCCAAGGAGGACGACTTCCTGTTCCGCCTGTTGCGCATGCGCAGCGCGGAGGCAGCGGACATCCTCGATGCGCTGGAAGCCGACCACCGCCAGGGCCCCGAAAATCTGGCCGACTTGCGCGCCAAACTCGCAGCCGCCGCACAAGGCCAGCTCACTGCGCCAGAACTGGCTGTGGCCATCAAGCGCTACACCACCGGCCTGAAAGGCCACATCAAGACCGAAGAAAAGCACGTCTTGCCGCTGGCGCGCAAAGTGCTGCTGACCCAAGACTGGGCCGAGATCGACCAGGCCTTTCGCAACCACAGCGACCCGGTGTTTGGCGATCAGGCCAAAGCCGAGTTTCGTGACCTGTTTCACCGCATCGTCAGCCTGGCACCCGACTCCGTCGGTCTGGGTGCTGCCAGTGTGGGCAACCTGCATGCGGCCGCAGCGCCGGCACAACCTCCTGTGCTGCTCAAGGTACAGGGGCTGGAGAGTTGCTATGGCCGCATCAAGGCGCTGAAGGGCATCGACCTGGAAGTGCGCAAAGGCGAAACCGTGGCGCTGGTAGGCGCCAATGGGGCTGGCAAAACGACCTTTTTGCGGGCCCTCTCGGGCGTGCAGCCGATCAGTGGCGGAAGCATCCACTTTGACGGCGATGACATCAGCCGCCTGCGCTCCGACAAGCGCATGCGCCGTGGCATCTGCCAAAGCCCCGAGGGACGTCAGGTGTTCGGCCCACTGTCGATTGAAGACAACCTGCGCCTGGGCGCCTACACCCAGCCCAAGCACCAGGTGGCGGGCGACATGGAAAAGATTTTTGCCATGTTCCCGATCCTCAAAGAAAAGCGCAACCTGCCCGCTGGCACCTTGTCGGGCGGGCAGCAGCAGATGCTGGCCATTGGACGTGCGCTCATGGGCCGGCCCAGCATGTTGTTGCTAGACGAGCCTTCCATGGGTCTGGCGCCCTTGTTGGTGGAAGAAGTTTTCAACGTGATCAAGACCCTCAAAGCGCAAGGCATGACGATTCTGCTGGTCGAACAAAACGCCTTTGCCGCGCTGGCCATTGCCGACCGCGGCTATGTGCTGGAAACCGGCACCGTCACGCTCACTGGCACCGGTCAGGAACTCATCAGCAACGAACAAGTGCGTGCCGCCTACCTCGGCATGTAAAACCCGCCACCCACGAAAGAAACCCATGAGCAAAGCATTCGCATCGCAGGCCGATCTGGAAGTCAAAAAGACCACCTTTGCCCAACTCTCCAAACACTGCTGGGCCTACACCGCTGAAGGCGACCCCAACACCGGCGTGATCATTGGTGACGACGCCGTGCTGATCTGCGACGCGCTGGCCACACCGGTGATGGCGCAAAAGCTGATTGCCGAAATCCGCAAGGTCTCCGACAAGCCCATCAAGTACGTGGTGCTGTCGCACTACCACGCGGTGCGCGTGCTGGGCGCCTCCGGCTACAAATCCGCAGGCCTGCAGGAAATCATTGCCAGTCAGGGCACCTACGAGATGATCGTGGAGCGCGGCGCGCAGGATATGCAGTCCGAGTACGAACGCTTCCCGCGCCTGTTTGATGCGTTTGATTCCATCCCCGGCCTGACCTGGCCCACCATGGTGTTCCAGGACGCGATGACGCTGTGGATGAGTGGCCTCGAAGTCAAAATCATGCACCTCGGCCCCGGCCACACCAAGGGCGACACCGTGGTCTGGGTGCCTTCCGAAAAGGTTCTGTTCTCGGGTGATCTGATGGAGGCCGATGCCGCCTGCTACACCGGCGATGCGCAGCTCGAAGAGTGGCCCGCCACGCTGGACGCACTGGCCGCTCTCCAACCCGAAAAAATTGTGCCCGGCCGTGGCCCCGCGCTGGATACGCCCGAGAAAGTGGCAAGCGGTTTTGCCTACACGCGCGACTTTGTGTCCACCCTGCTCAGCTCCGCCAAAGAGGCGGTGGCTTTGAAGCTCAACCTCAAGCAGGCCATGGCGCACTGCCGCACGAAGATGGACCCCAAGTTCGGCCACGTGTTCATTTACGAGCACTGCCTGCCGTTTGACGTCACCCGTGCGGTGGACGAGGCCAGCGGCATCAAGCACCCGCGCATCTGGACTGCCGAGCGCGACAAGGAAATGTGGCACGGCTTGCAAGCGGCTGATTGACCGGCAGGAGAACCATCCCATGCTCAGCACCTACCAATATCCCCGCTACGACTACGTATTGCCGCCAGAGCTAAGTGGCGCTGCGCCCAAGCGCTACCCAGTGGTGGTGGTGGGTGCCGGCCCGGTGGGTCTGGCCGCGGCCATCGACCTGGCCCAAAGCGGCGTGCCGGTGGTGGTGCTGGACGATGACAACACGGTGTCGGTGGGATCGCGCGGCGTGTGCTACGCCAAGCGCACGCTCGAAGTGCTGGACCGCCTGGGCCTGGGGCAAGCGTGTGTGGACAAGGGCGTGAGCTGGAACGTGGGCCGCACCTTTTTGCAGGAGGAAGAGGTGTACCACTTCAACCTGCTGCCGCAAGCCGACCACCAGCGTCCGGGCATGATCAATTTGCAGCAGTACTACCTGGAGGAATACGAAATCCGCCGGGCCCGTGAGCTGCCCAACATCGACTTGCGCTTTTGCAGCAAGGTCACGTCCGTGGAGCCGCAAGGCGACGGCGCAGTGGTGCAGGTGGAGATGCCCGATGGCAGCTACACCCTGCAGACCGACTGGCTGATCGTGGCCGATGGGGCGCGCAGCAGCATCCGCCGCATGATGAATCTGGAGATCGACGGCAAAGTGTTTCAGGACCGCTTCCTGATTGCCGACGTGGTGATGAAAGCCGACTTCCCGCTGGAGCGCTGGTTCTGGTTTGACCCGCCGTTTCACCGCGGCCAGTCGGTGCTGTTGCATCGGCAGGCCGACCATGTGTACCGCATCGACTTTCAGCTGGGCTGGCAGGCCGACCCCGAAGAGGAGAAGAAGCCCGAGAACGTGATTCCACGTATCCGCGCCATGCTGGGTGACGACCGCCCGTTCGAGCTCGAGTGGGTCAGCGTCTACACCTTCCAGTGCCGCCGCATGAACGACTTTGCCCACGGCCGCGTGCTGTTTGTGGGCGATGCGGCGCACCAGGTTTCGCCCTTTGGCGCACGCGGCGCCAACTCCGGCATTCAGGACACCGACAACCTGTGCTGGAAGCTCAAGCTGGTGATTGAAGGCCGGGCCCCGGCCAGCCTGCTGGACAGCTACGCCGCCGAGCGCGAATGCGCGGCCGATGAAAACATTCTCAACAGCACCCGCTCGACCGACTTCATCACGCCCAAGAGCAAGACCTCGCTGGTCTTTCGCAACGCGGTGCTCGACCTGGCGCGTGACCATGCGTTCGCGCGGGCGCTGGTGAACTCGGGTCGCCTGTCGGTGCCCACCATCCTCACCGAGTCGGCACTCAACACGCCGGACGCTGAAACCTTCGCTGGCGACATGGTGCCGGGCGCGCCCCTGGACGACGCACCGGTGCGCGCCAATGGCCAGGACAGCTGGCTGCTGCGCCAACTCGGGGGCCGCTTTGCCGTGCTGGTGATTGCCAATGCAGCGCTCGATGCCGCTGCAACCGACGCCCTGCACCAACTCGCCCAGCACCCGCTGGCCCCGGAAGTGGTGCTGGTCACCGCACCCGGCGTCACGCACACCACGCCATGGCGCGTGTTGGAAGACAGCGCCGGGCGCGTGGCCGAACGGCTCGATGCCCGCCACGGCACCTGCTACCTCCTTCGTCCCGACCAGCACGTGGCCGCACGCATGCGCCACGCCGATGCAAAGCGCCTGCTCAACGCTCTGGCGCGCGCTACCGCAAACCCAGAAGTGGAGGCCCGCTAATGCCCGCACCATCGCTCAACCTGCAGCCCAACTTTCACGAAGAAGGCAAACGCTACTTCCGCGCCTTCACGCCTGGCGACGACTTTTACGAAGCGCTGATCGAGACCCACCGCGACCTGAGCGATGAGCAAAGCGCCATCGTCAACGCCAAGCTTGTGTTGCTGCTGTCCAACCACATCGGGGACCTGGCGGTACTCAAAGAAGCCATGGCGATCGCCCGCAAAGACGCCACTTAACGCACCGGAGAAACCATCCATGCCGATACAAAAAATTCACCATGTGGCCTACCGCTGCAAGGACGCCAAAGCGACGGTGGAGTGGTACCAGAAGTACCTCAACATGCGCTTTGTACTGGCGATTGCCGAAGACAAAGTGCCCTCCACCGGCGAGCCCGACCCGTACATGCATGTGTTCCTCGATGCGGGCGGTGGCAATGTGCTGGCCTTCTTTGAGTTGCCCACCAAGGCGCCCATGCAACTGGACGTGAACACGCCGGCCTGGACCCAGCATCTGGCGCTGCAGGTGGACAGCGTGGACGAACTGCTGCAAACCAAAGCGAAACTGGAAGCCGACGGCATCAGCGTGGTCGGGCCGACCGACCACACCATCTTCCAGTCGATCTACTTCTTCGACCCCAGCGGCCACCGCCTGGAACTCGCGGCCAACACCGGCACCCCGCGCATGGCCAAGATGCTGGACGACGTGAAGTGGGACATGCTCAACGAATGGGCGGTCACCAAAAAAGCACCGCAACATGCGCGCTGGATGCACGACGGCAGCCACGCCGCGGAAGGCGACAAGGCATGAAACTCGCCACCCTGAAAAAAGGCGGCCGCGACGGCACATTGGTGGTCGTCAACCGGGCCCTGACACACTGCCGCGCCGTACCGGCCATCGCGCGCACGCTGCAGCAGGCACTGGATGACTGGGAGGCATGTGAGCCCCAGCTGCGCCAGGTCTATGAAGCCCTCAACAGCGGCGCATTTTCCGATGCCCTGCCGTTTGATGCGGCGCTGTGCCACTCGCCGCTGCCGCGCGCTTACCAGTGGGCCGATGGATCGGCCTATGTGAACCATGTGGAGCTGGTGCGCCGTGCACGCGGTGCCGAATTGCCGCCCGAGTTCTGGACCGACCCGCTGATGTACCAGGGCGGCTCCGACTCTTTTGTAGGCCCGCGCGATCCGGTGTTGGCGCTGTCGCCAGACTGGGGCATTGATCTGGAGGCCGAGGTGGCCGTGATCACCGCTGACGTGCCCATGGGCGCCAGCGCGGCCCAATGCGCCAAGGCCGTGCGCCTGCTGATGCTGGTCAACGATGTGTCGTTGCGCAACCTGATTCCGGCTGAACTGGCCAAGGGCTTTGGCTTCTTTCAAAGCAAGCCCGCTTGCGCCTTCAGCCCGGTGGCCGTCACGCCCGATGAGCTGGGCGACACCTGGGCCGACACCCGTGTGCACCGCCCGTTGACCGTGCACATCAACAACGCCCTGTTCGGCCAGCCCGATGCGGGCGTGGACATGGTGTTCAACTTTGCGCAGCTAATGGCCCATGCCGCCAAGACGCGCGAGCTGGTTGCCGGCTCGGTTATCGGTTCGGGCACGGTGAGCAACAAGCAAGGCAGCTTGCAGGGCTCGTCCATCGCCAACGGCGGCGTGGGCTACTGCTGCATTGCCGAAGTGCGCATGTACGAAACCATCGAAGGCGGCAAGCCGCAAACGCCCTATCTGCAGTTCGGCGACACGGTGCGTATTGAGATGAAGGACGCCAGCGGCGCCTCCATCTTCGGCGCCATTGAACAAACCGTGCAGCCCTACACCACGCCCACCTTTCAACGCACCCACTGAAGGCCCGCTATGGACTACCAGAACATTCTTTTCTACCGGCAGGACGGCATCGCCCGCCTGACCCTGAACCGCCCGGACAAGCTCAACAGCTTTACGGGTGCCATGCATGCCGAACTGCGCCATGCGCTGGACACCATCCAGTCTGACAAAAGCGCGCGCGTGCTGGTCATCACCGGTGCCGGCCGGGCGTTTTGCGCCGGGCAGGATCTGGCCGACCCCGACATGGTGATGGGCGAAAAGGCGCCCGACATCGGCAACGTGGTGGAACAAAACTACAAGCCGCTGATTCTGCGTTTGCAAAACCTGCGCGTGCCCACGGTGGCCATGGTCAACGGTGTGGCCGCAGGCGCGGGTGCCAGTCTGGCGCTGGCCTGCGACCTGGTGGTTGCCGGCAAGTCGGGCTCGTTCTTGCAGGCCTTCAGCAAGATCGGTCTGATTCCCGACACCGGTGGCACCTGGTTTTTGCCACAGCGCGTGGGCATGGCGCGCGCCATGGGTCTGGCGATGCTGGCCGACAAGTTGCCCGCAGAAAAGGCCGCCGAGTGGGGCCTGATCTGGCAGGTCACCGAAGACGCCGAACTGGCCTCTACCGTGGACAAACTGGCCGCCCAACTCGCCACCATGCCGACCAAGGCGCTGGTGCGCACGCGCACCGCCCTGCACGCCGCCCCCAATCACACGCTGGAGCAGCAACTCAGCATGGAAGGTGGCTTCATGCGCGAGCTGGGCTGGAGCCCCGACTTCGCTGAAGGTGTCGCCGCCTTCATGGAAAAACGCGCCCCGCGCTTCACAGGTGAATAAGCCGATGACCAACCCTTTATCCAAAGAAACCGTTGTGGCCGTAGTCGGTGCCGGTGCCATGGGCGCCGGCATTGCCCAGGTGGCCGCCGTTGCCGGCCACCCGGTGCTGCTCCTCGACAACCGACCACAAGCGGCACAGACCGCCATTGAGGGCATTCGCGCCCAGTTCGACAAAATGGTCGCCAAGGGCAAGATGGACAGCGCGGCGGCACAGGCGGCGGCACAGCGCCTGCAGGCGGCCACCGGCCTGGCCGATCTGGCGCCCTCTGGCCTGGTGGTGGAGGCCATTGTGGAAAGCCTTGCCGCCAAGCAAACACTGTTCAAAGACCTGGAAGCGCTGGTGTCTGCCGACTGCATTTTCGGCAGCAACACCTCCAGCATTTCCATTACCGCCATCGGCTCCGCGTTGCAGCGTCCGCAACGCCTGGCAGGCCTGCACTTCTTCAACCCCGCGCCGCTGATGGCGCTGGTGGAAGTGGTGAGTGGGCTGGCCACCGAAGCGCCGGTGGCCGATGTGCTTTTTGCCACCGCCACCGCCTGGGGCAAGACCGCCGTGCACGCCAAGTCCACGCCCGGCTTCATCGTCAACCGGGTGGCCCGCCCCTACTACGCCGAAGGCCTGCGCCTGCGTTCTGAGGGCGCCGCCGATTGCGCCACGATCGACGCGGTGATGCGTGAAGCCGGCGGTTTCCGCATGGGCCCGTTTGAGCTGATGGACATGATCGGGCTGGACGTGAACTTTGCCGTGACACGCTCGGTCTGGAACGCCTATTTCAACGACCCGCGCTACCTGCCCTCGCTGATCCAGCAAGACCTGGTGGATGCCGGCTACCTGGGCAAAAAGAACGGGCGCGGCTTCTACGACTACCGTGAGGGCGCTGACAAGCCCGCGCCGCAAACAGAACCGGCGCACGCGCGCCCATCGCGCATCGTGGTGTACGGCGATGCACCCGCAGCGCAGGCACTGGTTGCACGCCTGCAGGCCGCCGCCATCCCCTTTGAGCGTGCCGCCTGTGTGGACGGTCGCATTGCACAAGCCGACGAGGCCACGCTGGTGGTCACCGATGGCCGAAGCGCCACGCAGCGAGCCGCCGAGACCGGCGTCGCCAACACCGTGGTCATGGATCTGGCGCTCGACTACACCAAGGCCACGCGCATGGCCGTTGCCGCAGCCGGCCAGTGCAGCGAAGCCGCTTTTGCCGATGCCTGTGCCGTACTGCAAATCTGCGGCATGCAGGTCTCGCGATTGAACGACGTGCCGGGTCTGGCCGTGATGCGCACGGTGGCGATGCTGGCCAACGAAGCGGCAGACGCGGTGTACCAGGGCGTGTGCAACGCGCGCGGTGCCGACGACGCCATGCGCCTGGGTGTGAACTACCCGCGCGGACCGCTGGTCTGGGCCGATCAGGTGGGCCTGCCCGTCATTCGCACCGTGCTGGCCAACCTGGGCGCCCTCTACGGCGAAGACCGCTACCGCATTTCGCCGCTGCTGCAAAAGCTGGTTTTTGAAGGAAATAAGTTTCATGGCTGAACCCACCCCCGTACTCTCACCGGCCGAAGCCCAGCAACTGGCGCAGGACGCCGCACAGGCAATGTGGTCACGCGACCATGTGGCCAAGGCCATGGGCATGACGCTGGATGAAGTCCGCCCCGGCTACGCCCGCCTGTCGATGGTGATTCGCCAGGACATGGTCAACGGCCACGCCATCTGCCACGGCGGCATGGTGTTCACGCTGGCCGATACCGCCTTTGCCTACTCGTGCAACAGCTACAACCTGAACACGGTGGCCTCGGCCTGCCACATCGACTTTCTGGCGCCCTCGCACCTGGGCAACACGCTGGTAGCCGAAGGCGTGGAGCGCTCGCAAGGCGGGCGCACCGGCGTGTATGACGTCACCGTCAGCGCCATCGGCAGCTCCGGTGTCGCCAAGACCATTGCCCTGTTTCGCGGCAAGTCAGCGCGCATCAAGGGCGAAGTGACCAGCAGTTTTGCAGCGGCCTGACGCGCTTCGCCCGCCCCCTGCCAGCCAGTCAACACAACATTCCAAACAACACGCCCGATAGGAGACACCGATGACAGTCAAAAAGCCGATGCCCGGCGAGCTGGACCCGATAGAAACCGCCAGCCGCGACGAAATTTCGGCGCTGCAGCTTGAACGCCTGAAATGGTCGCTGCGCCACGCCTATGACAACGTGCCGTTTCACAGACGAGCCTTTGATGAAAAAGGCGTGCACCCCGATGACCTGAAGACGCTGGCCGATCTGGCCAAGTTTCCCTTCATGACCAAAACCGCGCTGCGCGACAACTACCCCTTCGGCCTGTTTGCCGTGCCGCGCGACCAGGTGGTGCGCCTGCACGCCAGCAGCGGCACCACCGGCAAATCCATCGTGGTGGGCTATACCGCGCAAGACCTGGACAACTGGGCCAATCTGGTGGCGCGCTCGATCCGCGCGGCCGGTGGCCGCAAGGGCGACATGGTGCACAACGCCTACGGCTACGGCATGTTCACTGGCGGCCTGGGCGCCCACGCAGGTGCCGAGCGACTGGGCTGCACGGTGGTGCCGATGTCGGGCGGTCAGACCGAAAAGCAGGTGGCGCAGATTCTCGATTTCAAGCCCCAGATCATCATGGTCACGCCCTCGTATTCGCTGGTGATTGCCGAAGAGTTTGAGCGCCTTGGGGTGAAGCCCGAAGACATCTCGCTGCAGGTTGGCATCTTTGGAGCCGAGCCCTGGGGCGAAGGCATGCGCGCCGAGATTGAACGCAAGCTCGGCATAGACGCCATCGACATCTATGGCCTGACCGAAGTCATGGGCCCCGGTGTGGCCTGCGAATGCATCGAGTCCAAAGACGGCCCAGTGATTTGGGAAGACCATTTCTACCCCGAAATCATCAACCCCGAAACCGGCGAAGTGGTGGCCGATGGCGAAGATGGCGAGCTGGTGTTCACCTCGCTCACCAAGCAGGCTTTCCCGGTGATTCGCTACCGCACGCGTGACCTGACGCGCCTGTTGCCGCCCACCTCGCGCGCCTTCCGGCGCATGGGCAAGATCACCGGTCGCTCGGATGACATGCTGATCGTGCGCGGCGTGAATGTGTTCCCCACGCAGATTGAAGAACAGATCCTGCGCGACAAGCGCCTCTCGGGCAACTACCAGCTCGTGCTGACCCGCGACGGGCACCTGGACAACCTCGAAGTGCGTTGCGAAATTCAGCGCGAACTCTCAGCCGGCATGAGCGACAAGCTCAGCAGCGAAATCGCCAAAGAGCTGCAGCACCACATCAAAACCATCGTCGGTGTTTCCACCCGCGTCACGGTGATGCACTTTGAAGGCATTCCCCGCACGCTGGTGGGCAAGGCCAAGCGCGTGATCGATGACCGCCCCAAACTGAACTGAACCGAAAGACCAAGCCATGATTGACGCTTTTATTTGCGACGCCGTTCGCACCCCCGTCGGCCGCTACGGCGGTGCCCTGGCCGGTATGCGCCCCGATGACCTGGGCGCAGTGCCGCTCAAGGCGCTGATGCAGCGCAACACCGGCGTGGACTGGAGCGCCGTGGACGACATTCTGTTTGGCTGCGCCAACCAGGCCGGCGAAGACAACCGCAACGTGGCCCGCATGTCGGGCCTGCTGGCGGGCCTGCCCGTGGATGTGCCGGGCACCACGCTCAACCGCCTGTGTGGCTCCGGCATGGACGCAGTGGGCATGTCTGCGCGCTCCATCAAGTCGGGCGAGACGCAGTTGATGCTTGCCGGCGGCGTGGAAAGCATGTCGCGCGCGCCGTTTGTGATGGGCAAGGCAGAGACCGCCTTTTCGCGCAGCGCCGCCATTTTTGACACCACCATTGGCTGGCGCTTTATCAACCCGCTGATGAAGGCTGCGTACGGCGTGGACTCCATGCCGCAAACCGCCGACAACGTGGCTGCCGATTTCAAGGTGTCCCGCGCCGATCAGGACGCTTTTGCGCTGCGCTCGCAGCAGCGCTGGGCCGCAGCCCACGCCGCTGGCCGCTTCAAAGACGAACTGGTGCCGGTGGTGATGCCGCGCAAAAAGGGCGACCCGGTGGTGTTTGACACTGACGAGCACCCGCGCCCCGACACCACCCTGGAGATGCTGGCCAAGCTCAAGGGCGTGAACGGCCCTGACCTGTCGGTCACCGCTGGCAATGCATCGGGTGTGAACGATGGCGCCTGCGCGCTGCTGCTGGCATCCAAAGACGCCGCAAGCCGCTATGGCCTCACGCCCAAGGCGCGCGTGGTCGGCATGGCCACGGCCGGCCTGGCGCCGCGCATCATGGGCTTTGGCCCGGCACCCGCTGTGCGCAAGGTGCTGGCACAAACCGGGTTGACGCTTTCGCAAATGGATGTGATCGAACTCAACGAAGCTTTTGCTGCGCAAGGTCTGGCTGTCACACGCGATCTCGGATTGCAGGACGACGACGCGCGTGTGAACCCGAATGGCGGCGCCATCGCCATCGGACATCCGCTGGGCATGAGTGGTGCACGCCTGGTTACGACAGCGATGTACGAACTGATCCGCCGCAATGGCCGCTACGCGCTGTGCACCATGTGCATTGGCGTGGGGCAGGGCATTGCGATGGTGATTGAACGCGTCTGAAAAACACCTGATTCCACACCCCAAACACAAGCTATTTCAACCACGACAAGGAGACTCCCCATGATTTCACGTTTCAAAAAACTCGCACTCGCCGGCGCCCTGGTGCTGACCGCTGTCACCGCCTTTGCAGCCGACCCGATCAAAATCGGCTCGGTGCTCTCCGTCACCGGCCCTGCCGGTTACCTTGGTGACCCCGAGCTCAAGACCCTGCAGATGATGGTGGAAGACATCAACAAAAAGGGCGGTGTGATCGGCCGTCCGCTGGAACTGGTGTTTTATGACGACGGCAGCGATGCCAGCAAGGCCAACGGCTTTGGCAAGCGCCTGATCGAAGACGACAAGGTCGACATGATTGTGGGCGGCACCACCACCGGCTCCACCATGTCCATGGCCCCGCTGGTGGACAAAGCCGGCGTGCCTTTCATTTCGCTGGCGGGTGCGGTGGTGATCATCGAACCGGTGAAGAAGTGGGTTTTCAAGACGCCGCACACCGACCGCATGGCCGCAGAAAAAGTGTTTGAAGACATGAAGAAACGCGGCATCACCAAGGTGGCGCTGCTGTCGGAGACCAGCGGCTTCGGCCAAAGCGGCCGCAAGGAAACCGAAGGCGTTGCCGCCAAGTACGGCATCACGCTGGTAGCCAATGAAACCTACGGCCCCAAAGACACCGACATGGGCCCGCAGCTCACCAAAATCCGCAACACCGCGGGCGTGGAAGCGGTGTTCATCTTCGGTCTGGGCCAGGGACCTGCCATTGCCACCAAGGGCTACAAGCAGCTCGGCATCACGCTGCCGCTGTACCACGCGCACGGTGTGGCGTCGGACGACTTCATCAAGCTCGCCGGCCCTGCCTCTGAAGGCGTGCGCCTGCCGGCAGCCGCCCTGCTGGCTCCGAAGAACCTGCCTGCCAATGACCCCGAGCGCATCGTGTCGGAGACCTACACCAAGGCCTTCACCGCCAAGTACAAGACCGACATTTCCACCTTCGGCGGCCACGCCTGGGACGGCCTGACCATTGCTGTGGACGCGATCAAGCGCGCTGGCGGAACCGACAAGGCCAAAGTGCGTGACGCGATTGAAGCCACCAAGGGCCTGGCCGGAACCGCCGGCATCTTCAACATGTCGCCCACCGACCACATGGGCCTCGACCTGAGCGCTTTTCGCATGTTCGAAATCAAGAACGGCGACTGGGTCATGACCAAGTAATCCACTGCCTTAGACGAGCCACGCACCATGTTTGAAACACTCACCATCGAACACGCCGGCCCGGTAGCCACCCTCTGGATGGACCGCCCGGATGTGTTCAACGCCTTTAACGAGCAACTCATAGACGAGCTCACCCGCGCCTGTGATCAGCTCGACAAAGACGCTTCGGTGCGTGTCGTGGTGCTGGCCGGTCGGGGCACCCACTTTTCAGCGGGTGCCGACCTCAACTGGATGCGCCGCGCCGCACAGGCCAGCGAGCAGGAGAACCTGGAGGACGCGCGCCGCTTTGCCCGCATGTTGCGCACGCTCTCCGGCATGTCCAAGCCCACCATTGCCCGCGTGCAAGGAGCCGCGCTGGGTGGCGGCACCGGGCTGGCGGCCGCTTGCGACATGGCCGTGGCCAGCAGCGATGCGGTGTTCAGCACGTCGGAAGTCAAGTTCGGCATCATCCCCGCCGTGATCAGTCCCTACGTGTTGCGCGCCATCGGGGCCCGCCAGGCGATGCGCTATTTCCAGTCGGCCGAACGCATCAGCGCCGAGCGCGCGATGGCCATCGGCCTGGTGCATGAAGTAGCACCGCTGGACCAGCTCGATGCGGCCGTGGCAGCACTGGTCAAGCCGCTGCTGGCCGGTGGACCGCTGGCCCAGAAGGCGGCCAAAGAACTCATTGCAGCGGTGCATGGTCGTCCATTGGATGACGCCACGCTGGAAGAAACCGCGCAACGCATTGCGCGCCAGCGCCGCACCGACGAGGCACGCGATGGCGTGTCGGCCTTTCTCGACAAACGCCAGCCCGCCTGGATGACCCCCAAACCTTAATCAACCCCAGGAGTGAACCCCGATGTACACCCAATCATTCAACGTGCAGGAAAAGCCGGGCGAAAAGCCCGCGGCGAAACCTGTGTCACTGGAAAACGCCGAGTCGCAAAAGCGCTTTGATGCGCGCATCGATGCCGACGGCAAGATCGAGCCGCAGGACTGGATGCCCGAGGCCTACCGCAAGACGCTGGTGCGCCAGATCAGCCAGCACGCCCACAGCGAAATCGTCGGCATGCTGCCCGAGGGCAACTGGATCAGCCGCGCGCCGAGCCTGAAGCGCAAGGCCATCCTGATTGCCAAGGTGCAGGACGAAGGCGGCCACGGCCTGTACCTGTACAGCGCTGCTGAAACGCTGGGCACCGGACGCGACCAGATGCTGGCCGACCTGCACAGTGGCAAAGCCAAATACAGCTCCATCTTCAACTACCCCACGCTCAACTGGGCCGATGTGGGCACGATTGGCTGGCTGGTCGATGGCGCGGCCATCATGAACCAGATTCCGCTGTGCCGCTGCTCCTACGGCCCCTATGCACGCGCCATGATCCGCGTCTGCAAGGAAGAGTCTTTCCACCAGCGCCAGGGCTACGAGGCCCTGCTGGTGATGATGCAAGGCACCGCCGAGCAGCGCGCCATGGTGCAGGACTCGGTGAACCGCTTCTGGTGGAAATGCCTGGCCATGTTCGGGCCACCGGATGCCAACAGCCCGCACAGCGAGCAGGCCATGCGCTGGGGCATCAAGCGCATCAGCAACGATGACCTGCGCCAGAAATTCATTGACGCCACCGTGCCGCAGGCCAACGTGCTGGGCGTGACCCTGCCCGACCCCGACCTGAAGTGGAACGAAGAGCGCCAGCACTACGACTACGGCCAGATTGACTGGGACGAGTTCTGGAACACCGTCAACGGCAACGGCCCCTGCAACAAAGAGCGCCTGGCCACCCGCGTCAAGGCACACAACGACGGCCAGTGGGTGCGCGACGCCGCCCTGGCCTATGCCCAAAAACACCAACCCCAAACACAGAAGGAAGCAGCATGACCACCACCGCAACCGCATTGAAAGATTGGCCCCTCTGGGAAGTTTTCGTTCGCAGCAAGCAAGGCCTGGAGCACAAGCACTGCGGCAGCCTGCACGCCTCGGACGCGCAGCACGCACTGCAGATGGCACGCGATGTGTACACCCGCCGTCAGGAAGGCGTGAGCATCTGGGTGGTGCCCTCGAAGTCCATCACCGCCAGCGCACCCGAAGACAAAGACGCGCTGTTCGAGCCAGCCGCCGACAAGATCTACCGCCACCCTACCTTTTACGACATCCCTGAAGAAGTGGGGCACATGTAATGGCCGGCTACCAAGACTATCTGCTGCATCTGGCAGACAACGCCCTGATCCTGGCGCAGCGCAACGGCGAATGGTGCGGCCACGGCCCCATCATTGAAGAAGACCTGGCACTGGCCAACAACGCGCTTGATTTGATCGGTCAGGCCCGCATGCTCTACCAGCATGTGGCCACCGTGCGCAAGGACGGCAAGAGCAGTGAAGACCTGCTGGCCTACTTCCGCGATGTGCCTGAGTTCAAAAATTACACGCTGCTGGAGTTGCCCCACAGCACGGCCATCTTGCCCACATCGCGGGGCGACCGCGACTATGCCGTGACCATGGCACGCAACTTCCTGTACAGCGCACTCATGGTGCAGGTGTGGGATGGGCTGACGCGTTCTTCGGATGCGCAGCTCGCGGCCATCGCGTCCAAGTCGCTGAAGGAGGCGCAGTACCACCTGCGCCACGCGCACGACTGGGTGCTGCGTCTGGGCGATGGCACCGAAGAATCGCACCGCCGCATGCAGGCCGCTTTTGACTACCTGATGCCGTTCACGCAAGAGTTCTGGACGCCCAGCGCCATGGAAACTGCCGCCGTCAAAACCGGCGCCGGTGTGGACGTGAGCACTTTGCGCGCCGAGTGGGAAGCCACCGTGGCCGACACACTCATGGCCGCGACCTTGAAGCTGCCCAGCAGCACGGGCTTTGTGACCACCGGCAAGCACGGTGTGCACTCCGAGCACCTGGGCTTTGTGCTGGCCGAAATGCAAAGCCTGGCCCGCGCCCACCCTGAAGCCGTCTGGTAAGCACGATGTCCATGGATGCACCATCTTCCGGCGCCGTGCTGAAGGCAGCCATGCCCGCCCTTGCGGACGGGCCACTGGCGCAAAGCAAGGATGCCAACGCGCACCACGCCATCTGGGAATTGCTGGAGTCGGTGACCGACCCTGAAATCCCGGTGGTGAACCTGCGCGAGATGGGCATTCTGCGGGCCGTGCGCAACGGGCCGCAGGGCCTGGAAGTGGTGATCACGCCGACCTACAGCGGCTGCCCCGCCATGGGCCAGATGGCCGACGACGTGGCTGCGGCACTCTCCGCCGCCGGCGTGGCTGCGCGTGTCATCACGCAGCTGGCTCCGGCCTGGTCCACCGACTGGATGACGCCCGAGGCACGCGACAAACTGCGCGCCTATGGCATTGCGCCGCCGGCAAAAAACGCCTGTGCCACATCGGCCGGCTCCCAGGTGATTGCCTTCGCGCCCCGCAAGGGCGTGGGCCAGCCCGACACCGTGGCCTGCCCGCAATGCGGCTCCAGCAACACCACCGAAATTTCGCACTTCGGCTCCACCGCGTGCAAGGCCCTGTACCGCTGCCTGGCCTGCATGGAACCGTTTGACTACTTCAAACCTTATTAATCCGCACACCACCATGACCGCAACTTCCCGATTCCACGATCTGCGCATTGCCCGGGTCAGCCCCGAGGCGGCCGGCTCGGTAGCCATTGCCTTCGATGTGCCCGAAGAACTGCTGGAGCGCTTTGACTTCCAGCCCGGCCAGTACCTCACGCTGCGCAGCAAGATCGACGGTGCCGATGTGCGCCGCAGCTACTCTATCTGCTCCACTCACAGCCACCTGCGCCGCAAGCGCGAGTTGGTGGTGGGCATTCGCCCGATGCAAGGCGGTGTGTTTTCCAATTGGGCGGCGGGCAGCCTGAAAGCCGGCGACACGCTGTCGGTGATGCCGCCCGAAGGCCGCTTTGTTTCCAAGCGCCCGCGCGCGCTGCACCGGGTGGCGTTTGCCGCCGGCTCGGGCATCACGCCCATTCTGTCCATCATGGCCAGCACGCTGGAGGACCAGCCCGCGTCCAAGTTCACGCTGGTGTACGGCAACCGCAGCATGAACTCGGTGATGTTCAACGAAGCGCTGCAAGACCTCAAAGACCGCTTTGCCGACCGCCTCACGCTGATCCACATCCTGTCCCGCCAGGCGCAGGAGGTGGACATGCTGGAGGGCCGCATTGATGCCGCCAAGGTGAAAAACATCATCGACACGCTGCTGCCCGTGGCCAGCATGGACGAGGTGTTTGTGTGCGGCCCCGAGGCCATGATCGAAGTCACCGAAAAGGCCTTGCTGGATGCCGGTGTGCCCGCCAAGCAGATCCACACCGAGCGCTTTACATCGCCCGTCCTGGAGACCCTGACGCCAGAAGCGCGGCAAGCCGCCGTGGCCAACCTGAAGCTGCCCGCGGGCGGCAAGGTGGCACTCACGGTGGTGCTGGACGGCAAGGAACACGCGCTGCACATGAACCCCGGTGAAGTCCTGCTCGATGTCGCCATGTCGGCCGGCCTGGACCTGCCGTTCTCCTGCAAGGGCGGCGTCTGCGCCACCTGCCGCTGCAAGGTCATGACCGGCAGCGTGACGATGGACAAAAACTTCGGTCTGGAAACCTGGGAGACCGACAAAGGCTTTGTGCTGAGTTGCCAGTCCCGTCCGACCAGCGAAGCCGTCACCATCAGCTTCGACGAACGCTAAACCGCCGCACCGGTTTTTGGGGCCTCGCCCACTTTATGGAGGCGCCGATTGCGGCGTCTCGCTTTTTTGCAATCTCTGGTAACCACGCACACATGACATCCACCATCCAAAGTTACATTGCCGGTCAATGGCAAGGCAGCCAGGCTGCCACCGCGCTGCGCAGCGCCGTCAACGGCCAGACCATTGGCCACACCCATGCCGAGAGCCTGGACTTTGCCGAGGCCGTGGACCACGCCCGCCGCAAAGGCCTGCCCGCGCTCATGGCGATGGACTTTCAGGAGCGCGCCCAGCGCCTCAAGGCTCTGGCCAAGTACCTGTTGGAGCACAAGGAGCAGCTCTATGCCGTATCCGCCCACACCGGCGCGACCAAGGTGGACAGCTGGATTGACATCGAAGGCGGCGCCGGCACGCTGTACGCCTACGCCAGCATCGGCAGCAACGAGTTGCCATCGGGCAATGTGGTACACGAAGGCCCGGCCTTTGCCATTGGCAAAAAAGGCGGCTTCTCCGGTACGCACGTGCTGGTGCCCCGTGGTGGTTTGGCGGTGCACATCAATGCGTTCAACTTCCCCGTCTGGGGCCTGCTGGAAAAGTTTGCGCCCAGTTTTCTGGCCGGTATGCCCTGCATCGGCAAGCCCGCCAGCGCCACCAGCTACCTGACCGAAGCGGCCATGCGGCTCATCGTGCAATCGGGCATCCTGCCCGAGGGCAGCTTGCAGTTGGTGATCGGCGGAACCGGCGATTTGCTGGACCGCTTGAACGGTGCCGACGTGGTCACCTTCACCGGTTCGGCCGACACCGCAGCGCGCCTGCGTGTGCACCCCAACCTGATTGCCAACGCGATTCCCTTCAACGCCGAAGCCGACTCGCTCAACTGCGCCATCCTCGGGCCCGATGTAAGCCCGGACGACGAAGAGTTTGAGCTGTTCGTGAAAGAGGTGGCGCGCGAGATGACGGTGAAGGCCGGCCAGAAGTGCACCGCCATCCGCCGCGCCATCGTGCCCGCAAAGCACATGGACGCCGTGGTGGAAAAGCTCTCCGCACGTCTGGCAAAAACCACCGTGGGCGACCCGTCGGTGGAAGGTGTGCGCATGGGCCCGCTAGCCTCACACGCACAGCAGGCCGACGTGGCCGAACGCATTGCCATGCTTGCCAAAGACGCCGAGCTGGTGTTCAGCGGCAAGACCGACTGGGTGGGTGAGGGCACAGCCAACGGCGCCTTCTGCGCGCCCACGCTGCTGGCATGCCGCAAGCCGATGGATGTGGCCTCGGTGCACACCATCGAGGCCTTCGGCCCGGTCAGCACCGTCATGGCCTACGACGACCTGGACGAGGCGCTGGCACTGGCCGCGCGCGGCGAAGGCAGCCTGGTGGCCACGCTGGTTACGCACGACACCGCCGTGGCCGCCAAAGCCATTCCGTCCATGGCCGCGTGGCATGGCCGCTTGCACATTCTGGATCGGGAGTCGGCCGTCGAATCCACCGGCCACGGCTCTCCGCTGCCCACCCTCAAACACGGCGGCCCCGGCCGCGCCGGTGGCGGGGAAGAACTCGGCGGTCTGCGCGCCGTGAAGCACTACCTGCAACGTGCCGCCGTACAAGGCTCGCCCACCATGCTGTCCGCCGTGACCGGCGAGCACGTGCGCGGTGCCAAGGTCAACGAGAAGCCGGTGCATCCCTTCCGCAGTTACTTTGAAGACCTGCAAATCGGTGACTCGCTGCTGACCCACCGCCGCACCGTGAGCGAAGCGGACATCGTGGCTTTCGGCGGCATTTCGGGCGACTATTTCTACATGCACTTCGACGAAGTGGCCGCCAAGGATTCACCGTTTGGCAAGCGCATAGCGCACGGCTACTTCGTGCTGTCCGCCGCCGCCGGCCTGTTTGTCTCGCCGGCGCCCGGCCCGGTGCTGGCGAACTATGGTCTGGACACGCTGCGTTTCGTCAAGCCGGTTGGCATTGGCGACACCATTCAGGCGCGCCTGACGGCCAAGCGCAAGATCGACCGCAACAAGAAAGACGCCAATGGCGTGGGACAGGGCGTGGTGGCGTGGGATGTGGAGGTGAGCAACCAGCTCGGTGAGTTGGTGGCTAGCTACGACATCCTGACTTTGGTGGCCAAGAAGTCTTAGGTTTCTTTTGGCTGGGTTTTAAGGCACTTCGGACACGGGACGGCATGGCACTCAGCGACGTACGTGTCCCCCGCCCGCTGAAGCGGGCTCCTCCTTTACCTCCCGTCGCTGAGTGCCATGCCGTCCCGTGTCTGCCTGCTTGGTTGGTGCGCCCTGGGTGTGAATGCACGGGTCCCCAGTCATCACACGCGGACCCACTCAACCCGCAAACCCCAACAAACAACAGGAAAACCATGCCCAGCTATTCCATCGAGGGAGTCATCCCCGTAGTCCACCCCACGGCCTATGTGCACCCCACCGCCGTGCTCATCGGCGACGTCCACATCGGCCCGAACTGTTATGTCGGCCCCAACGCCAGTTTGCGCGGTGACTTCGGGCGCATCGTGCTGCATGCCGGCGCCAATGTGCAGGACAACTGCGTCATGCACGGCTTTCCACAGCAGGACACGCTGGTCGAAGAAAACGGCCACATCGGACATGGCGCGGTGTTGCACAGCTGCACCGTTCGCCGCGACGCGCTGGTGGGCATGAACGCTGTGGTGATGGACGAGGCTGAAGTGGGCGCGCGCGCCATCGTGGCGGCGTGTGCCTTTGTGCCGGCCGGCATGAAGGTAGCGGAGCAGACCCTGGTTGCCGGGGTGCCGGCCAAGGTGATTCGGCCTTTGAAGGACGACGAGGTTGCCTGGAAGCGCACCGGCACCGAAACCTACCAGGACCTGACCCGGCGCTGTCTGGCGACATTGACGGAAGTGCAACCGCTGCAGCAGGCAGAAGAGAACCGCCCCTCGGTCAAAGCGCCGATGGTCCAGCCATTGATTGCGACCAAGCGGGGCTAACGCGCTTTTTCACGCACCGTGGTGCGTGCTGCGCGGCGGCTTGCCGTGGATTTTTGCCCTGCATCAATGAAGGGGCAGATAGCAGTGGCAACTTCCCATGCCGCACGCTAAATTGCAATGGGCAGCGTCCGGGTTCGCGTGCAGCGAATAGCCCGGCCCACCCGAAATACATCAAAGGCTGGTATGGAACCCAATAGCAAATACACCATTCTTTCTATCGACGATGAAGAGCTCTATCGCCAGATGATCGACATCAGTCTGGTGTTTCAAGGCATGAAAGTGATTGCGGCGGAAAGTGGCATGAAGGGTCTGTCGCTGGCGCGTTCTGCCAAGCCCGACCTGATATTGCTGGATTTGGTGATGCCAGAGTTGGATGGCGTGTCGGTCTGCCGGCAGATCATGGCGGACAGCACGCTGCGCAAGATTCCGGTGGTGGTGCTATCCGGCTCCCATGACTCGGATGAGATCGAGGCTTGCCTGCAAATGGGCGCTGTCGATTACTTGCTAAAGCCGTTTGAGCCCCGCTTGCTCGGACAGGTCGTTCAGAAGCATTTGAACGCCAAGAAGTCTGCCTGACAAACCCTCGGCCATGCCTTGGTGGAAATTGCATTTGCAACGGTCTGCGGACGGGCCGCAGGCTCCGCCGGGTGTGCCGCAAACAGGCTTTGCCGCGCCCTGGTGGGGCGGGTTCATTGCCGTGCTTGGCATTGCCGTAAGTGCCACACTGGGTTTTCAGGCGAAGGAACATGTTGACCGTGCGGTGCGGGCCAATCTGGAACTCGACAGCGCCCAGATCACCGATGAAATCGGCGACAAGCTCAATGCGTGCTCTGACGCGTTGCATGCGGGAACCGCGCTTTTTACCGTGCGCGAGGATGTGAGCGCCAAAGACTGGCAGCGCTTTGTGGCGGCGCTCAAGTTGGGCCGCAATGTGTGCGGCAATTTGGGCCTTGGATTTACGCGGATTACCAGCCCCGTGTCCGCCAGTCCTGACGACACGACTACGGCGGTCTCCCTGCTGGAGCCCCCCGCAACCGGCCCCATTCGTATCATCGGCTTGGACATGCTTTTGGACCCCGTTCGCCGTGCGGCGATGGAAGTTGCCCGCGATACCGGCAAGGTATCGATTTCGCGCAAAGTACAGCTCCATCGGGATGACCCAAACGTTCCAGTGCCGGCCGTCGTGATGTACGCACCGGTCTACAAGGCAGGCGTTCCAGTGGACACGATTGCGCGGCGGCGCGCAGCCATTTTGGGGTGGGTTTATAGCCCGCACCATATTCAGGACTTGATGGCGCCCTTCACAACCCGCCTCGGGGACGCATCGGTGTCGCCGCTGGAGATGGACATCTATGACGCCGAGCAAGAGAGCGATGGCAATCTGCTCTACGACAGCGGAGGCCCCAACACGCCTTTGGCCCACACCCTGTTTTTTCACAAACGCACGGTTGCACTCAACGACTCCAAGTGGTGGCTTGAATTTGACCGCAATCCGCGATCGGAACCGATTAGCTATGTATTGGCATGGCTCTATTTTGCAGGTGGCGTACTAGCCACGGTCTTTGTCGTGGTCCTTCTGGCGGCACACCGCAAAGCGTCTCATTTGGCCGACATTGCGTTGCGCAGTGAGGAGTCGGTGCGGCAGCAAAACGCCAACCTCACCACGATTCTGGAACACCTCCCGGGCGGTGTGAGTCTGGTGGACTCGGATCTCAAACTGGTGAAAGTCAACCAGACCTTCAGCAAGCTTATGGGGCTCAGCGAGTCCATTCCATCGGCCAGCGCAGCATCGCTGCCCGCGTTGATTCAGCGGCACATTGACCAGGGGCATACCCATGCGCAGGCGCACGTCGATGCCTTGCAGCAAATGCAATCGTCCGAGCGATCCACCTACGACCTGGAGTGCCGGTTCCCGGACGGCAAATCAATCCAGGTTCATGGAACGGCGTTGCAGGGCGGTGGAGTGGTCACTTTTTATGCCGACAACACCTTGCGCAGGGCGCAGGAGTTGCAGTTGCGCAAGCTGTCGGCGGCGGTCGACCAGAGCCCGCACAGCATCGTCATCACCGACATTGAAGGGCACATCGAGTACGTGAATGAGGCGTTCGTACACATGACCGGCCTTTCTGTTGAAGATGTTGTCGGAAAGAATCCACGCATTTTGGGGTCCGGGCAAACACCGGCCGCAACGTTCCAGCACATGTGGAGCGCGTTGCGCCAAGGCCTGAAATGGAGCGGCGAGCTGACCAACAAACGCAAGGACGGCAGCCTGTATATCGAGCGTGCGTCCATCTGCGCGATCCGGAATCCGCAGGGCGCCATTACCCACTATGTCTCCGTTCAGGAAGATGTCACGGAGCAAAAGAACATCGAGGCGGAGTTGCTCCAGTACCGCCTGAAGCTGGAAGACCTGGTGCATTCGCGCACCGCCGAACTGGTGGTGGAGCGGGACCGGGCCGAGTCCGCGGTGCGCGCCAAATCAGAGTTCCTGTCCAACATGAGCCACGAGATTCGCACGCCCATCCACGCGATCATGGGCTTTGCGATGTTGTGCCAGCAAGCCGAATTGCCCACCCGCGCCCGCGAACAGGTGCGCAAGATCACGCAAGCGTCGGAGTCCTTGCTGGGCATCATCAATGACATTCTCGACGCCTCCAAGCTGGAAGCGGGCATGCTCGAGATGGAGCGTGTCGAGTTTGACCTGGGCGAAGTACTGGCCCGCACCAGCAGTCTGTTCCAGCTCAAGGCCGCAGAAAAAGGGCTGGAGCTGGTGGTGGCTTGTCAGCCCGATGTTCCGGAGATGCTGGTGGGCGACGGCTACCGGCTGGGGCAGGTGTTGACCAACCTGATCGGCAACGCCATCAAGTTCACCCAGACCGGTGAGGTGGTGCTGAAGGTGAAGCTGGTGGAGCGGCTGGATGGCCATGTGACGCTGAATTTTCAGGTGCGCGACACCGGCATTGGCATGACGCAGGAGCAGGCCGGCCGGCTGTTTACCGCCTTTAGCCAGGCCGACAACTCCATCACCCGCAAGTACGGTGGCTCCGGGCTGGGTCTGGCGATCAGCCAGCAGCTGGTTGCCAAAATGCATGGCCAGGTTGAGCTGGAGTCCGAGCCCGGTCAGGGCACCACCTTCCGCTTCAACGCGCAGTTCGGTGTGGCCCAGTCGGCGCAGACGCAGTCGGACCGTGTCAACGCACTGATCGGCAAGCAGGTTCTGGTGGTGGAAGACAACAAGCTGACGCGCCAGTTGCACACGCTGAATTTGAGTTCTTACGGATGCAGGGTCGTATCGGAAGAATCGGGCGAGGCGGCTTTGGCCGCTTTCGAGCGCACGCCGGATTTTGACTTCGTGATTCTCGACCTGCATTTGCCCGGCATCGACGGGCTGGAAACCGCGCATCGCATCCGCCAGGCCGGACACCGCCCCCGCACGATTCTGGTGACCGCCGACAACCTGGATGTGGCCGACGCCAGCATGGCCAAAGGGGAAATCGACGCCGTGTTGCCCAAGCCGGTTTCGCGGCGCGTGCTGCGGGAGGCCATGAAGGGACTGGTGGCCACAGGCCGCATCGGCCAGCCCGCTGCAGGCGCTGGCGCTGGCGCTGGCGCTGGAACCACGCCACACTTTGCCGGGCGCCGCATTCTGGTGGTGGATGACAACGAGTTCAACCGCGAAATCGCGGTGGGATATATCAAGGCCACCGGTGCGATCGTTGATTCAGCGGACGATGGGGAGGCGGCCGTGAAGGCAGTTGGCGCCGGCAACTATGAGCTGGTCCTCATGGACATTCAGATGCCGGTCATGGACGGCTACACCGCGGCCAGCATTTTGCACAAGCAGTTTCCCGACCTGGTGATCGTGGCGCTCACCGCCAACGCCATGGCCGACGAGCGCGGCCGTGTGCTGGCGGCCGGCATGCAAGATATTCTGACCAAGCCATTCATGCCGGCATCGCTCTACGCGACCATCGGCAACTGGCTGCCGGGTGGGCAGCAGACGCTGGCGCAGGACGTGGCCACGGAATCACTCCAACCCGAGGCCGCCCCCGTTTTTGACCATGCCACCGCATTGCTCCGGTCCAACAGCGACCCGGCTATTTTGGACCGGTTCTTGCGCATGTTCATGTCCAGAAACTACGGTGCGGTTGATCAATTGACCGCCGCCGTAACGCAGCGCAAGCTGGAAGACGCGCGGCGCCATGCGCACTCCATCAAGAGCGGCGCGGGCATGGTCGGTTTGACGGAAATGCAGCTGTGTGCGGGTGAACTGGAGGCGAACCTCCTCAAGGGCATCAAGGGCGCTGACAACGCGCCCGAATGCGATGTCGGTCTGGCCCAGGTTGTGGCCGCCTGGGCCCGCGCCTGTGCCGTGATTGAGCCATTGCTGCAGGCAAATGATTCAGGGGTTTCGGGCTAGTTCTTCGTTGACCAACTGGCGCAACTGCTCAAAACCAAAGCTGGGCAGCGGCCGGCCATTGACGAAATATTCGGGTGTTTGCGAGACAGCCAGTTTGTTGGCGTCGCGCAGGTCCTGCTCGATGGCTTGCTGAATATCCGGCGAGGTCAGGTCAAACGCCAGCTGCTCCAAATTCAAGTCTTGTTTGTTCAGGTACTTCCACGCCAGGTCAATCTTGGCGGTGTGGTTGGAAGCCCAGTCATCCTGCCCGGCAAACAGGGCCTCCAACGTGGGCCAGAACTGGCCCTGATTGTGGGCCGCTGCCAGCAGCGCGACCACTTTGTCGGAACCTTTGTGGAACGGGGCATAGCGCATCAACAGCCGGATGCGCCCCGGGTGCTCGGCCATCATTTGCTTCACCAGCGGGTAAAACGACCGACAAGTTCCACACGCCGGGTCAAAAAATTCGACGATCACCACGGGCGCATCCGGGCGACCCATCGACGGCGAATAAGGGCGAGACAGAGCGGAGCGATCCAGCGCAGGTGCCTCGCTGGCGGGCTTGCTGAGATAGAGCCACCCGCCCACTGCCAACAAAGCGAACAGAACCGCCAGTAGGGCAAGTTGAAGGCTGCGCTTGGGTATGTTTTTTCGCATTTCAAACGATGAGAGGACCAGACGCCGGTTGGGCGCGCCGGCGTTGCGCCCCGTTCAGAAACTCAGTCCTGCGTGGCCCAGTAGCCGGGTGCAACAACGATGGTCTTTCCATTCTGGCGAATGAATTCGCCGCTGGAGCCGGTGAAGTAAATGATGGCCGACTCGATGCAATTGAGGTCGGTGCCGGCAGGCACCTCGGCTTCAATTGGCGCCTTCCAATGGAGTTCCGGACGCACCATATTGAAATGTGACTCAAGGACCTCGTGCGCATACCCCCGAAACGTGGGCTGGGGGTCCAATGCTTCCAATTTCTCTTGTTCCATTGCAGTCTCCTTGGCGGGAATGGATTGCTAACCCCCTACACCTCAAATATCGATATTACCCGCCCGCAGCGCATTGGTTTCAATGAAGTCGCGGCGTGGCTCCACTTCATCGCCCATGAGCATGGTGAACACGCGGTCGGCTTCAATGGCGTCGTCAATCTGCACACGCAGCAGTCGGCGCACGGTGGGGTCCATGGTGGTTTCCCACAGTTGGGCGGGGTTCATTTCACCCAGTCCTTTGTAGCGCTGGCGGCTGGTGGCGCTCTCGGCTTGCGCAATCAGCCACGCCATGGCTTCGCGGAAGTCGCCCACCTTTTCTTCCTTCTGGCGCTCCCCTTCGCCGCGCATGACGCGTGCGCCTTCGGACAGCAAGTCACGGAAGGTGTTGGCCGCATCGGCCAGTGCCGCGTAGTCCACACCCAGCACGAAATCTTGCGTGAGCACGCTGCTCTTGACGTTGCCATGGTGGCGACGGCTGATGCGCAAAATGGGTTTGTCGGTGCGCACGTCAAACTCGCCGGCCACTTCGGCATCGGGCAGTTTGGCTTGCAGTGCGGCGGCAGACTTTTCGGCATCGGCAACGGTATCGAGGTTGAGCACTACGCCGTCGGCAATGGAGCGCAGCGCTTCGGCGTCCATGAAGTTTTTCAGGCGCGCAATCACGGCCTGCGCCACCTGGTGCTTGCGGGCCAGTTCGGCCAGCGTGTCACCCGTGAGCGTCATGCCATTGGGGCCGCCGGTGTAGACGGATGCATTCACCAGGGCAATGCGCAGCAGGAATCCGTCGAGCTCGCTGGGGCCTTGCAGGTACAGCTCTTCCTTGCCGGCCTTGACCTTGTACAGCGGGGGCTGGGCAATGTAGATGTGGCCGCGCTCCACCAGCTCGGGCATCTGGCGGTAGAAGAAGGTGAGCAGCAGGGTGCGGATGTGGGCGCCGTCCACGTCGGCATCGGTCATGATGATGATGCGGTGGTAACGCAGTTTGGCGACGTTGAAGTCGTCATTGCCAGTGCTGCCACCGGCATTGCCGATACCGGTGCCCAACGCGGTGAT
>Ga0228698_1000268_pt1 | contig 44583 bp, 48 predicted proteins | sample McNCre117_Aug_MG_FD_178015 | JGI IMG/M metagenome (GOLD analysis project Ga0228698, IMG submission 178015) | Freshwater microbial communities from McNutts Creek, Athens, Georgia, United States - 1-17_Aug_MG | ecosystem: Environmental > Aquatic > Freshwater > Creek | place: USA: Georgia... | reverse complement strand
CCGGTTGGCCTCGCTCAGGTTGGCCCTGCTGCAAACAGCGGCTTCAACGGCGTCGCGCATTGCTAGGCCTGTGGCCATGCGCTCTTCGGTGGTTTCGTGCTCAAACAAGACAGCGTCTGTCAGGCGGTGCTTGATCGTGATCTTCACGTTTTCTCCTTGTTGTGGGCGGTGGAGTACCGCGCTGCACTCCACAAGGTCAACCCGTGGCCCTGTGGAGTGCGCCCCTTGCTATCGGGGCGCTGTTGTGCTGGTTGTTAAAGAGCGTTCGCGTTGCTGCGATGGGTTGGACTGTATATCAAGTGATATGACAGTGCAAGCGTTTTTGGAAAAAATTTTTATATCAATTGCTATAAGTTTTGGCTAACAAGTGTGAGCTTTTTGCTATCTCCGTGTTATGCTTTTGGCTCCAACACACTGGAGAGAACATGAACGCCTTACGGCACTGGATGAAGATAGCCAACGGCAAAGAGCAGGAAGCTCTTGCCAAGACGCTCAACCCCCCGACGTCGGTGGCGATGCTGCGCCACTACGCGAACGGGTTCCGCTCGATGTCCGTGGCTCGCGCCATCGACGTGGAGCGCGCCACCAAGATCCTGGCCCGCGAGAGTCGGGGTCGCCTGCCGGTTGTTGACCGGATTGACATGGTCAAAGAGTGTCGCAATTGCGACCACGCTTTGAAGTGTCTCGGTCGTGGCGCTGTCGAGGCGGCGTCGTGGCCCATCACTGAAGAGCCGGTGCGATGAAAGTAACCCTCACCGATCACACCCAAGAGCCGCAGGTGCGGATTGGCCGTGCTGCTGCGATCTGCTACGACAGCGACGTGTCTGATGAGGCCTCGACCCGTCGGGCGATTCACTGCTCGGGCAGTGGTCACCTTGCCACCATGCGGTTCGCCTACGCCACGTTCCACATTGAAGGCGTCTCTCGGATCTGTTCACACCAGATCGTCCGGGTTGCCCATGCTGGCATCCTCCAGCGCAGCCAGCGATACGTGCGCGAGACAGGCATCCGCTTCGTCCAGCCGCACAGCCTGGCGGACGCGCCTGACGAGCTGAAACTGCGCTGGGCGCGGCTGGAGGCGGAGTCGCGTGACCTTTACTGCGACTTGCTGGAAGCAGGCATGAAGAAGGAGGATGCCCGGTACGCATTGCTGGCCTCTGCTGAGACGGAGCTGCACATGACGGGGAACTTTCAGTTCTGGCGCGATTTTTTGGGCAACCGCACGTCGAAGCATGCTCAGTGGGAGGTGCGCGAGGTGGCCGTGAGCATCCGCGATCAGTTGCGGCGCATCGCGCCTGATCTATTCTGAAATCTTTGAAGGAGAAGAGAAGTGAAAACTGTGATCGATAACGACGCGCTGTACCGTGCGTTCTGTGCCGCCTGGGACGCAGAGGATCCTATGTCTCGTGGAACTCGCGAGGGTTTTATGTCTGGTTTTTACAGCGCGTGTTTGACGTACTTACCAGGTGAGCCTGTGGCGGTGGCCAAGTACGACAAGTGCGGCGGCAACGCCGGTGTGCGGTGGTGTGCTGTACCAGTGGCTGACGCGCCGATGCTTGAAGACGGCGAACCGCTGTACCGGTTGTCGGACTTGCTGACCTTCACCAAGAGGCCTTTGGGTTTGCCTCAAATAGAGGAGGCTGTTCTTGCTGCTAAGAGCAGAGGGGGTTTGTCTGACTTGTGGGTATCTGTCAGGCAGACGGAGTTTGCTCGTGCCATTGAACACGCGCATGGTATTGGCTTACCGCCCAAAAAGAGCAGAGGCGGTGTGGCATGAGCGCAAAGAAAAACACACCGATGCGGCGCAGTTGCCTTGTGGCGCTTACTGCCAACCCGATCCATCGAGCGATTGAGAACGCGGCCAAGCTGCCTGAGAAGCGCGCGGATGGTGTCATGTCGCGCCTCAGCCTGTCTGTGGTGGAGCTGCACACTGACAAGGGCGTGCGCGGGCAGGTGATGGCGTGGAAAGCCCTGGGGGATAGCGCCAACATCGCTGAGCAGCTGTCGCTGCTACGGATCTGCTCTGACACTGAGTCAAGGGTGGTCTTTGCTGCGTGGCAGGAGGCTTTGGCGTCGGTGTGGTCGCGGATCCACGCCAAGACGTTCACCGGCCTTGAGCCGGGTGAGATCGAGGCGTTGCACGCAGGCTTGGAGCGGTATGAGATCCAGCTGCGCACGTGCTCGCGGCGGGAGTACGAGCGGGCGGTGAGCCGGGTTGTCGAGTTGGTGCGGCAGGCCATGACAGGCAACGCTGGTGAGGGAGTGATCCCCATCGGTTACCTTGGTGACGTGGTGCGCGACGCTGAGACCGTTCTGAGAAAGAAAGCTGGCTGACTACCATGGCAGCCTATTACAACGAGATAGACCCTCACGCGGCTGCATGGCTGCGTGAGCTTATCGCCGGTGGTTTTATTGCCGATGGAGAAGTTGATGAACGAAGCGTCTTGGATGTCTTCCCCTCCGACCTCAAGGGTTTCACCCAGCACCATTTCTTCGCAGGCATCGGAGGGTGGTCTCTCGCCTTGCGCCTCGCTGGGTGGCCTGACGACCGTCCGGTGTGGACGGGGGATCATGCCCTTGCCAACCTTTCAGCTCGGCAGGCAAAGGAGCGGGGTTTGATGACGAGCGGCACCTATGGCCCGCCTTCCACTGGCTCGTCAATTGGCTGCGCCCTCCAGTCGTCTTTGGAGAGCAAGTTGCGAGCCCTGACGGCCTCAAGTGGCTCGATCTTGTACGTTCTGACCTGGAGGGCTCGGGTTACGCCTTCGGGGCTGCCGATTTGTGCGCTGCGGGCTTCGGCGCGCCGCACATCCGCCAGCGACTCTACTGGTGTGGCGCTGCCTCCGGTAGGGTGGACAACGCCCACCTCGCGGGACTGGAAGGACTCCGGGGCGGACATCAAGCCTCGGGTGTCAGCGACGGGTACGCAGTCGCTCAGGTTGGACCAACTGCCGAGGCAGGTGAATCTTTGTGGTCCGCTGCTGACTGGTTACCTTGCCGAGACGGGAAGTCGCGGCCAGTTGAACCCGGCACATTCCCGCTGGCTCATGGGCTACCCTCGCGGGTGGTGCGACTGCGCGGTTATGGCAACGCTATCGTCCCCCAAGTCGCGGCGGGCTTCATCAAAGCCGTGATGGCTTGAGAACACAACGAAGGAAAGAAATGGAAGAGAGCAGGTTGTGGGGTGCGACTCCCCAAGAGTGGTCGTTGCTGACCGGCGCTGGGCTGACATCAGACTTGTTGCCGGTGGTGAGCCAGCACGGGCTGGCGTTGTCGCCGTCGTCGAAGTTGCGCGACATGGGCAAGGTGCCGTCGTTGGTCACTGCCAGTGGCGTGGTGGGCTTCCCTGGTTGGACGCGGCACGTCGCCAGTGCTGCTGAGGTGGCACGGTGGAGCGCCGACAGCCGCCTCGGCGTGTGCCTCCAGGCGCGTCGCGTGCGGGCCATCGACGTTGACGTGGCTGACGGCGCGGTGAGCGCCGCCGTGCGGGACTTGGTGGAGCTGCTCGGTGGGCGCATGCCTTGCCGGTGGCGCGCCAACAGTGGCAAGTTGCTGCTGGCCTTCTACATGCCGGGCGACTTCAGCAAGCGCGTGATCCGCATGGTGGACGGGGCGGGGATCATCGAGTTCCTCGCCGGGGGGAACCAGTTCATCGCCGGAGGTACCCACCCCAGCGGCGTGCGGTATGAATGGGATGGCCTTGATGTCCTGTCGGTGCTGGGCAGCTTCCCGGTGCTCGACGCAGAGTCGTTCGAGGGCCTGTGGCAGGGCCTCGCGGACACGTACAGCGGCGGCGTGTGGGTGGGCCGTGGTGGCAAGGGCAGCGCGTCAGCTGGGCTGGCCAAGCCGCGTCGTGCAGCTGACGCTGAGGGTGACGAGGTGGCGGAGTGGTTGGAGGCGCAGGGCCTTGTGCTCGACCGTGGTGAGGGTCGGCTTGATGTGGTGTGCCCTTGGGCCGCCGAGCACAGCGACGGGGGTGAGGGTGGTGCACCGTCGGCGTCGTCGTGGTTCTTGGCGGGGGTGGGCGGCTTTGCCGCTGGTCACTACCGGTGCCTGCACGCTCACTGCGCTCAGCGCACCGATGAAGCGTTCAAGGAGGCCGTCGGCTTCACTGCGTCGCAGTTCGAAACTCTGCCGGGTGGTGGAGGCGTGGCGACGGGGCGTGGCGGCGCTGGGCGGCGCAGTGGCGGGATGGTGGGCAGTGCTGTCGTGGTCGCCGGTGCTGGCGAGGGTGTGGAAGACGAGGACTGGCCGGTGCTCGACCGTGACACGGCTGGGCGCATCGAGCCCACCGCATCGAACGTAGGCAAGGCGCTGGCCTGTCAGGGCATGGTGGGTCATCGCCTGGCATGGGATGACTTCGGGGGCAAGCGCGTGATCGCCAGCGTTGGGGAGACGACGTGGCGCGAGTTCAAGGACAGTGACTACTTCCGCCTGCGGGTGGAGCTGGAGCGCCGGGGGTTCAAGTCGGCACCCACAGAGCTGGTGCGCGAGGGTGTGCGCTTTGTGGCTGAGTCGAAGTCGTTCGACTCCGCGATGGGGTGGGCCGAGTCGCTGGTGTGGGATGGCACCCCTCGTGTTGAGCGGTTCATGGCGGACGTGCTCTTGGCTGAAGACACCGACTACACCCGGGCGGTGAGCCTGTACCTGTGGACCGCCTTGGCCGGTCGGTGCATGTCACCGGGGTGTCAGGCCGACATGGTGCCCGTGTTCGTTGGGCGCCAAGGCCTGGGCAAGACGGCCATTGTCGCGGCGTTGGCCCCCACCCCTGAGGCCTTTGTCGAGATCGACCTGAGCCACCGTGACGAGGACGCCTTGGCGCGGACGTTGCGGGGCAAGCTGGTGGGGGAGATCGCAGAGCTTAAGGGGTTGCAGTCGAAGGATGCTGAGGCGATCAAGGCTTGGGTCACCCGTCGCGTCGAAGAGATACGGCCACTGTACGCAGAGTTTCACGTCAAGTATCCCCGTCGCTTCGTGGCCATAGGCACGTCGAACCGCGATGACTTCCTGAGCGATGACGAGGAGCGCCGTTGGTTGCCGGTGCGCGTCGGTGTGACGGGTGGGGACGGTCAGGTCGGTGGTCAGGTTGACATCCCCGCGTTCGAGCGGTGGCGAGACCAATACTGGGCCGAAGGGCTGGCGCTGTGGCGCAAGGGTGGCATCCAGTGGGCCGGGGCGCAGAACCTCGCGCTGGCCGAGCATGCTGCGTTCAAGAGCCGTGACGACTGGGAGATGACGGTGGCGGCTTGGTTCGCCGGTGAGGATGAGTTCGTGGACGTGGGTATCCCTCGCGGGGAGGGTGAGGCTAGGGTGATCGGTGCGCCGAAACGCCGTGCGACCATCCAAGAGATCCTCGTTGGGGCACTGAAATTCAAGCCGAAGGAGATCACGAAAACAGACTCAAACCGGGTTGGAAGGGTGGTTCGATCGCTCGGTTTGGTGGGGCGCAAGTCTAGAAAAGATGGGTCACAAGTTACAACTTGGGGAGCAGACACTTAAAAGTTGTGCCCCACGACTTGGACGTTTTTAGGCCGATTCGCTGAGTCGGCCTTTTTTTACGCCAATTCGTTTTCGGCTGTTTTTGCCGGAATTGTCCGTCTTGGCGGATTTCGGCGTTTTTTGGCCGGAATCGCCGTGGTCAGGCGGGGTTCCGTGCTCCTCATGCTCCTCATGTTCCTCAAGTATCATCTATTTCCTACTCTCTCCCTTATTTTTTGTTCTCTTCTTTTCTCTTTTCTCTTCTCTTCTAATTCTGTACAGCAAGAGAGAGAAAAGATGAGGAACATGAGCACCACTGGTTTTTGGGCCTTCGCCGGGCGCCCCTCGACGGGTAGCAAGGTCGCACCTCGACGGCACGGCGGATAGGGTCGGCGGTTCGCACCTTGGCGGTGTCCGTGGCAGTCGGGACTTCGGGGGTAAGGGCGAGCCGTCGGCGGTTCAGCCTCTTGCGCTCACGTGGCTTGTCGGGGGTAAGGCCTGGGCACCCCTCGCGGGTCTGCGACGTCCTCCGCAGAGGCGACAGCGCAACACCCACGGCGGACAACGGCTCTATGCGAGCGGGAACGCAAAAGGCCCGCACGATGGCGGGCCTTGGGGCGCTTTGTGGGCTTTGCATGTAGGGTGATGAGGGTCTGAGGCTGAAAAGCCAGCCAAGGGCCGATTAGGTGCCCTGCCGGGCCTTTATCAACTCTCTGTATGTTCGCCACTTGGCGCGCTGCGCAACGCGTAGAAGGGTATCTAGGGTGTCCTGCACTGCGTCAACCCTGCGACCTCCACGGCTGAATGTTCGGTGACGGTATGGCGCACGTCGTCAGGCGTGACGGTCCAGAACGGGAAATCTTCAGCAAGACACGCGCCGATGACGCGCAGCAAGGCGCGAGCCTCTCCGCGTTCTCCTGCGTTCGCCGTCGGGAGGGCCTTGAAGGCCTGAAGGGCACGCTTTTGCAGTTTCAACGCCTCAACGGGCACGGTGTAGGCCGGTTTTTGGGTGTCCATCTTGTAAATCCTCTAGGTCTTACCTGTCCGGCTTGGCGTCGCCAGACGAGGGCAGAACAACGAACCCCCCGAAAATCAGGGGGTTATTTTTCGAGAAACCGCAGCATGGGGGCGTGCTGCGGGTGGGTGCATCACTCGCTATCGCGTGTAAAGTCGATTAGTCGCGCCTTCGGGGTGCCTGCTGGGGCAGTAAAAGACCCGGTGAAGATGTAGGCGTTGTCCTGACCACCGCGTTCGTACAGATCAAAAGCCACGCGGGGGCGACCGTTTAGAATCACTTTGCGCACGTTGCTGATGCGGTAGAGCGGGGCGGGTAGTGCAGCCCGCACCATGTCGGCCACCGTACCGCCGTGCATGTCCTGAATCGATAAACAGGCGTCGTTGTCCCCTTTGCCCATCAGATACAGCGCCACCTCAGCGCGGGCACGGGTGCGCCATAGCACGGCCTGCTGATAGTCTCGGGCTTGGTGTTCGATGCGGGGACCGCTCAGGATCTCGACATGGTACGGGGACGAGACAACCCACGCACCACGATGGCCGTAAAGGGCCACGTGATTGCGGGACTCACGCACGGCGGCGGCGGTGAAAGACAGATTTTTAGACATGATTTTTCCTTGGGGGTTAGAGGGTGGCGTTATTGGCCACTTTTTTGGAGATGATCCGCTGACGGTGCAGCGAACCAACGAAGAACGAGAAGGCCTGGGCCTTGGCGCACTTGTCATAGTGCGGGCCTGCGTACTCGTTGCGCCAGTATTTGCGAAACGCTGCGCGCACCCACACGACATCTCGGCGGGCACCCCCCGAAGGGAGTCTGTCGGTGATGGGGGTCTTTTTGGGCTTGGGTGTGACCGTGCCACTCTTGCGGCAGTGCCACCGACTTAAAGCCTCGGTGTCGTCCAGCGGGTAGCCCAGACGCTCGGCGATGATGCGCACGGCTTCGGCGTGGCTCTCCGCGTGGAGCGAGTACGTGCGCTGAAGTGGGCGCAGCAAAGCCACGGCGGGCGGCGGGGTGACGGTGAAGCGGTCCATCATAGAAGCCCTCGCTCGGCGAACGATGTGACCGTGCGACCCACAACGAGGTGATCCAAAACGCTGACGTCGATCAAGGTCAGCGTTTTCTGTAGCTGCTGGGTCAACATCTCGTCAGCGCGTGACGGCTCGGCGCTGCCTGACGGGTGGTTATGGGTCAGGATCACCGCTGCCGCGTTGTGTCGCAGGGCGGCCTTCACAACCTCGCGGGGGTAAACGCTGGTCTGTGTAAGCGTGCCCCTGAACATTTCCTCGAACGCAATTAACCGGTGTTGTGCGTCAAGGAACAGCACACCGAAGACCTCGTGCTCCAGCCCGCTCAAGTGCAAGCGCACGTACTGACGCACGGCGCTGGGTGAGTCAAAGACCGTGAAGGCCTCCGGATCCCTGAACCGGGCTTCAAGGATCGCCAAGGCACGGGCGATAACCCTATCTTCTTTGATGCGATCGGGGGCTTTTTTGGGGGCGCTGTACGCGGCGCGTGTCTCTTCTTTCAGCATGATTCTCTCCGTGGGTTGGGGTTGGGGTTGGGGTTGGGGTTGGGGCTTATAGGGCGTGGCGCTGATCGGCTGCTGCCACGGCACGGACAAGAGCACGCACTACAGCCATGCGGTACTCAGTCGGCCAATATTGGCCGGGGGTGAAGTCGATGTACAGGGCGCCGTTGGCGGTGGCAAAACCAAGGCGGGAACCCTGTACAGCTTGCTCGACATCAGCATCAGTGACACCCGCATTCAGGGCGTCGTGTAGCAGATATCGGACCTTTATCAGATCGTTAGAGATGCGCCGACTATCGGCGCGGTAGGTCTTTATGTCCCCGTAGTCTCTGTAGTCGAGTTCGGGGGCTTGGGCCGCAAAGAGTCCAAGCAGAACCACCTTCTTAGAAAGAAGATAAGGGTCGATGTGGGAGGGGAAAATCTTACGTTGACGTTTGGTCAAGGTTTTCATGGTGTCTCTCCTTTGAGTGTGTCGGTCAGATCAAAGAGACACCACGCGCACGTAGACCCTGCCCCCGTTGCCATACCGCACGGTCTCTATCCGTGCGAATGCGTCCCCGCGCCGAGCGGTGATCACTTTTGACGGTGCATCCCCCTCCCAGGTGCAATCATCAGACTGCTCAGTACGGACAAATGCCCCACGACGGTCAAAGAAAGCCACCCTCACGGACACCTGGAACCCCCCCTTAATAATGAAGGGCTCTCCGTGGCTGCAATTACGCCGCTGCGCGTCGCAGCGCTCCTTGTTGCTTAGAGGCGCGCAGAGTGCGCGCTTACGGCGCGCAAAGAAAGCCGCTGTCTCTGCGGCGTTCCAAGCCGCGACGGCGGCGTCATTGGCCGCACGGGCGCGGTCGGCGAAGTTGGTCTTGCTCAGGTTGGTCTCGCTCATTTCAGTCTCTCCTTTGAGTGTGTCGGTCAGATCAAAAAGACAAGGGGCGAGCGTTTCCACCCCTTGGATTTTTTGACCCGGTGCGATCCGGGGCGTTTCTGCCCGTCGGCCTGAGTTGTTAAAGAACGTTTGCATTTCTGCGATGTCTCAACTGTATATCAATTGGTACGGAGCACGCAAGCAATGCGCGTAAATTTAATTGTAACCGTGGCGGAAATCGCGCTAAAAACCTTAACAAAAGTTAAACAAAACATTTATAAAAGGTTAACGTCTCTTTAACTTTTGGCCCCAGAATGCATGAATCTTGCATTTATGGGCTGTTTATGGCTGTTTTCGATCAATCTAGGGCCGCTGTACTGATTGATACACTTGCGGAGACCGGGCGGCTTCGGCTTGCGTGTATTGCTGCGGGTGTGTCGCTCAAGACTGCCAGCCACTGGCGGACATCACACAAACAGTTTGCGCAGGCGTGGGATGACGCGCTAAGGCTACGTGTGGACATCCTTGAGGATGAGTGCCTACGGCGCGCTGTCGAGGGTGTCGAGCGTCCGGTGTACCAACAGGGGCGGCTGGTGGGCACGGTGCGGGATTACTCGGATCAATTGCTGGCGCTGGCGCTGCGTGCGGCTGATCCAGCGCGCTACGGCTCACGGGTGGACATCACAAGCGGGGGCGAGCCTGTGCAATTGGACGAGGGCGCACGCGCGGCGCGCATCGTGCAGCTGTTGGAAGTGGCACATAAGCGGGCACTTATGCTCCCTGGTGACGCAGCAACGCGGCGAGATGTGGTCGATGTGCAAGCGGTCGATGTGGTGGTGGTTGACGACGCGTCCAGCATCGTCTAACCCTGTTTACTCACGATAACCCTTCATTATCGTGAGTAGCTTTTGGCGCGTTTCGAGGGGCGGCCAGCCCTCCGATTCCGCCCCATCGGCCTCACCCTACAGCCGGAGGGGTCTCTTCTCAAACGCCGACAGGGTGGGGGTGGGGGCCCCACAGCAGACCTCGCGCCCGGTGGGGGCCTACCGTCGGACAAAATTTTATTTTTTGATTTTTAGCTCAATACCAATTGCTACACGCCAACAGCGACATGCAAACCAATGACACCCCAAAACCTCGCAAGCGATACGCCTTCGAGACGGGCGACCGGCGACGCAAAACGCCGTGGACGAAGGAGCGGGCCTTCACCCGGACGAACACCACGGGGGTAAGACTCACTCTCTTCGAGGTCATCAGCCACACCATCACAACGAGCCCCAGCGGGCGATGTGCTGGGCAGGAACGGCACACCTTCGTCCTGCGCGACAAGTTGAACAACGACACTCTCGTCCAAGCCGTTGCACGCCACAATGCGCCGTGGTTGAAGAACCTCGACCCCTCACCCCTTTACATCTACGCCCGACTCAACCGGAACGACAAGCGTTACCTGCCGGTGATCGAGGCAGGAGAGAACGCACTGTGACCAACCCGAACAATCTATCCCCGGCTGACATCAAAAAGCTGGCGCAGTTCCTGAGCCCGGAGGAACGGGCGGAGTTGGAGCTGCTGGTCGTGCAGGACGTGAAGGAGACGATCTGGCGCCCACTCCCTGGACCGCAGACGATGGCGTTCAACTCAACCGCCGATGTGATCGGCTTCGGCGGTGCGGCGGGCGGAGGAAAGACAGACCTTGCGGTCGGCAAGACACTCACGTCGCACCATCGGGCGGCGATCTTCCGCCGTGAAGCCACGCAGCTGACCGGCATCATCGACCGCCTCACGGAGATCACCGGCAGTCGGGACGGCTACAACGGCGCAGACAAGATCTGGCGCAACGCTGGGCCGCGCGGTGTCCAGATCGAATTCGGCTCGGTCCCCAACGCTGGCGACGAAGCCAAGCACCAAGGGCGGCCCAAAGACTTGCTCGTGATCGACGAGGCGGCCAACTTCCTTGAAAGTCAGGTGCGCTTCCTCATGGGGTGGGTGCGATCGACACGCGAAGGGCAGCGCAGTCAAACCCTCATGACGTTCAATCCGCCAACCACGGCTGAAGGCCGGTGGGTCATTCCGTTTTTCGGCCCGTGGCTGGATCCGCAGCACCCGAAGTTCCCCCAACAGCCGGGAGCGATCTGTTACTGCGCCTCCATCGACGGCAAAGACGTGTGGGTTGACAGCCCTCGCCCCTTCGTCATGCACCCCGACGGCGAGAAGCGCGTCTACAAGTTCAACCCCGACGACTACCAGCTCCAGCAGATCATCACTCCGCTTGGGCGGACGTTCATTCCGTCGCGCATCAGCGACAACCCCTACCTTGCGGGCAGCGGGTACATGTCGGTGTTGCAGTCCCTGCCCGAGCCTCTGCGCAGTCAGATGTTGCTGGGCGACTTCTCGGCAGGCATGCAAGACGACGCCTTCCAAGTCATCCCGACGGCATGGGTTGACGCAGCTATGGCGCGGTGGGTTGACCACGCCGTCAAGCCGCCCATGGACAGTCTTGGTGTTGACATCGCGCGCGGCGGGCGCGACAGCACCATCCTCCAAGCGCGGCATGGCATGTGGTTCGACAAGCCCAAGGTCTACCCTGGCAAAGAGACACCGGACGGCCCGACGGTGGCGGGCCTTGTCATTGCGGCGCTCAGGGACCGATCACCCATCCACCTCGACGTGATCGGTGTTGGCGCGAGCCCCTACGACTTCCTGCGCGAGGCGAACCAAGACGTGATCGGCGTGAACGTGTCGGAGCGTGCTGTCGGGACGGACAAGTCGGGACGGCTCGGCTTCATGAACCAACGCTCGCAACTCTGGTGGAACATGCGCGAGGCGCTCGACCCAGCGGCCAACAACGGCATCGCCTTGCCACCTGACGCCAAGCTCAAGGCTGACCTGTGCGCGCCCTTGTGGCACATGAGCGGGGAGAAGATCCAAGTCGAAGGGCGCGAGGACATCGTGCGACGCATCGGCAGATCGCCTGACTACGCCTCCGCAGCGGTGTTGGCTCTCATGGACAGCCCGAAACGCGAAGTGTTTGGAAGAACGCAATCACCAAGACGTGGGGAGTACAATCCGCTGGAAAACGAGGGGTTAAACACCGCCATGTACGGCGGTAAACCCTATGACCACGACCCCTACAGCTTCGTTTAGCATGCGCAACGGCACCACTCTGGCCATTGAGTCCATCGCCGACAAGATCGAGACGGAGTTCTGGCCGCTGCTGGAGAAGCATCGCCTTGAACTGGCGACCGATCTGGAGCGCATGGTGCTGGCCCCTCGCGTTGACCAATACCGTGCCTTGGAGGAGGCGGGAGTGCTGTTCACCATCGTCGCAAGAGACAACGGCGCGCCCATCGGGTACTCGGTCAACTTCCTCGGCCAGCATCTCCACTACGGCGGCCTGCGCTACGCTCAAAACGACGTGCTCTACCTTAAGCCGGAGTACCGCACCGGCCAGATCGGACGGATGCTGATCGACGCGACAGAGTGCGAGGCCAAGAGCCTTGGCTGCTCGATGATCATCTGGCACGCCAAGCAGGCCACGGCGTTGGAGAAGATCCTCCCTCGGCTCGGCTACGGCGTGCAAGACATCATGTTTTCAAAGGCGCTCTGACCATGGGCTTCAGTCCGAAAGACCTCGGTCTTGGCGCAGCGGCGTCAAGCCTCTCTCACTCCATCCCGACAGCCGCCATGGGCATCCTGCCCGGCAGTGTTGCCAGCAACTTGACGGGTGGAGGCATGGTCAGCGCCAGCGGCCCCATGTCGGCCACAGAGCAGAACGCTGCTGCCGCTGCCGCTGCGGCCCAAGCACGGGCCTTACTGCCACCCCAAGCGGCCAAGGTGCCGACCTACGCCAGCTTCGCATCAGGCATGGCAGGGCAGGGTCAGGCGGGGGGCGGCAAGGGCAGCGCCAACACCTTCCTCACCGGCTCCAGCGGCATCGACCCCGGCCTACTGCGCCTGGGCAAGACAACCCTGCTTGGATCAAGTTAAATGACGCAGCAAAGCACCATCGACAAGAACGCCCTTCATAAACGGTGGGGTGCGCTCAAGAACGAGCGGGCTTCGTGGCTCTACCACTGGGCGGAGATCACGAACTACCTGACACCTCGCAACGGTCGGTACTTCCCCCAAGACCGCAACCGAGGCATGCGCCGTCACAACGCCATCTTCGACTCCACCGGCACCAAGGCGTTGAACACGCTGGCAGCTGGGATGATGGCGGGCATGACAAGCCCGGCCCGGCCATGGTTTCGCCTCACGTTGGCCGACCAAGACTTGATGCGCTACCAGCCTGTCAAGGTGTGGACGGACGAGGTGACGAAGACGGTCCTGCGCATCTTCCATAAGGGCAACACCTACCGCGCACTGCACGGCCTCTACAAAGAGCTGGGCGCCTTCGGCACGGCGGCCACCACACTGCTCGACGATCACACCGACGTGGTGCGGCACTACAGCCTCACGGCAGGTGAATTCTGCCTTGCGCAGAACTGGCGCGGCACGGTGTGCACCATGTACCGGGAGTTCCAAAAGACGGTTGGTGAGGTGGTCAAAGAGTTCGGGTTGGAAAACTGCTCTCAGACGGTGAAGGGCATGTACGGCAGTGGCAACCTCGACGCTTGGGTGACGGTCATCCACGCGGTGGAGCCTCGCGAGGACCGCGACACCACACGCATGGACGCCAAGAACATGCCGTTCAAGTCGGTGTACTTCGAACTTGGCGGTGACAAAGACACCGTCCTGCGCGAGTCCGGGTATCAACGTTTCCCTGTGCTTGCCCCCCGGTGGGATCTCCAAGGCGGCGACATCTACGGTAACTCCCCCGGCATGGAGGCGCTGGGCGACGTGAAGCAGTTGCAACAGCAACAGCTGCGCAAGGGGCAGGCCATCGACTACATGACCAAGCCACCGTTGCAGTTGCCGTCCGGCATGAAGAACCGGGAGATCGACGCGCTGCCGGGTGGCATCAGCTACCTCGACAACACGAACAGCTCCGGCACTCGCAACCTGTTCCAGGTGCAGTTGAACCTGCGCGAGTTGCTGGAGGACATCCAAGACGTTCGCGGTCGGGTCAACTCGTGCTTCTACTCCGACCTGTTCATGATGATCGCCAACTCTGCCAACAGTCGCATGACTGCGACCGAGGTGGCAGAACGGCAGGAAGAGAAGCTGCTCATGCTCGGCCCGGTGCTGGAGCGCCTCAGCGACGAACTGCTCAGCCCCTTGGTGGACACGGCCTTCTCTCGTGGGCTTGAGGCAGGGGTGTTTCCCCCTCCACCCCCCGAGCTGCACGGCAAAGAGATCTCCATCGAGTTCGTGTCGATGCTGGCGCAGGCCCAACGCGCCATCAACATCAACGCTACCGATCGGTTCGTGTCGAGCATCGGTGCGGTGGCGCAGTTCAAGCCTGACGTGCTGGACAAGTTCGACGCGGATCAGTGGGCCGACATCGCCAGCGACGTCCTCGGCGTTGATCCGAGCATGATCGTTGGGGGTGACAAGGTGGCCATCGTGCGCAAACAACGGGCGGACAGTGCTGCGCAAGCGCAACGCTCTGCGATAATGAACCAACAGGCTGACACAGCAGCAAAGCTGGCCAAGGTGCCGACACAGAGCGGGGCCAGCACGGCGGCGTCAGACATGATCAACCAGTTCTCCGGCTACGGGTCTCCGTCGCCAAGCCAAGTGTGAGGCGTCAAACATGCATTTCAAATTTCAGCAGACCTCGACGTCGGCGGGCGACCACGGCCAGACGCACATCAACTACGACGGTGTCCCCATCACACCGTCGGCCAACCCTCTGCCGGACGGTCGCTGCGACGCCATCGCCTTTGTGGCGACGACGCGAGGGGTTCAGTGCAACCTTGCACCCTTCACGGGACTCATCAACAACAGCGACGGCACTCAAGCAACTGTGACGGTAACATCGTCGGCCTTCGGCGGCTTCTACGGCAACAACCAATCTTCAGGTCCGGTGTGGATCATTCCCCTATCGGTGGATTATGTGACAGCGGCTACCGCAATCAATGGCACGCTGTACGCTCTGTACATCTCCAAAAAGTGAGCTAGGACATGTTCATCTTTTCTCCGAAGAACTACGGTGTCTGCAAGGCCATTGCTCACCAATACCGAGCGAATCCTGCCCCCACACCGGGCACGGTGGCAGCGGAGTACAACGTTACTGGCTACGGCAACCGCATGAGCGCCTTCACTGTGACGTCTGGAACCGGGACAGTGGTGGCATTCCTGCCTATCGCTGGTTTTGGCAGCCACATAGACGTGTCGGGTGCCACCGGAACGTTGACGCTGAGCTACACCGGCCTGTGCCCGGGTGACGCGTACCCCACCGGCATCGCGGCCTTGCTGGCGGGCAGCACCAACACGACGGCGTACCTACTCACACAAGGCTGAGCGACCATGACGCCCTTCTTCAAGACGACCTCTGACTTCACGCCGATGATCTCCTGCGCTGCCATCACGGCAGGCGCAGGTCAGATCGTGGCCCCCGGCCCTGACCCCCTCGCCCCAACGCGAGCGATCATGCTCACGGCGGCGGGCTCAGTCTCCTTCACCATGGCCGACAACACGACGGCGACGGTCACCTTCCCGGCGACAGCCACCGGCGTGCTGTTGTACCTGTCGGTGATCAAGATCACGGCTGGTACCGGCGTCATCGGGTTCTGGTGATGGCGACCGGGCCCTTCTACCCCAACGTGTACGGCCCGAATGGCGAGCCTGTTCCTGTGTCACAGGGGCCATTGGTGCGCAAGACTTTCGGCCAGAACGAGGGCCCGACCACACCCGACCCTAAACGCGCAGCGGCCCAGGTGCTGGCGCTGATCCCCAAGCTACCACCCCAGGCAGGACTACTCTGATGGCTCTCGTTTCGATGGACGTCGTTGACGACGACTCCGCTACCCCCAGCGATTACGATCCCTGCCCGCGCATCTACCTCAACTCCGCGCAAGTGGCTGCCCTTGGCATCACTACGCCCCCGCGAGCTGGGACGCAGTTCACCCTCACGGCTGTTGTTGAGGTTGCCTCTGTAACCGAGGTATCGGATGACGATGCGGATGACGGCAAGGGCCAGGACATCACCTTGACGCTCGACGTTGAGTACGCCGAGATCTCGCCATCGCCCAAAGGCAAAGCAGCGCAACTCTACGCGGACCAATAGCCTACGGCTATAACGCGGGGGTACAATCCGCCGCATGGACGCCTACGACCCCACTGAGGTAGACCAAAACGACACTGCACAGCAGGACGCGCAAAAGCGTGCCCGTGACGCTGTGCGTGTCGATGCCGACGACTTCAAGTGGATCGTGAGCAACAAACGCGGCCGGAGGTTCGCCTACCGGCTCTTAGATCGGTGCGGTGTTTTTCGTTCGTCCTTCACTGGCAACTCGACAACCTTCTTCAACGAAGGCCAACGTAACATCGGGTTGCATCTCTTGGGCATGCTGAACGAACACGCTCCCGAGGCGTACTCCCTAATGCTCAAAGAGCACAATGACCATGAGCGAAGCACCAACGAACGGCCAAGCACCCACTGACGCCGCTCCGGTCTCTCCAGCGCCAGCACCTCAGTCACCTCCACCGGCGGCTGACGCCACCCCGTCCCTCGCTCCTGCACCAACGCCTGCGGCTGAACAACCACCGGCTGCGGCACCCGCTGCGGAACAAGCCCCCTCCGAACCCTACGTTGTGTCTGCGCCCGATGGAGTAAATCTATCAAGCGACACGGTGGCCAAGTTCTCGACGCTCGCCAACGAGCTTAAGCTGCCGCAGGACTCAGCGCAGCGACTGCTCGGTGAGATGGCTGCGACATTGCAGACCCAACACACCGAGGCGTTGAAAACGTTCTACTCCACGCTCGGCGGCATGCCGGACACGTGGGAAGGACAGGTTCGGGCCGACAAAGAGATCGGCGGGGACAAGCTGACAGAGAACCTCGCTTTGGCGGCGCGTTTCAAGGATGCCTTTGGCACACCTGAACTCAAGACGCTGCTTGACCAGACAGGGCTCGGGAACCACCCGGCATTGGTGAAGGCATTCATCAAGGCTGGCAAGGCCATCAGCCCAGACACGTTCGTATCCGGTAACGGGTCAGGAGCGTCAAGCGCCAGATCGCTGGCCGACCGACTGTACTCAACCGGCACCAAGTAACTTCACCGTAAGGCATTTCAACCATGGCCGTTCTGTCCACCACCGCCCTGACTCTCGCTGACTGGGCCAAGCGAATTGATCCCGAAGGCAAGCCCGCCGTCGTGGCTGAGTTGTTGTCGCAAACCAACGAAGTGTTGGACGACATGTTGTTCCGCGAGGGCAACCTGCCCACCGGCGAGCGCGTCACCGTCCGCACCGGCTTGCCTATCGCCTACTGGCGTGCACTGAACACTGGCGTTCCGGCCAGCAAGTCGAGCACCGCGCAGGTTGATGAAGGCTGCGGCTTGCTCGAAGCCTACGCCCGTATCGACCCGGATCTGGCATCCCTGAATGGCAACACCGCAGCCTTCCGCGCTTCGGAAGACAGCGCGTTCTTGGAAGCCATGAACCAGACGCAAGCCGCCACCATCTTCTACGGCAACGTCGCCACCAACCCGGCCAGCTTCACCGGCCTGTCCACCCGCTACGGCTCCATTGCTGGTGCAGGCAACGCTCAGAACATTCTGGATGCTGGTGGCACGCTGACCAACAACACCTCCATCTGGTTGGTGGGTTGGGGTGAGCAGACCGTCTACGGTATCTTCCCGAAAGGCAGCCAAGCTGGCCTGAAGCACGTCGATGACGGCACGGTGACGGTGCCTGATGCCAACGGCAACATCCTCAAGGTGCTCCAGACGCAATACCAGTGGAAGAGCGGCCTGGTGGTCAAAGACTGGCGCTACGCCGTTCGGATCTGCAACATCAACACCGCCAACTTGGTGGCGCAGTCGGCTGCTGCTGACATCATCACCTTGATGTCGCGCGCCACTGACCGTATCGTGAACCGTGGGTTGTGCAAGCCTGTTTGGTACATGAACCGCACGGTGTACTCGATGCTCCGCGTCCAAGCCTTGCAAAAGTCGAACTACGCGCTGTCCATCGAGAAGGGCCTCGACCAGTTCGGTAACGCCACGTCGTGGCTGTCTTTCCAAGGCTACCCGATCCGTCGTGTTGATCAGCTGCTGAACACTGAGGCCCGCGTGGTCTAAGACTGGAAGCCGCCTGCGGGCGGCTCTCAACACAGCAAACACACCCACAAGGAATACCATGATCCTCGACAACAACCTGTTCCTCTCCGGCTCCATTGTCGGCGCTACCGTCACCGGCCAGACCGTGACTGCCACCGGCAACACGGTCTCCACCAACGTGGTTGACCTCGTTACCGCGCGTGACATTGGCAAGGGCGAAGCCATCGACGTGTTCGTCGGCGTCACCGTCGCGCCGGTGGGCGGCACCACGGTGCAGATTCAGCTGGTGCAGGCTGACGATGCAGCCATCACAACCAACGTGAACGTGCTCACCCAGACGGACGCCATCCCCATCGCCACCTTGACGCTGGGCAAGCAGATCCCGATCCGCGTTGGCCGTGTTGACCCGAACATCGCTCGCCGGTATCTGGCCCTGCGTTACGTTCTGGTTGGCGCGTTCTCCGCTGGCGCGTACATCGCTGGGATCACCAACGACGTGTCCGACACCTTCGTTGCGTTCCCGGTGGGCTCGAACGTCCTCTAAACTCAAACCTGAAGGAAAAACGCCATGGCGCGCTTCAAAGTTCTCGAAACCAGCTATATCGACGGTCGCCTTGTGCAGCCAGGCGAGACGATCAGCTACGACGGCCCTCACGGCCCGAACCTGCAACCCCTCGACCCGGTAAAGCCGGGTTTACCGAAGGGCGCGTTGGACCTGATCTCTCTCGCACGTCAGCGCGCAGCGTCACGCGGCGACTCGCCAGACAATGCGGGTGAAAGCGACATCGACTCGGTGATCGCTGACGGGTTCAAGACCTCTGACAAGATGGTCGAAGCCGCCAAGAAGGCGTTGGCCTCTCCCTCTGCCATCGCGTAAGCGGTAGCCTAGCGGAAGTGGCAAGCGGGGGCTTTTAGTCCCCGCTGTTGTTTGACGGGGGTGAAACGTGGCGTCTGAAGTCGATATTTGTAACACCGCTCTGGCGCACCTTGGCGACTCCGCCACGGTGATGAGCATCTCACCTCCTGACCCAAGTGCTCAGGCAGGCCACTGCGCGCGCTTCTACCCGATGGCGCGCAACGAGCTGCTTGAAATGTACTCGTGGGGTTTTGCCACGAAGCGCGTTGCACTGGCGCTCACTACCGACATGGTGTCGTCGTGGCAATACGTCTACGAGGCACCGGCTGACAGCGTGAGCCCCCAGGTTGTGCTGAGTGCAGGCGCGGGCGATGACTGGAGCACACCAATCATGCTGCCCAACACCCTCACCTACGCCACCACAGGGACGATGGGGGTCTACGCCCCTCAACCGTACCGCATGGGCCAAGGCTCGACAGGCGCAACGGTGATCTACACCAACACCCCGGATGCGGTGCTGATCTACACGGCTATCGTCTCTGATCCGTCGAGGTTCTCCCCCTTGTTCATCTCGACCCTTTCCTACTTCCTTGCGGCCAAGCTGGCAGGGCCGATCATCAAAGGTCAGGAAGGTCGGGCAGTGGCCGCGCAGATGCTCAAGCTTGGGCAAGACGTCTACTCGCGCGCAGTCGAGTCTGACGCCAACCAACAGCGCACGGACATCAAGCAAAGCGTGTCCTGGCAGGTGAACCGATAATGGCAACGGTTCGCACGCTCCAACGGTCTTTTGGCTCTGGCATCGTCTCGCCGGAGCTTTACGGGCGGATTGATCTCCAGCAATACCAGAACGGTGTCGCCACAGCCAACAACTTCGTCATCCTGCCCCACGGCCCAGCACGGATGCGCAACGGAACGGAGATGGTGCGCAGCACGTATCTCGGTGCAGCTGGCAAGAGCCGACTGATTCCGTTCGTGTTCAACCAAGACCAGTCCTTCGTCATCGAACTGTCGGCAGGGAACGCACGCTTGCACCGCAACGGCGGCACAGTCATGAACGGCACGCTTGGGGCGTGGAGCGCAGGAGCTTGGTACTCTCCGGGGGACATCGTTACCGACGGTGTGGCTTACGTCTGCATTGTGGCCAACACTGGACTCCAACCAAGCCTCAACGCCGTTGTGACGTCGGCAGGCAGCGGGAACCCGGAGCCTGCGGCCCCCTTCTACTGGCGCCCTTTGGTGTACACACCGAATGTGAATCCCCTGTTCGGCTACCACGTCATGGCTGGGTCTTTGGTGGAGCACGGCGGCGTGTCGTGGTATGCCAAGGTGGCGCAATACCCCATGCTCTCCGCACCGTCGGCAGGCCCTCTGTGGGCGGCGGTGGGTTCTGCAACGACCATCACCCCGTTTGCAGCGCCAGCGCCGTACACCATCGCGGTGCCCTACACGGGGGCTGAACTGTTCGATGTCCACTACACTCAAAGCGCGGATGTCGTGACCTTGGTGCACCCCATGCACCCGCCGTTGGAGATCTCTCGGCACGGGTCGCAACAGTGGGCGGTGGCAGACATCTTGTTCTCCCCGTTGGCACAGGCACCGCTCGGCGCCTACGCGGCCACGCCCACCGGCGCAGGCGCCAAGACGTACACCTACGTTGCGACAACGGCGCCAACGCCAGACTACGGCGATGGGCAGGAGTCCCTGCCTTCAGCACCCTTCTCGTGCACGAACGACCTCGCCATCGCTGGGCAGTTCAACACGTTGACCTGTGTTGCGCAGTGGTATACCAAGACGGTCAACCTGTACAAGCTCGATGTGGGGGGCATGTACGGCTACATTGGTCAGTTCGTCTACCAGCCGGGGTTTGACGCGGTGTCCTTTGTCGATGACAACATCACCCCCGACATCGCCAAGCAGCCGCCCAACCTTGACACCACGTTGTCGTCAGGGCCGAACTTCTACCCGGCTGCTGTCGGCTACTTCGAGCAGCGCCGCTGGTTCGGTGGGTGGAAGAACGGGCCGCAAAGCGTCATCGCCACCCGATCGGGCACGGAGTCGAGCGTGGTGTTCTCCACCCCAACACGGGCGGATGACAGGCTGTCGTTTCGTATGCACGCCCGCGAGGGATCCACGGTGCAACACATCGTGCCTGTGCAGCAAGTCATTCTCTTCACCGGCACGAACGAGTTCAAGGTGGCGTCTACTGACGGCGGGGCCATCACAGGTGCCACTCTGAGCGTTCGCCCGCAGGCCTACGTGGGTGCCAGCAACGTGCAGCCGCTGGTGCTGAACAGCGGCATCTTGTACGCTCAGTCTCGTGGTGGACGCCTCCGGTCGATGGAATACAACTGGCAGGCGCAGGGGTATCTCACCAACGAGGTGAACCCTGTAGCGCCGCACTTGTTCGACGGAGGTCAGCAGATCGCCGACATGGCATTTCAACGGGCACCCTACCCGATGGCGTGGCTGGTGAACACTTTGGGCCAGCTTGTCGGGTTGACGTACATGCCCGAGCAACAGGCCTACGCATGGCACACCCACACAACGACGGGCGGCATGTTCGAGTCGTGCTGCGTCGTTCCCGAGCAGGGGGAGGACTATCTCTACGTGGTTGTCCTGCGTACCGTCGGTGGTGTCGCCAAGCGGTTTATTGAGCGGTTCCGATCTCACCAGGCAGCGACCCTCGCCGACAATTTCTACGTGGACTGCGGCGGCACCTACACCGGCGCACCAGCGACAACCATCTCGGGGTTGGACTGGCTTGAGGGCGCTACGGTGAACATTCTGGCCGATGGCGCGACAGTGCCACCGCAGGTCGTCACGGGTGGAGCGATCACGCTTGCTCACGCCAGCTCAACGGTGCACGTGGGGCTGCCCATCACTGCCGACCTCCAGACTCTACCGTTCGCCTTTGCTGGGCAGGGCGACCTCGGGCAAGGGCGACCAAAGAACGTCAACCGCGTGTTTCTGAAAGTTGTCCAGTCGTCTGGCATCAAGGTCGGACCATCAGCGGATAAACTGGTGGCCTACGCCCAGCGGACAACGGAGCCCTACGGTTTTCCTCCCGGCCCTGTCACGGGCGAGGTCGAGGTTGTCCTCGACAACAGTTGGGGTATGTCTGGACAGGTGTTCATCCGGCAGACAGACCCCTTACCACTGACAATTACGTCGGCGACGGTAGAAGTCGCTGTTGGAGGGTAGACATGGGTTTCTCCGCATCTCTTGCCGCTGGTGCACTTTCCGCCAAGGGGGCGTACGACAGCGCCAGCGCGCAGAAAGACGCGCTCGGGTATCAAGCCTCCGTGGCCGACAAGAACGCGTGGCTCGCCGGTGAGCAGGCCACGCAGGCCGGTGTCGTCGGCGCGGCGGCAGAACAGACACAGCGCCTGAAGACTGCGGCTCTTGTTGGGAACCAACGCGCCCAGATGGCAGCCAACGGCATCGATATGGGCTCCGGTAGCGCGAACGACGTGCTCAGTTCGTCCGCCTACATGGGCGAGCGTGATGCGCTGACCATCCGCGACAACGCCTCGCGTCAACAGTGGGCGCACCGGGTGCAGCAACAGAACGAACTCAGCGCCGCAGCGCAATACCGCAAGGGTGCAGGCAACATCAACCCGAACACTGCGGCGCTGACATCCTTGCTCGGTAGCTCCGGGCAGGTTGCATCTACTTGGGCGGCAGGACCGGGTAAGGTCACGCCTCCGATGCCGTAAAAGAGAACCCCATGGCGACCATCCCGATCTACAACACTCCTCAAGCCGCACCGACTGAACTGCCCGGTGCGCAGTTCAGCGCAGGCCCTGCCATGCAGATGGCCTCACTTGTCGGTAAGCAGGAGCAGGACTTGGGGCAGGCTGGCATGAGTGCGGCCAGTCACATCCAACGAGTGATCGACGAGCACCGCGCCACGGTCAACGAGGCAGATCAAAAGACCCGCGTTGCGAACCTATCAGCGTCGTTGCAGGAGCTGCTTCGCGCTCCCGACACCGGCTACCTGAGCGCCCAAGGCGGCGATGCAGTCGAGCGGTTCAAACCGACACGCGAGCGCATCAACCAGATCGCGGACGCCTTCGGCCAAGACATCACCGACCCGGCGATGCAACAGCAATACAAGTTGCTGGCCCAACATCAAGTGCAGATCGCTACCGGCGTGGCGATGGAGCACGCCTCCGCCCAGACCAAGGCCTACGAACTCAGTGCATCGAAACTCCGACTCAAGGTCGAAGGCGACGGCGCGGTGCTGGCGTTCAACCCCATCGAGAACTCGGTGAACACCGAGTTCAAGTCGCGCATGGCCGCAGCCACGGCGGAACTTGCCGATCAGGCTCACCGCCACTTCGGGTATGCCGATGGCAGTCCTGAGCTTGCTGCCTACGTGGCCCAAGGCGTCGGCGCGATCAAGGCCGACCTGATTGATCACCTTGTGGCGTCCGATCAGGTGGGTGCGGCTGAACGTGTGCTGAAGTCGATGAAGGAGCAAGGTGAACTTGACCCAAAGGTCTCCGATCACCTGACGCAGCTCATCTCAGCAGGAAAGGTGAAGACCGATGGGTTGTCGCTGGCACTGAAGACGCGGGACGAGGCCAGCACGCTGGCCGAGCAGGAGAAGATTCTCGACCGTAAATACAAGGACGGAGAGCTGGGTCAAGGGCAGAAAGCCTATGAGGTCCACGCGATCGCCTTGGCTCACCTGCGTGCCGATGAGCACCAGCGTGTGGAGCAGCAGACCCAGGCGGACAACGCTACCCTCGGCAGGATGTTCAAGGCCAAGCTGGACAACCCCAACATGACCATCGGTCAGGTGCCTGCGTCCATCATGGCACGGGCTTCGCAAGACATCCACTACGCCAAGGCCCTTGAGGGGATCTTCGCCCAAGCCTCTGGGGCGGAGGCCATGTCGCCGGAGGCTCAGGTGGCGTACCTGAACGCCATGACCCACGTCGGCGACGGATCGGCCTTGGACATCTCGCTTCAGCCGGACACGGAGCGGTTCAAGCTCTACGCCGCGATCGGTCAAAAAGCGTACATGGACCATGTGCTGCCTCAGATCCGCCAAGCAGAGAAGAACGAAGGGCGTCCGGGTAACGACCCGAACGTTCTGCCCCTGAAGTTCGTCAAGCCTGCCATCGACCGGATGCTGGCTGAGACGGAGGACACCGGGCTGATGAAGTCGTCTGGCAAGGACGCTGATCTCCCGAGGCGTGCCGCAGTGACGCAGTTCGCTCACACCTCGTTGCTTTTTGCCCAGCAGCAGGCAGGGCACGTTTTCAGCGAGAGCGAGGTGGCCGACCACCTCAACAAGCTGGCGGCCTCGGATATTGAGATGCGTAGGCACATTATGGGTATCCCCCTTGGCACGACTCAGGGGAGAATGCTGGCAACGAAGTTCAACGACATCCCTGCGCCTGCCGTAGGCGGGATCACCAAGGCACTGCGCGAGCGCGGTGTCGTGAACCCCACGGAGTCGCAGGTGCTAACCGAGTATCTGGCAACCTATGACCGCATCCTACGCCCCGGAAAAAAGCCTAGCAAACCCGCTGGGACAACCCCAAACCCCTTCGGACCTTGATGAAGACGGATGGGCCGCAGCGTCGCGCCAGCGGCAGGAGTCCGAAGCGCGCCGGGAGTTGGGTGCGAGCCTGATCTCCGCTGCGGGGGTGAGCCCTGACAAGGCGGCGCAGTCGCAGTTCATGGCACGAATGACCACCATGCCGGTGAGCGCAGCGGAGGCCAACCCTGTTGACGCGCGCAGGCTGCTGCTCATGAGCCAAGCGGATGCGCTGGACGTGGTGCGCAAGAGCCCTGCCTTGGCGGCATTCCTGCGCGTGCAGGACAACGCCAACGTTGCGCACGACGACATTGCCACTCTGCACGACACGGAGCAGGCTGTCCGCGACATGGGCACGGCCACTCCGAAGGGCTACGACTTTGTTGGCGACCTCACCGGCGCGCCGATGGCGCTGGCGCAGGGCTTCGGCGGGTTCACCCACAAGCTTGGCCGTGCAGCGGGCTTCGTGGCGGCTGGCGCTGCCAAGCTCGGTGACACCCTCAGCAACGACCTAGAGCGTCTGGGACACGCCGTTGACCCTGCGCAGAACCCAAAGGCCGGTGGTGCATCCACAGCCTTGGAGGACTACGCGCTGGCGAAGTACGCCGCGCCCTTTGATGAACAGAAACAGGCCTTCGCGCTGCCTGAAGGCGCGGGACCGATCACGAAGTTCGCGCACGGCATTGGCGATCTGCTTGGTGCTTTGCCCTACATCGTCGCCAGTGGCGGCGCGGCGGGTGAGGCGGCAGGTGCCGCTGCCACCGACAGCACAGCGGCTTTCGTTCGTGGTGCTGTCGAGCACGGCGCCAAGGCCATGGCCATCCCTGCAACGTCCTCGATGGTCAGCACCATGGCGGATGTTGCGCAGAACACTCAAGGCACCGGCGGGGCTATCCGTGCTGGGGTGGCGCAGTGGCTCATCTCTGCGGCCCAAGGTGCAGCCCCTGTGTCGCTCCAAGGCACGCGGGCCGCCCGTGTGCTCAGCGGCGCGGCGGTTGGTGTTGCAACGGGCGAGGTCGGGCGCGAGGCGATGAACCTTGCCATGCCGTCGAGCATGCAGACCCCGTTCGATATGGTTGACCTCGCTGTCGGTGCAGCGACGGGCGGTCTGCTTGGCCTGACGATGGGCGGCAAAGTCGCTGAAGCCTCGGTGCGCGCGCCTATCGAACGCATTGCCAAGACGGTATCGGACGCAGGGCGTGCCTTCACGGCGGGAGAAGCCCTTGACCGTGCATCAGCAGCCGCAGCGGAGAGCAAGACGGCTGCACGGGCAGGTGACACGTTCAACCAGCTTGTCGCAGACATGACCGACGGTGCAGGGGCCGACGCGCTTTACCTGCCAGCCGAGAAGTTGGCCGAAGTCCTTGATGCCCAAGGGATTGATGCCGAAGAGTTGAACCGCATCCTGCCCTCTGTCGGCCACCAGCTGGCGGAACAGGTCACGCTCAAGGGTGATGTCCGCATCCCTGTGTCGGAGTGGCTTACGGGCGTGGCCAACGGTCCTCTCGACACCGCGCTGCGCGGGCATCTGAAGATCGACCCGGACGGCATCGCCTTTGGAGACGCAAAGAAGGCGGTCGAGGAAGAAGTCAAGGCCTTCGAGAAGGTGAAGCCCGAGGTCGAGCGCACGGTGACTGAGGCCAAGGCATGGGCGAAGGAGGAGCAGGCGGTCAAAGAGAAGATGTTCGACGCCTTCCACGCCACCGGCAAGTATTCGCGGGAGGTGAGCCACGCACAGGCCGATCTGTTCAAGCACCTCTACAGCACCTTCGCCCACCACGCAGGCATCACTCCCGAGCAGGCGCTGCGCGACTACCCCATCGACGTGCGGGCAAGCAAGTGGGCGGACGAGGCTTTGCAGGCCATGCAGGACCGGCTTGACCAACGCGCCTACCACGGCTCGGCCATCCGCGACATTGCCAAGTTCGAGGAAGCCTTCGCCGGGACGGGGGAAGGCAACGCCGCCTACGGTGCGGGGCACTACCTGACGGCAGAGAAAGACGCCGTTGCGGAGGTGTACCGCAAGATCTCGGTGAGCAACCTAGAGCGTCGCCTCAGCCGAGAAGGCAAAGAGTTTGTCGTATTCGCCAACGGCGGTAGTGTCAAGCTGGACGATCTTCGCGCCCGTGCCGTTCCTGACCAGGGGCAGGTTATCCAGTCGAAGAGCGCAGCAGTTGCCAATGCCATCCTCGACACCTTTGTGTACTCCCCCACCCCTTCCGCCTACGTGTCGCACGTTGTGCTTGACGTTCAAGACATCCTCAAGAACCCGGATACGTCCGAGATTGAGAAGAAACACGCCAAGGAGTGGCTTGCCACCTACGAGGCGGCAAGGGAGCGGTACTCCGGCGCGCCGCCCGCTGTCGAAAAACGACTGGAGAACGAACCGAACTGGAAGCGCAAACAGACCGTTGAGGAGTACCTGGCTGCGCGTCCAGGGTACTTGGCCAGCTATGAAAAGCGGGTATCCGACGCCAAGGCCGCTGAGGCGCAGGCAGCGGAAGAGCAGGCAAGGAAACAGGCGGAGGCGGAGGCGTCTCTGCGGGGTGACGCCTTAGAGAAGGGGTGGCCAACGTCTGCCAAGGCGATGCTGAAGGCACTTGACGCAGCAGGTCTAACCGACGCTGGGAGGGCCTTTGAGAAGGCGACAGACGGAGCCAAGATCAGCATTATTGACGCCATGCGGGCCAGCGCCAAAGGCGACAAAACGTCGCTTAGCGGCTGGGATGAGGCTTTTAAGGCTTGGGGGTCATCACCGAGTAACACCCATTCCCTAGAGGAGTACGCAAACCGGATCAGATACACAACCTCCCGGCTGGGTGTTCTATCCGCCATCGGCGCTCATGTTAGCATGACGACACGGTGGGCGGAGGAAGTCCTGGCAAGACGGCAGGCGGAGGTCAGGGAAGCCGTAGAGAATGAACCGCTTAAAGGTCAGGTGTATGCGACGGAACTGCCGGAAGACGAGCACCTGCTCCTGTGGGACAAATACGGAAGCGAGCAGTCGCGCTACGTCAAGGATGTGCTGAACACCGCCGTTCGCCTCATCCTTGGCGAGAATGTCGATATGGCACGGATGTCCGGCCAACAGATCTATCACGGTATTGCCAAGCATTTCGAGGAAGACGGTTACGACTACGCGATGTCCATGCGCAAAGCGTCCGATCTGCTTCATGAGGCCGGAATCGCGGGTCACACCTACGAAGGGGAGTTCGTCAAGACCAAGGGCAACGGGGCCAAGAACTTCGTGATCTACAAAGGCGAGAGCATCAAGGACATCACGACGCTCTACCAGAACGACGGCACCGACATCCCTCGTGCGCAGATCGAATTCCGAGGAGAGAACACCCCCATCATGCACCTGTTCGAGGGGTCGGATGCCTCGTCACCAGCCCATGAAGGGGCGCACGTTTTCCTTGAGATGTACATGGGTCTTGCGGCGTCACCCACTGCCCTGCCTGCGGTGAAGGAGATGGCTGACACCATCCTCAAGTGGACAGGTATCGAGAGCGTGGATGCTTGGCACGGCAAGACTTTGGCCGAGCGTGAGGACGCGCACGAGAAGGTCGCCAAGGGTTTCGAGGCGTACCTGTACAGTGGCAAGGCACCCACGCCTGAGCTTGCTTCGTTATTCGCTCAGTTCCGTGCGTTCCTGTTGCAGGCGTACAAGGCGACGATGGCGTACCTGAAGGGTGGCGAGGCAACAATCTCACCCGAGATCCGCAGCGTCTACGACCGCATGCTCGCCACGGATGAAGCCATCGCGCAAGCCCGACGTGCGCGGGGTATGTTCGCAGGGGTCGAGGAAAAGCCGGAGGGTATGTCGGATAGCGACTGGAAGGCCTACCAGACGGCCAGCCAGTCCGATGTTGACGCCGCCACCGCTGAACTACAGGCTAAGTCTCTGCGTGCCCAACGGTGGGCCAGCAACGCCAAGTCGGGAAAGCTTAAGGAACTTCAGGCTGAGGAGAAGGCAAAGCGCCGCGAGGTGCGTATCGAGGCACGCCGCAAGGTGATGCAAGAGCCGGTTTACATGGCGTGGTCCTTCCTGCGCGGAGCGATGTCGGGAGAAAACCAACTCAAGGCGGTCTCGACTGCCGTCGGGCGAGATCTCGACCCGACGCGCGACTCCCTGCTGGTGGCCATCGCAAAGCTCGGTGGGATCTCCCGTGAGGAGGCAGCGGTCAATCTTGGTGTCCACGAGGACAACATGACAATGAAGGGCGAAGTGTTCTCCGCCCCACCGTTCCGCAAAACAGGCGGCGTCACCGCTGAAGTCATGGCGGAGCGGCTTGCGGAGCACGGCTACCTACTTCCAGGAGAGAACGGCGTCGAGCTGACCGACCTCGAAGAGCGGATCAACGACGAGCTTGGTGGACACCGGCACTACTCCGTGCGCAAAGACTACCAGGAGCGTCGGGGCAGCGACGCACGGGACGTCAACGAGGTCACCGCTGGGCGGCTCGACTTGGCAGACCTTAAGAGTTTTAATCTATCTGATGCAGAGCTGAAGGCACTCCAAGCACGCGGCATGGTTGCCAAAGAAGGATGGTCGCCTGAGCTGATCGCCAGCCGGTTCGGCTTCGACTCTGCGGACACCATGCTGCACGAGTTGGCAGAGGGGTTGCCTCCCAAGGAAGCCGTGGATGCAGAAACCGACCGGCTCATGTTGGAGCGGTACTCCGATCTGGCAACGCCTGCGGCGGTAGAGCGCGCAGCGGACGCCGCCATCCACGGTGAGGCACGGGTGCGCTTCGTCGCTGCGGAGCTGGCTGCGCAAACCAAGGCCTTGGGCGGCAGTCGGGCGCTGGCCGCTGCGGCAAAGCAGATCGCCACCGAGACAGTAAGCTCCCTGCGCATCCGCGACCTGCGCCCAGACCGTTACGTCGCAGCGGCTACCCGAGCTGGAAAGGAAGCCGGTGAGGCATACCGCAAGGCGCGGACCCCAGAGACGGCGCAGAAAGCCGCGACCTCTGCGGAGTTGAATCGCCTGACGCGCAAACCACTCAGCGAAGACGAGGCCGACGCCAAGGCGCACATCGCAGGGGAGAAGGCCCAAGCAGAGGAGGCGGCACGCCTCGTGAAGGGCGGCATGGATGAAGGGGCAGCACAGGCTGCGTCTTACCCAGTGTACGAGAAGGTTGTCAAAGAAGAGTACGCCCGCCTGACCGCGCCCCCACTCATGGCCAAAGATGAGGCCATGCCACTTGCCGTGAAGGCTGGCACGAAGGCGCGTGAGCGCGCTCAGGCTGCGCTTGACGAGAAGGGCGGTAAGACACCCTTCGAGCGCAGCGTGGAAATGCGCCGTGCACAGCTGCTGAACACCGCGCTGGCAAAGCACTCGTCAGCCGCGCAGGCGGAGATGAAGGCAGCAGTGCAGCGCCTGCGCAAGATCAGCAAGGACGCGACGTCAGGCAAGTACGGTCACGCCGCAGGCGCTGCGCTGCGTGGTGTCCTGCACAAGTACGACCTCGCGGACATGTCCGGCGAGGCGGCAGACCGCATGACGAGCTTCGGGGCCTACGTGCGCAGCGCCATCGCGCTTGGTGCAGAGATCCCCGTCATGCCGGTGTTCAGCGGCGCGGCCAAGCGCAAGTTCCTCGCCAAGATCGCCGAACGTGACGTCGATGGTGAACTCATCTACAAGGCCGACGTTGATCAGTTGCAGGTGGCCGCCGACATCTTGGATGCCGAGCCGAGCATGCCGTACATCAACATGACGGTGGAAGAAATGCGCGGGCTTGTGTCTGTTGCGGAGCAACTTGCCAAAGCGGAGGATCGCTCCGACGTCATGTACACCACGGCGGGGAAGCTCGGTTACTCTGAGGTGGCCGACGCTATCGCCTCGGGGCTGATTGCGAACGCAGGCAAGGCAGCAGAGAACCACGCCACGGCTGCGGACGTCGTTGGCTCAGCCAAAGAGCAGGCGACAGACTTCCTCCACCGGGGTGTGAAGATGTCAACGCGGTTCCGCATCGCGGACAACGGTGTCAACGGGCCTTTGCACGATCACGTCTTGTTCCCCGCCAACAAGTGCGCCGATACCGAGACAGCCTACAAACACAACTTCGCCGTTGAGCTCCACCGCATGTTGAAAGACGTGCTTGCGGAGGTTCCTCTGGCCGACAAGCTGGGGCGCGGTATCAAGATCCCTGGCCTTGACGGCGTGCGGTTGAACTGGCAGCAACGTTTCGCCGTCTTGTTGAACATCGGCAACGAAGGCAACTACCAGCGGCTGCTTGGCGGCGGCATCGCTGGCACGGCCTACAAGACGCTCACCCCTGCCCAGATCAACGCCATCGTCGCTACCCTCCCCGCAAGCCACATCCGGCTGGCAGACAAGATCTTCGAGGTCGTTTCGCGTCTGCGCCCGGAGGTGGCGCGGCTTGAGCGCCAATTCAACGGGAAAGAGCCTGAGTGGACAGAGGCCCGCAGGATCACCGTGCGGTCATCCGACGGTGTTGACGTTGTGCTGGCCGGAGGACATTACCCCATCAAGTATGACCCCCGCGCTTCGGTGAAGGCGCAGGAGCACGCTGACCGTGATGCCAAGCGCCCGGTGAGCGACGTGACGAGCGTTGCGGCCACGACGCGCCAGACGTTCACCAAAGACCGGGCCGACGCAGTGAACGGGCGCCCGCTGCTGCTCACTCTTGGGGCGCTCTACAGTGGCCTCAACGAGGTCATCCACGACGTGAGCTGGCGCGAGTGGACACGCGACCAGAACAAGCTGCTCGGGAGCCATCACATTTCTGAGGCGATGCACCAGCATTACGACACCCAGTTCCGATCGGAGTGGCGCAGCTGGGTGGATGACATGGCCGGTGGTCAGACGAAGCAAGGCGACGCGCTGGACTACGCCGCCTCGGTGATCGCCAAAGGCGTGTCCTATGCCGGTCTCCTGTTCAACTTCACCAACGCGGTGCAGCAGTCCACCGGCCTCGGCATGGCCGCCTCTGTCATCGGGTCGAAGTGGCTCAAGGTCGGCGCGGACAAGTACCTCGCCGACGGCTATGGGGCGGTGAAGGAAATGCGCAAGCTATCGTCCTTCATGGCGCACCGTCCGATCACCATGTTCCGCGACCTGAATGCCGTGCGGAACAAGATCGAGGGCCAGTCAGGTGTCATGACATGGGTGCAACATGCCGGGTTCTTGCCCATGCTCAAGATGCAGGAGTTGGCGGTTGACACCCCGACGTGGTGGGGCGCCTACCACAAGGCCATCGATGAGGGCATGACCCTCTACGACGCCAAAGGGAACGCCGACATGTCTCGGGTCATCGCTGCGGCTGATCAGGCGGTGAAAGACAGCCAAGGTGGTGGAGAGAAGGTTGACCAAGCTGCATGGGAGCGCGACCAGTCGCGCATGGCCAAACTTGCCACAGCCTTCTACAGCTATGGGAGCACGCAATACAACGTGGTCTACGGCAACAGCAAGCTCCAGAAAACCACAGGCAAGCAACTCGCCCACTTCATGCTGGCCATCGCTGGGCCAGCTGCGGCAGGGTTGCTGCTCAAGAACGCGCTCACCCCCGGTGACTCTGGAAACTGGGACACCCCGGAGCACGCAGCCAAGAGTTGGTTCTTCGAGACGTTGCGCTCGCTGCTGGGCATGGTGCCCGTCGCGCGGGAATTGTCCGTCGGCATGCTCGCGCTGTTCGGCGAGGAGTCGCAAGGCTATCAGGGACCATCAGGCATGCGCCTGTTCGCGGACGCCGCCAAGCTCGGCAAGGAAGTGCACCAAGGCGTGTTCGACACGGCGTTCCGAAAGGCTGCGATCAACATGGCAGGTGACGTCTTGCCGGGTGTGCCGTCAGCGCAGGCAAACCGGAGTGTGTCTGGCGCGTCGGCACTACACGAAGGCAAGACAGGCAACCCGGCTGCAATACTCTTTGGCTATGAAGAACCCCATAAGTGAGGGGTTATCGGGGATAATTGGCACCAACTTGAAAGCGTAAGACTATGACGATCTCCTCCACCGTCCGAAAGGCTGGCCCATACTCTGGGACGGGTGTCGTCGTGCCTTACCCGTTCGCGTTCAAGGTGTTCACCTCGGCTGACGTGCTGGTGGTCAAGACGCCTGCGACGGTGGGGGCGGCGGATGTTGTCTTGGCACTGACGACAGACTACACTGTGACGTTGAATGCCGACCAGAATGTCAACCCTGGTGGCAGTGTCACGCTTGTCGTGGCGTTGGCAGCCGGTGAGAAGTTGACGGTCAACTCCAACGTTCAGGCCCTCCAACCGGCTGCGTTCACGATGGGTGGTGGTTTTTACCCGAGCGTCGTCGAAGATGCCTTGGACCGCATGGCCATCTTGGCTCAGCAGGCGGCCAACCCTGTCAGCGTCACAGGGAATACCGGAGGCGGGGCGGTGCCGTTGTCCACCGTGGCGGTTCTGCCGTCAAGCGTCACCGGAGTCAACGCCACGCTCCCGGTGCCTGTGGCGGGACAACTCTTGGCGTGGAACAGTACCGCTACCGGGCTTGTCGGTGCCCCACCGTCGTCTGGTGGCGGTGGAGTGACTCCGATCACGGGCACTTTCACTCCGACCGTGACCTACGCCAACCTCCCGCCTGCGGCGTACCTTGTGCAGCAAGGCTCTTACATCATCTACGGGCCTCTGGTGTTCTTCACCTTGGACATCGGATTCACCTGCCCTGCCACGCCCTTCACCGGGGGGCTGATTGTGTACGGCCTCCCTGTGTGGGGCACAAGCTCTTACGCAGTGTCAACGGTGTCCGTAGGAGGCAGCAGCGGAGTCGATCCGATCACGGGCAACCCAGGGTTTGATGCCGTCTCAAGCTCCTACGGCGGCGGGTCTGTCGTCATGCGCAACGCTCTGCACTTGGAGCTTGCTGGTGCAGCCAACAACAACATGTACCTGACGATCACCGGCACGGTGCCGTTGGTGTGACACCATGGCTGACGACAAGACGCCCCCCAACACCAAGCTGAGTCGTGGAGACTTGCACCAGCTTGTCTGGGGCCGTCTGGCGCAGGCGAGCGGGTCGCATGGCCGATCGGTCGCGGACTTCTCGCCGTCTGGCTTGGCGGAGTTCGTCGCTGAGACGGTGCAGGATGTTGTTGACCCCCAGCTGGTGCGCTCCGACCTTACGCCTTTGCGCGAGCAGGTCGAGAGACTTACCGCCATGGTCGAGGAGAACGGGCGCGAAAGCGCCAGGGCACGGGCACAAAGCGAGCACTTTGTGTCCTTGGTGCTCAAAGGCGAGCGACAGGTGAACGAGAACATCAACGCCTTGCGCTCGGATTACGCCATGCGGCAGAGTGGCATCGAAGGCCAGCTCGCGGAACTCACCAGCAAACTCTCAGGGGTTAAGGCAGTGGCTGACGACACCGAGGGTAGGTTGACGCGCTACCGCAACGCCGTGGGTAGCGTGGTGCTGGCAGCATTGGCCGGTCTGGCTTGGGTTGTGCAGCACTATTTCGATATCGTCATCGATGCGATACTCCGGGGCATTCCCCCGAAAGGATGAACACCATGAAAGAAACACTCTTGGCCTACTTCCGCATGCCGGGTACTTGGGCGGGCTTTGTCTCTGTGGCCGCAGGCCTTGTCTCGCTGAAATGGGGCGATGAAGCCGGTCAGGTGGCATCCGCCCTGCTGCTGCCCATCGGTGGTTTTCTGGTGGGCGTGCCACGATGATGGTGGTCTATCACGCCCTGAAGATGGCAGTGGTTATCGTGCTGGGCTACGTGATGGCCACGCCATCACACGCTCAAGCGACCAATGGGGCCGTGACCCAAGCCACGACCAAGACGACGATTTGCACCACCGGCTACACCGCCACGATTCGCCCGACGCTTGCCTACACCAATGGCATCAAGCGCCACATGATGCAAGCGGCTGGCGTGACCGACTCGCGGGCCTTTGTCGCGGATCACATCCTCCCTCTGGAGGTTGGTGGAGCGCCACGTGACCCACGGAATTTCATGCTGCAAAATCTTAAGGATGGCAAAGCCAAGGATGCGGTAGAAAACCGGGTTCACCGCGCCGTCTGCTCTGGCAAAGCCACCCTCGCCGAAGGACAAGCCTGCTTCGGCTCGCCCTCGGCTTGGAAGACTTGCGCAGTAAAGTAGCAAACAAAAAGCCCCTCGCCGTTGCTGGCTGAGGGGCTTTTGCTTTTCACTTCGGCGACTCTGCGGCGCGCAGATCCAGCTCAAGGGAAGCGAGTAGGTTCCAGATCATCTGGGCCTTGTGCAGGCACCCGGTACCGCCAGTGGCGTCATCAACGGTGTTCCCTTTCCCGAGGGATAGCATGTGTCTGCCGAAGGCGTCCATGTAGCGGGCACTGCCATCCTCGACCGACATCCACCCGTCGGGTGTGTACTTGGCCGCCCCGACAGTAGTCACTGCCGCGACCTCTGCAAGCGCACGGCTGAAACCCGACACCATGAGCCAAACGCGCTGCTTACCGGCGTCGAGCTTGGCGCCCGGTGCGTTGGGTGCGAGTCCGTTCGGGTCGGCTTCCGCAGCTGGTGGGCTGTTCTGGGTGTTGCGCATCGCGTCTTCCGCCTGTTTTTCCATCATAAGCTCCTGCTCCCGCAGCGCGCTTATGTGTCCTCTGACCAACGCCGAGATCGTCTCCGTTAGGTATATCTCTCCTTTGCTCCCATCTATCAACGTCACGCCAGCTATCTGGCGTAGGGTGCGCCGTATTGTCTCAAACGCAGTGACCCCTCCGAGAGCCCTATGGTCGAGCTGTACGAGCCCTCCGAACAACTCGATAGCGGTCTCGCGACGACGACGGGTATCTATCAGTGGGGCAACGGTGGGTAGAAGATCCTCGATCTTGCGGATCACCACTGCTGGGTCTGCCATATTACTGTTCACTCGTTTTCTCCTTCATGGCGTCGATCAGCAACTGCTGCACTGACGCCTTGGTTTTAAGTCTGGCCAGAACCAGTTCGTCCACGGTCTTGCGAGCCACGATGCGATGCACCGTCACAGGGCGGTTGTGGCCCGCTTGGGCCTGTCGTGTCGGCCCTATTCGTTCAATGATCTGCTCGTGATGCTCTAGGTTCCACCACAGTCCGAAGAAGACGATGGCGCATCCACCGTCTTGGAGGTTGAGTCCGTGTCCGGCAGACTCAGGATGAGCGAAAAGCACAGGCACGGCTCCGGCGTTCCACTGGCGTATCGTGTCAGGGTCGCGGTCAAGCGCCCGACCGTGAGGGAACGCCGCCAAGAGTCTTTCCAGGTCTGACTTGAAGTGGTAGGCCACCAAGACAGGTGCTCCGGCAGACTCTTCAACCACCGACCGAAGAGCTTCAACCTTTGCATCGTGTATCTCCCTCCATTGTTGGCTCCCGGCCTCACCGGTGTATGCGGCTCCGTTGGCCACCTGCAAGCACTTCATGCTGAGGGTGGCCGCGTTGACAACCTCGACCTCTGCACCACATGCGAGGGTCATAAACATGTCGCGCTCAAGGTCTTTGTAAAGCTTGCGCGCTGCCGGGGGTAGATCAACGTAGATCGTGTTCTCGATCAGTGGTGGCATGTCGAGGTAGTCTGAGGCCTTCACCGTGACCGTCACGTCCGATAGCGCCTGCTCGATCTTCGCCTGCGACCCCTCGTTGAGTCGCACCTCACCGCCGAACTGCTGCCCCGGCCTGCGGTAGGTGTGGAAGTAACGCCCCTCGAAGGCGGAGAACGTCCGCCCGAGGCGCTGACCGGCGTCGATGAACCAGTTCTGCCCCCACACATCAAGCAAACCGTTCGGTGCGGGCGTGCCGGTGAGGTTGACCCACCGCTCGATCGTACCGGCGTGGGCCACCTTACCGAGCGCACGCGAGCGAAGCCCGCCTTGACGCAGGCGGAAGTTCTTCAGCCGAGTGGCCTCATCCGCCACCACGATGGAGAACGGCCAGTCCATGCCCGCCAGCACGAGGAAGTCCATGAGCCAAGGCAGGTTCTCGTAGTTCATTGTCACAACCCGCGCAGGGCCTTGGATGGCCTCCCCTCGGCGCCTCGGATCTCCGATGGCCGCCTGGACGCTCAAGTCCTGCAAGTGTGACCACTTGCGTTGCTCGTCAGGCCATGTTGACTGCGCCACCCGCAACGGAGCCAGCACAAGCGTTCGCCCTGGGTGCCCAAGGCCGTTGTGCAGGACATCGATCGCTGTGAGTGTTGCCACTGTCTTCCCGGTGCCCATCCCTGCCCAGACGTTGACCCGTGGGGTGTCGATGATCGTGTCGATGATGGCGCGTTGGTAGTCGCGCGGTTTGAAGTCAAGCACTTGGCTCCTCCTGCGGCCTGCGCTTTGGCAGAGGAACCCACCCCTCCCACTTGGAGCGCCCGTTGTAGGTGCCAAGCACCGCCACGCCACCCAGGTTCAAAAGCAGCACCTTCGGCCCAACAGGGCAGGTGCTCATTGGTCGCCAGTAGTAGTTGGGGTCAACCACGGCGCTGCCGGTAGAGTCGGGTTTGTGGTTTGACGAGCTTGCAGAGTACGAGACCGGCGAAGCCGTGTCTTGGTTGTTGCGCCCAACGCCAGTTTGTCCTGTCGATAGCCAAGCCATTTAGTGTCTCCCGTCAGATTTTGGATTTGTTCCGTCGGGTGCAGGGCCTTGAATGTCGGCCACAGGCCCCCGCCATTCGTACTTGCCGTAGGGGGCTGACAGCCATCCGTCTGGCAGTGGTGTCCACCACGTTCCGTTGAAACCTCTGTATTCGACATGATCGCCCGATTCGTCCGACCACCGCACCTGATACCAACCCACCTCCGTGGGGTCTGTGTCGCGCGGTTGGAAGACCGTCAGCTCCGAAGCACGGCGTCGGTGCACGACGCATCGCTCCGCGACCACTGCAAGGGCGGCCAAGATGAACGGGACGGCTGCGCATCCGGCCACGAGAAACAACGTCGTTGCGGCGCTCATACCGGCCACCCGTACCGCTTGGGTGCAGCCAGTGCCTGCTCCGTGCCTGCCATGACACCTGCAAGGGCAAAGACACTGGCTACTCTTGGAAGGCCGTCGGTGAAGTGGTTGGAGTGCGGTATGTCACGCGCTGCGGCATACACCTTGGGTTTAGACGTCGGCTTCTTTCGGGACTCTGCAACGGCACGCGGTCTAGGATGGGGGAGGTCTTTGATGAACCGCACCGTCGGGACGACCCGCCCGGTGGGGATTGTCGTCGTGCCGTGGTGCTCGACGCATCCGAGTTGGATCAGTCTGGCGAGTGTGGCGCGCATGCGCGCCCGGTCTTCGGGCAGGAACGGGATGCCCATCAGGTCGTGCAAGTCCATGGCAGAGAGCAGGACGCCAGACGCACCGGCTTTTTGCAAGATCTCCAGCACGATGTGGCTTTCGACCGGCTTGTGGCGCTTCACGATATTCTTTCGTTGGTAGTGAGACATTGCTGTCCTCCTTCTTACCTTTGGTTAAATGAGCCCTGCGATGAGCGCGTCGGCGACATCTAGGGTGTCCACGACCTCGACCGTTTGGCCGAGGGCTCGCATGCGGGTGTGCATGCGTTGTTGGTCTGCACGCGGCTTCTCGCCCGGCGCCTTGACCTCCACCCACACACAGGGGCGGTCAGGGAACATGACAAGCCGGTCGGGGCAGGCTCGGCGCCCGATGAACTGCACTTTGAACGCTTCACCGCCTGCCTTCTCGACCTCCTTCACGAGGTAGGCCTCAATGACCTTCTCTTTGACCCGCCTATCGATGCGGGGTGTCTTCGCATCCCGCACTGGCGCGTTGTCAGCCATCTCGCTGGCGACGGCTTCCTTGGGTACACGTTTGGCGCGAGGCTTTCGGGTGCCCCACATCGGTATGCCTGCGGTGAGGATGTCACCGAGCCCGTTGTAATCAAGACGCAGCACAGCGTCCTTCCTTGGTCTAGCCATAGACGTACCTCCAAGCCAGTTTGGCCGAGATTCGGATAGGGAGATACCCCCGGTAAAAACGGAACATGCGCAGGAGACGTAGTAGGTTCACAGCTTGCCCCCCGTCGCTTTGGTCACAAGACGTTTGACTCTCTTGAGGTCGAACAGCCCTGTGGGCTCTGCCTCGGCAACAAGTTCGTCGATGGCCTCAGCCATCTCTTGTAGGGTGCGCTTGGTCTTGTCTAGGTCGTCCTCTAGCTGATCCACGTCCGTGTCGGTGTGGCGGTCCCCAACCTTGGACTGTAGCTCCTCGACCTCGGTCTGCGCGTCCTCAAGGTCGTCAAGAACGGCGCGCTGGCGTTCAGGGCTGAGTGTCTCGCCATTGAGCCGCCAGTGCTCCCGGTGAGTCATGTTCGATGCTTCCGTTGTCATCTCTATCCCTTTCGATACCTCGTTGTTTCAGAAACAGTCTCCTGACTGCATAGCTTCTGCATCGGATATGTTGTGCTTGTACTGGTTGGGCAACCTACCAGCTCTTGTGCTGGGCTTCCAGTTGTTCTGGCGGTATGCATAGGTGCCTTCCATCTTTCTCAGCGTACCCTCTTGTCTTGCGGAGCAGAAACCCTGCCTCTCCACATTCGTAGCGAAGATGGCATACCCGAAGCCGAACGTCTTCACCCTTCTTATCAGCTCGGACTGTTTGGCGGAGAACATTTATCACCCCTTTCGATACCTCGTTGTTTCAAAGCCAGCCGCAGCCAGCGGGCAACCTTCGGCCCACTTGGGGGCCGTGGCCATCATCTTGCCGAGAGCCTCCGCCGTGTAGGCTGGGTCGTCAGGGCACTCCGTCAGAATTTCATCGTGGACGGTCAGCACGATCTTGTACCCGGCGTCCTCGACAGGTTGCATGCTGCTTGCGAGAACATCACGAGCCCAGGCCTGCACGATGTTCTCCACAAGCTTCCCACCGTAGGTCTTCAGTCGTTCCCACTTGCGGGTGTACTGGTTGACGCCGAAGTAGGTGATCTGCCCATCGTCTACCGCAGGCTTCAGGTAGCACAGTTGGCGGCCCGAGGGGAGCCGGATACGGAGCCAACCACCCGTCCGTCGCGTCGCCACCTGTCGGCAGTTGAAAGTGGTGTCAGGGCTGTCGATGGCCTGCCTAACGGTAGCTCCGACGTCTTTCCAGAACGATGCCGTCGCCGGGTGAGCGGCGCGCCACGCGGCTTTGAGGATTTCACACGCCACGTAGGTGTCCTTCGGCAGGCCGAGCGTTCGGTCGTTCTTGGCCGCCCATTCGTGAACGCGGAGGGCGTCGGCGTAGGCTGTCTGGTCAACCGTGGCGAGCACAGCCTTGGCGAGCACCGTCAAGTCCATCCGGTACACCGCTGCGAAGGTCAGGAACGCCGCCACGCCTCCCTCGTACCCTAGGCCAAGTTCCTGCACCTTGCCGATCTGGCGCATGCTGGAGTCAACGGTGTCGGGGGCCACACCGAAGCTGCGGGCATAGGCCAGCTTGTACAGATCGTGGCCTCTGCCTTGGTCGAAGTCGGCGAAGGCTTTGATCTTCCAGTCCTCACCAGCCAGCCACGCCAGCCCCCGGCCTTCGATGTTGGATAGATCGGCGATAACCAGCTTCTTGCCTGGTGGCGCGACGATGCACCCCCGCACGGTGTTGGCCGTGAGCTGCATCACGTTCGGGAAGACCATCGATGCGCACCCCACCTTGAGCGCCGCGATGCCGGTGTCGATCTCCGGCTGCTTCATATCTGGACGGGGCATGTTCTGCGGCTGGAACGTCCGGCCAGCCCACCGCTGGGTGCGCAGTGCACCAGCGAACTGGAGGGTGTTACGCATCCGACCGTCTTGTGACGCGCAGTTGACAACGGCCTTGTACTTCGCGGTGGATGTCTTCGTGGCCTCCAGCCGGATGCTGATGAGCGTCTTCACCGCCTCGGGCAGGTTCGGGTCTTCCAACCTGCGGCGCAACGTGTCAGCGGCCATGTCCGGCAGGGTGACACCGTGCTCTTTGAGGACGTAGGCCAAGAGTTCATCCCGCTTGCTGGCGCTGGACACCTCGCCGTTGGTGGCGGTGTGGATCTCTTCCTTCAGTCGTGCTGTCTCTTCCTTGACGGCCTCGATGGCGGAGTTGGCCAGCTCAAGATCGACCGCGAAGCCTCGGTCGTTGATTGTCTGGTCAAGATGCCACAGCACCAGCTCGGAAGACCCGGCCTCGAAGTTCCACTTGGGAAGTTTCTTGTCGATGGTCCGCATGGCGATGATGTCCTGCCGGGAGTATTCTAGGAAGTCCTGCCATTCATCCGGGTGCGAGGTGGCGTCGTTGAAATAGAGCGCCCCTTGCTTGTCCTTCTTCGGTAGGCAGAACAGCCGGATCAAGTCCTTGCCGCGCTTGTCCTTGGCTTGGTCCTCACCAAGGCCGAAGATGGTCGATAGCTTGTCAAGCCCTCCGGGGAGGGAGTGAGACATGGCCTTGACCATCGTGTCGCTCCACCGCGCGGTGGGGACGTCGAGCCCCCAGCAGTGGCGCAACAATGCCCGGTCGAACATGCTGTTGTGTGCCACGACGGTGACGGTGGGGTCGTCCAGCGCAGCGGCCAACTCCGGTCTGTAGTACCGCTCGGTTGTCATGTCCTGCACCACCGGCTCGCCGTCGTCGATAGCCCACTGGGCGACGATGATGCGGGTGCTTTGGTGCTCTGCGTACCTGTGGGTTCCGTGCGCCTTCAGGTCGCACTCGCTGCGTGTTTCGCAGTCAAACCAAAGCGTTGTCACATTCAATCTCCGGGGGTTTTAGGTTGATGGGGTTGCCATGGTCAGACATCGCCACAATCGTTTTTACGCACCGCGTGGCGTGCTAGGTCTCAGTCGTGACTGGTTTGTTTTAGGGGTCTACTGAAACCGATGGGTGACCGTACCCGGCAGGCAGGCCGGGTGAAAGGAGAGCGGTGCCCCTAATTGTTGGGGTGATGGTGGCCGGTGCTGATCTCCGGCTTACCTCTCAGGGTGGTCATAGTGCAAGCTTGCCCGAGGTGCAGTCGCCAACCCGACGTATGTCACCAGGCCCTGTCGCGCATCAGCCTGCGCATTCACCATCACGACTGCGGGTCGGCAAGGTTGCGACCCTTACTATTCCGTCAACAAGACGGCTACCGGCCCGCATGCGTGATGGTCCCCGTCTTTCCGGGGTGTCAGGTGTGCCTTCTACCTACAGCTTCCGCGCGTTATCGAGTGCACACCGGGTTGTCGTCAAGCCCATGCAGCGGGGTCTTCGCCGCCGCTGTCGGCGATGTCGTCGAAGTCGTCGGCTCGGGCTGGAGCTGCACCGAAGGCGTCACCATCGGCTGCGAACTGGATACCGGTGAGGGAGCAGAACACGCCGTCGCCGAAACGGTCGTCAGCGTAGAGACTGATCTTGGCGTTCACGTAGCAACCCGAGTAGATCGGGCTCTTCGCTTCTTCCGTGATCGGGCCGAGCTTCGGATTCTTGCCGTACACCGTGGGTTTGGTGGCCTCGGCCTCTGTGGCGCCGCCACGACAGTTTGCGGAGAGCACTTGATTGCCCTCGAAGCCGTCGTACTTCGACTTCAGGTCGCCGTCGGTGAGGGCGATCTTGTTCTTTGCCCGTGCTGCCTTGAGTCGTGCGGCGGCCTTCTCACCCCACTTGGCCAAGGCGGCTGCCTCGATGGCTGCCTTGACCTGCGGCAGTTGGGGATGATCAGGGGTGATGATCAGCGTTGCACCGCAACGGAAGTTGCCGGTGCCGTTGAACTGGGTGGCCTTAAACAGGTTGGGGAACGCCACGCGGACGTTATCGAGACGGAATTCAGTTGCTGACATGGTGGTTGCTTTCAAAGAGTGGAGAACTGATCGGCCAGCGGCGTTACCTGCATCGCTGGTCGTTTGTCGGAGATGGGAGCCATGGCAGGCTTCCCCTCGGCGCGGGTCACAAGTGCTTCGATAGCCTTCTTTTGACGGGGGCCGACTGCGGCTGTCTCAAGCAGCTCAGCGGCCTTGGTGGGGGAGATGAGTGTCCGTTCGTAGATGTCGTCCTTCTTCAGGGCAGTGCGTTTCAGCAGGTTCTCAGCCTCGACAGGATCGGACCACTTGCGGTGGCCTGCCCGACCGGCCACAAGCTTGTAACCTGGCACCTCCGCACCAGCCAACAGGCGACTGGTGCCTTCAGCACGACAAGCGTTGAGCCAGTTCTCGATCAGGTCGGCTAGGCCGATGATCTTCGCCAGTCGCTCAGCGGAGGTCAGCGGGATGGCTTCCTTGCTGGGCGTGAGGTTGTCGAAGTCGTCGGCCGTCACCGCTGGCGTGTTGTCAGGAAACACGGCGTCCAGCGACAGGCCCACCAGCCGGGGGCACACCGCCTTGGCTCGGCAGAACCGGCACTGCTTCTCTCCGGGGTGCACGTAGGTTTCAAGCCACTGGACGGTCTGGTGCTCGGCCTGCACAGCAGGGTCGAACATGTTGGCTGCCTCTGCTTCGACATCGGCGGCAGCCTTGGCACGAGACAACCATTCTTCCAGCTGCGCCACCGTCATGACCGCTTCGGACGGGTGTTGCGACAGGCGTGGCTGGTGGATCACAAGCCGCACTGTCGAGGCTTCGAGCCCCATCTCTGCCAGCTCAAGCAGCTTGCCCCCGGCGTAGAGCATCATCTGCTCGTTGCCTTCGGCTGCTACCTCAACCCCTCGGCCTGTCTTCAGGTCGTGAACCTGAAGCTCACCGTCGGGCATGAAGGCGGTGTAGTCCGCCGTACCCCACGCCTTGTCCTCGTCAACATCGAGCCAGAACGCATAATTGGTCCGCGTCTCGGCCTGCGCCCACACCGCGCCCTCTGTCATGGTGAGCACGTTGGTGACGTAGGCGCCGACAACAGCCGACATTTCCTCGTCCACGACGATGTTGTGGCCATCTTGGAGGATCACGTCGCCGTTTTGCGTGACGTGATCTCGGTTGTCCGACAGGATCTCATCGGCGATCTGGTGCGCCACGGTGCCCCATGCAGCATGGACGCTTGTCTTGTCCTTGCGCCCAGCTTCCATACTTTTCTTGCCGGGGCAGAGCATCAGCGCAGCGAAGGAGCTGGCGCTGTAGTAGCTGTGCCCGGTGTCAGTTGCTGGCAGCATCTTTGACCTCCGCCTGGGCTGCAAGCACCAGTTCAAGCGCCTTGGCGATGGCCTCCTGGTTGCCCTTCATGTCAAGGAAGGTATTGAAGCCCATGCCCTTGGCGATGGGGAGGGCCTTTGTCTTGTCCATCCCGTGCAGGGCAACCACGGCCTTCTGGAGATCCAGATAGGTCGGTGGTGCAGGTGCAGGTGCAGGTGCAGGTGCAGGTGCAGGTGCAGGTGCAGGTGCAGGTGCAGGTGCAGGTGCAGGTGCAGGTGCAGGAGCTTCCGCAGCGGCCATCTCTGCCCGCACCTCTGGGTTGGTCTCGCGGCACGCTGTGCCAGCGCAGCCAGCGACACCGACCTTGGCGTCGTCTGGTAGCAGCCGCAGCGCCTCGATGGTGGCGGCGATGGTGTTGAAATTCAGGGTGATGGTGATCACAGACTACTCTCCGTGGTGGGGGTTGCGAAGGGGTTGGCGCGCTGCTCAATAGAGTGCGCCTTGCGGTAGAAGATCGCGGCGGGTTGGGGGGTGTAAACGTCCTGAGACGTCGCTGTCGTCCACGTATCGCCGGTTTTGAAAAACAGCTCGCTCCGTCTGGCAAGCCTAAGCTGTTCTTGTGGGTCGTGGACGGGCAATAGAACCGTCCGGTGTTTTGTCAGTTTCACGTTTTCTCCGTTGTTGTGCCTCGCCCAGCGCCAGCGGCCAGACCAAGCAGTGCGGTCTTGTAGTCGCGCCAAAAACGCAAGGCCTTGTGACCATCCATCTCGACGATTTCATCATCGTCGAACTGCTCCCATTCGCTGATCGCATGTAGCTGACAACCAATCTGCATGTGCATATCTAGGATAGTCACTCCCCATGTAAGGCCTGACACCTGTATCGGCACCCGATTGATGACGATTTCATCGGTCCAATTGGCCCCTCTCAGGTAGGCCCCTCTCAGGTTGGCCTCGCTCAGGTTGGCCTCGCTCAGGTTGGCCCCTCTCAGGTTGGCCTCGCTCAGGTTGGCCTCGCTCAGGTTGGCCCCTCTCAGGTTGGCCCCTCTCAGGTTGGCCTCGCTCAGGTTGGCCTCGCTCAGGTTGGCCCCGCTCAGGTCGGCCTCGCTCAGGTCGGCGCCTCTCAGGATGCCCTCGCT
>Ga0228698_1000267_pt1 | contig 44589 bp, 55 predicted proteins | sample McNCre117_Aug_MG_FD_178015 | JGI IMG/M metagenome (GOLD analysis project Ga0228698, IMG submission 178015) | Freshwater microbial communities from McNutts Creek, Athens, Georgia, United States - 1-17_Aug_MG | ecosystem: Environmental > Aquatic > Freshwater > Creek | place: USA: Georgia... | reverse complement strand
CTCAAGCATCCTGGGTGGGCGGAAGCAGAAGCTCTGTACGATATAGACCCCGACGCCTTTGACCGGGGCGTTCCGGTGGACGGTGCGGTTGGCTCTGCGATGCGAGAGCTTGGCGAGGCTAAAGCCCCGTTCGTGGCCGATTACATCGAAGAGCTTCTTGAGGAGGGCGTGACCAAGATCGTAGTCGGCGCGTGGCACCAGACAGTCATGGACTATCTTACGGAGCGCCTAACCAAGTACGGCCTAGTGACCATGCGCGGGAGGGACAGCACCCGCCGCCGCCAAGCTGCGGTTGACCGCTTTCAAGAAGATGAAGACGTTCAGATTATTCTTGGGCAGCTTGCAGTAATCGGGGAAGGGTGGACGCTGACGGCAGCGCAGGATGGTGTTATGGCTGAATTCTGGTGGGTGCCCGGCAAGAACGATCAGTTCTTGGACCGCATGCACCGCCGTGGTCAGAAGGGCAACTACGTCCTGGGCCACATTCCGATTGTGCCGGGCAGCATGGATGAGCGCGTGGTCGGCAACGCTGTGTGGAAGGCTGGCAACTTCCACCAGTCGATGGACGCTGACATCTCTGGACTTGTGAGGTAGTCATGTGCAACGGTTATGAGCGGCATGGGATGTGCCCTATCATGTGGGCGTGCATGGAAACTGTGTCCGCTCATCTCCGGCTCTGGAGGTAGCTATGGCTCGCAGGGTAGTCGCTGGAAGTTTCTGCTGGCGCGTGATGAAGATCAGCAACCCGAACAACAGCGCTGAGGTTGACGCCGAAGCGGCCCGGCATTGCGCCTTCTTGAAGGAGCGCATGGGTAAGGCGTTCTATTTCAGCGGCGAAATCCGCAAGACGGATGACACCTATTGGGGGCGCTTCACCATAGCGACGGCCCTATGACTGTCGTCCTCCAGCCCCGCCGTGGCGTGAGTACGTCTAGGCGCTGCGCCAATTGCCGCCATCGCTGGTGGGTTGCGCGCTGGCAGTGCGGCAAGGAGGGCGTGACGCAGACGCGGGTGGAAGACGCCCGTGCGCCAGAGGGTGACTGCGGTCCCGAAGGCAAGTTCTTTCTTGAAGACCAGGAGGAGTAGATGAAGGTCGGTGACAAGGTAAAGCTCAACGGCTGCGAGTGGGAGATCAACAGCATTTGCTTGGCCGCCGTTGGCGGTCAGAGCGTCGTCGGGTTGAAGGTCGAGAAGCCGACGTTCGGCGTGGGCGGTCATCCGCTGGACGAGATGTACGTGCCCGCTGAGATCATCACGTACCTGACCGCGAAGACGGAGGGCGCTTCGGCATCACGTGATACCAAGGAACAGCCCACGTTCTTCGGCTTCGATTTGGCGCGCGGCAGCGATAGCGCCGTCTTGCATCGCGTCTACTACGACTGGCGCACCGGCAAACTGCGCATGGAGAAAGTCGAAGACAAGGACGAGATCGAGAAGTGCCTCGCGCAGCAAGAGCGCTACGGGCGCTCCCCCGCCGTGGACTTCATCAATCGCCTCTTCTACGGCGACGAGCCGAAGGTGCAGGCGACGGATATTCTCAAGGCTGCTGCTGGGCATATGAAGGACCGAGCCACGCAATACGATAAGCCGGAAGGCGAGCGTTCGATGGCTCCCACCGTGGCCGCGTTCAACGCCGTCACCGGGCACCAGCTTTCGGAAGAACAGGGCTGGCTGTTCATGGAACTCCTCAAGTGTGTTCGTGCGGAGCATAATGGCTACCGCCCCGACAACTACGAGGACGGCGCTGCTTATGTCGCTCTCAAGGGCGAAGCTGCGGCGCGCAACCGGGGCGAAAGCTCCACTTGACTTTATCCGGTTTCCCGGATAAAGGTTGTTCACCATCGTTTGGATAGGAAGGATCATATAATGAAGAACGTCGTGGAAGTCTGCGCGCTGTCGGTGGAAAGCACCGATGACGGGCGCAAGAAGATCACCGTCTCGGCCTACATGCCGGGCAACGTCGAACTGGACCCCGATGACGTGGCGATGCTGACCGACGTGCTGGCCGAGGCCGCCGGTCGCTTCGAGGGCGGCCCTGCCCCCGAGGCCGAACCGGAGCCGGAGCCGGAGCCCGAACCCGCTCAGCCCCGCCGTCGCCGTGGCGCGGCTGCCGAGGAGAAGGAAGAGTCGAAGGAAGAAGCGGCTCCCCGCCGTCGCCGTGGCGCGGCCAAGGAAGAGCCGGAAGCCGAAGCCGAGGAGAAGCCCGCTGGTCGTCGCCGTCGCGGCAATGGCGCCAGCGAGCCGGAGAAGCCGAAGGGTCCGACCGCCGATGACGTGGCGAAGGCCGCGAGCAACGCCGCTCAGAACCTCGGCCCGAAGGTGACTGCCGAGATCATCGGCGAGTTCTCGGACAGCGGCAAGCTCGACGGCATCCCCGCCGACAAGCGCCAGAAGTTCATCAACACGATCCGCTACGAGTTGGGCGAGATCGAGGAAGACGAGATCGGCGACTAATCGCTGGTATCACGTGATGCCGGGGCTTCGGCCCCGGCATTCTTTCGGAGGGCAGCATGGCTGACAACAATAAGCCGATTGGCGTCCCCAGCGGTTGGGAAGAGGTAGCTGCATACTGCTACGGCATGGATCGGCTAGGCGCGAACTGCGTCTACCCCGTCGCCTCACTGCTTGCCGAATGCTCTGAGGACGCGCTTGTTGGCGAAGATGCTTGGACCTTCGCCCACGATTGGCGTGTCGAAGAATGAGCGGTATGGGCCACTCTCCGCTGGGTGCCTCCGGCTCTTACCGCTGGCTTGCCTGCCCTGGCTCCGTCATCATGTCGCAGGGCGTGGAAGACGAGGAGAGCGACTTCGCCAGGGAGGGAACCGCCGCTCATGCCGTGGGCGAGGGTTGCTTGAAGCACGGCTACGAGCCGTGGGAGTACATCAACCTGCCCATGGAAGGGCAGATGGTGACGAGCGAGATGGCGAACGCCGTTGCCTACTACGTCAATTCGGTCAACGAGTGGCACCCCGAGCGCACCTCAGACAATAGCTGGGTTGAGCGCCGGTTCCACTGCCCGACTATCCACCGCTACTTTTTCGGCACGTCCGACTTCACCTACGTGTACCTGCGGATGCGGACGCTGCACGTGTGGGATTACAAGCATGGCGCTGGGATTGTCGTGGAAGCCGAGGGCAACCCCCAAGGCATGTACTACGCCTGCGGCATCCTGGAGGAGCTTGAACTTTGGGATGATGTGGATGATGTGGTTATCCACATCGTTCAGCCGCGCGGCTGGCATATCGAAGGCCCGCACCGGACCTGGAAGGTAAGCACGGCCACGCTCATCGAGTGGCTGGAGGACGTGTGCATTCCGGCGATGGAGCGGGCGCTGGTATCACGTGATACCGTCGCTGGCGAGCATTGCCGCTTCTGCCCCGCCCGTTCCCGCCAGTGCCCCGCGCTCATGAACGCGATGGCAGAGCTAGAGGAGTTGATGAGGATGGCGCTCAAGGACGAGAAGGGGGCGGAAGCTCTCACTCCGGCGCAGCTTGGTCGTCTGCTGGAGTTGAAGGAGATCGGCAAGATCGTCTTCAAGGCCGCCGAAAAGGTGGCGCATGGCCGGCTCAGCGCCGGTAAGGATGTGCCCGGCGTCAAGCAGGTGGCCGCGCGCACCAACCGCGTGTTCAAGGATGGAGCCGAAGCTGCGGCGAAGAAGACGTTCGGCGCGAAGGCTTTCACGGCCCCCGAGTTCAAGACCCCGGCTCAGATTGACGAGATGCCGGGCGGCAAGGATTTCACCGCTCGCTGGGCCTTCAAGCCCGAGGGAGCAACCACCGTGGCTATCGAGGGCGATCCTCGGGAGCGCGTTATCCGGGACGCGAAGTCCCTGTTCAAGCCGAGGAAGGATAAGTAAATGGCGAACCTTCTGTTCTCTTTCAGCCAGTGCTTGCGGCACGCTTTCATGAGCGGCGCGGGCTACGGCGACTGCGACAAGATTTCGGAAGAAGACTTGAAGCGCTGGTCGAGCTACGATTTTCCCGAGGTGGGCTCCTTTGCCCGCGTTAAGGAAGCGCTCGAAGCCGCCGTAGCCTCGAAGCCGCACACCGGCTTGACCTTCGGCGCGGCCCTGACCGCCCTCAAGGAAGGCTGCCGCGTGGCCCGCGAAGGCTGGAACGGCAAGGGCATGTTCATCTTCATGGTGCCGGGCAGCGAGTTCAAGGTCAATCGCCCGCCGCTGCTGGGCATCTACCCGGAAGGCACTCCGATCACCTACCGCCCGCACATCGACATGAAGGCGGCTGACGGCAGCGTGGCGGTGTGGAACCCGTCTCAGGTGGATATGTTCGCCGACGACTGGACGCTGGTCCTGGAGGACGAGAAGCAGTGCCAGGGCAAGTGTGGTGAATGCGACTGCGGCCACCGCTCCGAGACCGAAGCCGAGGAAAGCCTGCGCGCCTAGGCTTCACAGCACATCCAATAGCGCAGATACGAGAGAAAGGGAATACCATGGCTCGCAATCAAGCCGAAGAAACCAAGACCGTCGAGACCTTCACCATCTCGGGTCGCATGATTAACGGCAGCCTGTTCGTCAAGGACGCCTACGACGAGAAGTCGGTCCCGTCCTACAAGATCGAAATCGCCGTGAAGGGCACCGCCGATACCAATCCGGCGCTGGCCGAACTGGAAGATCGTCTGCTGGACTTCGCGGACGGCAAGTGGGGCAAGGGTGCCGGTGACGATCCCGATCTGGTCCTGCCCCTGCTGGACGGCAACGTGCTGGCCCGCAAGCGCGAGAAGAAGAACAAGGAGGGTGACGCCTACAAGGGAACCACCGTCATCCGCGCCAACACCATCTACAACAAGGACGGCATCGACGGCCCCGGCGGTATCCAGGTCTTCGATGAGGACGTGCAGGAGATCACCCCGGCCCGCTCCGGCGATATCTATCCCGGCTGCGAAGTCGAGATTGCCGTCACCCTGTCGGGCTACGAGGACAACCAGGGCAACAACGCCATCAAGTTCTACCTGTCGGCGGTGCAGAAAATCGCTGACGGCGAGAAGCTGGTGAAGGCCGCTGATCGTTCCTCGCTGTTCAAGCCGGTCGGTCGCACGGGCGGCGGTGCCCCCGCTGGCGAAGGCCGCCGTCGCCGGGCCGCCCGGTAACGGTATCACGTGATACCAGTCGGGGGCTTCGGCCCCCGGCTTTCTTTCGAGAGGAGAAGAACATGACGTGGGTTCACCGCGCTATCGCTGCGATCTTCGCTATCTCCGTTCTCGCTGGCATCGGCTTGTACCTCGCGCAGCGGTACATTATTCTTTTCAAGTGACGCCATGACCGAAGAAGCCCCTCTCCTCACGCTAGACTTCGAGACCAAGAGCTACGCCGATCTTCCCCAGGTCGGAGCTTGGAAGTATTCGCAAGACCCCACCACCGAAATAATCTGCCTTGCTTACGGCATTGGCGAGGAGGAAATCCAGACGTGGTGGCCGGGCAAGGAACTCACGGGGCCTCAAGTCTGGCCGAAGCGGGACATTGACTACGAGGCGTATGGGCGGATGCCCTACGACTTCTACTGCGCCATCGCCTCCGGTTGCGAGGTGGAAGCCTACAACGTCAGCTTCGAGTATTCGATCTACACGAACATCCTCATTCCGCAATTTGGCTGGGCTGAGATTGAAGACGAACAGTGGCGCGACTTGATGGCGGTCGCTGCCTACTACGCCATGCCCTCTAAGCTGGAGAAGCTGTTGCGCGCCATGGGGCTGCCCGGCAAGAACCCGGAAGGCGGCAGGCTCATCTCCAAGTATTCCAAGCTGCACCTTAAAACGGCCAAGCGCGAGATACCGCCCGACGACTTCCAGAAGTTCGTTGAATACTGCATTGACGACGTGAAGGGCGAACAGGTTGCCAGCGACTTGCTGGGCGACTTGCCGCCCGAAGAACTGCTGGTCTTCCAGCTTGACCAGGAGATTAACAAGCGCGGCATCCCGCTTGACCGGAAGACCATCGAAGACGCCATCGTGATTGTGGATAAGCGCGCCGAAGAACTGGCTGCCGAGTTCCGCAAGATGACCGGCCTCAATCCGACGCAGAACGACAAGGTGAAAGCGTGGCTGGAGAGCCACGGCTGCGTTATGGAGAACTTGCAGGGCAAGTACATCGACAAGGTTCTCAAGGAGAGCGAGGAAGACGACGGCGAACCCGACGACGGTCTAAGCACGGAAGAGCTTGACAAGGCGCTCAAGAAAAAGGCCGCCGTCCGGTTGACCCCGGAAACGCGCCGGGCGCTGGAGCTTCGCCGCAAGTTCAACAAAGCCTCCACCAAGAAGCTGCGCGCCATGCTGCGCCAGCGCGACGGTAGCGGGCGGGCCTACTTCCAGACCAAGTACCACGGCGCTGGCACGGGCCGTTGGACGGGCACCGGCTTCCAACCGCTGAACCTCAGCAAAGGGTTTGAAGACGTTCCGCCCGAGCGGCTTGTGGCCGATATGTCGCACCGTGACCCGGCTTGGCTGGACGTGATGTACGGCGATGCCATGGATGCAGTGGGCAAGGCTTCGCGCCACCACATCAAAGCCGAAAAGGGCAGCCGCTTCATCGCTGGCGACTTCGTGTCGATTGAGGCGGTGCTGCTGGCGTGCAATGCGCGGGAAGAGTGGAAGATCGAAGCCTTCCGGCGCAAAGACCCGATCTACGAATTGATGGGCTGCAAAATCCACAAGCTGGGGCCGGAAGCCGAAGCCCTCGCTCGCAAGGACAAGAAGGCGTTCAAGCATAAGTTCGGGCCGGAGCGCTTCGACGGAAAGACTGGCGAGCTTGCCTTCGGCTACCAGGGCGCTCTAGGCGCGTGGCGCAAGTTCGATGACAGCGAGAAGCATACGGATGAGCGTGTCATCGAGATTTGCAAAGGCTGGCGGGAGGAACACCCGGCGATTGTAAGTTGGTGGCGTGACCTGGAGAGCGCAGCCGTGGAAGCCGTTGCTTATCCTGGGCGTGTGACCGAAGTCCTGGGCTTCCGCTTCGAGGTGATTGACGCTTGGTTGGCGATGTGGCTACCAAATGGCAAGCGCATCTGGTACTTCGATCCCCAGCTTCGTATGGAGATGCCCAAGTGGCATGACCCGGAACAGTACGAGGACTGTGCTGCCGGAACGTGCGACTGCAAACCGCGCCGCGTCCTTACCTACATGGCGCAGAAGGAAGGCCAGTGGAAGCGCGTGCAGACCTACGGAGGCAAGCTCGCTGAGAACGCCACGCAGGCAGCCAGCCGTGAAATCCTTATCCCCGCCATGCTGCGCTTGAGGAAATACGGCTATCCAGTTATGCTGTCGGTGTACGACGAAATCGTTTGCGAGATGCCCTACGGCAAGGGCAGCGCGAAGGAAATGGAAGAGATCATGACTGACCGGCCTGGGGATTGGGGTGACTTGCTCCCGGCTGGTTCGCGATACAACATGAAGTGGGCTTTGGATTTCCCTGTCCGTGCGGATTGCTGGGAAGGCGAGCGCTACAAGAAGTAAGGTATCACGTGATACCGGGAGCAAGGTGCGATGGCTAAGGTGAAGACCAAACAACCGAAGACGAAGAAGCAGATTGGCGCGGCCTCCAAGCTCAAGGGCAAGGTTGGCGAGCGCGAGGTGGCCGCTCTCTTGCGCAGTCACGGCTTCCAGGCTCGCAGGACTTCGCAGTTCTGCGGCCAGAGTGGTGATGCCTCGGACGTGGTAAGCGACATGGAAGGCTTCCACATCGAGGTGAAGCGCACGGAGCAATTCAATGCCTACGGCGCTCTTGAGCAAGCGGAGCGTGACAGCGGCGGCAAGGCCACTCCCGTGGTGTTCCACCGGAAGGACCGGCGCAAGTGGTTGGTCGTCATGGACGCCGACGAGTTCTTGAAGCTCATGCGGGAGTTCGTCTATGAGTGAGCCGGTGAAGCAGTCCCGCAAGCGGATGCACAAGAAGGACACGCGCAAGAACCGCGAGGGCTTTGTCGATATCCCCGACAAGGGCTTGCCCGATGGATCGAAGCGTGTACGCCTCGGCAAGATCAGGGACAACCCGAACTACACGCCAAAGCCGATCCTGACGGAGAAGCCGGAAGACAGCGAGGTTCGCGGTGCCGTCGCTTTCGCCATCCTGCGCGCCTACCACCCCGACCTGACCGTGTACGAGGTGGCGAAGCGGGCTGGGATGCTGGAGAGCATGGACGATGTTCGCCGCACCCTTGCCTACCACAAGAAGAAATGCAAGACCATGCGCGAGCGCATTGACGATCTGGTCAAGCAGCTTGAGGGTAAAGCCGGTATTAAGGTCGTCATGTGATGCACGTCCATAGCAAACGCCCCGACTGCTTCACCGAACGCGGCGCTGTATCGAGTAAGGTATCATGCGATACCAAATGAAAAGGCCGAGGAGCGATCCCCGGCCTTTTCTGCTTCCTGGGCTCAGAGGCTTAGCACTTACGCCCGCCCTTGCCCTTCTTCGGAGCCGCCATGTAAATCACCGTCCTTCCGGCTGGGGTTGCTCATTCGCTCGTTCAGAGAGAAGGGCAGCTTGGCACGCGGACAGCTTCTTGTCAACCCGGATCAGCCCTTCTCGGAGGGCGAAATAATCCGGTCGAGCGTCGGCAGCAAGCTCGGCTCCGGCTCCATGATCCACGCCGGAACGGTCGGCAGCTTGGGGCACGCCGGGGGCGGCAGGGCATTGGGCGCGGATGCGCAAGCGCTGAGCGCCAGCGTCAACAGCGCGACGGAGATCATCGTTCGCATGGTTGGCTTCCTCCAACTGCTTCGTGTAGTCCTTGTCCAGCAAGCCGATGGCGTCCTGCAAGACGCGCTCCCGCTCGCGGTATTCGTCGGTGGTCTTGGCGTGCCCCTCGGCAAGCTCGCGCTCCCGATCAGCCCACTTCGCTTTCCAGTCCAGCCCTTCCACATGCTCGCCGTAGAAGAAAGCGGAGATTGCGATAACGATGGCGCTAACCAAAGCGCCAAGCAGAACGTATGGGTTCGGCATCACAGCGCCCCCTTCAAGCAAAGCTGCTGAGCTTCGGCGCGGCGCTTCGTCAGACCAGGAAGCTCAACGGCAACCCCGGCCACGATTGCCTTGTTCCAGCGGGGAAGCTGGTTGCACGCGCCTTTCAAGTCGCCAGCCTTGAGCATCCGCGCAGCCGTGGAGTGCGTCGTGTCGCAGGCGATCTTCGGCCCAGCGTTGTAGGTCGTGTCACCGAAGGCAGCCAGCACTTCCACCGGGAGCCCCGGCTGGCACCGCTCCACCGCGTTGATAGCCTTCTTCATGTCGGCATCCATGAGCGCATCGCACTCCTGGAGCGAGTAGCGGCGGTTCTGCACGTCGCCAGTGTGGCCGCGACAAACGGTCAGGATGCCGGGCGGGTCATAGTACGGCGTGAACTTGATGCCTTCGTGGGCCGTTGCCATGGTGCAAGCCAGAGCCGAGGCAGCGACAACGCGGGTTGCGTTAGGGGGAAGACGGAGCATTGGACGCCTCCTTCATCACGAATCCGACAGTAGCGCAGAGGCCCGCGACAACGTACACGGCCCAATCGTACTTGCCGAACACGGGTGCCCAAACACCCACCAGGAACGCCAAGGAGTTCCAGCTAGAGGGCTCGCGCAAACGCGCTTTGATCCATCGCATAGCCGTCACCCCTTGAAGAACAGATGCTTAGCGGCCTCGAAGATGCCTAGAGTTCCGCACGCGGAGAAAGCGCCGACAACCAGCGTCTTCATCCCAGCGCCTTGCTGCTTAAGCTCTTCGTGGGTGCGCACGGTCTCAGCGAGCGTTTCGACAGTGCTGCAAAGGCTCTGCACTTTCGCGCTCATTTCGGCCATCGAGTTGACGACGGTGTTGACCTTCTCATGGAGTTCGCGACGGGAGCGATTGCCCTCCGTCACTTGCCCGCCGATCATCTTAAGTTCGCCTCTGAGTTCCCCCAGCGTCAGCGACACCTCATCTATGTCATTCCCCATTTCGTTGCCCCTGTAGTCCGAGGTATCACGTGATACCTACTTAGATAAGCTCATCCACCGACATGCTGGACATGAGCAATCCTCCAAAGAAAGCGGTTCCGCTTCCCCCGTTCAGATACACATTCACGTTGCTGGTCGGGCCGACGCGCAGCTTGAAGGTGGTCGCGGTCGCAGCGCCGCTGTCCACTTCCCACGTCGCCGAATAGCAATAGTTGGTCGAAGCGTCACCCTCTTCCCACACCGCCCCGATGGCATCCGTGCCGTTATCCCGGAAGAGCGCGAGCACCAGCGTAGTGTTGGACGCGGCCACCTGGAGCGGAACTTGCACTCGGACGCGCAGCTTGCTCGCCGCAGACTTGGGCGTGATGGCGCAGGTAATCACCTGGACGCCTTCGGTGTTCTGCGGCTTGGTGTTGTCGCCGGGGATTTGCTGCGAGGCCCCGTTGATGGTGGCGAGCGTTCCGTCCTGGGCATAGACGTGCTGGATCAGCGCCGGAGGGAAATACTCAGCGGGCCTGCCGTCGTTGCCGTAGCCCAGCAGCTTATTCGCCGTACCATCCGCCATCTTCTCGGCGGTGACGGCTTTAGCCGCTACCTTGCCGCTGGTGACAGCGCTGTCGTTGATGTGGTTCTCCCGCACCGCATTATCGGCGAGCACATGGCGAGAAACTTTCTGCACGTTAGTCTCCGATCTTTTCGCGGTTCCAATCAAAGAAGCCGTACTCACTCCACGGCTTCCAGGTGCGCTTGCCGACTTCGCACACCAAGCATCCTTGGTCGGTCTCGGCAGCGAGCGCCATGTGGCCTTTCGACCAATCGCCCGGCTGAGTGCCCGTGGTGCAATATAAAAGCGAGAACGCGCCCTCGGGCAGAGCCAGCAGCTTGCATACGCGGCGCAGGAGGAAAGCGAAGGACACGCAGTCGCCGTGCCACGTCGGCTGCCAGTGCTCCGCATCTTCGGGAAGCGGGCCGGTCCACACGAATGGGCCGCAGATTACCGTCGCCAGCCAGAGCCGGAAACGGACGTGCCAGGAAAGCGACAGCACCGCAGCGCTAGTCGGCCCATACGTGTAGAACGGGAAGAACTGCTTTAGGGTCCAGGGTCCGTTGTAAGCGAGCATCGCATCTCTCCAGAAGGAAGCGTCTGGCATCACGTGATGCCAGACGCGCCCAAACCTTAGACGTTCTGCGCGCCGGAGAAGCGCGGCAGGGTCTTGAGGTGTTCGTAGACCTTGGACCGCAGCAGGTCGCCGTCGTCATCGGCCCCCAGCGTGTTGAACACTTCGGTCGGGATGCCGACTTCAGCCCAGGCGATGGGCTGGTTCTCGGCGAGCTTGCCGCGAGCGATGGCGCTGGCGGTCTCGTCGCTGGCGTTGGCCGCATCCTTGAGGGCGACGATAGCCGCCTTCTCGTTCGTGCGGGTGTCGGCGTCGATGTAGGAGGCAACGCGAACGGTGGCGCTCATGTCGCGGTTGCTCACCGCCATGTCGGCGATCATGTGGTAGGTCGCGGGGGCGGCAGCGCCATACGCGGACTTGATGGTCTTCAACAAAGCCATAGTTCTCTTCCTTTCCTATGCCGCAGCGAGAGTGGTAACCGTGCCGCTGGAACCACGGTATTTCAGGGCGCCGCTTTCGACGTATAGATAGCCGCCGCCCGAGGGGTTGCTGGTAACCGAAGTGTCGGTGTTGCGGATATACGCAACGCGATTGCCGCCGCCGTAGGGGCCGACAGCCATCATCCACCCGGCGCTACCATTGACAAGCTGCACCGCCGCGCTGCCTTTAGCCTGCACATTGATGCCGACGTTCGTATCAGTGCCCGCCGCGTAGAAGTTCACGTTGCCGCCGGTCACCGCGCCGGTCGCTTGCAGGTAGTTCGCAGCGCTGACGGTATCGAGCACTTGGAACTGCGTGCCGCCCCCGGTATTGAAATTGACAGCGCCAGCGCCTTTCGTGGTCAAGGCGAGGTACACGTTGGTGTCAGACCCGGTAGCGCCGACGATTGCCGAAGCTCCAGTGGCGCCACCAGTGGCTTGCACGTAGTTCACGGCGCTGGTGGTATTGTTGACGCGGAACTGCGCGTACTGACCGCCAGCGCCACCCGTGCGGAAGATATGCCCGCCCGTACCCTTGGCGATGTAGTCCATGTATACGTCGGTGTCACTGCCGACGCCGAACATCTTAGCGTTGTTGCCGGTGGTAGCGCCCTGGACTTGCAGGTAGTTGACGGCGCTCGCGACGTGGTTGACGACGAACTGGTTTACGGTGCCGTTCGTCTGGAAGTAGTGGGCGCCCGTACCCTTAGTCTGCCAGCCAATATCCAAGTTACTGCCGCTACCTTGGGCAGACACGGCGCCGCCCGTCGAACCCGTCCCACCCGTGATTTGCAGGTAGTTAACCGCGCTTGCGGTGTGCGCGATGTTGAGTTGAGGCGCGCTGAAATTCGTGTAGAAGAAATGGTTTCCGCCGCCCTTGGTCGCGTAAGCCGCACTGACGTTCGTGTCGGAGCCGCGCGCGATGAGAGACGTGCCCGTGCCCACCGCCCCGCCCGTGGCGTCAAGGTAGTTAACGGCGCTCACGGTGTGCGAGACGCGGAATTGCGGGTACTGACCGGCGTTGCCTCCGGTCCTGAACGTGTGCGAGCCCGCGCCTTGAGTAAGGTAGTCGAAGCTCACGTCAGTGTCGGAACCCAACGCGCTAAGGCCGACGTTGCCGGTGGTCGCAGCGCCACGGATGCGCAGGTAGTTGACCTGAGACGCCGTGTTGGAGATCAGCGTGGCGGGGGTAGACGCAGCGCCACCCAAGGTCACGTTGCCCGAGTTGTCGATACGCCCGTACTCAGTCCCGTTGATCTTGTGCAACAGGTATCCGCCGCTGCCCGCGTTCAGCGTGAGGTTGCCGCCAGACGACACTTGGCCGCCAGAGCTACCGCCCTGGACAGTCACGTCATACGTCTGGCCGCTATACACCGCCAGCACGCCAGAGGACGAAATGCTGTCGTTGCCGGGCAGGGTGATGGTGCCGCTCAGCGTCGGAGAGGCCAGGGTCTTGTTGCCCAGCGTCTCGACGCCGTTCAAGGTCGGCAGCGGGAAGCCGCCAGCCGTGGCCCCGTCGTGGACAACCAACGTCTTCTTCGTCGTATCGACGGTGATTTCGCCGAGAAGGCCGGTGAACGTAGCGTGCTGAGCGGTCGTTCCGCGACGACGCTGCCTTGCGGTGGACATTACGGTACGCTCCCATCGTCAATGGTGTTAGTCACTGCGTCGGTGATTAAGCCCTCGTCCACCAGCGCGGACAAGTTGCTCAGGTTCGCCAGCACCCCCGCCGCAGCCGCAGCACTAGCAGACGCTTCCGTCGCTTTGGTCGTGGCAGTGTTGGCGCTCGCCGAAGCACTGTTCGCCTGCGTGGTCGCCAGTGCAACTTGCGCAGTAGCGAGAGTGACTTGTGCAGCAGCGCTAGTCGCGCTGTCATTCGCGGCCACGGCGCTGGCGCCCGCATCGGCAGCTTTGGCGGTGGCGATAGCTGCTTGCGCCGTCGCAATGCTTGCTTCGGTCGTGGCGATCCCAGCTTGCGTCGTGGCGGTGGCCGCGCTCGCCGAAGCACTGTTCGCCTGCGTGGTCGCGATCCCGGCTTGCGTCGTGGCAGTGTTGGCGCTCGCCTGGGCATCGACAGCACTTGCAGCCGCATCGGCCTTCGACTGTTCGATATCGGCCTGCGGCAGCGCGCGACCGTACTTCACTTCGATGTTGACACCGATTGCCGGTGCGCCGTTGACGAAGGTCACGCGCTTGTTGAGAAGCGTGTACTCTTGTTGCGGCTGCTGAACGCCATCGAAGTAGATGTTTAGGTTTTCAATAACGCCGGGGCTCGCGGACAGGTCAACGTAGGCGGTGACGCCATCGCTGGAGAACTGTTCGCGCTTGAAGTCGGAGAATGCAGCAACGGTTGCGACGGAAGACGGAGCAATCACCGTCGCGTTACCGGCTGCGTCGAACGCCAGCAAGTTGTTCGCGCGCAGCGAAGCAACCGGGAGATCAGCACTCACCTCCCCGTCGGCGACAGCGATCTTCAGCGAGCGGTCAATCTCTTCCTGCTGTTGCAGGTCAACCATTGCCGCGCGATCAGCGACTTGCTCCACATCCTCGGGGAAGTATCCGCCCTGGCTCTCGAAATGCCGGGTCTGCGTTAGCGGCAGCTTGCGCTTCATGACGATCTTCTCGCCGGTCGCAAGATAGCCGGTGCCGCTCGCCGGGTAGACAATGCTGCCGGTGCCGGGATAGGCAGAGACGCGCATCGAGTAGTTGGCGGTGCCGGTGCCTTCGCTCAGCGTCGTCTCGGTCCCGTCCACGGCCACCTTGACGGCAATAAGGTCGGTGTTCGCGTACAGTACCAGAGGCGAGAAGGAGAAGACGGTCGCAGAGCCGTCGCCCTGGGCAGTCACTTTCGTAGTGGTGTTGCTGACCGTCATAACGTCCTCGGTATCACGTGATACCAAGGAATATACCAAACATCGTAGTATAGCGCAATACGCTCTATTCCCCGTTCAAAATCTTCTTCGCTTGCTCAGCCATAGCGTTTCCTTGCTTGGCGATGGCGATCATCTGGAAGTACGCCGTGTCGATCAACTGCCGCTTATCATCGGGCGTAAGGTCGGGCATCTTGTAGACTTCGCGAATGAACTTCGACTGCATGCTGATAGCCGAAGCGATGCCGTCCATCTTCATGACCGCATCCGGGGCCAGCTTCATCTCGCGTTCGACAGCGGCGAAATCGCCATGCTGAGCAAGGTCTTTCACCGTCGCCATGACTTGCGAGACTTCCTTATGGCGGTCGTAGAAGTCACGGATTTCCTGCGCGTTGCCGCTGGGGTAGCGCACGACGAAGGCGCGGATGAACGGGATATCCGACAGCGTATCCGCAGGCCGCACCGGGTCAGGCAGTATGCCCGCCATCTTCAAGTTCCTATCCGCCATCTGGAGGACTTGCATCCCCAGGCCGCCGGTCCAGTCCCGCACGAAATTCTCCAGCATGATCGGGCTGATAGCTTCGCTGTGCTTGAGCGGCGGGATGGAGCCGAGAACGTGGCCCATCTTCTTGGCAATCTCGGTGGTGTACGGCTGGTAGCGGTACTCCGGCAGTTCCTTCTCCAAGTAGGCCGGGACAATCGGCGCGTCCTGGAAGAAGCTGCGGTTGGTGGCAGCCTCCAGGAAGGGAGTGATGGCGGTCGGCGTCCAGGTGGAGATAATGTTGGGAGTGAGAGCGCCCCACACCGACTTGCCGAAGTCCTTCATGGCGTTCGGGTTGTCAGCAGCGAAAGCCTCCAGAGCGCGCTCCGGGAGCGAGCCGAAGAGGACGCCAATCTCGAAGGGCTTGGGGATGCGGTAGATATGGTCCTTAGTCATGACGATCCAGAACATATCCTTTTCCCAGCGCGGGATGCTTTCCCACCGCTCGTCATCTTTGTTCGCCAACCACAAGGCCACGCTCGGGACGGTGATACCGGCAATCGCCTTCATGGTGAAGCTGAGCGGGCGAGCCTTGACTTCTCGAATGGCGCGATCCACACCCTGCACCTGGGCATTGGTGAAGGCGGCGATCATGTTGAGCGCCCGCATCTTGGAGCCGCTACGGGCGAAGTCCAGCGTCACCTCACGCGAAGCATAGCCCGCGTCAAGCAGGTTCGCTTTGGCGGCCTCGGGATTGCCCTCCACAACCTTGGCGAACTCGCCAACGCGGGTAGCGTTTTCGACAAGCTCCGACATGACACGGAGCATGGCAAACGGCGTCTTGACCACATTCCAGGCGGAGGAGGTGAAGTTGGTCTGTTCGTGCAGCTTGAACAGGTTCTCTTGCAGGTAGCGGCGGTCCAGCGAGACCATGGCAGAGTTCGCGCCGCCGCTCTTCAACCACGCCTGATAGATATCGTCCTTCTTGATGGCGTGCATCAAGCCGCCGAGAGTGTCCAGCGGAGTGAAGATGCCCTTGCTGTTGATGAACGCAGTCATGAGGTCGCGCACAGCGTTGCGACCGATGAACTCAGGCGTGACGGTAGCGCCAGCGCGAAGCATACGCGCCGGGACCGCCATCATGCGGATAATGAGGTTCGCCGTCTCTTGATCCACGGCCTTGAAGGCGGTCTCGATATCCTTGTCCACCTTCCAGACGGTACGCTTGCCGTCCATGAACACGGCGATCTTGCCGTCGCCCACGGTGTTGGTGCGCAGGACAGCGATCAGGTCTTCGGGAACGTCTTTGACGCCAGCCTCTTCCAGCGCTTGGCGGATGTTGGTATCCAGGGCGGTATCGGTTGGCTCTTCGACGCGAACGATTTCCTTCTCGGTCGGCGCTTCCAGCTTCTTCGGCCCGCCTTCTATCTGCTTAGCGGCTTCGCCAGCGGCAGAGGTATCACGTGATACCGGAGAAACGTCAGTGCCGGTGGCCTTGCTGGGAGCCTCGGCTTTCTCCATCGGCAGCAGCGACACCTCGCGCTTGTTCGTCAGCAAGTCGATCAGCTTGACGCCCGCCTCGTTACGGTCGGCTAGAGCGATGTAGGTGTAGGTGTTCTTGATGACGCTTTCGAGAGGGTCAACGATCTTGAGATCGGAGCCCTTGATGCGGTGGATCGGGTTGCGAGCGCCCAGGCCACGTCCGGCCCCGAACCGAGAGCCCACGTCGGGCTCCAGCAGACGGTAGAACGGAATGTACTGTTCGTTGGCTTTCGCCATCGCCTCGTAGGCTTCCTTCGACAGCACGCCGCTATCACGGAGGTAAGCCGACACGCGGTTCTGGAAGTCCACCAGCTTGCGCATGACGGGTTCGTATTGCTCGCGCCCCTGCCGCACCACCTCATTGGCAGCTTCAAGGTCAACGCCGGTCGGGTCGTCCTTCATCTGCTTCTTTTCGAGTTCCGCCGCAGCCTTGTCATGCTCAGCCGCCTTGTCCTTCCAGGCGGTGATAGCGTCCTGCATACTGCGGAACTGCTTCTGGTTAAGCTCGCCCTTGCGCGCGTCAAGCTCAGCCTGCAAAGCATCGACGTTCTCGCGGGCGCGGTTCGCATCGCCCTTGGCAGCGTTAAGCTGGGTCGCGCGTTCGGTCGCGTTAGCGTCCAGTTCGACGCTGCGCCGGGCCACCGCGTAGGTACGGAAACGATCAAGCCCGCCTTCCACGGTTTCCAGCGGACGCAGGATGGAGCGCAAGCCCTCGCCGTTGTTGGCGTAGGTCTTCGCGTCGAAGGTGCCGTACTCCAGGAAATGGTCAGCGCGCCCCTGCGAGCCTCGGGTCAGGCGGAAGAGTTTGTACGGGCTCTCGGCTGCGTCCTTCTCCTTGCCGGGCAGCGCGTGCATGTCGTCAATGAACATGCTGTAGAGCCGGTCCAGCGTCATCTTCTCCTTGGGGTCGTGGTTGCCCACGTCGATGCGCGAGCGAACCTTCTCCCACGGGTCGGTAATCTCCGCTTCGGCCTTCGGGCCGGGGAGTTCCTTGGGCACCTCGGAGAACTCAGCATCGGTGTACTTCGGCGGTTCTCCACCGCCGCCCTTGCCAGCCTCGGTGGACGGCGGCAGAACTTCTTCCGCAGCCGGAACCTTACCGCTTTCTTGTGCCTGGGTATCACGTGATACCACGTCCTTGCCTTCGGCGGCCTTAACCTCTTCCTCGGTGAACCCCCACTCGCGCAGCAGCTTGCGCACCTCGGGGGTCTCGTTCGGGCTGACGGTCTCCTCGCGCGCCTCGTAAGCCTTCGGCACTTCGATGTTGGAGGAGAGGATATCCTGCTTGATGGTCGGGTCGGCCTTAGCGTCCTCGATCACATCCACCGGGCGCACGCCAGTCTTGACGTACAGGCGTTGCAGCTTGGCAGCAGTAGCCGTCGCCATCTTGCCCGCGCCCAGCAACAGAGCGGCATCGAGGAAATCACGGGGCTCCGGCATCTCGCCTTCGAGAGCTTTGCCAACCGTGACCATCGTCCCAAGCTCAGCGGCAGTCGCCAGCGGGGCAGCCTTGCTCGCGGCCAAAGCAGACGCCTCAGCGGCAGCAGCGCCTTCGAGACCGGCAGCGCCACGGCTCGCGGCAACAGCCTTGACGCCAGCGCCAGCCCCACCCGTGGCCGCACCGACGACATAGCCCTTGAAGCCCTCAGTCATGGTCGTGCTGAGCGCTTCCCAAAAGCGAGGGAAGCTGTCGATGTCGCCCTTGGTGTAGGCGTCAATCATGATGGCGCGGAGAGCCGCAGGAAGAGCGAAGGCACCCGCCGTCGCGCCGATAGTGCCACGGACGACAGCGCCGGTAGCTGCACCACCAGCCGCACCAGCAGCCGTGCCAGGGCCGGGGGCAACCACCGTACCGCCAGCCGCACCGATAGCGCCGCCCTCAAGCGCACCCTCAGCCGCACCTTCGCCACCACCAATCACGGCACCGGCCACCATCGCGGGGATATCGCCCACCAATTGGGACGCGCCAGAGACCAGCCGTTGCGCCATGGGGGTGTCTTCGGGCAGGTAGGCATCCGGCATCTTACCGCGCACCGCGAGGCCGGTCACGGACATTTGCAGGCCCGCCTCGGCAGCCTGCTTGAACGTCGGCGAATGCTCGTCGCCAAACACCTTCTTCCAGGTGCCGTGGAAGTATTCGCTGAGGCGGCTGGTGTCGTAGGGGGCGGTGCCGAAATGCTTGTCGATATCGTCCTGCCCGAACCCGGCCTGCATCAGCGACTTGCGCTGGTTAGCTTCCCAATTCAGAACTTCTTCCGGGGAGAAGCCCGCGTCCAGCAACGACTGCCTATCTTCCATGCCGCCCATTTACTTCATCCCCGTCCGCTTCATGTAGTCGTCAACGCTTTCGCCGGGCCGCCGCTTCTTATCGTCGGGAACCCCGCCGTTCTGGTCTGCGATGCCCTTGGCGCTGCGCATCCGCTCAGCCTGTTCCTTCATGATCTGCTGAGGCGTCTTCTGAACCGGCGTGCCGATATAGTCCTTGCTCTGCGGGTTGAGCATGTCAAGCGGGTCTTTGCCCGACGCCATACCAGCTTCCCACTTGATACGCTGCTGAGCCTGCCAGTTGTAGAACTCCACCGCACCATCGGGGTCCGTCATACCCATGGCATTGGTCTTGACCAGGACGTTGTGACCCATCTGGAGGTAGCGCCCCCACTCCTTGGCAGCCGTCGCGCCATACTTCTTCGCCTCGGCATCGTCGGGCTTGCGGAGTTCCTGGACCTGACGGCGAAGCGACAGGCCCTCCTTGGCGCTCAGTTCCCCGTTGGCGATGTACTGGTTGATATCGTTCTCGTCAACGATGCGCCGCTGGTCTCCCTCGGGTAGATAGATGCGCTTGGTCAGGTCGTTGAACAGCACCGGATGCGAAGCGTCCTGGGGCTCCACATTGGTCTTCTCAAGAAGCTGCATGAACTGGTACTTGCTCCGGCCCTTCAAGCCAGAGTTGGCGATATCCGCCGTGGTCAGGTTCCCGGCCACCAGCTTGTTGAACATCGCGTCCTGCAAGTTCGACTGGTACTCGTTCTCAGCCTGCTTGCGCTTGTTCTCCTGCACCTCTTGCTCAAGGCGGATGCGCTTCTCCATGGTCGTGCTGGTCTGCCCGTCCAAGTAGCTACCATACCGCGTCATGATTTCTTTGGCGCGGTCGAACGAGCCCGACGCCAGAGCCGCATCGAACGCCCCATGGATGGCCTTGCTCTGCGCGCCTCGAAGCGCAACGTAGGCGCTGCTGGGCTGTTCGCCTTCCTTCGGCGGTTCGACGCTGCCCATGCCGTTGCGGGTCGCCATGTTCTCGGCTTCGCCCTTGATGATGCCGAGGGACGCTTCGATGGATTGGTTGCTATTCCACGCCAGCGCAGCATCGCTTGCGGCAGAGGCTTGGCGCGCTTCGTTGAGACCATCCATGTACTGATTGCGCTGGTGCCCGGCATGAGCGTTCATCTGTTCAAGCACGCCCTGCCGACGTGCGGCCAAGGTGCGCTGGAGCATCTTCGCCACCATATCATTGGGGGCGTTCTTCATCGCATCGCCGATAGCGCCGTTGATGGCGTCCTCAGCCGCGCCGTAGTTGTCCAGCGCGTCCTTGCCCTTGGTGCCGAAGTAGCCGGGCTTGTCGGGGGAACCCCACACCACACTGCGGATGGTGTCCGCTACCTTGATATCGGCTTCGCGCGCAGCGGCTTCGTTGTCCTCATGCTGCATCTTGAGGGCAAGCTGTTCCATCTTGTCGCCGAACTCGCCAAGCTGCTGCCCGCCTCGGATGAGACCGGAAGCGCCTTGGTCGAATGCGCCAGACGGAACCGCCGCGCTGGTATAGCTGGGCGAAGCTGCCTGAACCTGCGTTGCTTGAAGCGGCTGGTAGGGCGTGGTCGCGCTGGTGGTATCACGTGATGCCATCTACATCATCCCTTACGGATCAAACTGGAGTTCGCCGTTGCGGTCGGTCGGGTATCCGCCAGCGGAGGTATTGGAACCGAAGGCACCAGCCTTATCGAAGGCGTACCACTTACCGGCCACGCTGCCCACACCGCCGAGGAGGGAACCGGCGGCACCCCAGGCCCCATTGGACGCGGCATTGTTGCCCGCGAACTGGTAGAGCCCAGCTTGTCCAGTGAAGTCGGAAGCCTGGAGCCGGTAGTTCTGCGCCTCACGCTCAGCGTTGTTGCGCACGTTCAGCGCATCGAGTTCGTTGACGCCAGCCTGGGAGACCTGCAAATCGAGAGCGCTACCCTCGTTGATGTCCACTCCACTCGACGCTTGCGAAGCGCGCATGGAGCCCAGCAACAGGCGCCCCTTCAAACGCTGCTGCTGTTCGGCAATGATACCGCGCTGCTGGGCGTCCTGCGCCATGTACTCGGCTCGCATGGCATTGTTGCGCGCCACGGCTGACTGGTACTCGGCCTGCTTCTTCTGCTGCTGGCCCTGCTGATACATGCCGTAAGCCGACATACCAGCAGCCGCAACGGTCGCGGCGATGGAGACGTAAGCCAGGGTAGTTGCAGATACGCCGCCAGACATTCCTATTCCTCCAGCCCAAACACCACGTTGACCGCCCCTTCATTCCGGGAGAACAGTATAGCGGCTTCGTCGGTGAACTCTTCTTCCGCCTCTTCTACGGACTTCGCCGAAGTCGGGAACACCATCGTCAAGATCGTGTCCACCACCGCCGCGAAGGCTTGCTTCCGGCCCGCCTCGGCTGGTATCACGTGATACCCTATCAGGTGAATTGGACCATCAGCAGTGTACGCGATTACTTCCCCATTGACAATAAGGAGAGTTGCTATCTTTATCAGCGCGCCCGTCAGAACGGTGTTCGCCGGTATCATTATGGTGCGGGCGTACATTCCCGCGTGGAAGTGATGGTAGGTCGGGATATCGACTTGCGGGCGCTGGAGCGAGGCTTGCTCAAGGGCGGCCACCGCTGCGACCGCCTCCGGCTCCATGGCGGCGAGGGCGACAGGCGGCTTAGTCGTCATAGCGCGCCTCCTTGAAGAACACGCGGTTCGTCTCGCGGTAGTGCATCTTGGGTAGGATTTCCGCCAGCGTTCCGCCCGAGGGAGCGCTAATCAGGATGCCGGGAGACCCAACGCTCTTCGCGTGCTTCTCGGCAGCACGGATCAGTTTCAGCCCAGCGCCGGTCTTGCGGTAGCTCGCGCCTACGAACAGGCTCTCCGTGACCGTGACCGCCACACCGTAGTGCGGCAGGATCGGGGTAATGGTGGCGATAAAGCCAACCAGCTTGTCGCCCTCGAAAGCAGCGAAGGCGTGGAATACCCCGCTCTTCTCAATCTCGGAGTACATGCCCATCTTATCAGACGGGTCGGGCATTCCGTTGATGGAAGCCTCCGCTGCGTACTCGGCGCGGAGAACCGAGAAGTTCTCGTTGTCCGTGATTTCAGAGACAGTCGCCTCCCTAACGACTACCGCCATTACACCCTCCTCATGTCGAAACGGTGGAACAGCAGCCCATCTCTGCCCCACGGCTCTGGATTATAGATCGTGAAGCCCAGCCAGCGCAACCACCGTATCGACGCGGTGTTACGGGCGTCCACATAGTTCTCAAGCTCGGGGAACTCAAGCCTGATACCGCGAACCCATTCCAAGCTGTACTTCAAGAACGGCTTGGAATAGACGTTGACGCCATCGGTGCCCAGCAGCCATGGGCAGGCCACCGTGCCGAGAAGGCTAGGCGGCTGCACCCCGAACGCGCACACCGGAACGCCGTCCGCTTCCCCAACGAACGCGGTATCACGTGATACCGAGATGGAGTGCGCCAGGGCTTCCGATGGCGTGAAGTGGTGGGAAGCCCACGCTTCGTCCTTATCGCTCTCCCGCATGTTGGCGGCGATGAGCGCTAAGTCTTCGGCGCAGGGCTTCCGTATCTGGTATCGGCTATTCGGCGTCATCACCTTCCTCAATCTCCGATACCACCGACAGCAAGGTCATCGGCAGCGGATTGATCTGGCGAATGAACTGCCGCCCGTTGCCCCTCCACGTGGCCGTGACCGTAATCTTCTTGTCTCCGGTCACCAACGCAGTCGGCTCGCCCCAGCGCTCATTCTCGCGGAACGGGACATCACGGAGCTTGTAAGCGTCAGGCCCGACGAGCAATCCACGGCTGTCCTTAAAGCGCACGACCACTTGCGGGACGCGGACGTGCTTGCCCTTCGCCGAAGTGTTGGTCACGCGGTCGGGGTCCAGGGTCTCGACATCGGAAACGAAGCGCAGACCGACGTGGATGCGGCTGTACTTGCGGTCGAAGGCGACGGTGCCGTTTGCGACGGTTTTGCCGGAGACCACATTGCCGTCGCACAGCGCAACGACCGCGCGGCCCTCCAGGTGCCACAAGCCGTAAACAGAACTAACCGCCTTGCGCAAGGTGCCGCCTTCTCGGTAGGCGGCGAAGTCGGACCCATCCTCGGCTTCGTACACCTGACCGCCCGAGACATAGGCGCCAAAGCCGGAGCCGTCTACGGCGGCGTCGGCCAGCGTATGCAACTCGAATGTATCGTCGGTAGCGTTCGCCACCTTATAGACGTTCCCGTTAAGCTGCGTCATGCCGAACACGCCGAAGATGCCGATGGCGGCCCCGTTGGCGTAGCCGTGGGAAGGCGCGTTGATGACGACCGGGTTAGTGTTCGTCGCCCCGGTCACGTCCACGCGATTGCTGTTCTTGATGAGCGTAACCGTATCCGTCGTCACCCCAGCAGCGAAGTAGCGCCGGGCGTTAAGCTGGTCCGGTTGCTCTTCGTTGTAGAACTCGTCAAACGACGGCTCCCACACCACGTCGTAGATATCGAGTTCGTCACCCGCCGCCAGCCCATGCGCAATGGCCGTGACGACTACCGGCTTGGCCTCCGAGATGTCGGAGATGCTGATCGGATTGTCGTAGGACAAGCCGCTGTCCACGAAGAAGGCATCGCGCACGTCGGCGAACCGGCGAGAGCCCAGCCGCTCGATGTAGCGGACGATGCTGCCCCCGACACGCCGCTCCACGACGAAGTAGGGAAGGCTGTCCACATAGCTGGAGGACGGACGGGTAGCGGCCACCCGCTTGAATTTGCCGTCAGTCTTCCAACGCGCCCAGGCGATCACATCCTGTTCGGGGTTGAAAGTCATGTTGCAGGCGTAGCCGTCGCTGCGAATGCAGGTGATTTGCGGGTCGGGCGACAGCGATTGTGTCCAGTCCTTGAGCGTGGCGCGCTTGAACAGATGCGGAGCAAAGACGGTCATGTCGTTGCCCTTGTACCCGTCAATCGAGATTTCGTAGCCAAGGCTGCGCACGTAGCTTTCGTTCTCCGTGGTGAAGAGCATCTTGTCGCCGATGACCAACGGCTGCCGCCAAGAGCTTCCCCAATAGGACTGCGGCTTCTGGCGAATGGTCTTCGCGGTGAAGGCGTCACTTCCGCTGCCGGAGCTAACCTTCCACTCAGCGCCAGCCGTGAAGACGATCAGGTCGTTGCCGGGGATGAAGCCACGGATTTCGTTGACCTGACGGGCGTTCAAGGTGGCGGTGATAGCGTCATCATCCTGCACCGGGTCAGAGACCGACATATTGGAAGCGCTGCCCGCCACCGAATAGTAGCAGGTATCCGGCTTAGCCGTCAGGTTGCCAAACACTCGCCGTTGCTCGAAGTAGGTCACGGTGCCGGGGTGCTTCGTCGGGCCGTAGAACGGATTACGATAGCGAGGCGGGGTGATGGACGTATCGGCGGCGATGTTCTTGTCCTGGAAGGTCGGCGTATCGGAGGAGCCGATGAAGCCGAACACGCCGTTGGTCTCCTTGTAAAAGGAGTAGCTTGCCGCCCCGGTGATGCTGGAGACGGTGATGGTGTTGTCGGGCGTAGCGTTGCCCGTGGTGGTCTTGACGTAGGTGGCGAACGCCGTGCCGCCCGTCGTCTCGGCAGCGTAGGTGGAGCCGTCTTCATCCAGCAGCGTGAAGTTGTTGGTGGACACGTTGATGGCAGTGAAGCGCCGCCCGTTCAACTGCGTCATCTGCGTGAAGCCGGTCAGATATAGTTCGTCGCCCTCGGTGAAGCCATGGCTCGCCTTGGTGCAGACAACCGGGTTCGCCGCCGTCGCAGTGATGCCCGCCACCGAAGAAGCGTTGGTCGCCGCCAAGCTCTCCTCGGAAGTATCGCGGCTGGTGGCCGTGACCTTGTAGCGATAGGTAGTCGTGCCCGCGCTGTTGACGGTGATGGAGAGGCCGGTCGGAGCCGCCTGCGCCGGAGCAAACGTAATCTCGGCCAGGGTCCAGTGGTCGTGCGCAGTCCGCGATAGTTCTTGCGGAGGGTAGTTGCGGTGCGTCAGGGTCATGACGTTCGCCGACTGAACGTGGGTCAATTCCTCCAGGTCGTCAGCGTCGTAAGGCGTGGCGATTTCGTAGACCCTCGATACAGTTCCGCCGCTACTGTAAGCGGCGTACGCCGAGGTGTCGATGTTCGCCCCGGTCTGCTGGTCGGTAAGCTCGAAGGTGTTGGTGGTGGCGTTTGCCACCTTAAACCAGCGATTGTTGACCAGCGTCATCCCGACCACGCCAGCAATATACACATCGTCACCGTTGGCGAAGCCGTGGGTGTTCGACGTGACCACCGCAGGACTATCCTGCGTGATACCGGAGATGTTCTTCGCGGTCTGAAGAACGTGAGCGTCATTGCGGATGACCCGCATCTTCTTGTGGCCGAACTCCAGGATATAGGTGTCGGTCGTGTTGTACTTGAACTCGATCAGACGCGACAGGTAGGTCGGGCTGATACAAGGGCCGACGAAGCGGAGCCCAGGCCGGTTGCTGACGCCGCCATAGGCATGGACGATGACGTTCAACGCCGTCCGCAGCGCCACCTTGTACGCGGCCACGTCCGTGCGTCCGTAAAGATCGGGTCCGATTTCCCCGCGAGCGAAGGAGGGCTGGTCAATCCGTTGCATTATGAACGCTCCCTAATCCAAATGGCGTCACGCTCAGGAACGCCAACGCTGGCGGAAGCATCCGCATTCGGGGCGTCGTTGCGCAAGGCGGTGACTTGGCGCTGCATGCGATCCACAATGCCGAACTTGCCCGCCAGTTCGTAGCAGAGGAAGACCGACATTTGGAACGCCATAAGCGTGGTGAAGTGCATGCTGAAAAGCTGCACGTTCTGCTGGTCGAAGGTGTAGATCAACTTAGCGTTCGCCATGTCGGTGACGATGGACAGCGAGCCGTCATCCGCCGTTTCGATTTCGTAGGGAACCGCGTCGGCATGAACGCCAGCCGGGTTCTCCACCATGCGAGCGGCCACGTAGTCGGACGGAACCTGATACCTGTAGCGCCAGCGCATTTCGGGCGCGGGAAGATCGTGCTGCGCCAGCGCTTGGCTCTTGCGCGCGAAGGACCAGTTGTAGGCTTCCAGGGCAGCGATGCGCGCCGGGTCGTACCAGAGCTTGGCAGCGCTGGCCTCCGGCGACCTGTCATCGAAGCTGCTGATACGGTCGCCCACGCCGATGTTGCCCAGCGCCATGTTGGCGATCTTCACTTTGTCGAACCCGATGGGCATCTCTCGTCTCCCACGAACAAATAAGGGCGAGCCTACATCAGCAGGCCCGCCCGACAGGTATCACGTGATACCGCGTCTATTCCTTGTTGCCAAGGTCTTCGATGGCGGCCTCGATCTGAACGATGAGCGACGGGCGGCTCTTGCCCTCACGCTCGCGCTCCAGCAGCTTGCGAAGCTCAGCTTCGTTCATCTCGGGCAGCTTGTCGGAGATGACCTTGATGGACTGGCTGAGGATATCGCCATCGGCGGGAGCCTCGGAGCGGCGACGGCGGCGCGTGTCCAGCGTCTCCTCCACCTCCTTGATGACGCGGGCTTCCTCGCGGGCCGCCGTCACCTCGTCAGCCTCGCGCTGGTCCTCGGGCTCTTCCGGCTGCTCGAAGTCCTCGTCCACGATCTTCGCGGACTTGGGCAGGCCGCGCTCCACGATGTTTTCCGGGATATCGACGGCGCCGCCATCGGGGTGCTTGCGGAAGTGATGACCATCCGCAAAGAAATCGTTTCGCAAGATCACCTTCACCATGGCACTCACCCTTCCGTTGCCTTGCCGCCGCCCATGCTCGGGTACAGCGCGTTGATTTTATCGCCGCTGGTCTGCTCTTTGTCAAGCGCCAGTTCCGTGATTTGGAGATCGAGGGAGGTGTCAACCTCCTTCTGCCCGTCATGGTCCTTGCTGTCGTCCAGCCGGTCGTCCTTGCCCGTGACGACGGCGAGGGCCATCACGGAAACCACGTCGCCCACCTGGAAGCCCTGCGCCTTGAGCGCTTCCACGATGTCGTCGTTGAGGCACAGCCGGGTGCCCCACGCATATTCGGGCTGCTTCATCGGCTCGCAGCAATCCATGCTGCCAACGCCAACGCCCTTGATCGGCACCATACCTGCCATGCTGTGCCCTCCTTATAAAGCCGTAGGCCCCCGACCGAAGCCGGGGGCCGCCGACAGCTTAGTTCGCGGCGTCGGGGGTCGCCTTCCAGGCACTCGGATCGAGCGTCAGGAAAGCGTTGATCTTGCCCGCCGTGGTCGTGGTCGTGCCGACGATGGCGAGGATGCCCAGGTAGCGCTCGTAGGCGCGGCCCTCCAGCGGCAGCGGGTAGATACCGATGACGCCGCCAGCGGCGATGGAGCCGGAGGCCGAGGCCCCGGTGGCGAAGGTGCCCGTGTCGATATGGACGGTGGCCGAACCATCGGTGGCGATGGCCGCCTGGGCGTCCGAGACGAACTGGAACTTGATGGTGCCAGCCGAACCGCCCGTGACGATGGCGGTGTCGGTGGTCAGCACCAGATAGATGGTGCCGCCGTTGCCGATGTCGCGGGCGGCCTGCAAGTCCACAACGTCGCCGATGAGGGCGGTGCCAGCCGCCGCAGCCACGGACTGCGCGGCGGCGAAGGTCGTGAGTTTGTCCAGGATCATGTGACGTACTCCTTGAAGATTTTCCGAACGGACGATTGCCCTGGTATCACGTGATGCCAGGGCGCTCGCCTTAGACGATGCGGGCCTCGTCCGACGACAGGGCGTCCACGCGGCGCATCGGGATGCCCTGGAAGGACGTGATGAGCTTGCCGCCCACGTTGTCGATTTCCAGGGTCGAGTTGCCGGTGGAGGCCGCCGTCTGGCGACGGACGGTGGTGCGGGTGCGGCGGTCCATGTAGAACGCCGCGCGGCCCATGTTCAGGTTCGGAACCATCTCCATCGCCTGGAACATCAGGTCGGGCAGGTTGGCCGACGAATTGGCGAACGCGCCGTTGGTCCAGGTCGCCGACAGGTTGGAACGGTCGATGTTGGCGATGCGGACGACGTAACGCCAATCGCGGACGGTCAGGCCCACATCCCAGCGATAGTGAGTGCGGTAGGCTTCCATGCGACCGTTGTTGCCATCGGCATTCTCGATGGTGACCTGACCCTTATCTTCCATCTGGAGACCGGCCTTCGAGCCCTTCGGCACGATGCCGTGGCAGGTGTTCTCGCCCCACACCACCAGCCAGATGGAGGCGTTGTCGGAGCCGGTGCCGCCAGCGTCGATGATGTTCTGGCCGTTCTCGGCGCTCAGCGAGTTGAAGCGCGGGGCGAAGCCGGTGAACTTCTCGGGCGAGGTGCGCTCGTTGCCGAAGAACAGAGTGGAGGCCACCTCCTGGTTCATGCCTTCGATGAACGCCTTCTCCTCGGACAGCCGCCACTCGGCGGTGTTGCCGTTCAGGTCGGCGAGCGCCTTGTCCACCTCGGCATAGGCTTCCAGCATACCCGTGGCGTCCGTGACCTGCACGACGCGGGACTTGTTCGGCTGGACGCCGCCGTACAGCTTGCGCCACGTCGGGGTGGGCAGGCCGGAGCGGATCGAAGTCTTGTGGCCGGTGGGCAGGTTGCCCTCGATCCACGTCATGTCGTCCAGGATTTCGTTCTGCTGGTTGAGGATTTCCACCAGAGTGGCGATGTTGCCGCTGGGGTCCGTGCGGTTCGCAAGGTCCAGCAGCGTCGGATTGTTGGTAGCGAGAGCGGCCATCTTAGATGATCCTTTTGCTGGTTAATGGGAATTACTGCTTCTTCGTCATGGAAGGAAACAGTTTCTCGGCGGGGGAGCGCGTGTCTCCAGAGCCGCCACCAAAGACGAAATCGTCGTCCTGCATGGCTTTACCCGCTTTGAAGAAGGCTTTGACGAGAAGCGGGTGATTGCTCACCCCCAGCCGGTCAAGCTCCGTCTGGAGTTCCTGACCGCCCAGCTTGACCACGGCGCTCTTGGCGACGGCGATAGCCTCATCGGCCTTACCGTCAACACCATGGAGTTCCTTGTCGGCCAAGGCTTGCACCCGCCACTCTTCCTTCTGCGCGTTCCACCGTTCCATCTGACCGGCAAGAACCTTGTCGATAGCCTTGACGTGGAGATCGACGTACTTCTGCGCCTGATCCTGGGTCAAGTTCTCGCTCTTGGCGAAAGCCTTGAACTCGGTCATCGCTTCGGGGTCGGCCTGCGCGCCCTCGGGCAAGGAAAAGTCCTTGTACTCGTCAGGGGCACCTTCCTTGGCTTCGTCCTTCTTGTCCTCTTCGGACTTGTCTTCGGAAGCCTTGGCTTCGCCTTCCACCTTGCCCTCTTCGGACTTCGCGGCGTCGGCAGTGCCCTTCTCGGCGGTGCCAGCGTCTTTGCTGGCATCCCCTTCGCCCTGCTGCTGGGCGTTGGAGACCTGGGAGGCGTTGGCGGCAGCAGCCGCATTCGCCGTATTGTTCTGGTCGGCGCTGCCGCCAGCCGCGCCTTCCTCCGTGTTCTCGTCAGCCATCGTCCTCTTCCCCTTGGGTGACAGGATAGTCCAAATCGAAGCGAGCCGCTTCTTGCTGCATCAATATATACACATCGGGATATACGGTCAACACGTCTTGAAGCACTTCCAGCGCCACGTCCCGGCGTCCAAGCTCGCGCTGAGCGGCCGCCGGGTCGGTGCTGACGTGCCCGTAAATGCTGCCCTTCGCCAAGATGTTGTAGACGACGCGCCGCCCAGCGGGGGTGCCCAGCACCTTAAGCAGCAGTTCCCGCTCAGCGTCTTCACGGGTCTTGGTATCACGTGTGCCCATTACGCATTCCCCGTGACTTTGGACAGGACGCTCTTGTCATTGAGCTTAGCGTCCGAAGCCATCTTCGCCATGTTCAGCACCTTCTGCCCGTTGTCCAGGGCTTGCTGCTGCTGCATCGCCGCCAACTGCGCCTGCTGCTGCGCCTGCGCCGTGGCGTCATCCACGATGCGCTTCTGCGGGAAGCCGTTGAGGGCGGCGTAATCCTCGAAGACGCCGTAGGGGTCGATCTTGTGGGACACGTCCCAGCCGCCGACACGCAGCGCGCCCGCGAAGCTCACGGTGCGCTCGATGGAGCCGAGGGCAACCGAACGCTGCGCCATGGCGAGAGCCGACACGAACTGGAGGCCCAGGTCGTGGCCTTGAAGCTGCTTCGGCTTGGGCGGCATGATGCCAGCCGCGATGACTTGATGCGAGACACGCAGCACCATCTTGGACAGCCATTCGCCGTGGATTTGCTCCAGCACCGGGCCAAGCTGCAACAGTCGCTCGCTGTCGATCTGCTTCAACTGCAACTCGTTCTTCGGCTGGATGCCCTGCATCTCCGTGATAGCCATGAACAGCGGCACGAAGTAGCCCTCGTCAATGCGGCCCTCCGTCGCCTTGATGTCCATCATCATCTCTTGGATGCGCGGGTCCACCTCGTACAGCGGCTTGATCTGCCCCGAGGCGCTGGTGCCCGTGAAGCCGCCCGGCAGGTTGGCGATGGGCTGGTTGCGCAGCGAAGTCGGACCCTGCATCGGCGGGGTGTTGTTCTTGGCAATCGCCTTGGCCTTCTCGCGTTCCTGGAACTGCAAGCCCTTCACGTCGCCCAGGCTGGTCATGCCGGGGCAATTGGTGCCGTACACGTCCTCGTTGGTGGTCTCCCACCGGGGAACGTAAACGGGGAAGCCCTTGTAGCCCTTGCGCGACAGATAGCCCACGTTCTCGCTCTTGTTCTTGCCCGGCTCGAAATAGATGGAGCGGTAGGGGAAGAACGAAGAAGTCAGCTTCGACGGGTCGTGGAAGGGGTTCGGCTCGATGAAGTGGTAGACCGTGTGCCACTGGCCGTAGTTGCCCCGGTCGTAATTGTTCTGGACGCCCACGCTGCAATTCTCGTAGCCGAACCGAGAGACCATCTGAATGGCCGTCATCTGGAACTTGCGAGCGAAGGTGTCGATTACTTGACGATGGTTCTGCGCCACCAAGTAGCTGCCGCACGTGTGCGTGTAGAAGCGGGCCACGTCCTCGAAATCGTCCGTATGCGTCATGCAGCCGGTGCCGAACAGCAACAACTCCCGTAGCATGACGGGAGCCATCTGGTAGAAGTTGCTGGAGACCAGTACCTTGAGGACGACGAACTTGAGCATGTCCAGCCACGCCTTTGTGGCCTGATCCTTGAGCAAGTCCTGGTTCATCAGGTCGTACTCAAACCACGGACGGGCCGGAGACATGGCGCCGTTGAACATGCCCGCCGTCGCCTTGCGGAGCGCAACCGTGGCGTGGTTGTTGACGATGCTCTTGTGGCGCTTGTCGCCCTTGTTCCGGTCTTCGAGGAAGAAGCGCCCACGCCGGGGGTCCACGAACTCAGAGAGTTCCTTCCAGTGCGAAATGAAAGATGACCGCTCGGTCTCCATCTCGGAGATGCGGCGGTTCAGGTAATCCAAATCCTTCTGCACGTCGGACTTGGACGGACCATCGGCTTCTTGAGGGCGCTTCTTCATCGTATGTTTCCTACTGGCCCAGCAGCGTCTTCGCCGTCGCGTTGTCGGCCTCGGTGTTCAGTTCCCCGCCAAGCAAGGTCTGACCACGACCGCCAGCGCGAGCCGCAATGCTGCGGGCATCCTGCTTGGCCTTCGTCACCGCCGGGTCAGCCGGGGTCGGCGCAGGCGGCGCAGGCGGCGGGGGAGGAGGGGGAGAGGGCGCACCGCCACCACCGACACACATGGCTAGGTCTCCTTGTTCTTCTGGAGGTTTTCCGCCGCCACGTCCTGGATGTGACGGGCGAACGGGTTGAGGAAGTGCAGCGCCAGCTTGACGCGGGTCTTCCAGGGATAGGTGCGCGGGCAGAACAGCCAAGCGATCTTCCAGGCGTACTCACGCACCAGAAGATCGAACTGCGCCTGCGTCATGTCGTTGTCGTGCGCCATCTCGTCAGCGCGGCGGGCGAAGTCTTCGTCCCACTGCAAGCCCAGCATGGCGCAGTAGCGCTTCCCGGCTTCGTGGTCGTAGTTGGTATCACGTGATACCTCTTCCTCCCCGAACAAGTTCTGCATGGCTTACCCCACTTTCACATCGGCATGAGGATCGAACTCATGGTCGGTCATCTGCGTCTTCTGGTGCTGCCCGTGCGGGAGGTTCATCGGAGCAACCTCCTGGGAGTAGGTCAAGCACAGCGCGTCCGCAATGTCAGGCGAAGACAGCCCGCGAGCCTTCATGTCCTTCTTGCTTTCCAGGCTGATCTTTTCGCCTTGGATAGTATAGCCGAACTCGCGCTGCGTCAAGTCGCTGAACAGGCGCGTGGCCGTGTCCGCAACGCCGCGATCCATCTCTTCGCCGCGTAGCTTAGCAAACATCGGCAGCAGCGGGAGGATGAGGCTTTCCTTGATGGCGTCCCTGGTCCTGCCCCACATTTCGTCAGAGCGGTAGCGGTACAACTCCGGCTGGAACACCGGGCTGTTGCCGAAGCCGACGCCCACCACCTCGTAACCCGAGTGGGTCAGCACGTCAACGACGCCAGAGCCCGTACCAGTCACGTCGATAAACACCCCACCGATCTGCATCCCCAGCCCCTCGAAGAACTGGATTTTCTGGATGACCTTCTGCGCAAGCTGGACGTTATCGAGGCCGTGATAGATGCCGTCACCGATTACCGGAGCGAACGACCGCGCGTCGTTGCCCACGCGAGGATAGATGACGGAGTTGTCGGAACCGAAGCGGGCCACGTCCACGCCGATGACGACGGGGGCGAAGCGGTCCTGGACAAGCTCGCGCACCATCGCCCGGCGCACCCAAGCGGTCGGCATGAACTGGAGCGAACCGGCAGACGGGAACTCGCCACGGACGCGGACCTTGAAGAAGTCGCTGTCCTCGCCGTAGTCCTCCTTCCACTCCTTGATGCGGTCCTTGTTGGTGATTGCGACCGTGCGGCTGTCGATCTTCTTGTGGGTGTAGCGGTGCTTGAGCTTGCCTTCGATTTCGTCAAAGAAGCGCCCGCTGTTACGGGTCGGGTTGCCGAAGTCGAAGACCATGGGCTCGCCGTCCGTCGTGCCGCCTTCGCGCACCTCGTAAATCTTGTCGGGCACCGCCGACGCTTCGTCGAAGATGTAGAACGAAGTCGAGTTCGCGGCGTGCTGTCCAGCGAAGGCTTCCGAGTTTTCTTCACGGCAAGTCTGAGCGGAGCAATACCACTCCTCCTCATGCTTGACGTGCTTGAGGCTCATGTTGCCTCGCCCCGAGTTGTACTGGAACCAATGCGCAGTCAGAGACCGCTTGTTCCACTTCCCGAGTTCCGCCCACGTCTTGGTGCGAAGCTGTTCCGCCGTGTTCGCCGTCACCGTTCCCTTGGCGTAGGGGCGGGTGTCCATGATCCACTTGATGATCCACGCCACCAGCGTGGACTTGCCGATACCGTGGCCCGACGAGATGGCGTACTGGACAGCCTTGACGGCCTTGCGCCCATCGAAGCCCCGCTTGCGAACCTGCTTGCCCAGGTCGTCAAGGAACTCGCAAGCCCACCTGTCGGGACCGTAGCGGGTGTTGAACCGCTCCCGGTAGGGCTGCATCCATTCCTTGTAGGTGACGGTCTCTACCGAGTTCGGCTTGAGATCGAACACGAAGCCCGTCTTCGGGTCAACGAACAGGTCTTCGTTTTCCCAATCCACCACCTGGATAGCCGGGTCGCTATCCCACGGGAAGACGAACATGACGTACCCGAGCGGGTCCGCGTAGAACTTGGCAAGCTCGTCTGCAAGCCTCTCGTCAGCCGTCGCCATGCCTCAATCCTCCAACTGAGGCAAGCGCCACTTGTGGATATGCAGCGCCCCGACGTAAAGCACCCACTGATAGCGCAACCCCTGCACCATCGTGCCCAGCTTCTCGAAGCCCCACTTCCGATTGTTCCACTTCCATTCAAGCTGGAGCATAGCCGCCTCCGGTATCACGTGATGCCAATCACCAGCCCGCTTCGCGGTCGGGTGCCGTAACCGTCACCAACAGCAGCCCGCGTGCGGACAGTTGGCGCACTTTTTCTCTTGGGCCTCGCGCTCAGCAGCGATATTCGCCGCCATCTCCTGGTCGGGCGGGAAGTCCATATCCAGGCCACCGGGAGAACTCGCCCGAACATCTCGTCGGCAATCTCCCTCCCGGCTAACGCCCGCACGCCGCAATAGCTGAGCGCCTTGCTCATCACGCTTCCTCGGCGTCCACGTCGATGATCGGAGCCTGCCCCAGCCGCGCCCGGCCCGCCTGCAAACGATCCTCAAGCGACTGCCCGTTGAAGCTCACGTTCGTGTTGTCCTTGAACATGCCGCAGACGCGCGCAAGGCTGTCCAGCGCCGCCTTCTTGTCATGCGGCTTGACCTTGATGCGCTTCACCTCCTGCGCGTCTTTCCCCTTGCCTTCCATGTAGGTCTCGACGGTCACTTCGCCGATGGCCGCCATCTGGTCCATGGTGACTTCCGAGAAGTCATAGACAAGCTCGCCGTCATCGGTGATGGCAATCACGTCGCCCAGGTTGAAGAAGGCGATCTTCGCCAACTCCTCCTTGACACGTTCCTCCAGTCGCACGGTGGACAGCTTCATCTCGTCCCGGCGCTTCTCGATGTGCTGCTGCACCTGGGGGAGATCGAACATGGCGTTGGGCTGGGCAGCCGTCACCGGGCTATACCCCGCCTTAATCATCGCCTGCTTCTTCGTGTAGCCTTGCAGGAAGTATTCAGCCGCCATGAACTGCGATTGGGTCAGCAGCTTGTCTTCCGGCCCTTCCTTCGTGACCCTCGGACGCTGGCCGCGCGCACGTACACGCCTGCCAGTCTCGGGGTGGGGCTCGCCAATCTTCAATTCGGCCACCGCTCGTCTCCTTCCACGGTTGGGGCGTTGGTTTGTGCGGCAGTGTTGCCCTGCCGGGCAACTCAACACCGCTACTGCCTAGCGGTGGCAGACTATTTCTTACCGTGCGGTCTGCCAGCGCCTCGTCGCGCTCGAAAGCAGGGAAGGGCTGCTTGAGCGCTCTTCCCGATCCTGCGTCAATTGGGCGGCAACGCAGGATCAAGCGCAGTCATAATAGTTCGGGAGGTTTTCAAAGTCTAACCGAAAATTTTTTAGGATTTGCGTTTGCTTAATATTGGCAATCGTTGGCTCATCGGGAAGAACCCTCCCCGGTATCACGTGATGCCATTGGCTGAGCGTTAGTAGCCGTAGCGCAGCTACGTCGCCCGACCGCTCTGCGGACTGGTAGTCGGCTGCTACACCATGCACTACAGATTGTTATTGGAAATCGTGGGCGGGTCTGCGGACATCTGGAAGTATCCGAAACTGCCTCGACGGTCGGCCCCCGGAAGTGCCTCGACGAAAACCGCCCCCTATCCATTTCTGCTGCAACTACGATGGCAGTGCCTTGGCTGATCGTTGGTAGGATCAGGCCGGAAAGCCGGGGCTGCCAAATGCTAAGCCATTGATTTGCCTAGTATATTAGCAGATGCTGTGTCGCATAACGTATATTATGAAGCAGGTAGTATCTAATGAAATCAATGACTTAGCTGGTTTGCCTACATAATGTAGGTGTAGCATAATGGTTTCACGGGTGCAGTGATACCAAGCCGGGGCCACGCGCCGCCGTTCAGCCTGGGCACACGTGATACCAAGCCGGGCGGTTAGCTCGCTAGCGCTGGCGATTGGTCGTGTGCTGGTCGAAACACACCAGCTTCAGATTAGCTTTCCCGACTTTGAAACGCACCGCGCCTCACGCGCGAGACACTAGGCATTCCGCCGCTTCGCTGGCGTGGTGCGAAAAATTTTGGGTGGGCGTGCATTTTCTCGCTTGCTTTATCCGCAAAGCAGGATAAATCTTATCTCAACGAAACGCGAAACGAGGAGGCCAGCATGGCTACCCATTGGGACAAAGTTTGGGAGTTCAAAACGGCGCGGTTTGCCGTCAAGCTCGAATGCGCCGAAGAAATTCTCCCGGATTTGTCATGGGACGAGACCGGGGAAATACAGGAGAAAATCAACTCCGGCGAACTATACAACTTCACATTTCGGGTTTGCGTTTACCTGGACGGGGCGCGCATCGGCTCCGACTACTTGGGTAATTCCATCTACGCAAATCCGGCCGATTTCCGAGACCATATCGGCCTCGCCAAGAAAAGCCGGGAAGACGGGAGGGACTACGGCTCTTACTTCCGGGATATGGCGCAAACCGCGATTGAGCAAGCGCGTAAGCACGTCGCCGAGCATCCCGCGCCCAAGCTCCGGCATTAGGACGCTTACCAGAGGGCGGGGCCACGCGCTCCGCTCTCAAGTAAACGCCTTAGATCAAACGGAGGATTACTATGTCTCGTCAATACCCCATCTGGAACGATATCCAGTCCTGCGCCTACGCTTCGGGCAAGTCCTACGGAGTGAAGCAGACGGGAGACGTTACCGTTCGCGTCGGAACCTCTTCGTCTAACTCTCACGTGTTCTTGACGCACTCCGTAACGCACCGCCAGCACGACAACGGAGACAAAGAGTTTCGGTTCTACGTTGACGGCAAGTGCATCAAGCGCGCCATTCTGCGCAAGGGCTCTTCCGAGCTTGAACACCTGAACCCGGAGGATTGACCATGGCCCGCGTGTTCTACACCATCGAGACCCATTACTTGCTTCCGCCCAACGAACACGGCTGGAGGGACGAAGGAGAACTCCGCACCCATTTCATCCGTAGGACGGAGCCTAGCGCCCTGTCCTGCCTGGAGGCGGAAGTCTACGACGTGTGCGAGGCCCAAGGGCTGAGGGACAGGCAGATTGCGCACGACAGCATGAGGAAAGCCCGCTGCTGGACGAAGAACCACCCCATACTGCCTATCACCATCGGGGATGTTCGTATCAGCATCAAGAAGCACCCCGGCTACTGATCTTCAACACCTGGGCATCTTTCGGGGTGCCCAGCTTTGAGGACCAACAGAGGAGGGCATCATGAACGTCAGACCAACCTATTACGTCCAGCACGGCAGCGCCGCTAAGCCTCCGATGCTTACGGAGCGCGTCACTAGCCGCGTAGACAAATACGACAGGTTGTGCCTGCACTGCCTTGGGCACTGGCGCATCGTTCATACCGACAAGTACGGCATTCGCTATATCATGGCAGGAAAAGACCGCCTGAACGTCGTGGGGGCGTAAGCATGTCTCCGACCACTAAGCGCCGCATCCTGTACGCTCTGGAGTTCCTTTGCGTCCTGCTAGGCTTCTCCGTCTCCTACGTCTGGTCTATCCTGATCCACATCATGCAGTAGCGGTATCACGTGATGCCAGGAGCAAAGCGACTGCGCATCCGAGAGCGAAGCGACCTGATACCCGAATATCAGCCCCGGCAAAAACCGGGGCTTTTCTTTTGTCCTAGTGGACGCAAGCGAAGCGAGCGGACACATGATCCGACGCCAGTCGGAAACATCCCTCCGCCCCACTCCACCGCCGCCCCACGATAGACAGGCCACCGCAACGGATTTCCCTGACTAATCGTCATGCTTCCGTTTTACTTAAAGCAAGACCCCGGCTCTTTCAAATTGCATCGCGTTAGTGAGTGATATATGGACCCCATCTAAAGATGGTGGTCCTATTATACACACTCTAACTGTACGCCAAGATTATACTATTGTAATACTCAAATAACTATCTGTATTTCTACACCACTAGGGTTTCTGCGGGTTACAGAGAATTGGCGTACAATCTCTTCGTACAGATATCTCTATTTGGCGTACAACCTGGAAATACAAGTACTCCGAATACGTTACATTATTCTGGTATCACTGACGCCAAAAACAAGCCTTGACGTACAGATACATTACATCCTATTATACGTTAATACTGCGCATGAAGGAGGTAGTAATGCTGTCGTCTATGATGGAGGTGGCCGATCTTACGCGGCAGGAGCTTAGGCACCTGACCGGCAAGACGGACGCGCAGATCGGCAGATGGTTGAGGGACTTCGACGCGGTGCCGGTGTACGTCAAGACTTTGGTGGAGGCTTGGGCCTTCGTCTCTAAGGCAGGCAAAGAGCATCTGTTGGACGGGATGAAGGTTAAGCAGACGGCAGGGAAGGGCCGGTCTAGCTATGCGGAGATCGACGGTAATATTGAGGATATCGTGCGAGTGGCAAAGAAGGTGCTGCGCGAGAACCCGGATAAGTCCTACAGCAGAACGGCGCTGGCGGAAGCTATCGCGGTCACCGGCGAGGTGGGTGTGAAGGCGCAACAGATATACAAGCGCTACATGATGAGCATCTACGCGGAGATTGGCGACAAGTATTTGACCGGCGACGGCGGGCGTTTTGACCGCTTCCAGTACAAGCGCTAGGAGGAAGAGATGGTAGGGTTGATAGACTTGCGAGAAGTCATCGGACTAGGGGACCTCGAGGCGGTTAGGTATGTGGGGGAAGTGGATAGCGGTCTGCGGGACGAGCTTGTTTTGTTCCGAGACGGGTCTTACGCTTTCCTTCGCAGCATCGTCCCCATCGGTGTTCCTGGCGGCGAAGAAGAAGCTGCCGCGCGCAATCTGCGCACTTGGGTGGTCACGGAGGGCTTAGATTTCGGGCGGCTTGCGCTTTCGTGGCGCTACGGCTGGTACGACGAGCTAAAGCCCTACCAGTGGGAAGTACATCCCTACTGCGAATGCTAGGAGGAAGGAAATGTTTCTGATAAGGCTTGAAAGGTGGGAGCGGTCGCAGGACTACTCCGTAAGAATAACCTACATTACTGTAGCTACGTTTGGCTCCCTAGGGCCAGCTTTGGCGCAAATTAAGAAATACCAAGACAGCTTGTGCGAGCATTACTTACGCCCGGCAAGAGTGGCTTTCCGCTTAGATGCTGTTACTGCAATCGAAGGCGTAAGCAAAGCGGACCTTGAAGGCGTAGGTGTGAAATTCGTGTATGACTTAGGCGAGCATGACGAAGAGTAGGGTATCGCGTGATACCAAATGAAGAAGCCGGGTCAAAAGCCCGGCTTCTGTTTGCGCTTTAGCGCGAACTGCTTTATGACTTCTTCGAGAACGGCGGCGAATATCGCCACACCTTCTTATGACTATCAAAGCACGTTGCTATCGGGTGTTGCTTGTCTACCAGCAGCTTTCCAACGTAGCGCTCTCGGATGATGCGGTCTTCCAGGGTGATCCTGGGATCGGCGGCGATGCTGATTGCCAGATGAGCGCCGGAGAACTCCTTACCGGGGGCGGTCTTCAAGAACTCATAAGCGGCTTGGCGAATGACGCCCAAGTCAATAGCATCGTCAGCCTTGGCACGCTCTTTCTTTTCCTTCTTCTGTTCTGCGGCGGCGTTGGTCTTCTCTTCCAGTTGCTTGGACGGGGCCACGGCAACAAGGCTGTCCGACTTCTCGATCAACTGCACGACCTTCGGACGCTCCCATTCTTGGGCGTCCTTCTGCTTCGTGTTCTTGAGGCGGATGACATGCTCTTTGTCTTTGCGCTCCAAGACGAACTCGAAGTCAATGTCAGCGCCGAACACAGAAGAACCACGCGCACGTCCTTCCGTACCGTGGCCGCTATGGTGCAGGCCCAGCACGCTATCGCTGAGTTCGTGAAGAATAGTTTCCACCATCTTCGTGTATAGCGAGGCGTCTTGCTGGCTGTTCTCGTTTAGCCCAGCCATGGCGCGGCCTACAGTATCGAGGATTACCAGCCGGTATCCCTCGGGGTTCATGGCAAGTGCAGCCTCAATAAAGGCGGTCACGTCGTCTACGTTCGGCCCCGGAACCGGGTCGATCAGGTAGAAGTTCTCGCACCGGCCTCCGTCCAGGTGGTGCTGTTCCCAGGCTGCCACGCGCTTCTTGAGACCGCTACGGCCTTCACCAGCGGCGAACAGTACAGCCCCAGGCTTCGCCACGTCAGGCCACACGCCCAGCCAGTCCTCGGCAACCCCGCCGAAGTAATCCTTGCCGCCGCTGGCGATGGATAGCGCCATGTCCAGGGCAACGAAAGTCTTGAACGTGCCACGGGGGCCGATGAGCAAGCCGGAGCCGCCCATGGGGACGGCGTCGTGAAGTATCCACTCAGACGGCTTGATATCGTCCATACCTTGGCGATTGACGACACGGAAACGCCCGCCCTTGATTTCCTTGCCGCCCTGGTCGGTATCACGTGATACCGGGCGGAACAGTTCTTGAGCCCGCGCCACCTTGTAGGCTGCGGTCATGTTGCCGGGCGGCGAAGTATTGTAGCTGTAGCCGTTCCGAATTTTATTTTCGAGGTGTTCGATTTCGTCCGGTGCCCACGGCGGGGAGCAACGGGGGTTCCAGTGTTCCCACATCAAGTCAAGGGCAAGCTGTGGAGAGATGCCGTAAGACTTGCACATGGCAGCGGTAGAATACGCCATGTGGTCGCCGTTGACGCCTTCGACTGCGATTTGGGCTTTATTCTTGAGCCAGTCAGCGCAAGCGGCGATGTTCTCGGGAAGATCGGGTTCGATCAGCCAGTTGTCGCGGTCTTCGGAAGTCTCGCGCTTCTGCTTGGCAACTTCCGCCAGCTTGTCGGAGCGGAACGCAGGCTTGCCCTGGCTGGTCCAAGCATAGGAGCCGTCCTTAGTCTTGGAGGGCGGCAGCAGAACGTAGGAATTGAAGGAGCGAACGTCTACCTTGTGGGCCACCTTCGAGACGGACGGCGGAATTACTTCGTCGGGCTTCTTGGCGAAGAACAGATGCTTGCCGCCGCGCGGGGTGGTCTGCGACAGCTTGGTCTCAGGCAGCGCGCCGATGTTCTTTTCGACTTCGCGCAAATCGTGGCCGGGGTCAAAGTCCAGCACGACCATTCCAGCGCCGCCCACATCCAAGGCGATGTTGGCGTTCGGCCAAGTGTCCCACCAGTCTTCGATTTGCTTTCGGCTAGTCGTCGCGTCCAGCACGCCGTTTTCTACATACGGCTTCTTGCTGGCATTGCACGGGAACACCGGCCAACCTTTGGCGGCGTACTCCAGCGCTGCTTGTTTCAAAGCACTCATCAAAGCCCCCCTAAGTCAAGCTAGGCCAGTCGCCGCTCGATATCTTCCAGCGCGGCAATAACTGCGTCCCACTTTTTCTTAGTAGGTCCGTAGGTGCCTTTCTTCCATCGCGTCCAGGTGGAAGCCGGGACTTCGGCGCGATGCAGAATGAACGCCATGGGCAGGCTCAATACCTTCGCCCGGCGCTCCACTTCTGCTATCTGTTCTTGCGTGGACATCTATTTCCTCTTGGGTAGATTGGGCGATATACTAGCTACCTAATTTGGGATACGCAAGCGACAAAAAAAAGTTGACGGTCCTGCACATAGGTGGTAGGGTGCCTACGACATTGAGGGAGAGGGCGTATGAAGGACGGCAAGCGTAAGAAAGGGTTTGACCCGCTTCGACGCGCCCCTGGGCATATCGTCGTCAAGCTGGACAAAGAGCTTCACGCCTGTCGTGCCCGCCGCGAGGTAGACGAGATGGTCTGTCGCTATTGCGGTATCCGCTGGTCTTACGACGAGGATAAGCCCGACACCGCAAAATGCCGTTGACGCTTTCTGGCGTCACGTGATACCAGAGAGGAGACAGGCCAGATGGTCGTTGCTTACAGACAGAACCCACCACGGAAGGAACCCACCATGACCAACACCGACACCAAGGGCGCTGCCGCCCTCGCCGAAGCCGAAGCCCTCGCTGGCGCGGCCCACACCAAGAAGACCGAAGGCAAGAAGCAGGAAGCCGCGAAGGCTCCCGCCAAGGGCAAGGCCGAGAAGAAGAAGACCGAAGGCAAGGCCGCCGACGACAAGAAGGCCCCGGCCAAGCCCTCGAAGACCGAGGCCGAACTGGCTGCCGAGAAGGCGCTGCGTGAAGCCGAGGCCCTGGCGAAGAAGGCCAGCAAGGACGCCGAAGCCGAGCGCTTCCGCAAGGTCACTCTCGCCAATCTGGAGAAGGACGCCAAGGAGATCAACGTCCGCTTCGAGAAGGCGGAACAGATGGCGGGCAAGGCCGACGACATGCGTCTGGCCGCTGCCATCCTCCTGGCGGATGCCAAGGAGCGGTGCCGCGAGGGTAAGATCAAGTTCGACGAATGGTGCGCCGAGAACATCAAGCAGTCCTACGAGACCGTCCGCAAGCTGATCCCCATCGGCGTTGCCGAGAACGAGAAGGAAGGCGCGGGCAAGCTGCTGCTGGAAGACATGCGCAACCAGAATGCCGAGCGCAACCGCAAGCACCGCGCCGAAGCCAAGGCGACGGCTCTGCTGGTCAAGATCGAGGACGCTACCAAGCAGGCGGGCGACAAGGCCACCGGCGCGGGCACGCTGGGCAAGGCGGCGGCTTCGCTCAAGACCGCCATGGAGAACGACGCGACCACCCTGGAAGTCCTGACCGACAAGATGGCGGCGGCCTCGGAAGCCTACACCGAGTTCAAGAAGGCCAACGGCATCGGCAAGCGGCCCGAACTGACCCCGGAGCAGAAGGCGGCCCATGACGGCGCGAACGCTGGCGCGGCTCCGAAGCGCAACCTGTCCGATCTGGAGCGCGTGGAACAGGTCGTGGCGTCCTGCGCCAAGGACATCAAGCAGAACGTGGTCAAGACCGTGGCCGAGGGCAACGGCTTCCGCTGCATCACCGAGGAGGAGATGAAGAAGTTCGCCGCCCTCAAGAAGCACGACGAACTGCCCACCAAGGACAAGATCGAGCAGTTGTTCTCGCGCCTGACCGGCAAGGAACAGGCCGCCGTCGCCGCCTGGGTCGCTTCCCAGGTGGGCGGGAGCTTCGTCCCGGCCTAACGGTATCACGTGATACCTGCCAGCCCCGTATGCGGTAGCCAATCCGCAGCGGGGCTTAAGGCAGTAGAAGAGCTTGCTATCTCTGGACGCCCTGGGCGGCGCGGATGAAGGAGAGGAAGATTGACCATTAAGCCTATGCTCGCGGCCACCCTGGAGGACATCAATGCCCTCCGCTTCCCCGTGCTGGCGTCTCCCAAGCTGGACGGGGTTCGCGCCTTGGTCTTGGGCGGCGTGGTCTACAGCCGGAGCCTCAAGCGCATCCCCAACAAGCACGTACAAGACCTGTTCGGGCACGACGATTTCAACGGGCTGGACGGCGAACTGATCGTCGGCTCCCCGACGCATCCTGACTGCTACCGCACCACCGTGAGCGGCGTCATGTCCGAGGACGGCGAACCCGACGTGGTGTTCCACGCCTTTGATGACTGTTCAGCCCCGGCGCTGGCATACTGGCAGCGGCTTGGCATCGTCTCGGACAAGGTTCAGCGGCTTGGCAGCTATCGCATCAAGCAGGTGCATCATCCCGTGGTCAACACGACGGTGGCCTTGACCAATCTGGAAGAGTTCTGGCTGGGCGAGGGCTTTGAGGGCGTCATGCTGCGAGACCCGAACGGGCCGTACAAGCTGGGGCGCGCTACCGTGCGCGAGGGCTGGCTGTTGAAGCTCAAGCGGTTCATGGACAGCGAGGCGGAAATCGTCGGCTGCTACGAACAGATGCACAACGCCAACGAGGCCACGGTCAATGCGCTGGGCTTGACTGAGCGCAGTACCCACAAGGCGAACAAGCACGGTAAGGGCATCCTCGGCGGTTTCAACGTCCGCGACCTGGAGACGGGCGTGGAGTTCGACATCGGGACGGGGTTCGACAACGCCACCCGCACCCGGCTTTGGGTATCACGTGATACCATGCCCGGCAAGATCGTGAAGTACCGCTACTTCCCCACCGGGTCCAAGGAGAAGCCCCGCTTCCCGACTTGGCTGGGGTTCCGTGACCCTATCGACATGGGAGAATGAGCATGAAGAAGCAGCCGCTGTCCGTCTACATCGTCCGCAACGCTCGCACCCGCGAGCCGGTGAAGGCTGAGGGCAAGGTCGTCACCTTCCCGTCGAAGCCGCTGGCGAAGGCGGCCCGCAACTCCTTGATGGTGGAGACCGGCGAGAATTTCGTCGTCTCCTTCGGCCCTGACCACAAGCGCGCGAGGGCTTAGTCTCACCATGACGTATATTGATCCTGATATCCTCGCGTCTCGCGCGGTAGAACCGACGTTCTTCACGGCACCGTGGCCGGAATGGAGCGGCGTCGTTCCTGACCCTTACCAGCACGCGGCGGTGGAGTACAGGATCAGCCGACGCCACTGCCTGATTGGTGATGTGCAGGGCCTCGGCAAGACTGCGGAAGCCCTGCTGTCGGGCAACTCTTTCGGTGCCGAGTACACCCTGATCGTCTGCCCCGGCTCGCTGCGCCTCAATTGGGAGCGCGAGGTTCGGATGTGGAGCAACATCGAGGGGGCCACCACCTACCCCGTTCTTAAGTCGCGCGACGGCGTGTCGCTGCTGCACAACTACGTCATCGTCTCCTATGATCTGCTGCGCAACGACGGCATCATGGGCGCGCTGCTGGACGAACGGTGGGACCACCTGATCCTGGACGAAGCCCACGCGCTGAAAGACCCCAAGGGCAACAAGCGCACCCGCGCAATCTGCGCCCCGGATATGCTGCCTTCTGTCGTGGATCGTATCACGCTGGCGTCGGGCACCATCAACCCCAACGGCAGGCCGGATGAATGCTACAACGTCATCCGTCTCTGCGATTGGGACGCCATTGACCGCATGAGCTTGGAGAGCTTCCGCGAGGAATACTATACCGAGGGCGGCGGCATGGTGCGGGGGAAGGTTCTGGTGTCACGTGATGCCAACGGCAATCCCTGCCAGCCCCACTACGAGACGCGGCTGCACTGGTCCAACGAAGTACGCAACGTGCCGGTCAACTTGGATGATTTGCAGTGGCGGATGCGCAAGTACATGATGGTGCGGCGCAGTAAAGAGGACGTAAAACTCCAGCTTCCCGACAAGCGTTGGAAGCCGTTCCCGATTGAGACGAACTCTGCGGTGTGCAAAGCGCTCAAGCATCC
>Ga0228698_1000266_pt1 | contig 44858 bp, 67 predicted proteins | sample McNCre117_Aug_MG_FD_178015 | JGI IMG/M metagenome (GOLD analysis project Ga0228698, IMG submission 178015) | Freshwater microbial communities from McNutts Creek, Athens, Georgia, United States - 1-17_Aug_MG | ecosystem: Environmental > Aquatic > Freshwater > Creek | place: USA: Georgia... | reverse complement strand
CGAATAGTTGCTGAACCCCGACGCCGCGAGCTGATTGTTACCCACAAGGTTCGTCGGGCAACGCACATACGGAATGTCGACAGCATTTATCGCCGCGACTGCCGCGTCTGTCCACGCCGTCATACCCGGCATCTGGCTAAAGAAAACAAGCGTGAAGCCACTCGTCTCCAGCTTCTTGATGTTCACGTCGACGGACTGGATGAGCCCCGAGCCGGTCGACGTGAAAGCATTGGCGAAGGTCAACAGCCCGCCGACAACATAGTTGGTGCCGTAGGCGTTGGACGCCGTCACCGGCGGCGTCACCGTGATAGAGACCGTCTTGCCGCCGACATTGCCGACGTTGTGGTTGCCTGCAGCGAGCAGTACGCCCGTCGTCGTATCACCTGTCGGGCTGACCAGCGACACGGCCTGGATGGCCGCTGTGCCGGTGCCCGAAGGCACCAGCCAGCCGAGAAGCCAGTCGCGGTCCATGAATTTCGACAGTGCCATGGGCTTCTCCCCTTGCCGTGCGCGGCGTTAGATTTCCGCCCAGATCATCGAACAGGTGAACAGCGCCGTCTGCGCCACAGACCCGCAGATGAAGGCGATCTGCCCCGGCGGCAGGATGAGCGGCACATCGAGCGAACGATAGCCGTCGAAGATGCCGAGCCCGGCCGTTGCCGATTCGATCGACTTGCCGAGCCACAGCGCCGCCGTGCCGCCCGCCGCGAGCGTCGCGGTGGCCGGGATGAACGACATGGTCGACGCCGCGCCGGCGCCCAAAAGGGCGTTTTTCGGCGTGCCGGTCGTGGCCGCCGTCAGCGGACCGCCGGAATTTACGGCGTTGCCGACGAACTGGTTGGCGATGCCGAATTCACCCAGAGCGATCGTGCCCGAGGTGTAGCCCACCGCGACGCCGAGAAGCGCCGCGTTGCGATTGATCGAAGTGTTCCACAGCGCACAGGTGACGGCCGTGCCGGTAGAGATCGGAAGAGCGACACCCGCGACGGCCGTGGAGCCGATGAAGATGTTCCCGTTGAGAACGTCGGTGTATGAAAGGGCCATCCTGGCCTCCTAATGGTTGAAGGGTTTCAGGAAAGGCTGTCTCACGAATCAGCCGCCGGGAGCAGGAAGCCCGAAGCGCCAACCACGCCGGTCTTGTAGTTGTTGAAGAACCGGACACCCGCGGTGGTCGTGACGATGATGTCCGTTGCCGTGGTCAGGTCGCACACGGTATTCCACGCCACAAGGCCCGTGCTGGTACTGCCGCCGACGTTGATCAGCGCGCCGCCGGTATCGGCCGTCTGCTGACTGATGGTGTTGTTGCCGATGCAGGTCAGGTTGGTCAGAACGCCGGCTGTCACCGTCATCAGGATCGCTGCCGTGGCGGTACGCGCCAAGATGATCTCGTTGCCGTTGACCGTGGCATTGTCGATATCGTTGGCGGTCAGGATGAAGCTGTTGACCGACGTGGTGCCGAGCCCATTCCACTGATTGTTGATACAGGTGAGGCCGTCGATGGTGTTGGCCGCGCCCGTCGATTTGACGATGTTGAGGAAGTTCAGGACGCTGCTGGCGTCATAGAACAGATTGTTGACCAGCGTGAAATACTTGGCCGTGGTCAGCGTGAAGGCCGCCGCGATCGACAGGAAGCCGCCACGGACGCGGAAATTCTGGAAGCTGACATTGTCGGCACTGACGGCGATCGTCGCTGTGTTGGCCGTGGTGAAGTTGATCAACGGGCGTTCATTGCCGTAACCCATGCCGATGATCTGCACGTTCGCCGTGCTGATGGTGAGCGCGGTGGCGCTCGAGACGGTGATCGTCGACCCCTGCATGACGTAGATCGTCGCGTAGGTGCCGAGGCCCGTCGTCGGGATCTGGGTCAGCGCGTAGGTAAGCGTCGCGAACGGCGCCGTCGGACTCGTGCCGGGACCGGCGTCCACACCGTTGACAGTGTCGACAAACAAGACGGTCTGCACGAGGGGGGACCCGCTCGGCTGGATGCTGCCGTAGACGGGCAGGCCGAATGAGCTGATGCCATTCGGGAAGTTTGTGAGGCCCATTTGCCTGTTCTCCTTGAGGGCGCCCGCAGCTGGAGAAGCCAGGGATTGGATACCCCACGGCGCGCCGATGAGGTGAGCCTATGCTGTCTTGGCGAAAAAAGAAAGGCCCTCCTTGCGGGAGGGCCGAAGTGTCGGGGCAGATGAGGAACGGGGAGGAGGTCGTCCCTGGCGCCTGCTTGCGTCTATTCCTGCGGCACGATGGCCGTTTTGTCAAGGCCCGCGATCGGGTAGCGCTGAAGGTATGCGATGGCAGCGTCGATCTTGGCTTGGCCGTCATTGTCGGGGTCGTGTTTGGCGAGATAGAGCATCGCTTTGGCGAGTAACTGGATATCGTGATCGAGAAGGCCGATGGCGGTATTGCACCGCGCTTCCAGCAACTGGCGGATTTTACCCGTTGCGTGATCGTGGTCGACCGCGAGGTGCTTACGCTCTCCGGCGTTTCCGACAGCCGTTTCGTGGTTCCCCGTGATGGCGCATCGATTGTCCTGCGCGTCGGCCATGACCGCGTATTGGTCGAAACCAAAGTCAGGGCCAAATGACCGGCGAAGGTTAGAATCCTTGTACGCTTGTGGGTACATTGCGCGATGCGCCGCCCGCTGGCGCGCGGCGTATGAGCTGTCATCCTCTCCGGGAAGTTTCTCCACTGACGATTCTTTCCAGACATAGTTATCAGGACCAAGAGGAGCACTTCTATCGATGCCGTAGATACGCCATCGACGCCCCGGACGCGGCGCAACTTGCGCAATAAAGGTGTCGAAATCTTTCCACGCCTCGACCACTGGCCGGGGATTTTTACGCCGCACGAATTCAGCCCACACTGGATAGAGGTCGTGCGTGGTACGCAAATTATCCGGGTCTTTTTCTTTGTGCGTATAAGCCCGCCCGTCGGCAACGGTGCCTGTCCGGCGTAACCGGAGAAGATGCTTGTTGCACAGGCCCTGCCCATGCACCCGGTTCATGCAACCTTCGACAGAGCATACGCGGTCTTTCAACGGACGGATGTACTCGACGGTTCCGCCTCGCTGCCAACGCGAATAACATGTACGGCACAAACCGCGCGCAGCAATGGGACGATCCGCCCCGCATGAGTCGCATATCATTCTGTGTTTCTCCTAGCTCAGAGGGTTATGACAGCTAAGAGCCTTACACATTCTGGGTGGCGCGGTCAACACGAATTTTATTTGTTACATTAGGCGACTTTTACACGGGGGACCACGCAAAAGAAAACCGCGCCGAAGCGCGGTTTTCCCGTCATAACCCCTAGCTGAAAAGCTAGGAATATCAACTTGTTAGGCGCCCGGCGAACCCCAGATCGCGAGATAATCGGCGAAGCCAAAAGCATAACGCTCCCTTTCAGCTACACGGATATTACCCGTGTCGAAGTCGCCGTCGGTCTTCTGCGAGACCGGGACGCGATTAAAGTATTTCGCGCCGTTCGGGACGTCTGTGGCCAGAAACCAAGAATCGGGATCAGTGAAGTAGTGATTCACGGCGAACCCTTCCGGCACAGCGGCGGTCACGCGGATGGCGTTCACGTCGTTGTTGGCCGTTCCCGGCTGCAGCTGAGTGTCGAGCACGCGGGTCGCCACGTACTGGTTGTCGACCGGCACGAGCATCTTGCGGACGCGCGCGTTGATCAGCTTGCCGCGATCGTCCGTCCACTTGGCGATCTGAATGGTCGCAGCCTCGAGGCTGGTCTCGTTCAGGTCGACGGCGACGGACGGACGGTTGGCGATCGTCGGGCCGGCCACCTGCGGGTGGGCGGTCGAGAACAGCTGGACGCCGTCACCGACGCCATAGCCACCCGAGGCGACCGCCGTGAAGCCGGTGTTGAACGGCACCGCGGCCTTGATCTCCTTGGTGTTGCGCATGGCGCGGCCAAGTTCCGTCGAGTAGCGGGCCGACAGATTGCCGTAGAGGTTGTCTTCGAAGGCTTCCTCGGTGAGCGCGAAGCCCATCGAGATCGTCTCCATGACGTAGGTCGCCGTATAGCCTTCCTGGGCGGTGTCGAACAGGATGGCGGAACCTTCCTGCTTGACCGGTGCCGTCTGGAAGCCGGTGATCTTCTGGTCCTGCTCGAAGGACCGCTCGGACGAATGCTCGGTGTAAATTTCCGCGTATTCGTTCTCGTAGCGATTGTACTCCATACCGAACAGGGCATCGAGGCCGGGAAGAAGCTCACGAAGGAGCTGAGCGCGTGAAATAGCAGCCATTTCTCAATCTCCTTTCTTAGATACCCGCCAGCGTCGTCAGCTGATGGTTGTTGAACTTGACCAGGAGGATCGGATAGGTGTCCCCCCAGCTGTTATTCGGCAGATCGGCGATGCCGACGATGCGCAGCGGCAGCGTGTCGGTCGTATTGATCGACGAGGCGCTGAGCGCGTTGGCGCTCTTGCCGAAGGTCGAGGTGCCCGCCGTCTGGACGATCGCGGCGTTGGCGCCGAGAGCCGTCTGATCGACGGTGGCGTCGGCCTGGATCATGAACACGGCGTTCGGATTGTCGACAACCTTGACCGACGGGCGCAGCGGCCCGGTGGAGACACCCGTGGTGGTCGAGGCCGGCCAATACTGGGTGTTGTTCCAGAAGCCGTAGGTCGGATCGACATAGCTGAAGCCGACGGCGACGCCGTACGGGGTCAGCGTGGTCGTGCCCGTGTCCTTCTGGATGAGGCCAGTCGTGGCCATCTTGACGACGTCACCGAAGTAGATCGCCGTGGTGTAGCCATCGAGAATGTTAAAGGTCTCGTAGCCCTGCGTGTTGTACCCGGCGGCAAGGTTCTGAACGGGAACCATGCCGAAGGGATAGGCTGAAGTGGTCATCGCCACCCTCCTGTTGCGTTAGCGGCCAGACTGGCCAAAGACTACCTTGCGGGAGCTTTCGTTGAACTTTTTCATCAGCTCGCTCTGGTCACGCATGAAGTGCTCTTCCGCCGAGGATTCCTGCTGCTTGGCGACGCCGCGATAGTGGTCGCTGCGCTGCTTGACCATCTCGGACGGCATGCGGCAGGCGATGAGCCCGCCCACTTCGGCGCGTCCGCTGGTCTTGCCGCCGGAATAGCTCTGCAACTCCGGGTAATCCGCGACGTCGATCGGTTCCCACCCCTCGCGCAAGCGCTTGGAGAAGTTCGCCTTGTCGGGCTTGTCGTAGGTATCCGTGCGGACCCACTTGTGTTCCCAGCCGTCGCGCGGCTCGATCTCGGGAAGAACGGAAGGCTGTGTCCAGGAACGCCGGGGCTCGGTGCTGGCGCGCGTGTCGAGCGAACGCGGGGCCCGGACAGACGGCGCCGTGAGCGCCGCAAAGGGGTCATTGTATTCGCTGGTCATGCTGTGCCTCGTGCGAGCTTGGCTTTGGACGCAGCATATTGCTGCGGTGAAAGATTGAGCTGCTTGGCGATCGCCAGTTCAGACGACGTCAACTCCACGAGGTTCGGGTTGGTCACACGGCCCGTTTCGCGGGATCCGTCTGCCACCACGTTCGTCCGCCGGGGCGTGGGGTCCCTGGCGTCGCTACCTGCGTCCTGGCGGCCGTAGGCGATATGATCGGGATACATGGCTTTCATGCCTTTGTCCAGTTCCCTGGTATACTCAGGGGAGGAAGGGGGGATGCCGCGGGCCACGACAGCTTCATGGACCGACAGCGCAACCTTGGTCTTGACGGGGTCCTTGTTCCACCAGCCGTCATTGTGGGCGATCCAGGCCAGCGCCGCCGGAGCGATGTTCGGCGCCTGGCGCTGCGGCTGTGGCTGCGGCGCGGGCTGGGCCTGCGGCTGTTCGGCCTGCGGGCGCGGTGTGCGCGCGGCGATCTGCGTCAGTTCGGCGTGCGCCTGGCTGATATCGCTGGTCGCCTTGGCGATGGCGCTCGAGTCGCCGTCGGCGTGCGCCTGCGCCAGCCGGCGTTCGGCGTCGGCCAGACGGTTCTCGCGATCCTGCTTCATGCTGGCCGCGAGCGCGGCGGTGCCGCCCTCGAGCCGGCGGCGAAGATCGGCGACCTCCGCGTCGCGCGCCGCGACCGCCTGTTCGGCGGCCGCCGCTCTGGCTTCGGCCGCTTCGCGGGCGCGGCGCTCGCTATGCGTCTCCGCCTTGAGGCGATGGATGCGCTTCTGCACGCTGGCCGGGTCGACCTGCGTTCCGGCACCGGACGATTCAACAGCGGCGTCGCCGCCATCGTCATTTGGCTCGGGCGTTGTGTCGGCGTCGGCGTCTGGCTCATTGGCCGGCGTCGTCTCGATGACCGTGAAGGCCGACGGATCCTTGTTGTCGAGATCGACTGTGGCGCGGTCCGGGAACCCGGCCGTCGGCAGGTCGATCAGATTGCCGCGGGCGCGCGGCGTCGGGCGGAAACTTTCGCGGGCCATCAGAGACCTCCGACCTTGGCGCCATCGGGGATGGTGGCCGTGATCTCGTCGTCGGCGAGCATGCGGAACTCGACGCCCTCGATCTTGAAGCGCTTGCCGGCGTAGCGGCTGAACAGCACCGTGTCCCCGGCCTTGCACCACGGCCCGGACGGGAAGCGCGGCCGCGGCGCGATCAGGCTGACGCTGACCGGCGCGCCGGCGACGAGCGCCTGGCGAACGATGTCGGGGACGATCGGCTCGGGGTCCTTGTAACAGTCGGGGCCGAGGGCGATGACCGTGCCGATGACCGAGGCCGCGCGTTCGCGCTCGGTGACGGCGTCGGGCGTGATGAGCAGTTTGCTGAGCTCGACCTTGGGCAGGGCGACGAGCATGAAGTGCCCGACGGGGTCCGGGGCGTGCATGACGCCGAGGTCTTCACTGTCTCCGGTGATGGCGCCGTCGGCGTTCACCGTCTTGGTCCGCACCGGGGTCGGCGCGGTGGCGAGCGTCGGGAATTTCTCCGCGACGGTCTGGGGGTCGTTCAATGTCAACATGTTCTCCTTGTTGCTCGGCCTTTACCCGGTCGCTGGACTGGCGAGGTGTTACACTATTACGCTATTTGTCGGGCGGTGTCTCCATCGCGTCGGGGTCCGCTTTCTGCGCCGCGTCCTCGATGAACCCGGCCAGCTGGCTGAGAATGGCATAGCGGGCCAGCGCCGAGGGGTATTTCTCCACCGGGACGCCGCTCAACATTTCTTCGGCGGTGTCGTTGAGCAGGCGCGCGACCTCGCGCGCGATCAGGCTGCCGCTGACGGTCTCGGGCAGCCGGGTGCGAATCTGCAGGCTCATGGGGTCGCGGCTCTCCGGGCCATATCGGACTTGTTGCGTTCGATCATCAGCTGGGCGATCTGGCCCATGACGCCGGTGCCGAGTTCGGCGGCCGCTTCAGCCATGCGCAGTTCACGATCGCTGGCCTCCGAATCCTTCTGCACCTCGGCGGTGAGCGTCGCGCGCTCGGTCGCTGCCATCTCCTTGAAGATGGTCATGAGGATGTCGAGCTGGCGGTCGGCCTTGCGCGCGTCGAGATCGCCGAGCACCTTGAGCTGCTTGGTGTCGGCTTCCTTGGCCTTGATCTCCAGCGCCTTGGTCTCGTTCTGGATAACCGGATCCTGCAGGTTGGCCTGGATTTCCTTCTGCTGCGCGTCGGCCGTGTCCTTCTGCAGCAGCTTGTCGGCGGCCTTGGCGAGCAGGCTCGCCAGATTGTACTCGACGTCGTCGGGCAGCGGTTCGCCGGGCGGCGGCAACGGCGCGCCGAGCTGGGCTTCCATGTCGGCGCGGTACTGGAAGGCCATATGCTCGAGCACATGCGCGCTGGCGGCGGCCTGGATGGCCGGCGCCGCCGGATTGTTGGTCAGCATCTGGATGATCTTGGGGTCCTGCGCCGCGGCCATGTGCACGGTAATGTGCGCGGCGTGGTCCTGCATCGGGCCAGCGCGCACCGGCTTGCCGGTGAGCAGCGCCATATTCTCGGTGACCGGATCGGCGGGCTGCACGTCCTCGTCGGGCGGCAAATAAAGATCGCCCTTGTCGGACCCGAGCACGGTAACCGCGTCGCGGAACAGCGCCTTGGCGTTCCAGCCGGCCGTCGGGGCACTCTGGTACAGCTGGATGATGGCCTGGACGACCATGATGCGCTGCGCCATGGTGGTGGCGTTCGGGTCGGCGACCGGGATCACCGCCACGCGCTTCTGGTCGTAATCCGTCTCGCGCGTCGCCGTCTGGTCGCGGGCGTCCAGTTCGAACGGGTAGGGCGTCTTGCCCATGAAGTCGTGGATGATCTCGGCGAGAACCTTGAACTCGTTCTTGAAGCTCTCGTAGAGGCGCTGCTGGACGGCGCTCATCACTTTCATCGAGCGCTCGATGATGGCGAGCGTCGTGCCGACCGGCATATTCTGGCCGGTCATGTCGGTGATCTTCATGTCGGCGACGGAGCCGATGCGGCGACCTTCGTCGACGACCTGGCCGAGCAGCGCGGCGAGAACCGTGCTCGGTTCCTTGTAGGGCAGCGGATAGAAGGCGCTGCTCAACTCGCCCATGCCGACATCGACATCGCGCCATTCGCCGGGGCCGATCGGCGTGCTGTCATCCTTGACGCGGGCGTTCTTGGTCTTGTAGCCGGCGGGCAGATTCGACAGCGTGCCGGCGTCGATCAGCTGGCGGAGGATGCTGGTGGCGCTCTCGGTCAGGCCGCCGAGCAGGTTGATGAGGCCGATGCCGTACGGGCCGAAGCCGGGCATGTACTTGTGCTGGACGAGACTGACCTGGCGTTCCATCGCCTTGTCGCCTTCACGCCAGTCGCGGCGGATGCTCAGGACCTTGTGGCTGACGCTGTCGACGGTGATGACATAGGGGTGCGGCAGGCCATCAGTGACGAGCGGGTCGTCCTTGAAATACCAGTCGATGTGGCTCTCATAGAGCCGGTGCAGGGCGTCCTTATAGGTATTGGAGTTGGACTTGCCTTCGATCTTGTCCTTGGCTTCGCTGATCGTGGTTGTGACGTTGACGCCGTCGCCGACCTGTACGTCGCGATAGAAACCCTGCGCCTGCTTGGCCTCGATCCAGTTGCGTGTCTTGAGCAGGATGATCGCGAAGCGCGGCGTGCTGTCGAGCGCGGCGGCGGTATAGGGCATGACGACGTGCTCGGGTAGCACGTATTCGGCAGCCGGATAGCCGCGCACCGGATCGAAATAAAGCTTGCGGAAGGTCGTGCCGGCAAGCGGCAGGTTGAACAGCATCATGTCCGTTTCGGACCGATAGCCGGTGATCTTCTCGCTTGCCATCCAGTTCATGTCGGTCTGGATGCGCTTGGCCTGCCGCTCCTTGTCATCGGTGATCTTGCCGATGATCTCGGTCTTGATCGGGCCGGCGCCGGGGAACAGATCGCCCATGGCCTGGGCGTTGAAGCGGATGACGCTTTCGAGCAGCATCGGATGGAACGCGCCGCAGGCGCCTTCCCACGGATCGGTGCGCTCTTCGTAATTGAGGCCCATGAGCTTGAGGCCACGCGCGTAGGACTCACGCCACTCGGCGCGTGAGCGCTCATCTTCTTCGGTGAGCGCGCAGATATCGGTGCCGGTGCGCCCGAGTTCCTGTTCGGTCAGCAGCACGCTAAGGTCGGCATCGAACGCCATCTGCGCCGGGTCCGGGCCGGGGTCGGGCTGCGCGCCGTTGAAGTCGACGATGACGCCGCCGTCCTCCTTCGGCACGACGACGGCCTTGGCCGGATCGAGTGTGTCGGTGTCCGGGCGCTCGATCCCGTGCCCCTGGGTCGCGGCGTCAGCCATCAATAGTACCTCTTGCGGCGGAAGCGCGGCGGTGCGCTGTCCTCGGCCTCGTCATTGGCGGTGCGGACAAAGCCGCCCTCGCGGAAGCGCAGCATGGCCTGCACGGTCGAGTCCACCAGATCGTCCTCTTCGCCAGCCGGGAAGCTCGCGCACTGTTCCATGACTTCGTCCGCAAACCGTGTCGGTGGGCACCACACATACCGTGAAGCGAACACGTCGGCAATCATGTTGGCGCGGGCGATCTTGTCGTTGGACAGCGCCCGGCTGCCGCGGCTCGAGCCGGTAAACCCCTCCGCCGGGATGCCCATGCTGCGGAACTCCTGCAGCAACTGCATGCCGGCGCTCTTGTTTTCGATGAGCAGCGTGTCAGGGCGGTCCTCGTCGTAGAACTGCTTGGCGGTGCGCTTCAGTTCGGGGAACTCCATGCGCGCCTTGTACGCCTGCAACAGGATGATGTGGTTGAGCGTCTTGCCGCTGGTCGGATCCTCGGCCTTGAACACGCCCCATAGCGTATAGGCGCTCGGGTGACTGCGCTCATTGGCCGTCGCGGCGCAGTCCCAGCTGCCGATGATGTACTCGCAGGCCGGCGGATCGCCGTTCTGCCACGCCGCGATGTGCTGCGGACCGGGGCATTTCTCCTTGTCGTCGTCGCCCCAGCGGCGCCAATATTCGCGCTTGAGGATGGCCGCGCCTTCGGAGGTCGGGTTCTGCTGGTATTGGGCGCTCCAGCTGCTGACCGGCAGCACGCTGCGCGTCGCGCGCAAGGTCGGCAACGGCCAGAAGCCGGGCCAAGTCGGGCGCTCTTCGGGCGTGTTCTCGTCGAGCAGCGCCGGAAAGCTGATGACGCGCCACTTGTCGGTGTCGGGGTTGTCCTTTTCGGCGGCCTGCTTGGCGAGCACCTTCCCGGTCAGGTCGCGCTTGGACCAGCGCGTCATCACGAGGATGATCGTCCCGCCGGGCTGGAGGCGCTGGCGCGGACCGGAATTATACCACGCGTAGACGTCGTCGAAGATGGCCGGGTTGGACTCGGCCTGCTTGGCTTCCTGCTCGGAATGCGGGTCGTCGATGATGACGATATCGCCGCCCTTGCCGGTCACCTTACCGTTGACACCGATGGCGAAATATTCGCCGCCCTTATTGGTGTGCCACCCGGCGGCAGCCTTGGAGTCGGCTGCGAGGCGGACATTCGGGAAGATGCTCTGGTAGGCGCTGAAGCCGTTGCGCGCGGCATCGTCGCTGCCGTCGCTCATGTCCTCGCCGTCGATGAGGTTTCGCACGCGGCGACCGAAGCCGGCGGCCAGCGCTTCGGTATTCGACGCCTGGATGATTTTCTTACGCGGGAACTTGCCGAGGAACCACGCCGGAAGGAGCCAGCTGGCGAGTTCCGACTTGGTATTGTGCGTGACGAGCAGCCCACGTCCGGCCAGGAACAGCCCGTCGGGGCGGTCGACTTCTATGCACTGCACCGGGACCGACTCATGCTCCGCCACGGAGATGTAGCGGCGGACCGGCTTGGTGTTGGCCCGTGTACGCGAGCGTTTCCGCGGCGCCAGCCCGAAATCCTTAGCGTAGAAATATAACCGCCATGCAGGCCCGTAGCTCTTGTCACCGATCTTGGCTTCAAGTTCATAGACGTGTGGGTGGACACCGACACTGCGCAACAGCTCTTCGTACTGGTCGCGTAGATGCGGATCGCTGGTCGAAATATCGCACTGCCCCTCGCGCGAGCAGCACCCGTCCGAGTCGAACAGCCCGTACAGCAGCCGTAGCCGATCCTCAACCGAGGCGCGCATATATGCGTCGGGGATATGCTTGTTGTCCAGCACCCCGAGGTCGCGCAGTTTTACCTTGAGCCCGAGAATGCCGAAGGTCAGGCGTGTCGCCTGATCCGTCGTGGTGTAACCTTCGGATTCAATGATGGCCCGAACCGGCGCCAGGTCACGGCTGTCGTTCGTTATGATCGCCTGCGACGCATGCCCGTTCCCGATCCACATGCCGAGCGTATAGGGCCCCACCGGCAACGGCGCACCCGGCGCAAAAACAACCGGGGGCGAATCCGGTATCCATGCCTTGCGATGTTCGGAGGTTCCCTGCTCGCGTTGGAACAACTGCTCGGTTGTGCGAAGCTTGAAGATGCCGGGGCGCTTCCGATCTATCGCCGCGCGCCATAGGTGCCCGTCATCCGTGACGACGCTCGTGCCGTCTTTTGCGGTGACGCGGTAGCACGCCCGCCCGACATGCACTTCCGATTTTCCGACGACCCGCGTCGGTTTTCCGTCGGCGCCATAGACGTAATCTCCGGGCTGAACTTCGCCCATCGTTGTCCAACCGGTCGGCGTCAGCAACGGCGTATCGAGCGCGAGGCAGTGACGCGGCGGAAGGTTGATGATCAGCCGGTTGCATTTCCCGGCCGCGACATCTTCGAAGGCTTCCGCCATGATCTGGTGATGCGCGCCGGGGATGAAGTCGGGCCAGACCATCTTCACGAACGACAGGAAGTGCTGGCGCGCGTCCTCGTACTTGGCGAGCGTGTCGCGCTCCTCGAGCAGCTGCAGCACCTGCGTCTTCTGGGCCGGGTTCAGCTGGTCCAGATGGCGCAGGGCGAATTGCAGCTCGTGTTCGGTGAGCGCGATCGTCATCAGGCGGCGGGTGACTTCTTCCGCGGCTTTTTCGGCGCATCGGCGTCGGGGATGACGACGTCATCGGTAACGGCGATGATGGGCGTTTCCTCTTCGACGACGGGCGCCGGCTCTTCGGGCGCGTCGGCGAAATCGGTGGCGCTGTAGAGCTTCACGCTGCCCTCGGCGTGGGCGCGCAGCAGCGCGTCGTGGGTGGCGGCGCGGCCGACGATATGGCCGGCGAGATCGACGGCGATAAAGTCATCGCCGAGGTTGAGCAGGAAGTCGTTCTGGATGATGTCATCGGGGATCGGCACTCGTCAGTCTCCTGTGAAAAGATCGCGCAGTCGCTCGAGGAACGTCCGTTGCGGCGGACGCAGACATAGCGCAATTGCGGCAAGGTCAGAAGCGAGATCGTCTTCCAACGGGATCTTACCGTCCGTGTCGACCGACCAGTGCAGGTCGGGGCCGACATACCAGATCGTCACGGTGTAAGCGGGGTTGGGCTCGTGGGCGGGGAAAGGGACGACATTGTCGGTCATGCGTGCTCCCAGAACAGCTCAGGATCGTCGAAAGCGGCGAAGGGGTCGGGCGGGGCGCACAGCACCTCGCGCTCCATGTCCGTCGGGCGCGCGCCGCGGACGGCGAACTTGGTGCCGCTGAAGTAGCCCTTGCGCTTGAGAATCCGGTAGGCGTTTTGGACGCTGGTGCTCGAGCAGCCGACGGCGCGCTGCACTTCGTACTGGCTGGGGGCCTGTCCGTAAATCCGCCAGCACTGGCGTACCGCTTCGTAGATGCGCGCCTGGACAGGCGTGAGGTCAGTGTCGACGACGGTGGTCATTGCGACAGTGTATCGAGCCAGAACAGAGCCAGGGACACCGCGAGGCAGGCTAGGACGGCGAGCATGGTTGGCCTATAGGTTGTCATCCATTAATATGGAGTTACCACGGCTGGTGGCTATTGTCAACCGCGCTCACGAAATCCGACCGCTTCGGGCAGGGTGTCGATCGCCGCCTCCGCTTCGCGGCTCGGGCGCACCCCGTTCTTCTCGCACCACTGGTAGAGGCTCCTCCGCCCGCCGGACCACGTCGCAATCATGTCGTAGCTGCCGTCGTGCTGGCGCTGCTGGATAGCCCAGCGATTGGCCGACCGATGCGCCTTGTGCTTATGATCGAGGGTGATGGTGATCTCGGTGGGGGTCGTCATCGTGGGTCCTTTCAGAGTGGAGTCGTGTCGGGCTCGGGCAGATTAGCGCCGGTCAGATGGTCGGGGAAACTTGAAAAATTTTTTGTATATTTTTGGCGGGGGTGGTTTGGTGGAAATTTTTAGGTTTTCGGGGTGGTGGTCAGAACGCGAGCCTAAAGACTTGTACCTATACGGCGAGGGACCCGCACGGATATAGGGGGCCCCCCACTACCGTACCCCCTCGCTCCCCGGCAAACCCCTAAGCGCTTCCCGCCTCACGCCTGCCAATGCCAGCCGAACCGACACCGTCCGCGCGGCCGTCAAGCCGGCCTGGCCGACCATGCTCGAGCAGCTGCGCGATAGACCGCCAGTCGCCAGCCGAACCGCCGGCCGGATCCGCGCGCAAAAGATAACGGGCCCGACCGGGGCCCGTTTTTGCTGGCGTCGGTAACTGCGTTCAATACCTGCGGACAATGTCAACCGGCCGACCCCATGCCTCCACTGAGTAAGGGACGACAACGCCAACCGGTACCGGTTGGCCGGCAACCATGGCCTTTATGCACGCCTCGGCTTGCGACTTGAACGCCAAGTGCATGACCTGTTTGTCCTCGTGGATCGCGATGAACGATGACGAGTACTTGTTGAATTCGATGACGGTCACGGTCGGTTCCTTTCAAACCTGGTGTGGCTTTGACACTCTTACATACCTGACCGCTTGTCAATAGCAGAAAGCAAGAATGTTAAGGCGCATGGCGCTAACGTGGCGTCGGCTTGCGTCGACGATCGCGGCCGGCTGCAGCTGGCGCCGGCTTGGGCTTGTCAGCTGGCGAATCAGGTTCAGCGGCTCGAGCGGATCCCTCAATCGTCTTCATCATCTCGCCAAGCCTGGCTTTCAATTCGCGTTCGACGTCTTCGGGCGTTCGGTTGACGTGCTCGACGCGCGTCGTCTCGCGGAACAAATCTATGCCGGCGGTCTTGCCAAGTAGCTCTAGGGCCCGTAGCTTGGTGCTGTCCTTGTCGCCGCGCTCGGCAATTTTCATAATGCCTTCAAGGACATACTCTTTCCCGAGGCGGGAAATAAGAATTGATTGCGCCTCGCGAGCTTGCTGCAGTTCCCGCAACTTAGACGTAACTAACGGATGATGTGCCACCTCATGCGCTTTGGTCGCGATAGACCGCGGCGTCATGCCCGAGACGTCATAGCTCTGGCGATACGCCTCGATATCCGACAGCCCCGAAAATGACAGGTCGGCGAATTTCGCCATCTTGGACGTCATGCCGCCAAACGGATCGTCTAAGTCGCGCAAAGCCTGGATATCGCTCTTCTCGACACGATTCGCTGTCAGCATTCGGCACGACCTCACATGGAGTAATATTGGGGTTGTGCGCCATCCTTACCGCACAACCAAAAACCGGCGCAAGCCTTTGCATCGCTTGGGTTTGCGCCGCTCCGCTACCGGCAATCGCTGGCGCTTAAGAAATTATGTCAAAAGACCGCTTGACACATCGAAACTAAAGAGTGATAAAAGGGACAACGTAACGACAGGCAAACGACTCGCTTAGGACGTTACCTCACACCAGAAAGGAACCAATTGACATGTCAGTATTCAAGACCTTAGATCACAATGGCGTCCTGTTCCAGCGCGACCCCAGTGTGACGCAGATCGCGGGCACGAAAGGGTGGGTCATCAAGGCGCACAGCAATGACGAATCTTTGTACGGCGGCCAATATGTGCGCGTCATTGGCTGGGCCGATGAGCACGCCGGCGCGCGAATGATCGGCTTCCGGCTGAAGCGTGACGCCAAAGCCGCTATGCGTGAAGCGGTCAACCTCGGCATCCTCTATAACGCGTATCCCTGACCCGCCTGGCGCTCAACCCCTGCCCATGCGCGTCATGGGCAGCAATAGACCGCTAGACCTCCACCGCCTGAAAGGAACCGAACCAAAATGCGCACTCCCGAACAAATCGTTCACGCTGAAGTCCTATGCTGCCTGTCGTCGCTCGTGGGCACGCTTGCGCTCGGCTATGGGTTTCCCACCGATCCAGGTGCGGAAGACCTGAGTGCCTTGAGCGAGCAAGCCTTTGAACTCGCCGCGCCGGTAGACGACTGGGAAGAGGCGGCAGTCGAGCATGGCGCCAAGATCGACAAGATCGACGTGGAATCGAGCCCGAATTTCGGCAAGTGGATTGTGCTCGACCCGCCCACCGATTCCGATATGTACGTCACGTTTTATGACGACGCGCGCAATGCCGCTATCGCCTATTGCGATTTTCATGGCCTCGACCCTTACGATCGTGAAGTGTTCGAACATTGGGCCGTGACGGACTGGTTTGCCGACCAGCTCATTGAGCATGGCGAAAAGGTCGATAAGGACTTTTCCGGCCTTTGCGTCTGGGCGCGCACCACAACCGGTCAAGCTATCGCGGCCGATTATGTGGTCGAGCAAATCGCGGCCGACCTCAACCGCCGCGCCTGAGCCACTATGTGCGCCCCGGCATGTTCCGGGGCGCTGACAGGCGCTCAGCCTGAAATGCCGCCACCCTCCACCGAAAGGAACCGAACCATGTTTACCGTGAATGCCGACCTCTTCCGCGCCGCCTATCTTTGCGTTTCCACCGAGGAAACGCGTCCCTACCTGCAGGGCGTCTACATCGAACCGTGCACCGCCGGCGGCGCGACGCTTGTCGCCACCGATGGCCACCGCCTGATTGCCGTCCATGACGCTTCTGCCGCCTGCGATGCAGCTGTAATCGTGCACCTCGACAAGCCGGCGCTGACCGCCTTGAAGCGCGGCAAGGGCGAAACGGAGCCGCGCCGCCTGAGCCTCGACACCCCGGCGCGCGCCTGGGTGCTGAACGCGACCGGCGCGCAAATCGCCTTCCAAGACAATCCGCTGATTGACGGGCATTTCCCGGACTGGCGCCGCGTCCTGCCGAGCGATACCGACACCGACAAACCCGACGCCGAGACGCTGACGATCGGGGCCTATAACGCCGACTATATCGCCACGTTCGGCGAAGCGGCGAAAATCATCAACGGCCGCGTGCCGCTCATTGCGCTCCGCCATGGTGCACGCAGTGGCCCGGCGTTCATCGGGCTGGGATCCGATATCGCCTTTGGCGTCTTGATGCCGACGCGGGTCGACGGCCTGACAAACCGCCCCGTCTGGGCCCGCACCTGACCCGCGCGCCAGATCAACGGAAACGGCCCACCAGCGGCCGTTTCCCACCGCCCGCGACAGAGGAACCGCCCATGCCCAAACTCGCCCCGATGACACCCGCCGACGCATCACGCCTCGCGCAGGAAACCGAAAACGCCTACAGTTTCGACCGCTACCGCAATTGGCGCGCCTGCGCCGCGCTCCTGCAGCGCCGCGGCTACACCTACGCCGAGGCCGAATGCATCCTGCGCTCCAAATGGACGCGCTGGGCCGCCGACCATGCCGACGCACCGTACGGCCGCGCGACCTCCGCCGACCTCGCCCGCTTTCTCGACACCCCATCCGGATCGCGCGACGCACTGCGCCGCATGATGCGCAGTTGACCAACCGCTCCACCCTCATCCTGAAAGGATCCTCGCCATGAACCGCCACCACCTCACCCCGACCGCCGACGCCGGCCTGCTGCTGTCCCTCGCCTCCACGCTCCCCGCTTCCGCCGCGCTGGCGCGCAAGGCCCGGCGCCTCGCCGACCGCCTGGCGCGCCACCCCGACGACCGCGCTCACGACCGCGCCGCAGCCCTGCTTTCTGCCCTCCTTTCCGCCACCGACGTCCCGGAAACCGCCGATTACCCCCTCGACGATCTCCTCGACCCCGATTTTTAACACAATGTGGAACAACTTCGAAATTTTGTTCCGTTCAGTTTCGGACCTAAACCGCCGTGGCGTCGTCGTTTTTCGTCGATCGGTACCAGCGAGGGTTAAAACCCTCTAGGGTCATAGAAACTGGATATACAGTTACGGCACCTAAACTATGTCAATTATCGTACCTATATCCATTTCTAGTACCCCTAACGCTTTTAACCACTGGTGGTACCAACCGATGAAAAAACCGTTCCTGCACGGTGGTTTAGGGCGGTTTCTTGTCAAAACAAAATTTCGACGTTGTTCCCAACTGTGTTAAGTACTAGAATAGCTTTTCGCCGACCCGCCTAAAAACGACCCTAGACGCAAAATAATTCTACTAGTACGCCATTCCAATACGCTCCGTTCATAACATTTGACAAAACCGCCCGCATCTGCTACACGCCTAACCCACGGTAATCATTACGAAAAGGCCCGACTCATGCCCCGCCGCCCGCGCTCCGACAGCCTCGTCCGGACCGTTCTTTCCGCTGCAACCGCCCGCGATTTGATGCATTACGACGGGCGTTCCGGGCTGCTGACCTGGCGTGTCGACCGCGGCCACGGCGTCCGCGCCGGCGATGAAGTCGGTTCGATCCGCCCCGATCGTCGCATCGCCGCGACGATCAATGGCCGCACCTATCTCATCCATCGCGTCATCTGGCTGATGCACTACGGCGAGTGGCCGACCGGGCGCCTGACCTTCCGCGATGGCGACCCGCAGAACCTCAAGCTCGACAATCTGATCGCCCAGGAAGAGACCTACAGCCAGTCCTACTATGCCACCTACCAGCGCCAGCACCGCCAGAAGCGCCGGCGCGCCATCAACCTCGGGATCCTCGACGCCCGCCGCTGATCCTCACCAAACCCCGAAAGAAAGGAACCGACCGCCATGCCTCCCGAACCGATCGACCAGGACGACCACCCCACGCTCACCGACGTCGCCATGTGCGCCGTCGCCCTGCTCGTGCTCTTCACCATCATCGCCACCGCCGCCGGCTGGGACTTCGGCCCGCTCTGAGCGCTGGCCCCCCACCCGACACAACGCCCCAGCGCCGGACGCGCAAATGGGCAGCATGGAACCAAGGAGTTGCAGATGACTGACACAGCATGGAAGCCGACGCCGGGCAGGGACGCATGACGAAACGCGGCGAGCAGGTGAGCGGGCTCAAGTACCGGCCGGACGGGGCCTTGGGCGGGGTGATACACACAACCATGGGGAAAATGATGGATATGTGGGGCGCTGACGGAAGGAGCTTAACGAGGATGCCCGGCTTCGACCTCGTCGCCGACTGGCCTGACGCCGATCCCCTTCCCGATGCCGATGGCTGGGTAAAGCACACCCCCGGCCCGTGCCCGGTGGCCGAGGAGACAGAAGTGCAGGTACGGGGGCCGGAACTGCATAGCGAGTGGAAGAACGTGGCTAGCTATTTTAGCCCGTCGAAATACTCGCCATCCGATTGGTGGAAGGACGGCACCATCACCCACTACCGCATCGTACGTCCCGCACCATCAGGCCCGGTGGTCGAGGAGACCGGCCCGGTGCGAATGATAACGAAGCCAGAGTTTGTGCTCGGGCTTCACGGCATCGTGGGTGTGACCGGCACGGAGCTTCCGCACACAGTGCGCCTTGGCATCGAGGATGGCTACTATGGCCCCTCTGAGATCAGAAAGGCCATTCGTACCCTAGATCAGATTGCATCGGCATTGGAGATACTGGCGTGACCCCCACCGAACTCGCCTCGCTTGAGGCGCTGGCAAAGGCGGAGCCAGCGGCGTGGCTTGCTCAATATCAGATTTTCGGCGACCTCGAACGGGCTTCTGAATACGAGGCCGAGCCGCGACCGCTCTACGCATTCAACCCCGCAGCTATCCTCTCCCTTATCGAGGAGAACGCAGCGTGGGAGGGATAGCGGATCAGGTTGGCGGGACTTGCCGCGTGCGGAGGCGGCAATAATGCGACTTCGTGAAATTTGGCAGGCGGGTTCGGAAAAGCTCACCGGCTATCAAACCGATCAGGAAATCTACGGCGCAATGCACACGCAGGTTTTGGAGCTGCTTTCGTGCGATCCCGCCGCCACCTGCGAAGCGCAACTGCGTGAAACCAAGGCCCGGCTGGCCGCCGCAGCCATACGCAAGGGAGACGCGACGTGAGCGCATTCCGATGGTGGATATTCAAGCAATTGTCGGCGCTCGGCTGGTGGATTTGCCCGGAGCCTCACCGCACTCGCTTGCAGCAAATCATGCCTCGGTGGGAGGATTTGCCGTGAGAACCCGCCCCGAGCACATCGCAGTCGGTATCGCGATACTCGCAGCGGGGGTGTACCTGCTGTGGGCCTTGATTGAAAGGATGATGGGATGAGCAGTAGCGACCTTTACGTGCTCAATCAGCATTCAACGACGTGGCTGGCCTCGTTCAGAAATGGATGGGGGTCCGCGCCCGCTGCGTGGGGATGGCTTGGAGCAAAGTACGTTCCCGATAAGCCCGTGTACACTATGGACCGGGAGTACAACCGCAAGGTGTGGGACTTGACCGGGGACCCGCGTCTCACGCTAGACGAGAAGATCGTTTTAATGTTTACTTTTGATGGCGTCTATGTCCCGCTCCAACACGTCAAAGACGTTGGCGAAGCGTGCATCTCGTTCTACGAGAAGTCGTACGATGGTGAGCGCGCCAACAATTGGGGCGATATCGGGCAATTCCTGTTGTCCATAGCAGGGAAGAAATTCAACCGCTTCGCACGCGGCGTGTGCCTGTCCTGCACGTCAGTCAGCGACCCGTGGAGCGACTGGAATTCGGACACGCCGCAAAAAACGTGGTCGATGTTCAGCGAGGCCCCTACCCCATGACCTGGCAGGACATCAGCACGGCGCCACGGGATGGGACCCACATCGATTTATGGATGGTCGATGAATCGGGGAAAGGTTGGCGTGTGCCGGATGCGTGGTGGGTTGATGACACCCGCGACGACATTCTGGTGTACGAAGCGAATGGAATGCATCATTACGACCACGTGAAAAGGTCGGGCTGGTTTGCGGAAAACTATGACTATGACAACCGCCCCGGCTGGTGCGATAGCCCCCGCGTTTATAACGCTCACCCGCTTCAGCAGCGGGAGACGTTTAGACAACCGAGCCACTGGATGCCCCTCCCCGCACCCCCGCAATAAGGATCCACCGAAAATGACTCGCCGCCTCCCCACCGATGACACCGCCCGTCCGTCGCTCGCCCAGGACACCGTCTTCATCAAGTTCCTCGCCGAGCGCCGCGCCGATGCCCAGCGCGACGCCGAGCGCCTGCAGGGCGAGATCGACCTGCTCACCGCCCAGATCGAGGGCAAGCGCGACGAGCAGACCGAACACATGCGCATCGTCGCCGCCTGTACCGCCGGCCTCGAGGTCGCCAATCGCGACAATCGCCCGGCGCCCGAGCTGACCACGCGCCAGCAGACCCCCGTCCCCGCGGCCAGCCTCGGTGACGAATGACCGAACCGACGACCTGGCGCCAGACGCCGATGGCCAGCAAGATCGCGCTCGTGCGCGCCGGCGCGGCGGAGGGCCTATCCTACGCCGCCCTCGCGGCGCGCCATGGCACGACGCGCAGCGCCATTGCCGGCATCGCCAGCCGAGCCAGGGCCCGCGGCGAGCCGATTACCTTCCTCGCCCCGGCTGTCGGCGGCCATGCCGCCCGGAAAGCCAAGCCCAAGCCCAAACGCCCGCTGCCCCGCCCAAAGCCCGCCCGTCTGCCGATTCGCGAAAGGACCGCCGCCATGCGCCCAAAGCCGCACCAGGGGTTGACCGCCATGCTGCCCGTCGGCCCGCCCTTGCCGCCGGAAGCCCTCTACAAACCACCGGCGAGCGCCTGGACAGCCCTGCCCGGATCCGTGCCGGTACGCGTCGAGGACCACCGCGACGGCTGCCGCTGGCCGATCGGCGACCCGGCGGCCTACTGCAATGAACCGGTCCGGGACGGCAAGCCCTACTGCGCGGCGCACTGCGCCATCGCCTACTATCCGCTTCCGCCCAAGGCCCACAAGCCGACCCGCGCCAGATGACGACCACGCCACCGCGGAAACTGTCGCCGCGCCAGCAGCAGGCCAGCGAATCGATCCGCATCTCGACGCACGCCGTCGGGATCAAATTCTGGTACGCGCACATCACCTTCGGCCGGGCGGTTGTCGATGAATTGCTCGCCATGCATGATCGTGTCTGGTTCGGGCATCTGCTCTGGCCGAAGCACCGCTATGCCGAGCGCTACAATCATCTGCGCGTCCAGGTCGCGCCGTTCCATCGCCTCAACATGCCGGGGCTGTTCGTCCGTATCCGCCCGCCGCCGGCCAACGGCCCGCGCGGCTACAAACTCCACCGCGCCCGGCAGCAGTTCGTCCTGACGATCAGCCTGCGCACCATCGGGCTGCGCAAATACATGCCCGCCATGCCGCTCGACTTCGCCTACGCCCCGACGCAGTTCGGCCCGCAGGGCGGGCTCGTCATCTGGCTGCCCGACGGCTATTTCGTGCCGCCGACCAAGCGCCAGCGCAAGATCAAACCCAATGAGGACCTGATGCTATGACCCCGCTCGATCCCGCCCGCGCCGCCATCGCCCGCCGCGCCGCCGAAGGGGCGCGCGCCACCCGCCTTGCTGCCCTCCCGCGCCCGCGCACTGGCCGGCGCACACAGCAGGCCATCGATGCCCTCTTGCGCCTGCGCACCGAGATCGCCCTCGGCGCGGCGCACGCCGATCTGCTCGAGCGCATCGACGACGAACTGTTCAGCCTCAGAAAAGGAAACACGCCATGAAGCGCAGGACATTTTTCGGATTTATGGGCGGGGCGGCTGTCGCCGCCCCCGCCGCGCTCAAAAAGACCGCCGAAGAGCTGGCCGGATTAAGCATCGGTCGCCCGCTCTCGGCGGGCATGGGCGGATTTGGCGGATTGTCCTCAGGGGGCGCGCCGCAGGACGCGTCGTCAATGGCACTCGGCCTGACGCGCGAGCGGAATCTTCTGAAATTGCTCGGCGGGCTGACCGCGGCGCAGCGGCAGCGATTGCGCCAGGAAACATGGGTCGACCGGCTCGATCCGGATCTCGCCAGTTACGCGTCGTTTTCGCTGTCGGCCAAGATCAGCATGCAACGCGACCGCAATCTCGAGGCGCGACTGGCGCACAGGCGGAACTGGCTTGAACGCGTACTGGAGTCAGGCTCATATGACGATGACTTGGCGAACATCTGAGCCAACGAAAAAGGCCGCCCCGTAGGGCGGCCTTTCGAAAGGAACCAGACCTGTACCTACGTCCGGAGACGGAGCAAAGCTCTGATCGCCGGGCACCACCCCGGCCCCGGCTCTATAGCCGATGTCGGGGCGGAAGGCAAGAGGCGTCAGTTCACACTGCGCCCGGCCGTGCCACGCCGGCGCGGTGCTGTCGCGGTGAGCTGCGGCGGCGCGAGGACATTGCGCCGCTCATTGACCATCCGCATGAAGTCGTCGACGTCCGCCTGCGTGCCGAGATCCTTGACGAACGAAATGACGCCAGGGTTCTTGCGGCCCATGGCGTCGATCTGCTCGACCGACGAGGCGCGCTGCAGGAAATCGTCCAATTCGTCCAGCACGGCGTCGATGACCTCGTTCGTCGGCTCGCCCATGGCGTAGAGGTCCTTGAAGATCGGCACGCCATCCGGCTCACGCCGGGCGATGACCTCGAGACGCGCCACCTCGTCAGGCGCGTTTTCGCCCGGCAGCACGATATCGCCCGCAGTGTCGGTGGTGTCGACGGTCACCGGCTTGGGCGGCTGCGCGGCCAGCGGCGGCAGGCGGTTGAAGAACAGGTGGATGAGTGTCGGGATGATCTGGGCGCGCGCGATCAGCGACACCGGATAGAGCCCATTATTGGGCGGGATTCCGATCGAGACGCTGTCGAAGAACTCGAGCACGCCGTCGCGCCCGACATGGACGTCGAAGGTCAGCAGCGTGCCGCCGCCCGGCGGGGTCGTCAGTTCGCGCTGCGTCAGGCGGTAAGTCCAGCCGGCCTCGGCGGCGGTCGACAGGAGCTTGTCATAGGGCACGTCGCCCAGATTGGCGGCGTAGGCGGTGAGGTCCGCGAACAGCGCGGCGGTCGTCTTGGAAACAGGGGCCATTTATTGTCCTTTGGCGTCGAGGGAAGAGAAGGGGTCGAGATCGGGGCGCAGCAGATGCGCCGGGATGCCGATATAGGCGGCGACGACAGCCAGGCGCTCTTTCGGCACCTGCTGCCATTTGACGACCGCCGGCTGCGACACGCCGACATGCCGGGCCAGACGGCTCAGCGAATCGATGTGCCCGCGATAGTGCCGCCACGCGGCAACCGCGCGGCGGTCCATGGGCGGCCGGCCGTTTTTACGCGAGCTGGTCATGGACCGCGCTTTTAGCACCGATAAAAGTTATAGGTCAAGTGCTTTAGGTTATTGACAGCCCCGATTCGATGCGGTAGGAACAATCTCGCCGGATTAGCTCAGTGGTAGAGCAGCGCCCCCGTAAGGCGAAGGCCCATGGTTCAAATCCATGATCTGGCACCAGATTGCGCGCCTCGGCATGTCAGGGGCAGGAGATGACGGATGATCGCACATCCGAATCGCGCCAAGAAGAAAGTCACCGCACTTTCCAGCGCGCCCACCCATGATCATGAACACGACTACAGCGCGCTGCTGACCAGCGTTCGCGCCAGCTTCAACGCAGCGGTTGCATCGGGCGTGCCGTTGTTCACGACGGACGCCGCCGGGCTGAACGACCTCTATCTCGACATGCTCCCGGCCGAGCGTCAGGTGCATACGTGCCATTGCTGCCGCCGTTTCATCGGCACCTATGGCAATCTGGTCAAGGTCGAAGCCGACGGCAGCCTGACACCGGTCATGTGGAACCCCGACGGCGTCCCGGATTTCTACCGCCCGGCCTTCAAGGCGCTGTTTGCACGCGTCCGCAAGGCGCGCATCGAGAACCTGTTCCTGACGACCGAAACGGTGTGGGGTAACCCCGTCACTGGCGATTGGTCGCATCTGAGCGTCGTTCCTCCGGCCGCGATGGTCTACCGTGAGCGCGCCCTGACGGCGTTCCAGGCGTCGGCGGCGGTCAAGGAGAACTTCCGCACTGTCGCGACGGTGCTGACCGAATTCACACGACCGATGCTCGACGAAGCCATGCGCCTGTTCACAGCGGAAACGCTGGCGCGCAGCGAAAAGTTCGTTGGGCCCGTGAAATGGCTGCGCGCGCTGCATGATCGCCCGAAGGGACGAGCCGGCGAGAATCTTTTGTGGCTGGCCGTGGCAACCGCCCCCGAGGGGTATTGCCATCCCCGCGCGTCGGTGATCGGGCCGCTGCTCGAGGACATTGCCGCTGGCAAGTCGTTCGCCACGATCAAGCGCAATTTCGACGCCAAGCTCGCGCCGCTCGCCTATCAGCGCCCGCAGGCACCGCCGTCCGCCGGCAACATCCGCGCGGCCGAGATGCTGTTCGACAAGATGGGGCTCGCCCCTTCGCTCGAGCGTCGTTTCGCCCATCTGGACGAGGTGCGTCGCTACGCGATCTGGCAGGAAACCGGTGAAAGCGCACCGGTTTCCGGAGGGGTTTTTGCACATCTGAAGCCCAGGCAGAGCTACCGCACGGTTCCGCCGGTCAACTTGCCGACGATCACCATGACGTGGGAGAAGTTTTTCCGTGTCGTGTTGCCGACGGCGGAGGCAATCGACCTGCAGGTGCCATCGCGCGGGGCGTTTCTTGCGTTGACGACGGCTGTGCATCCGCACGCGCCGCCGATCTTGAAATGGGATCGCGACGACGAGCGCAACCCGGTGGCCTGGTACGTCTATCCGGGCGGGAGCCAGGCGATTCAATGGGGGCTGTCGCCGACATGGACGCGCGTCCCGGCTATCGTTCCGCTTCCGCCTTTGTGGGGGTCGCGCCCGATGCCGTTCCTCGGCGACGGCGTCGTCCTGTTGATCGAGGGCGCCAAGGACACGACGACGAATGTCGGAAACGCCCTGTTTCCGGAATGCCTGAAGGACGATCTGCACGCTGTTCGCGCGACGATCGAAGCCTACTCGCGCAGCGCGAAACTTGTCCGTGACGGCGACGCCGCGGCCGGCTACGATGCCCGTAAAGGGCAGGCCATCAGTATCGTTGTCCGCGCTCAGTCCGGCGGACAGTGGACCAGCTATCGGGTCGACAGGTGGGATTGATTCCCGGCTGTTGAACCGCGAGCTTGGGGTGTAGCTCAGATGAGAGCGCCAGCATGCGGAGCTGGAGGTCGCAGGTTCAGATCTGCCACCCCGACCATAAACCCCGCCACCGTATGTCTCCTGCGTCGGTGGTGGGCCCAGCAGGCGCCGGGAGAGGTCGAACGATCCCCTCCCCCAAGCCCAGTGACGATCTCACCGGCGCCTGCACATTTCCAGTGGAAGGGAGGTTCCGCGCGGGCAACCATGGGAAGGTCCGACTAACTCGAAACAGGCGATGCCGCCCTTCCAGCGCGTTCCAGAGGCGCGTCCACGTAACGGTCAAATCGCCTGAGCCCATGGATTTCACACCATCTTCTTCGAAAGGAACCGATCGAATGCCATCGCGATCCGCCGTAACAAAACGGTTAAAAGATTTTGAGCGGGTAAGGTGTTGGACGTGTTCTGGTTCGGGGCTTGTCGGCTACCATATCCCCGACGAATGCCCCACATGTGGCGGCGGCGGTACTGTCATCCGATATGTGAGCGGCGTCTATGCAAAATACCAAGGCGGCCCGTTGCTCGGCAAAGATCGATCCTGACCAGAAGCTATATTTTTGGAGGAAATGCTACGATGAATAGCCATCAAAATCAACTTGCGCCAGCCGAGAACAAATTCCATGTCGGCAACGGCGACGATGGTAAGCATTACTGGCTGACGCCGCCAGAACTCTACGCTGAGTTGGACGCCGAATTTCACTTCGACTTTGACCCATGCCCTTTCCCGCTCCCCGAGGGCTTTGATGGCCTGACGTGTGAATGGGGGCGCTCCAGTTACGTCAACCCGCCGTTCGGGTCCATCACGCATCAGGGCAAGAAGAAAGGTCCAACGGCGTGGGTTCGGAAGGCAATCGAGGAGCACCGCAAGGGCAAGACCGTCGTTCTGGTCTACCCCGTAGACAAATGGGTGCTGATGATCCTCCGCGAGATACTGGGGGACCACGCCGAAGTCCGCAATCTCGGCGATGTCCGTTGGTTGGTAACCGAGGATGGGTCTGTTGGAAAAGGGACCGGGCGGCATATCGCGGCGTTCATTCTGAAGGCCGTGTCATGAGCGTACCGCAATCCGCCGCGTTCTGCTTCATCGCCGAAGGTCCTGACCGCCTGCAGCCCTTCCTGCGCGCGCTCTGGCCCACGGCGGGCGTGGCCCTCTGGACCGCCGATCCCAATGAGGCCCTGCGCTTCACCGCCGTCGGGCGCCAGGGCCTCAGCACCTCGCCGCTCGGGCCCAACCTCAATTTCAGGAAAGTGATGTCGCGATGAATGTCCGTAGTGGCCTGTGCCAGGGCGGCCCGCGTGACGGGCAGAGCCTCGCCACCATGAAGGACGGCCCGGTGCGCCACCCGGCGGATCCGAACGGCTTCTATGTGCACGTCAAGGCCGTCGGCCCGACGCCCGCCCTGTGGCGCTGGATAAAGACCAATACGAAAGTAAGGACGCCCAATGACTGACGTCGAAAACCCACCGACGCTCCAGATCGACGATAGCGGAACAGTGGTGACGATCATGCTCGACCCGGCCGCGCTCGTCGCCAAGGCGCGCAAGCTGATCGAACTGCTCGACGACGCCGAGGTCAACCACGGCGGGCTATGGTCAGGCAAGACCATGCGCGCTCGAGATGATCTGCGCATGGAGCTGTCGAAATGGCCGAAGTGACGCCGCGCGCCTACACGCTCTGGCAGATCACCGGCGTCATGGGCGAAGCGCTTGCCCTGGCGCGCTCGGTGCACGGCGGCAACCCCGAACGCGCGCTCGACGTCTACGGGCAGGAGATCATCGACCGCCTCAAGGCCCTGCCCGCCGACGCACCGCGCGGCCATGTTCGCAAAGAGGTGACCGACGAGGAAGGCGCCAAGGCGCTGGTGTATCTGGCTACGCACGACAATGATGGCAATGCCCTGACGTGGGGGCAGTTCTGGCGACAGCGGCCTACCAGACTCGGCACGGCCGTTATAAAAAACGTCGTGCTTCGAAAGTTGCTGGAAGACGTCATGGGGCCTATGACACCCCGAAGCCAGACCAAGGAGACCTGAACATGCCCCTCAAGAAAGGCGGAAGCCAAAAGACGATCGGTGCCAACATCAAGACGGAAATGGCCGCGGGCAAGCCCCAGCGGCAGGCCGTTGCAATCGCCCTCAACGTCGCCGGCAAGAGCCGGCCGAAAAAGAAAGGCAGGTGATGCCCTCTGGACCACGATTTTGTCGAACCACTGACATGAGGCCCCGGCAGGACACACCCGCCGGGGCCTTTGCATTGGCGCGGACGTCAGATCCGGCGGATCGCGGCGATCAGGCGGTTTTGGGCGTCGTCCTTCTCGACCAGCGCGGCGGAGACCTTCTGGTCGATCGTGTTGCGCGCCAGGATGTGGTGGCTGTAGACCGGCTGCGTCTGGCCGCGGCGGTCGAGACGTTCGACGGACTGCTTGTAGCCATCCAGGGACCACGGAAGAGCTAAAAAAGCGATGTGATGGCCGCCATACTGCAGGTTGAGGCCATGTGAAAAGCTGAGGGGGTGTGCAGCCAGCACCGGCAGTTCGCGCTTGTTCCAGCGGTCGATGTGGTCCGTGGCCGTCGACGCCGAGACGCCCTGCCCGATATAGGGGACGTTCTTGAAAATCTTGCGGATATTCTCAAGGTCCTGGTCGAACTGGTAGCAGACGAGCAGCGGTTCGCGGCCCATCGAATCGATCAACTCGGCCAGCGCCTCGGTCTTTTCGTCGTGGATATGATGCACGGTCCGCCGGCCATCAGCGTCGACCTCGTAGAGGTAACCTTGGACGATCTGGCGCAGCTTTTGCGCGGCGGCGGCCTCGCTCATGGCGACGACGGGATCGAGGTCGTCGCCCAGTTGCAGCGCCGCCAGTTCGACCGCCATGGTCTTGGCCATTTCCTCATAGGCGCTGCGCGCCTTGGGCGGCAGATCGACGGCGATCTCGCGCACGGTCGCGTTCTTGGTGTAGGCTGTTGCCGGAGCGCGGAACGCCACGCTGTTGAGGTCGCGCATCAGGAGGTCGAACGCGCCCAGCTGCAGCCGCCAGGAATACCCCATGTAGTCTGCGGGGACGAAATAGCGCTGGCGCCACTGATAGAAGCTCGACCCCCATAGGTGCTTGCCGCAGACGATCTGCACCTGCCCGAACAGATCCTCGCAGCCCTCCGGCGCCGGCGTCGCGTTGAGCCCCCAGCGAATCTTCGCCTTGGGCATGTGCTTCTTGAGCGCCTTGTAGCGCGGGCTCTTGGGGTTGCGCGCCACACGGCCGGTCTCGTCGATGATCCACAGGTCGAACGGGCTTTCGCCGGGCGCGTAGAGGTCGCAGAACCATTCGATGTTCTCGAATGAGGTGACGTGCCAGGCTTCAGGCGGCTCCGTGCGCCGGATCAGCGTGTTCACTTTGCGCTCCTGCGCCGACACGTCAGCGAGGCGGTGTTCGAATTCGCGGCGTTTGATGACGTCGACGATCCTGGGCAGGCGCTGCTCCAGCCACAGGCGCTGGCCGTACAGCACCCGGCTTTCTTTCCACAGGCTGTCGGCCCAGTCTTCCGGCGCGCCGCCCCACTCGACCATCGGAACGTGCTGGAGGTGCGCCCATTCTTCGCGTTCGGACGGCCACGTATTCTGCGCGACGCGCAGCGGTGCAAAGACGATCGGGCGCTTGATGACGCCCGCCGCGCGCAGTTCCTCGCCGGCGGTCATGGCAACAACCGTCTTGCCGAAGCCCGTCTCGAGCAGCGCCAACTGCTCGTCGTGGTTGTACAGCGCGTCGATGGCGCGCTGCTGCATCTCGTCAAGAGCCTCGTAGGGGCGCAGACGTCCGGTCATGCGGCGTCAACCTTCATGCAGGGAGATCAGAATAGGTCGCCAAGGCTAATGCCAAGGGCAGCAATGCCGAACGCTACCGCGCATCCGACGACTGCAATTGCTAGGACGGCCATCCCCTATTCCCCTTCCTTAAGAGCTGCGTCGATTGCGGCGGTGAACATTTCTGCGCAATTGGCTACGTCCCCGTCTTTGTCGTATCGAACAACTTCGTGCATCGCATACGTCTGGTGAACGGTCGGTTCTCTCATGGCTTCAAGAGCGGCGCGGGCAGCGTCGATGAAGTCGGGCTTATACGGCACGTTGATGTCGTGGCGAGAGCCCCTGTCCTTCGTCCATTCACCCTTGCTGGCGTAGAGCGTGTCCCACTCGTAGCCGAGCCCTCGCGCAATCGCCCTCGCCATTTTCTCCACCATGCTATCTGTGGTCATGGGGTGTCCTCTTCCCATTCTTGATGCACCGCAATCAGCGCCATCAGCAGGGGGCGCATTCGCCAATTGATGTCGTTTCGGATAGTGTTGACCAGCGATGTCTCCCAAGACTTGGACGAGTGACCGCGTTCAGATATGATGTCTGGGTACATGGTCTTAAGGTGATTGACCGCCTCGCGCCCAATGTTCCGGGCCATTTCATCGAACAGTCGGCGCGCTCGTTGCTCTTGGCTTTCATCGCTTGGCGCACCGACAATCGCAGGCACCGTCTCGCCAATCGTCAGGCTCATCTCTCATCCTTTCGTTCATCTGAGGGGGTTAGGGACGACGGCCAGCTCGCGAGCGCCGCGACGTCGAGCGCCTGCACGAACTGCTCCCAGGTATCGATGAAATGCACGGCGTAGCCGAGCGCGCGCAGGCGCCGCGCCCATTCTTCCTGCTGGGCACTGACGCGCCCCGTCTTGAGGCGCTTCAGCTCAGCGAACCAGACCGGCTGGCCGGGCATCAGGATCGATCGGTCCGGAAAGCCCCGCACGCCCGGAATCTGGAGCTTGAGCGCCAGCCCGCCGCGCGCCTCGACGGCCGCGACGCAGCGGGTCTCGAGCGTGATTTCGAGCGCCGGCTTACGGGGCATTAGTGAACTTCGGCGCGACGATCGTCGCCGTCTCGTCGATATCGGCGTAGCCGCCGATGTGTTGCAGGTTCGGAGCGTTGAGTTCGGCATTGGCGCGCAGGGTCAGCGAGCCGCCGATACGCTCAAGTTCGGGCATGATGAGACTGGTCATCGGGGCCAAGGTCAGTGCATTGCGAACCAGAGACAGGTTCGGCAGCACATAGCCACCTCCGTTACCACGGCTGTTTTTGATCCAGAGAGAACCGACTTCTGCCAATTTCGGTGTGCGTAGAGACTCATCAAGATCAATGGTCGCGTCGGCGCGTATCTCGGTCAGATTGTCCGCCGCGAGGGTGCTGTACCCGCGAATCGTCAGCCAGCCGTCGATCAAACCAAGTCGCGGGGCGGTTAGCACGCCGCCATGAAGAATCGTTATCCACCCGCGCACCATCGTCAGGTTCGGCGCGGTAAGATTTGTTTCAACAGAGATCGTCAGATGCCCGTAGATCTCGCTCACCGCCGGGAAGCTCAGGGCGTTCTCCGGCGTGACGGTCAGGTTTCCAAGGTGCTTCACGGTGTCTGGGTTCCTTCCATGTTTATGGTTGACAACTAACACGCGACGCGGTAAAGGTCAAGCCTCAACTGCACACAAGGAGCCCAGCCCGTTGAGCGCACTGGACCACGCCGCCCGCGGCGACAAGCTCGATATCCATCTGCTGATCTATGAAAGCAAGCTGGCGATCATCGACGGCATCGCACAGCGGCACGGCATCAGCCGCGCTGCTGTCGTCGAGGCGCTGGCGACAGACTACGCCAACGGGCTGCTGCAGACAGCCGATTTCACCAAGCCCCAGGGCCGCCGGCCGTCGCATCGCAAGGACAGCGCATGAACCTCTATCGCATCACCGGCGCCGGGCCGGCGCCCGTCGCGCGGTTCGTCGCCGCCGACACGCTGATCAAGGCCCAGAAGCTGTCCGGGTTCGAGGAGACCGATATCGCGTCGGTCGAGAACATGGGCGAATTGTACGCCGTCGCGCTGCGCGAAGAGGATCTGGTGCAGTCCGTGCCGGACGGGCGCCTGCTGCTCGCCGACGAGATCAAGGCCAGCATCAGCCCCGACGGCTGGACACTGCGCAGCTTCGAGAATGGCCGGCTCTACAAATCGCTGGTCCTCCATCTCAAGGCGCACGGCCTCACGCCGCAACAGTACCGCGTCAAATGGGGCCTCCCGCCGCAATACCCGATGGTCGCCCCGGCCTATTCCATCCACCTGTCCGAGACGGCCAAGGGCCGCGGCTTCGGCAAGAACCGCAAGAAGAAAGGGACCGCCAAATGAGCCTATCCGAGATCGATATTCGAGAGGTCGGCGGCGTTGTCGTCGATGTCTCGCAATGGAAGAAAGTCGTTGTGTCAGAAATGGAGAACGCCGTGTTGCTAGACCTAAACACTTCTTCGAGCGAACGACTGACGCCGGCTAGCGCGCACCGTCTGGCGCGGCACCTGCATCGTCTGGCGACCCGCGTCGAAAAGCGAATCGATGCGCGTGTGGAGGGCTCTTCGAAATGAGCTTCGAGAACGCATACACCTACCAGCGCCGGCCGTTGACCATTCGTGCCGTGCGTCTGACCGCGACCGGCCAGATCCCCGGCACGCACACCGGCGCGACGTTCATCCGCCGCGCTATCGATGAGCGGCGCATCGTCTATTCCGGCGGAGAGTGGATCGCCTATCATGGCGAAGCCCCTCGCCAGATCGCCTATCCCGGCCAGTGGCTGGTGTTCACCGGCGATGACCTGCACGCCAGCGTCATGGACGACGCGGATTTCCGCGCCCTGTTCGACGCAGCCCCCGCCGAAAATGAAGAGGAGGTCGCCTGATGGACCGTTTTCACGTCATCGATGACGCTGCCGTCATCCTGCGCACGCGCGGCGTCTACCGCCAGGCCAAGGTCTACCGCCGCGGCATCGACGTCTACGCCGGCTTTGGCAATGGGTTCGTGCGCCTCCACGCTGGCGGCGGCACGAGCGCCCCGAATCTGTCGTGGGACGCCATCGACATCGGCGGCATGCCGGCACCGGTCGGTGACAGCTTCGGGCGCCTCACATTGCCCTTTCTCCCCGTCCGCCAGATCGAAGGATCGCCCGAATGACCACCGACCTCGCCGTCATCGACCATAGCGCCCGAGCCCATTCCAGCGTCGGTGGGTCCTCGGCCAAGCGTATTCTCGAATGCCCCGGCTCCATGTTGCTCTGCGAAAAATACCCGGGCAAGTCCAGTGAGTTTGCCGAGGAGGGGACGGCAGGTCATGAGGCGATCGACATGATCCTGCAAGGCAAGACCGAAAAGGACCGTGACGTCATCGACCTGACTTTCAACGGCATCGTCATCACCGAGGAGTTCTTCGACGAGGCGATTGCGCCGGCGCTGGAGATTTTCGACACGCTCGACAAGGAACTGGGCGGCATCGACTACTACAACGAACAGCGCGTCGTTTTCCCCGGCATCGAGGGCGCCTTCGGCACGGTCGATATCGTCGGCTCGGCCCGTGACCGGACGGTGGTGATCGATTGGAAACTCGGGCGCGGCGTGCCGGTGCTCGCCGAAGAGAACGTCCAGCTGCTCTACTACGCCTATGCAGCGGCGCACACCGAGCCGACCAGCAAATTCTTTTCGCGCGACAAGCCGATTGAACTGTTCATCATTTCGCCGCGCGTCAACGACGGCGAGCCGATGACGCGCTGGATGACCAGCTATCTGCAGCTCGAGGCGTTCGCCATCGATCTGAAGCGCGCCGTGGCGCGGGCGCTCGAGCCTGACGCGCCGTTCAAGCTCGGCCCGCACTGTCGCTTCTGCAATGGCAAGATCGGGTGCCCGCTCTACAACAACCTCGCCGCCGATACGCTGGCGCTGACGCCCGATCAACTGGCCGCGCAGTTGGCCGAAAAGCTGCCCTATGCCGACGCCATGATCGAACTGGGCAAGTCGCTCAAGGAGATGGCGCACAGCCTGCTTGAGCAGGGCCAGCCGATTCCCGGCTGGAAGCTGGTCAATGGCCGCGCGACGCGCAACTGGGTCGACGAGGACAAGACGCTGCGCTACCTGGCCAAGGTCGGCCTTCCCGCCGCCGACCGCTATGTCAAGAAGCTGATTTCGCCGGCGCAGGCAGAAAAGGCGTTGAAGGCCGCCGGACTTCCTGCTGAACTTCCCAAGGCGCTCGTCGACGCTAAGTCGAGCGGCACCACCCTCGCGCCCGAAAGCGACAAGCGGCCCGCCGTGGCCGTCGCCCCCGACGCCCTGAAAATGCTCGCCGACCGCCTGTCGGCACGATGACATTCCGGCGTAAGCCGGCATCCGGCGCCGCGGCGGCTTCCGCGGCACAGCCCAAGGGCTGACAGAGAAGAGAAAGAGCGAAGAGTATGAATGATATCGCAGTTCGCCCGCAGACCGGCTTTGGTCTGATCAACCGGGACGACCTCGCCAAGTCCCTCACCAACGCCGTCATGTCGCTGCCCACCGGCGGGGACAAGGCGTTCCTGAAGATGGACAAGAACAACGGCGACTGGCTGTTCGGCCAGGAAGAGACCGTCGTCGAGCCTGACAGCCTGTGGGCCGTCAACCCGACGTCGATCAAGCATGGCTGGGTGGCATGGGACACCAATGCCGGCGGTGCGCCGGTGCAGGAAATCATGGTGTCGATCAACCAGCCGCTCCCGGCTGTTGCCTCGCTGCCGACCTTGCCGATGGGCACGCCCGACAAGAAGACCGGCCGCGCCGAACAACTGGTCTACCAGCGCCAGCAGTCGATCGAACTGGCGTGCGTGTCCGGCGAAGACGCCGGTACGCAGGTCGAGTACAAGCAGTCCTCGACCGGCGCCATGAAGATGTTCGGCTCGATCACCAATGCCCTGCTCGAGCAGCTGGCCAAGGACCCCGACAAGATCGTCCCGGTCGGCCAGCTCGGCTTCGACAAGTACAAGCACAAGCAGTACGGCTGGATCCACAACCCGGTGTTCACGATCAAGGAATGGCGGGCCATCGACGACGGCGCGCCCATCACCGACGAGCCGGACGACACGCCGGAAGCCATGACAGCCGCCGCTCCGCGTACCCGCGCGGCCGCGCCGGCTGGCGAGCCCGACGACATCGACAGCGCCTACGCTGCGGAACAGGCCGCCCAGGCCGAAGCCGCCGCGCCGCGCCGCCGTATGCGGCGCTAAGCCATGGCGGGCAAAGCCAAGGGTGACCTCGAGCACGACGCGGCGACCAACGCCGCGCCGGCGCATGGCCAGCTTCGGGCGCTTGTCGAGCGCATCGAACGGATGAACGAGGAGATCAGCGCCCTGCAGGACGACCGCAAGGAGATTTTCGACGAGGCCAAGGCTTTTGGGCTCGATCCGAAGATCATGCGGATCATCATCCGGCGGCGGGCCATGGAAAAGGCCAAGCGCGACGAACAGGACGCGCTTGTGCATGTCTACTCCAAGGCTCTCGGCGACGCGTCCCCCGCGGACGCCGAGACCGACGAGTAGGTCCAGCGACGGACCCGACGGGACCGGCGGTTGTCTTGATCCGCCGCCGGTCCCGACGCCTTCTCGAAAGGAACCACCGTGATTGCAGCTTTGTACGTCGAAACTAACGGCGCATATTTTGGTCTGCCAGATATTGATCCGTGGGACGAAGTACGTGACGCACGCCTGTACGCCGGGCCGTGGCCGGTGGTTGCGCACCCGCCTTGCCAGCGCTGGGGGAAAATGTGGTTCGGCCAACCGCTCACCGTAAAGCGTACCGGCGTGCGTAAAATAAAGGGCGACGACAACGGGTGCTTCAAAGCCGCGCTCGCGGCTGTTCGCGAATTTGGCGGTGTGCTCGAGCACCCATGGGGTAGTCATGCGTGGCCTCACTTCGGCCTGACCGTGCCTGCGCGCGCGGGCGGCTGGATCAAAGCCGACAATTACGGCTGGACCTGCTGTGTCGAGCAGGGGCAATACGGGCATTATGCTCGCAAGCCGACACTTATCTATGCTGTGCGCACCGAGCGCCTGGAGTTACGCTGGGGGCATACCGAAGCTAAGTACGACCCGGCTGTGGTGGCGCGCATGGGCCTGAAACGCGCCAAGCGTCTCGGCGAAGTGGGGGCCCGCGGCGGAGGGACGAATAGCACGCCGCGCATCCATACCCCGCCCGAATTCCGCGATTTGCTGATTAGATTGGCGAGTACCGCAGCATGAGCTTCTGCTTCTTCGACTGGGAGACGCGCTCGGCGCTCGACCTGACGGTCACCGGCACGCTTAAATACGTGCTCGACCCGAGCACGCAACCGCTGCTCCTGTCCTGGGCCGTCGATGACGAGCCGGTGAAGCTTTGGTGCCCGGACATCAGCCGCCACCTGAACGTCGATGTATGGGCCTACGTCTACAACCGGATGTTCGCGCACGGGCCGGCCCCGCACGACATCCGAGCGCATCTTGAACAGCCCGACGGCTATGTCGTCGCACACAACGCGGCGTTTGACCGAAATGTATGGCAGCAGATCGCGACGCCGGACTATGGTTTCCCGCATTTGCCGCTCGAGCGTGTCCTGGACAACCAGGCCCAAGCGCAGGCATCGAATCTTCCGGGCGGCCTCGATTTCGCCGGACGGGCACTGGGGCTCGGCACCAAAACCATTGGCGGCAAGGCGATCATGAAGCGTTTCGCCGACGCGGCCCAGCCGCTGCCCGGCGCGCCCGCCGACATTGCGGCGCTGATGGCCAAGGGCTATTCACGCGAGAAGGCCGTGCAGACGGCCATCGACGCCTGGGCGCTCTATCTCGACTATTCCGTGCAGGATACGGAATTGATGCGCGACGTGTGGAAGTGCACGCGGCCCTTGGACGCGCAGGAGTGGGCGGAATACTGGGTCTCCGAGAAGATCAATGACCGCGGTATGCTCGCCGATCTCGACGTGTGCGCCGGCGCGGCGACCTACCATGTCGAGGAGGCCGCCTATGTCGTCGAGCGCGTCAAGGAAATCACTGGCGGCGCCATCGCCGGCCCGAGCTTCACCGCCCAGATCAACCAGTGGGTCTACGATCGGCTGCCTGACGACCTCGCCGAACTGATGGTCAAGAAGCGCGACGACGAGGGGTACGTCACCAATCTCACCGGCGACAAGACGATCATGACGCGTTTGCTGGAAGAATTCCAGACGAGCGATACGCCGCCGGCGGACGAGGTCATCGATCTGATCGAAGTTCTTCAATTTGGCCGGTCGTCGTCGGCGTTGAAGTTCCAGAAGATCCTCGACCAAAGTGTAGACGGTAGACTTACTGGCTCGTATGTATTTAACGGCGCGGGGCAAACGGGGCGCTATAGTTCCCGCGGAACACAGATACACAATTTGCCGCGTGATTACTTGAAGAATGAGCTAGATGTACTTGATCTGGTCGCAGCTAACGTACCTATAGAGAAGCTGCGCGAGATCGGGCCGGTGTCGTCTGTCCTCGCCAAGCTGATCCGCCCGACCTTTATCGCGCCGATGGGCAAGCTGCTGGTCTGGGGCGACTGGTCCGCGATCGAGGCGCGCGTGACGCCGTGGCTCGCCGCGACGCGCGACGCCGAGGAGGCGGTACTGGTGCCGTTCCGTGAGAGCGACGTCGACAAGACCAAACCGGACGTTTACGTGCTGAACGCCGCGCAGGTGTTCAAGGTCTACCCGGACGTGCTCTGGGAGCGCTATATGAACGGCGACCCGGAAGCGAAGGCGTACCGCCAGGGCGGTAAGGTCATGGTGCTGTCGCTGGGTTTCCGCGGCTCGGTCGGTGCGCTCAAGGCGATGGCCAAGAATTACGGCATCCGGCTGTCGAACGAAGAAGCCAAGACGTGGGTCGACGGCTGGCGCGACCGTAACCGCTGGAACAAGCGGTTTGGCGTGAAGTGCGAAGAGGCCGCGTTCTCGGCGATGCGCCAGCCCGGCGATATGTTGAAAGCTGGGCGTATCCAATACCAGTTTGTACCTGGTCTGATGGGCGGGACATTGGTCGCGTACCTGCCAGATGGGCGACCTATCGTGTATCCAAAAGCCAAGATTTCTCGAGTGGAGAAGTTCGGTAAAATGCAGGACGCGATAACTTATCTGAACGGTATGGGCTACCGGCACCTGTGGGACGGGCTCCAGATTGAGAATTGTTTGGCCGGCGATACCCCGGTTCTTACGAGGCGCGGTATTGTTCGCCTTGACATGGTTCAAGGGACCGACCTATTGTGGGACGGTATTGAATGGGTTCCGCACTCCAAGCTAATCCTGAAAGGCATTCAGCCGGTCATCGATAAGTGGGGTGTTCGTTTGACCCCCGATCACTTGGTGAGGATCGTAGATGGCTGGAAAAAAGCGGAAGATTGTTCGCGATATGACCGGGCAGACGTTTGGCTTCCTAACGATGCTGAAACCTTCAGATCGGACGGCGGGCCACGGCAAAAAGGCCATTTGGTGGGCGCGCTGCGTTTGCGGGAGAGAATTGGAGGTGCCTACCGATGGCTTCAGGAGCAATCGAAAGCCGTCGCCTACAAACTGTGGTTGCAGAACCAAGGAGCTGCGAGCGGCCGCGCGTCGTTCCCACGGTATGTCTCAACATCCGGCATACTCGGTGTGGCGCTCAATGGTCGATCGTTGTACCCTACCAACCCATCAGGCGTGGAAGAACTACGGTGGGCGCGGGATCACGGTCTGCCCCCAGTGGCTACAATCGTTCGAGACCTTTTGGACCGATATGGGCCCGACCTATCGATCGGGGCTTCAGATCGAGCGGTCGAACAACCACGGGAGTTACGAACCGACGAACTGCTATTGGGCGACTCGACGCGAGCAGATGCGGAACACCCGACAGAACCGGATGGTCGACACGCCGAAGGGCCGCATGCTGGTAATCGAAGCCTCGGAAGTGAGCGGGATAGGCGTGACGACGCTGCTTTACAGACTGGACCACGGCTGGGCGACGAGCGAGCTATTCTTACCCCCGGCCTACGACAACCGGTATCGGTAAAAGTCTACGATCTGCTCAACTGCGGCCCGCGCAACCGCTTTACGGTGTTTGATAGCGACGGCGTTCCGTTCCTTGTTCACAACTGCACGCAGGCCACGGCGGCGTCGATTCTTCGCCAGACCTTGGTGCGGCTAGATGTTGAGGAGAAAGAGGCCCAAATCGTCCTCCACACACATGATGAAGTAGGCGGCGAGGTCGACGAGACTAGCGCTGGGGCCTTTGCAGAACGCCTGCACGAAACTATGGTCAGGGGCTGGGATTGGACCGAAGGACTGCCTTTAGCGGCCGAAGTCTCGACCTCCTGGTACTACACCAAATCAGCCTAGACTGCCCCGGCCCCCGCGGGCCACACCTGAAAGGAACCGCCTATGACCGTTGAACTGATCGAGGGCGATTGCCGCGTTGTCCTCAAGGAGCTGGCGGACAATTCCGTCGATAGCGTCGTCGCCGACCCGCCCTACGGGCTCGCCTTCATGGGCAAGCATTGGGACTATGATGTTCCGGGTGCCGACATCTGGCGGGAAGTCCTGCGCGTGCTCAAGCCCGGTGGTCATTTGCTGAGCTTCGGCGGGTCACGAACCTATCATCGCATGGCCGTTGCCATCGAGGACGCAGGCTTTGAAATCCGCGACCAGATCATGTGGATATACGGCAGCGGCTTTCCGAAATCGTCCAACCAAGACGGTGACTGGGAAGGCTGGGGCACCGCCCTCAAGCCCGCGCATGAACCGATTGTCATGGCGCGCAAGCCGCTGATCGGCACGGTGCCAGCGAACCTCGCGGCGTATGGCGTCGGGGCGCTGAATATCGATGGATGCCGTGTGTCGTTCGCCGGAAAAGCCGATGAGCAAGAGGCCAAAACGAAGAACCAGCACGCGGATTTCGGTAGCGGCCCTATGACCAATCAGGTCTTTGGCAAATACGACAAAGACCGAGACAACTATGACCCGGTTGGGCGCTGGCCTGCTAACGTCATCCACGACGGCAGCGACGAGGTCGTTGAGGCGTTCCCGGTAACTACTGTCGGAACATTCAACGGCCATCGGAATGAACCGAAGACCAAAAACGCCTTCGGCAAATTCGAATTGCGTGATGAAAAAGGCCACGCAGGTTCAACCGGTTCCGCCGCGCGCTATTTTTATTGCGCCAAGGCTAGCAAAGCTGACCGCGACGACGGCATGACGACCAAAGAAAAGCCGGTCGTCACCTTCGCGACGGCCAACGGCACGAGCGGCAAGCCGTCCAGCATCAGCGAAGGGCGCACAACCGCCTACAAGAATACGCACCCCACCGTGAAACCGACCGACCTCATGCGCTATCTGTGCCGCCTTGTCACGCCGCCTGGCGGCACGGTGCTCGACCCGTTCATGGGCAGCGGTAGTACCGGACGCGGTGCCGTGCTGGAAGGCTTCAATTTCATCGGGATCGAAATGGACGCAGGCTATTTCGACATCGCCGACGCGCGGATCGCTGCGGCGGAATCGCGTGTGGCTGAGAAGATGCAGGCCGCCGAATGACAATCGACGCCCACAAAGACCGCACGGCGCTGCGCCTGAAGCTCTACCACAACGGCTTCACGCCGCTCGCCAACCAACGGAAAATGTGCCTGATCCGCGAGTGGAGCACGCTTGAGGTCACGCCCGAGATCATCCAGTCGAAAGAATGGGCGCGCTCCAAATCCTTTCTCGACACCGGCATCCGTTGCGGCGACGTGGTGGCCCTCGATTGGGACATTGACGACAAGGATTTGCTCAACGATCTGCTCGACGCTGTCGTCGCCGAAGGGCTCGTCGCCGAGTCGCCCTTTGTCCGCGTCGGCATGCCGCCGCGCGAATTGTGGGTCTACCGTACGGCGGAAAAGATCGGCAAGCGCACGACAGGGCACTTCATGCCCCCCGGCGCCGCCGAGGACCACAAGGGCTTCGCCGTCGAGATCCTTGGCGCCGGCTGTCAGTTCGCCGCCTACGGCCAGCGCGATGCGAACACGGCCTATAGCTGGCCGGAGAAATCGCTGCTCGACGCGTCCTATATGGATCTGCCCGAGATCAGCCGCGCGCAGGTCGACGCGATCCGCGACTTCTGCACGGCGTTCTTCACCGATCGCGGCCTTGAGCGCCGCAGCCCCGGTGGCGGCACGGACGCCGGCTATAGCCACGTCTACGACCTGACGCCCGACATGGTCTTCGACGTCCAGGACATGGGCGAGATGAGCGTCGTCGAGATCATCGACGCCCTGCGGCACGCGCCGGAGGACGAGGTGCTGCGCTGCAAGGTCGACGCGCTGCGCCCGACCGGCGGCAGCTGGGCGGGCATGGCCAGCCTCGTCAACGACAATCTGTGCCTCTCGGATCACGGCACCTACACATCGCACTTCATGAAGGATGAGGACATCGACGCCGCGACCGCCAAGCTCGGCGCGCTGCTCGCTGAGCGATTTCCGGAAGTCGAAGCGCCCGAACCTGTCGTGATCGAAGATTTGCGGATGGACCCGCTCTGGCCGCTCGACACCAATCTGGCGATCGCGTTGCAGCGCTACGTCTATGTCGAGAACGACAGCCTTGTCTGCGATCTGGGCCAGCCTTTCCTGACGCAGAAGATGGGGGCGCTGCACGACACGCTGGCGCCCTTCCGCGAGGTCAAGCAAGGACCCAAGGGCGGCGACGTCGTGACGCGCCTGTCCGATCTCTGGCGCGAGCATCATCGCCGCCTGACCGCCGCGACCATGCAGATGCGCCCCGACCGGCCAGGACCGCTCTACACCGAGAACGGCGTGCTGCACGTCAACACCTACCGCCCGATGCAGTTCGCCGCCGGCGGCGACGCCAGCGTCGGGCTGGCCATGATCGCCAACCTCCTGCCGATCGCCGAAGAGCGGCAATTCTTTCTCCAGTGGCTGTCCTATAAGGTCCAGCATCCGGAAGTTCCGGGCCCCGCCGTCATCATGGTGGCCCGCGATTCCTACGGCACGGGTCGCGGGTCGCTGATCGCCCTGATGACCGATATCTTCGGTGACGACTATGTCGCGCCCGTCGACTTTCCGACGCTTGTCGGGCAGGGCACGCAAAGCCAGTACAATGAATGGCAGAGCAACAGCCTGCTGGTCGTCGTCGACGAGGCCAAGGAAGCGACCGGCGGCCTCACCTCATGGCAGGTGCGCAGCAACGCCTACGAGCACCTGAAAACGGTCGTCGACCCCGCGACGCGCAATCTCCATATCAAGCGCAAGGGCGTCAAGAACACCCGCGAAAGAACCTACGCCTCGATCTTCATCGCCACCAACCACGCCGACGCCTTCGTCATCCCCGCCAATGACCGGCGCATTGCCGTGCTCGAGAACGGCCAGCCAATGCCCGCCGAATACTGGGCGCAGTTCCACGCCTGGCGGCGCGACCGTGCCAATATCGGCGCCTTCGTCGCGGCGCTCAGGGCGATGGATCTGAGCACCTACAACCCCTACATCGCGCCGCCTATGACCGCCGCCAAGGCCGAGATGGTCGAGGCCGGCGCCTCCGATCTGGACCGCGCCTTTGCCTGGGCGCTGCACGGCATCGCCGATACGCTCGTTGTCAAGGAGCAGATCATCTTGCGCATCGAGGACTATCTGGCCGAGAACGCCGTCGAGGTCCCCGACGACTGGCAGCGCATGGCCGAACGCATGCTGACGCGCCGCTCGCGCATGGTGCCGAAGGGTCATACGGATCGCGTCCGGATCGATGGGCGCATGCGCGCCTTGCGCGTCATCGGGCGTGTCGCGCCGGATATTTTCAAAGACCCCGCAAACGTGGTAGCAGAGGTGCTCAGGAACGGCCCGGTGTCACGCCAGGTCGCATCATCCGGGAGGGTCGTGGCCTTCCCCCAGCGAGGATAGCACGATGGGCGTACTCACCCAGGAGACGATTGCCAAGATCGAGGAATGGGAGGGCGTCGTGCTCCATGCTTACGATGACGCGACTGGAAAGGCCGTCAAGCCCGGCGATACGGTGCGCGGCACGCTAACCATCGGCGTCGGCCATGTCGGCCCCGACGTGAAACCCGGCCTCGTCATCACCCGCGCTCAGGCCGACGCGCTGCTGCAGCGCGATCTGCAGACGGCGGTGAACGCCGTCAACAGTCTCGTCAAAGTGCCGCTCAACGATCATCAGTTCGGTACGCTCGTGTCCTTCGCCTTCAACGCCGGCGTCGGGGCGCTGCGCACGTCGACCCTGCTCAAGAAGCTCAACGCCGGGCAATACGCCGCCGTCCCCGCCGAGCTGATGAAGTGGACCAAGACGCATATCGGCGGCAAGCTCGTCGCGTCACCGGGTCTGGTGAAGCGGCGCAGCGAGGAAGCGGCCTATTGGTCGGCGGGCGGCGCGACGCCATCGGTGTCGACGCGCCTTGATCCAGTCCCGGCGCCCGCTGCCATGGAGGCGCAGCAAGGTGCTGTGCCGGTCAAAGACGCGCCGTCGTGGGTGACGCCAGAGGCGATCACCACGGCAACAGGCGCCGTGTCGGCGGCGGGCGCCGTGGCGTCCGGGAACGGCCCGGTGCAATATGCGTTGGCCGCTGTGTTGGTTGTCGCCGTCGCGCTCGGCATTTACTTTTTCGTCATCAAGCGCATGAGGCCGGTCTGATGCTGGACATTCTCTGGCACTTCATCGACATCACGATTCCGTGGTGGCTCAAGGGACTGATCGCCGCGGTGCTCGTCGCCGTGCTGCTGGCCTTCTTCCGCACCTACTGGCGCTACATCCTCGCCGGCGGCGCTGTCGTGGGCGGAGCGATCCTGCTCAACCGGGCGAAGCAGCAGGGCTACACGGACCGCCGTGCCGAGGAAGAAAAGGCGCTCGACAAGGCCGAGGAAGTCCACGGCGAGATCGAAAAGAAGGTCGAGGCCCTGCCGGATGCCAAACTCGATACCGAAGTTGACCGCTGGAGTCGCAAATGAGCCGTGCCCTGTGCCTGCTGATCTTGCTGCCGCTCGCCGGCTGCGCCACCTCTCCGATCCCGCTCGGGCTGCCCTGCTCGGTCGGTCCGATCCTGCTCGATCATAGTGCTTCTACGCGCTTGACGCGCGGCGAGAAGGAACAGATCGTCACCGTCAATCGCACGGGCGAGCGCCTGTGTGCGTGGAAAGCACCCTGACCGGCGCGCGACCGGGAAGGGTGGAGCGATGTGGGGGTCTAAGTGCCGGTGACTGACGCTGCGTTTGAGGCCCTGCGGGATCGTGTGACCGTCGTTGAGCGCCAGCAGGCGGTCAAATCGGCGACCGACGAAGCCATCGAGGCCCGGCTCACCAAGATCGAAGTGGTGCTTTCCCGACTGACGTGGCTTATGGTATCCGGGATAGGCGGCGCGGCAATTGCGTTCGTCGTGAGCGGAGGTTTGGCGGGTGTCCCCCACGGCTAAGTTTGCGGTCCAGTTCACCTGGACCTGGCCCGTCATGATCGTGTTGCTGATCATTGCCATGATCCCTGTCTACGGCCCGCTGATGCCGCCGATCGACGGAACGCTCGCGCCCGTCACATCGAAAATCACCTTCATCGAACAGCGCGCCGTCGATAACGGCCTTGTCGCGCGCATGCGCTATACCAAGAACCGCGATTGCGAGATTGTCGGCGTCGCCATGGACCGGCACGGTATTCCGATCGAGTTTGAGCCTATCGCGGGCTCCGAGAACCGGCTGACCACCCGCGGGACAGGCTTACAGGTCTCGCGCGAATGGTTCACCGGCGCCGACAAGCTCGACGATATCCGCCTTCGGTTCATACACAGGTGCAACCCGCTGTGGTTGACCGTCACCGTCGTCTACCCGTGATGCGGGTTGTTCTGCTCACTCTGGCCAGCATGGGCTTCGGCGCAGCCCTGACCCTGGCCCTGACCAAACCGCCGGTCTTTCTCGCCGTGCTGCTGAAAATCGTGTCGGTGATCAAATGAGCTTCTGGACCTGGCTCAACCATCCGTCGCCGCGCCGCGATTCGCCGAAAGCCTGGATTGTGCGTCTCATCATGATCATCGTCATCGTGGCGGTCATCATGTGGCTGCGCCGGCTATAGCCAGCCGCGTCCGCGGGCGGCCTTGTCGGCCGATGAGATGACACCCTGCCCGATCCCGCCGACCGCCATCTCCGGCACTGTCTGTGCCGCGCTTTCGATGCCGAGAAGACGCGCCGTCGCGGGGAGCATGCCGCCAATCAGGAACGGCGCGGCGATGCCCGCCGCCTCGCCGATGCCGGCCGCGACAGGGTACTGCTCCATCTGCGCAGCGTCGGTCGCCTTGACGTCCTCCGGCGAGCGCCCCTGTACGGTGCCCTTGACCGCCTCGAGGCCGCCCAGCATCGACGGCCCGATAATCGGAACGCCCTTGACGCCACTGGTGAAGCCAGC
>Ga0228698_1000265_pt1 | contig 44901 bp, 37 predicted proteins | sample McNCre117_Aug_MG_FD_178015 | JGI IMG/M metagenome (GOLD analysis project Ga0228698, IMG submission 178015) | Freshwater microbial communities from McNutts Creek, Athens, Georgia, United States - 1-17_Aug_MG | ecosystem: Environmental > Aquatic > Freshwater > Creek | place: USA: Georgia... | reverse complement strand
ACCTCGTCAATCAGCTTAAAGCCGATGCCAAAGTGTTCGTAGAACTCATACGGCGCGCATTCAAACCCCAGATCAGCCGTAGCCTCTTTACCCATGTGTTCATAGACAGCCACCCAACTGCGCAGCGTCTCCATGGTGCAGATGACGGCCTTGAAATTGAACTGCCCATCGCGCCTCAGGACAAAGGCTTTCTTGATGGACGCTGCTCCCTTGATGACGTAGATGTCCGACTTGTCCACCCGCATCGTCTTCATGAAGTCAATCACCCACTTGTCCACGTAGCCTGCCTTGATCAAGAGCAAGATACGTGTACCTAAAGCTTGAGCGATCTTGAGTCCAATGTAGGACTTACCCTTGCCAGTTTGCAAGACGATGAGCTTGCTCACCGGCAGAGGCTGTGCGCCGTACTCGATGAAGCCCGTCTGGTACTCCCGGTCAGACAAGCCTGGTTGGAGTTCCCACTCCACCACATCGGGTGTGTACATGGTTGCTCTGTAGGCGCGGATCTGATCTTGGCGGATTCCGCAATCGGCCACATGCCGCAAGAATTCCCCCAGCTGGTTGATGTGCAGTCGGTTACGCGTGCGCTGCTTGTCAGCAGCTGCAAAGACCACGTCAGGCACTCGATTGAGCACGCCGCGTGAGGGCACAAGTTTGAACTTGATGAGTCCTCGGCAGAACTCTTCTAAGATGCGCTTGGGTCCTTGAGACAACGGCTCCACGGTGAAGTGGTGGGAATAGCGCACAATCTCAAAGAGGGCATTGGCGGGTTGAGTGAGTAACTCCATAGATGACCTCAGGTGAAACAATCATGGCGACAGCGGCATACTCTTCTGTGATAGACCGCTGGGTTGTCGATCAGACAACACAGGCAGTCGAGAGATGCATGCTGGCAGCCATGGACCTCATTCAATATTTGCCTCCAATGAGTAAACAGCATAGAGACCTCCATAGCCCAGCCGTGAAGCTGAGCCATGGAGGAGCCTCATCTGTCAGGCTGATTGAGCCGCTTGCCAGACCTCATGCGGATTGAGCATCCAGTCCAGGAAGTGGTCGCTGGGATACCGGCCTTCCAGCGGGTTGAGCAGCGAGTCCGGTGTCTTGAACACCGCTCCCGCTTGCTCTTGGAAGGCCATCTGCGTGGAGGCTGAGCCCACGGCGTAGGCTTCACGCAGGCGGCGCTTGGACGTCACCGTGCCGGTACCCGGGATGGGCGAAGCGCTGTAGAGCTCGTGAGGGTGGTCCTCACGCGCACTGGCCAGCAGTGACAAGAAGATCACCTCGATGGTGCACAGCTTGGTGCCGAGCTTGCCAAAGATGAGATCGTAGAGCGCAATGAGCTGCGCCTCCAGCGGCAGATCCACCGACGGACTGCGACGAGGCTTGCGCTTGGGGATGCCGCCTACTGCCGCAATCTCTTCAGCCTCAATACCTTCAGACGCCGGCACCGCATCACCGCCAATGGCCGCTTCCACTGCCTTTTGGTGGTCACTCATGTTGAAGTGGCGCATGGGCAAGCTGAACAGCGGCAGCTCGCAGTCCCAACCGGTCAGGTCGAAACTGTAGTGCCCTGCCGACGTCACGGTATAGCCGTGATCGCGGATGTGCTGCAGCAACTCGCGCGTCATGCTGGGCTGACGAGTGTTGAGTGTGAGCTCCAGGTTGTAGACGGAGTCGATGCCGTCTTCATCCACCAGGTGCATGCACACGTTCTTGAACGCGCTAATGCGTGTGATGTCCAGGATGTTGACGCTGGACGCGTTGTTGATGTCCGTGATGCCGCGGACTTCATTGGGTGCCAGGGTGAAACTCACCTTGGCGTTGCTCTCCATGATACTCTTGTTGAGGAAATAGTCCTTGCCGTTGCTCTCAGCCCAGAGCAGGCGCGACATCAGCCCGTTCAGGCTGATGCCTTCGACCACGCTGGAGCCATCGTAGTGTTTGACGGAGAGGATCTTCTGACCCATCTCGGCCGCGGTCACCGACGAGGAGTACATGCCCAGATTGGTGTGTCTCGGCACGCTCAGGGCTTGCGCACCAAAGCACACTTCACAGATGCCGTTCGGATCTGTGCGCGGCACCAAGCACCCACCAGGATAGCACGGAGAGCGCAGATCGATCGTCTGTCCGATCAGATGCGTATCGTGGCGCGACACGATGTTGAGCTGACCCGTGGCATGGTCCATGTAGAACTTGCCTTCCAGGCCCACCAGATCGGAGTCGATCTTCTCACCTGTGTCCTTGATCTTCTCGTCACGCACGTACCACGGAAAGTACATCTGACTGCCACAGTCGCCCGGGTGGAGGTTGGCCACCACCGAGACCACATGGTGCATGCGGCGAGCAAAGTACTCGGAGCTCTGCAGTGGTGATTCCGAGTTAGCCAGCGCCTTGGTGCCAGAGCGCGACTCCATGCACAGATCCGCCATGACGGTGGTGCCGTACAGGAACCCCGTCATGATGGGCTTTTGGTAGATGCGAGAGTTCACATCCGTCAGAAAGCCCCGCACGGTGAGCACTTGCAAGGCTTGCTGCACCTTGACAAAGCCTGCCGTGATGGCGCGCGCCAGCGGGTTGTGGCGCAGCTCATCGGACTCGATGATCTTCTTGGCGGTGTTGTAAACATGGTCCACACCTTCTTGGGTGAGCGGTGCGCTCAGTACCGCTTCACGGATCACCGGGTGGTCGGCGATTTCGATCATGTCGAGCACGTCAAACGACTGCACGTACTCTTCCGAGTACACGACGAGGTCGTTGTAATAGGCGTTGATCTGGCGCAAGCACTTGAGCCAGAGGTCTTCCATGATGCTGTAGAAGTCCATGCCCCGCGAAATGTAGGTCCCCACGATGGAGCGGTAGCTGTCGCGGATCATGCCCACATGCGTGTTGTTGGACAAGTACCCTTTGGTGAAGTACTTGCTGGCACGCACTTGGCTGGTGAGCGGGGTCTTGGGGTAGTACTTCCACAGCTCCCACGCGTAGCGGGAGACGCAGATCTCCTTGTCACGCATGTTGACGACTTGGCCGTCATCGAATAGCACTGGGATGGTGCCAGTGAGGTTGTCGAGCAGCTCCTTGGAGGTGGCGTTGAGGAACGATCGAACCGGAATGGGAGAAATGGTCATAGCAGTCATGGTGGTCACACACGAAGAAGTAATATGGGACTGCATTCACATGCAGTCCCGGGCGCTGGTGGAGGTGTTGGGGCCCCTTCAGCGCGGCAACACTCCTGTGCGGCGATACTTGAACTCCAGACCGGCACAGTGCATCTCGTGATGCGCCATAGCCAGGGGGCTGCTGCCACCAAACGGATGGACGTGTCGGTCGATGATCCGTGGGATGTTGGTGGGCGTGTTGTGCGTCATGAGCGTGTACGCAACCAGTCGCGCACTGGCCGGCGAGCAACTGCGGTCCATGATCTCAGCCATCACCTCCCCACCGGCATTGCCGCCCACCACGCGCGTCTCAGTTTCACCAAAGCAGCGCGTGTGCTGAGCCCGCCAGGGCAGCACGTACTTGCACGACGCGGTCATGGCTGCCGGCACACCGTGCGCTTGGCGCGGGCCAGCCGAGACGGCGTTCCAATCATCGCCGATCTTGCTCAGCAAGTAGAAGTACACCGTGCCGATACGCACACGGCCTTTGGTGGTACGAGGAATGCCCGTGATACCAATGTACTTGACCGGCCCGTAGACGGGCTGGTAGATGCTGCGCTCGATGTCCATCACCACGTGCGGACTGTACTTGGGGTTGTCCGTGGGCAGCCAGATACGCACGCCGTTGTAGACGATCGGTGCGAGCCAGGATGCTTTGTCGACACCGATGACGCCTTGCACGAGACCTTGGTAGGTCTCTTCGTTGAAGAGTCGGTAAAACTCCTTGGCAAACTCAAACGCCGCATCCACTTTGGCCGGGTCCATGACTCGCAGCATGGCCTCAGCCTTCATGACGGTGGTGCCGTACTTGATGCCGAGCATGGTGCAGATGTCCATGTCAAACTTGGCCATGGCTGAGCCCTCGTACTGCTCGATGCTGCGGCCCGGATCCATGCGGTTGATGGTGCCGTGGGGATCTTGAATCACATGGGCACGCACCCCTGCAGCATCCACCGGCATGTTCTCCGTCGGCCAGATGGAGGTGACCACACCCTTGCCAGCATGGCCGTCGGTGCCCTTGCTGCCGATACAGGCCGGGCGCACGTACTCGATGACAAAGGTGATGCGCCACTTGGCCAGCGAGTCTTGCTTGTGCACAAGCACGGCTCGGCGCACATCGGCATTGGGCGGGTTGACAATGTGGCAGTTCACCATCAGGTTGGAGAGCTCAGGCTTGAGCACCGGTGCGACACCGTAGGTGCGCTGATAGGTCTTGTAGACGTTGGTGATGTTTTCTGAGAAGCGCTGCGCAGCGCTGAAGTACTTCTCAGCCTGAGCGTCCAGCGGGCTCGAGTCGCGGTAGCGGTGTTGGTGATCTACGCGCAGATCGACGATCAAGCCGCCCGGAGGAGCGTAGTAGGGCGTATCGAAGATATGATCGACTTGTTGCAGTGCCCGCATGCTGCGCTCAAACGGCGCCATCAGGTCGGCATCGTTTTCGGTGAGCTTGCGGTTCATGACGGCCATGAGCAGGCCGTTCTCAGCCACTTTCTCACCGATGTCCGGAAAGGGTTTGGGGTTACCCATGGCGTCTTTATAGAGCATGCGCGGCATGTGCTCGTCATCGAACTCGGCCGTCACCGTCATGTAGGTGCGCGTGCTCAGCAGCCGAGCAGCCTCCTCCGAGATGATGATGGAGTCCTCTGCGGTGCCCGGCAGCGTCATGTAGGCCACGTTGAGCTGGATGCCAGTTTGCAAGTCTCCTTCGGCAGAGACGCAAGGCGCCCTGAGGATGACCTCGCCTTTGGTCAGGCGTCCCGTCATGGGTGTGGTGGCTTTGAGGTACGCCGGCGTGCGCTCAAAGCGAAAGCCAAACTTGCTGCCTTCGTTGTGGAACTCCGGCAGCTCCAACACACCCAGCTCACGCGTTTCAGCATCTTGGTAGATGACGTACGTCACCGGGTTGTGATTGATGCCGTCTCGGTCGATAGACCGCTGATAGTACGGGATGACGTGCAACACCGTGAGGTCGCACGGTGCCACGACACTGTACGTGTACTTGGCATGCTCAAACTCCACACCGGCCACGATGCGTCGGTCGGTGGGATAGAGCAGCACGGGCAGTTGGCCGAAATGGCTAGAGGTCATCTGCGAGCGTGCGCTCGAGGTATTGACCACCCAGGAGTTCAGGGCATTAGCACCCAGCAACGCAGGGCTGGTCTCAAAGACTGCATTTCGCCGGTTGTAGCGTTTGCCCATTTCAATGGGGTCATCAAACTTGACGTCACGAAAGTGACGGTGCAGTTTCTGGCGGTCCGCATTGGGATTGGTCATGGTTGATGGATCTCCTTAACAGTGAAGGGGTGGTGGGGAGGTAACATCCGTACAGGATATGAGACTCGTAAAGATAATATACGTTTGAAAGCACTTGCATTCCCGCTTTGACTCTAGAAGGAATACCATGCTCACTTTAGCCAAGAAACTTGCTGTGGCACCCGATCCCTACTTCGATGAGGACTTTCGAGACCTCTTCGAGAACCAACTGCCTTTGTTCAAGGCCCGTGCGTCTGATCAAAGCGTGCCTGTGGCCGCCATGGATGCTGAACTCTACAAGGGTCGCTTCTACGACTACCTCTACAAGGTCGGCATTTTACCGCAGTATCACTACTTCGTGATGCGTGTCAACGACATGCTCAGTCCCAGTGACTTTGGCCCTGGCATTGGCACCCTCAAAACGCCCAACACCACCGATGTGGATCGTCTGTTGGCGCAGTTCAACACGGTCAACACCCTCAAGTCCTGATCCTTGCTCAGCCATTCCTTGCAAAAGAAAAAGCCCGCTATCAAGGAAGTCCCTGATAGCGGGCTTTATGCCGCTGTGAAAGACCGAACGACTTACACGCTGCCTACGCCGTGGAAGGCGTTGACCGGTGCGGCGTAGTTGATGGTCTGGTGTTGCTGGATGGCGTTGTTGCTCACGCCCACCGGCACGTACTGGCCAGAGTTGACCGCTGCCGCATAGGCAGTGGCAGGCATGTTGGCCATGGGGTTCTGCACCGGCGCATAGCCGTTCGTGTACGCCGGAGCCGCCGGCGGGTAGAGACTGGCGCGCACCGGCAGGTGAGACGCCTGGCCAGGATATTGCTGCTGCTGTTGCGGCGGTGCCGGCACCCACTGACCGTTGTAAAGGACGAACCGTCCGTCAGGCGAATAGGTCATCTGGGGCTGCGGCGGTGCTTGCGGCGGTGCCGGCACCCACTGGCCATTGAGGAGAATGTGCCGCCCGTCGGGTGAGTACGTGTACTGTGCGCCTGCCGGCGGCGGGGGAGCCGGCGGCTGGTAAGCCGTGTACTGACCAGGCTGCTGCTGGATCAGGCCGCTCGGACGAGCACCAATGCTCACGCGGTTGGGTGCCGGTGCAGCAGCAGGCTCCAATGCGGGCGCCGGTGGCGGAGGCGCTTGCACTTGCAGCTGCGGGGCAGGTGGGGCGGAGCTCGCGTAGGCGTTGCGAGTCTGCAGCCCGCCACGAGCCGCAGGCGCTGCAGCAGGCGCTGCAGTGGCCGGTGCAGGAGCCGCCAGGGACTTGGAGGAGTTCCAGCTGAGGATCTCAGCACGGAGTTCACCGAGCGTATCGAGCTGGGGTATCCAGTCCAGGTCCACGATGATTTTATCGGGCTCAAAGCAAAACGCGCCCAGCTCTTGCGCCACCGAGTTGATGCGCTCTTGAATGGCGCCGAGTGAGCGCATGAGCGCCACCCAGCGAGGACCCTGCGGATCGGAGCAGCCCCGCGAATAGCCCATGGCCTTCTCGGGCGATTCGGTGGTGATTTCCGGCAGAATGTACTCAAAGACGCGGATGATGTTTTCCGCTTTCTTCTTGCTGCCTACACCGAGCTTGGCCGGCTTTTCGCCACCACCCAGCCAGGTCTTGAGCATCTCGTAGATGCCGAAGGTGACGATGGCTCCGCGCAGGTATTCGCGTCCGGCGATCTTGGCGCCGTTACGGCAGTAGACGTTCATGATGGAGAGCGTCGGCTGAGCCGACACCTTGCGCACCAGGTCAGTCCACGTGCTGCCCAGGTTGGGTTCGAACACCCCCAGCTGACGCAGCATGTTGCTTTGCTCGGGGTTGGCGTTCGGATGCTGATCCACGTTCTCGGAAAACGCGATCACGGATCCGATGAGACTGACCAAGCGCAGTGCAGTGCTCTTGGTGTAGTAGCGCCGGATGAGCGCGGCCACGGCATGCTCCGGCTGGCCCATGGACTCGGCCAGCGGATGGTACGCGTGGAACTCGTCCGTGACGATGCGGTTGGCCGAGCTGAGGTAGATCGGCTTGTCCGCGCTCATGAGCGGCTCCGGGACGTCCCCGTAGCTCTGGTACAGTCGACCCTGATGGTCGACCGTGATGAAGGCCAGCTTCAGGCTGTCCTCATACAGCTTGGCAAGTTTCGACATGAGTATCCTTGTGAGTGGGGTGAAAGGCTGCTGTAGCACGTGTCATGCTACAGCAACAGGCAGGTCAGACGAGTGAGATCAGCTCAGCACGTCATAGTTCTGGTAGTTGTGGTTGGGCATCTGCAGTTGAGCGGTGTTGGCCAGAGCATTCATGCCCGAGGCCAGTTGGATGTAGCCGTTCGGATCAGCCGTCACCATGGGGTTCCACGGGCTGTTGGCGTAGATGGGGAAGGAGTACTTCTCCGTGGTACCAAACAGGTCGCTGATGTCGATGTGGGCGTAGCCGAACAGAGCACACGTCATCCGGATCGAGAACGGATAGTTGTGGCTGAACGACGCGGCCGGGAACATCTCGGACTGCATGGCGTGCTGGAACGCGTAGGTCAGCTGCTCCACCGGTCGGTTGCCCACGAAGGTCATGGCACTGGTCACCACGCAGTGGCCCGGGCGTTGATCCAGCGTATTGCCCCGCGCCATCTGGATGAACTCCACGCTCGAGAGGCCGCACATGTTCATGTACGCCGGCACGCTCTGCGCGTACATGGCTGCAATGGTGGCCAGTTGTCGGTTGTCACCCGTCACCAGCGCGCCCATGTTGGCATCCGGCGCAAAAGGCACGACCACCGTGCGCTGCAGCAGCGTGGGGTCGATTTCTTGCAGCTGCGAGATGGTCAGGCGTGCTGCAGCCGGAGAGCCCGTGTCATGCAGCATCTGCGTGAGCATGCGGAAGAAATCTTCCTTGACCAGCGAGGCAGTCTGCAGCCGCGACGCGCGCTCGCTGTGCTCCATGGCCGGATCACCATTGAGGCCAGCCGTGGGCGCAGTGGCGGCCAGCAGATAGTCACTGGCCCAGCGGCACGGGCTGGTCTGGAAGCTGCTGGCCAGCTGAGCCGTAGCACCCAGCGGGCACATGGTCGACGAATGCAGCCCCAACTGGTTGCCACTGGCCTGAGCAAAGGCTGCGTCCTGCGAGATCAGGTAGATGTCGCTGGGGCGCTGCAGCATGAGGCCTGCCACCTGACTGGCGTCGTTGGTGTTCTTGAGCACGTCACTGCCCGCTTGGATCTCGTTGATGCCCACCGGCAGCGTGATGCTGGCTGCGGCCGACTGCTCGTGGATCTTCTGGTAGCTGTTGATGTTGAGCACCATGTTCGGATCCACGCTGCCCGCAAAGCTGACATCCGAGTAGTCCGTGTAGCCCGTGATCATGTAGAGAAACACGGAACCCATGGCGTTTTCCACGCGCACCTTCATGCCGAAGCGAAAGCGCCGAGTGCCCCAGCCATTGGTGATCGGGGCAACCACCCCGCTGTTCATGTTGGGACGCAGCGCCTCGCCCATCACCCCGGCCACTACCGTGGGGGTGAGCAGCGCATCACGCTGCACCGCCTGCATGATGTTGCTGTGCGTGTCGGTGGAGTCCACCAGTTGGTACGGCATCAGGTGCATCGGCTGCAAGCCGGCTTCTTCCGCCAGCACGAGCTGCAGCACCGACGCGCTGAGGATGGTGTAGGCGGCGAACTGATTGAACTGTTGCATGAGAAACACTCCTGTGGGTTGGGGAATTGAAGTTACTGATGATCGATCACGTACTGGGCCAGTACGTTGGCGATATCCGAGTGCACGGGGATGACTCGAATATGCGGAGACCCGGTCAAGACCTTGACCTGATCATCCGGGAGACTGAAACGCCACTTCTCCGAAGCAAAGAGCCCCGCCAGCGTGTTGATCGCTGTCAGGATCATGTGGGGCTTTTTTGTTCTCACATCGGCACGCTCTTTGGGCTTCAAGTGAGAATATAAGAGCTCGATTTTCTGCATTCGCTCATCAGTGATGCGGTTACGCGGCGTGAATGCTGCACCACCGATGGCCACGTCTTGCGGCAGACACGTGGCCCCCACCAGTCCTGAGAGCAAGTGGTAGCCTCGGTGCCAGAGCACCGCACTCGACAACCCGATCATGCGGCTGAGCTGCTCTTTGTTGATCTCCACCAGCGCTTGTGTGGAGAACACTGGCGAGATCACCCAGCCGCAGAGCACGAGCTGGCAGCGCGAAATGATGACGGTGCTGAGCGCATCCGTTGTGGCGCTCACGACGGCTTCCAGAAACTCAGGGTTGAGCTGCGGCTCCAAACGAAACGCCAGGTCACGCCAGCGATCGCACTGCACCTGAATGACAGCACCGTCTGCGATGGAAAAAGCCCCTCGCGTCTTGACTTCTTCGATGCCAGAGTTGCCGCCACCGCCGCCATCATTGCCACCTTCAGTGCCTGACTTGTAGACGACTCGCTGCGTAGGCGGCAAGTTGCGCATGTCCAGACGCCCCTTGACCAGTTGCCAGATGGCACTGATCATGGTGGCCTTGGAGTCCGTACCACGTACGTCCGCGCAAGAGAGCTTCTTCACCACGATGTCGGCCAGGATCATCTTGGGGAAGTCATCCATGCCGCAGCCGCTGACATTGATGGAATCAGCATCCTTGATCTGGCTGCGTGACATGCTGGTGTCGACGTAGAGTCGCAGCTTGTCCATGGCACGGTCGCTGATGAGCTTGCTGCGGTTGAGCAGCGAGAGCGCTCGAAACTCCTTGTAGGTGTTACCCACCACGCGCGAATGCGCGCTGATGAAGTTCACGAAGATCGGATACGCTAAGCGCAGCGCCAGCGATAGCGTGATCAGATCCAGGTACTGCTCGCGGTCATAGGTTTGGCTCTGCGTGCCAGAGATCTGCGTGCTCTGGTCAAACGTCACGATGATGCTGGAGGGGATGTGGATCTCCTTGTGCTGCGTGACGAACTGGCGCAGGTTGACCATGTCGACCAGCTTGTAGAGCTGGCCAAGGTAGTCTTGCAGCACACCGATGCATTCGATCGTGACGAATTGCGTCTCCAGCGCATGGCGCATTAACACCATAAGCTCGAACATGGATTCCTGAGTGGCGGTAGGCTGTGTGCTCAGCCACTCGTTGATGAACTGAAACGTCGTGTCCGTCGACACTTCACGTGTGCGTGAGCGGTCAATCAACGTGCCCGTGAACGGGATAGGCGTTTTGTCGCCATGGTTGACCCACACGGCAGCAAACTTCGGATCATCGCCATAACTCAGCTGCATGAATTCTCCTTGGGGTTGATGAAAGCGTTACAGACATTGTATTGCTTATTTTCCTGATTATTCAAAAGAGCAAAGCTCCTAAGAGGTAATATGCGCTTCAGACACGTTGCAATCCTGATCGGCATAGTTGTCCAGACTCTCTCTAGCCTATGCGGCCGGAGAGAGTCTGGACGTTATGCCGTCAAGGCAACAGCGATCAGTAGGGGATGTCTTCGCTGAAGCCAGCAGCGTCACCGCCACTCGAGCCACCGCCCGAGTTGCCGCCGCCATTGCCGCCCCCGTTGCCACCACGGTTGTTCCAGCCGCCACCGCCACCACCGCCGCCACCGCGGTTGCCCCAGCCACCTTGCGGGGGTTGCGGGTGCTCGTAGCGGTCGACGCACAGCTGGGTGACGATGCGGATGGCCGCATCACACCAGGCGCGCGCAGCGATGACGCTCAGCTCGCTCTTGCTCAGCTCTTCGCCGTTGGCCTTGCGCAGCTTGGTGTAGCGGTTGGTCAGCGCAAAGGGGAACGGAATGACCGGCCGGCCGGAGATGGCGTCATCCTTGACGCAGATGAACACCACGCCTTCGGCGTTGCGGCCCACGATGACGCTGGCCACCTTCATCGGCTCGCTCGGGCCTTGGCCGTTGTTGCGTTGGGGCTTGGCGAACTCGAACACCCACTTGATCTCTTGCGGGCTGTCGCACAGCTCACGGATCTTGTTGACCACCGCCGTGAAGGTGATGATGTCCATCGGCGCCGTGATGCGGCCGCGGTTGTTGTTCTGATCGTTGGGATCTTCAGTCATCACCTCCAGCCGGGGATTGCCCATCCACTGGCTGAAGTTGAGCTTGGACCACTTGCCACGGGCCGACGGGCACGGCGCAGACAAGCGGATGTTGGAATTGGCGGTGATGTCTTTGGGTTTTTGTGCGGGTGCGTTCACAGCAAGGTGCTCCTTACAGGTTGGAGGGGTGGGAAAATGGTCAGTACGGCATACCTCTACTGGGTCGCCCATCTCGTTGGAGTATGGGCGACTTACCAGCCGAGTGAGGGCAGTTGGTAGTGGTCAGACTATTACTTCATGCTGGCCAGAATGGCCGCGGCGTACTTGTCCTTCATGGAGCCAATACCCAGACGGATGCGGTCATCCGTCGTCGCTTGCGTCCACTGATGTTCTTCGGCCACAGCCAAGACAGCGTCAATCACTGCCTTCTTGAGAGGAGAGAAGGTATGTTGATCACCAAAGACTTGCAGCATGCGCCGGTCCCATGGTATTCGTACACATCGTTCTTTTCCATTGACGTACTTGGTGTACCATTCCGTACGGGGCTTGATGCGCCCCGTATGACTCTCCAGGAGTTCCAGATTGGCAAACATCTTCCAGCTGAGCAGATCCACCGCGTAGTGCGACAGCATCACGGCTTTCGTCTTGGCGTTGGGGCTGATCATGGTGCTGAAGTGCCGATGCACTCGCAAGTGCTTGTACTTCTTGTAAAACGCGTTGATGGTCTTGGTGGCCAGTTCAGTGTACTGGCGCTGATTCTCGGTGCGGTCCACTCTGAGCTCAGCATGCTGAAACGCATTCTTCATGGCCGTGTAGCCACACGTGTAGTAGACCACCCGTGTGGCGCCGCCTGAGAGGGCTGCAATGGCGGCATCGATCACGTCGAGTTCTTCAGCCAAGCAATCTGCCAGGTCTTCAGGCTTCAACTGATCGCGGTGCTCTGACTTGACAGAGCTCACCATGTTGCGAAAGAGCGTGACCAAGTTGATCCAGAATTCCTGGTACTTGGACAGAGGCATGTGCTGCACTTGGCGTTCAGGATCATACGCCGGTCGCTGCCCCATGCCAAAGGTCTCCAGCGCCATGGCCGTACCAATGGACACGGCGTAGCTGCTGACGGTGCGCTCACTCAGGAACTTGTTCATAAGACTTCTCTGAGCTTCACCATCGCCAGCTCAAAGGTGTTGGCGCTGACACCTCGATGTCTGAGCGCATTCTCCACCAGCGGCGTGATAGTGTTGGGGTTGATGATGAGGGGCACGTACTGCTTTTGTTCTTGACGGATGACTTCACGCACGTCCTTGACGGTCTTGTCGGTGATCTTCCATTTGAAGTGAGGCCAGCGCTTGCGCAGCACATCGCCAGCTTGGAAGACAGGGCATTCACGCCGCGTCTCCACGTTGATGTTGGAGAGCCTGTCAAAGCCACTGATCTGGTGGGCGATGCGCAGCAACGCCTCATCCAAATCCATGTCATACGCCACCACGGTGTGGTAAACCATGGCGCCTGGGTTGGCCAGCGTTTTGACCGTGTAGCGACCTGAGGGGTGAATGGTGGCCAGCAGTGCACCCTTGTCGTTCTCATCGCCGTGTGACAAGCGATCCGTACTGCCGGCCGCAAAGATGCGGTCATACTGAGATGCTTGATGGATGTGACCAATGAAGATCAGATACCGTACACGGTCGAGGAAAAACTGCTCATCAAACTTGTGTTTGCTTGATGCAATTTGAGGGACTTGGTAGGCGAAGTGGCCATGCATGACGGCCAAATCGACTTGTGTCATGCCCTTGGCTTTGAGGAGCGCATCCACTTGCGCCTGGGTGTCTTGCGCGTCATGCCCCCACTCATCTGGCACACACAAGACGTCGATGTCCAGTGACTCTATGCGCTGGACGCTCAAGTCTTGCACGTAGTAGAGCTCAGCACGCTGACCTGTCATTTCAAACAGGCGCTCATTTTGCTGCAAGAAGATGACGCTTTGCTTGCGGTCGTGTGAAGGCGTGCCCTCCAGCACCAGCACGGCCACTTTCTTTTCTGCACACATCGCCACCACACTGAACGCCCAAGCCTGAATGGGCGTCACGCACTCCATCGGCAAGTCGAGCAGATTGTCAAACACATCGCCCGCCAACACCAACAGATCCACACTGGAGAGCGTGCCAGGGTTGATGATGTAGGTGTGTAGGTTGCGGATGATGTGGATGGTGGGGGTGTTGGGATGCCCGAGATGGATGTCACCCAGCTCGAGCACCCGCAGGGGCTTATTCAAAGCCATCGAACGCAGGCGCTTGTGCCGCCGCAGGCTGAACCGTTGCAGCCGCTGCAGCTGGATTGAAGATGTTCAAGAACGCATCCCACTCAGCCATGTGCTCGCTCATGGCCTGGCTGAGGTTGGAGGTCTGCTCGCCAAAGCGCTGCATGAGGCCATTGGTGAGCTGGGCCTGTTGCAGTGCCGGCGTGGGCGCGCGGCTGCTCATCTCCACCATGAGGTTGGTGTCGATGCGGCCTTGGCGCAGGTTGAGCTTGTCGGTGGGGGAGACGGTCGGACTGGTGGCAATGGTGTCGCCGTTCAGATCGACCACACGCACGCGTCCGAAGTGCCCGCCCGCGGTGGTGAGCCACAGGTTGAGCAGATAGTCCTTGTCGTGCAGTGTCTTCTCACCGCGCCAGAACGGTAAGAAGTGCGCACGAAAGATGTTCTCCGGCATCACGCGGTCAGACTCGGCCTTGGAGTCTGCCAGGATCTGACGATCCACCGCGATGCGCTTGGCGTTCTGATCGAGGGCCCATTGAACGACGGGGTCTTGGGAAGTAGCCATGAGGAGAGTCCTTTGCAAGTGGTGTAGGCATAAGATCGATCGATGGGATGATTCTTCAAAGTCCCATCGACAAGCGGTGGATAGCGCCGAAACGGCCGTTGTTCAGATCGATAGCCATGCTGATGGGTTCGTTCTGAATGACAATGTCGACCTTGAGGGTGCGCACAGACGCTGGCGACAACTCATCAGCGTCATAAACGTCCACGGTCAGCTCGGAGAAGTAGCGTCCCAGATAGGACTTGAGCTGCTCTTGTAGCCGGTCGGCAAAGCCCAAGCTCTTCAGGCCTGTGATCTGACCATCCGTGGTCAGACTGTAGATGTCGTGACGAAAGAACTGCGTTTGAGCCGCGTCCGTCGTCACGTAGTACGCCAGCAGCGCGTGCACAGCTGTAGGCGTATCTTGAATCCAGCCATCCGTGCTGACGGACGGGACAGGGTGCTTCAACATGATCAATGATCTCCAATCAGGCATGGGCATCGGCATAAAAAGAAAGGAGCCTGTCTGACCGCGTCAAGCGAATCAATCAGGCTCCTTTGCAGTTCAACCAACAATCAGATCATGAGACCGACCGTCAGTCACCACTGACGTTGGTGGGGTCGTACCCGTCAGCGATGAGCAGCAGGGCTGCTTCCCAGGTGAGGAGCGTGTCGTTCTTTTCGTAGAGGGTGAGCTTGTTGGCATCATCTTCCAAGATGTCTGTGTGGTGGGTGACATAATCACCGTCCTCCAACACCACCCCATCCAGCACCGCGTACTGGCGCTCACGCACCGAATTGGCGTCACGCACATAGGTCGCGCTGTAGCCGTCGATGCACTGGTTCTGGTAGAGCTTGTCGATCTCCGGACAGGCCATGATCATGTGTTGCATGACTGGGCTGGCTTGTTGCAGCAAGTGCAGATCCAAGATCTGCACGATGGCGTTGTATTGCGCAGCCGAATCCACGCCGTAGTCACGCAAGATCTCACGCTGGCGCCGCAGGGCTTCGTCGCCGTAGCTGTGATTGTAGTTGGCAGTGGCCTGCTCGATCCACTGCTGCTGCAGCTGGTCATGCACGGGCATGGCCTGCAGCTGTGCGATCTGGGTCTGGAAGAACGAAGCGTTGGCTTTGGTCTGTCCAGGAAACAAGAGCGCTGAGAAAATGTCGTTGGGACTATGCATTCGGGCTCCTGGTGAGTTGACCGCTCATCATGCGTTGCAAGAACGCTTGAGTTTCAGCAGTCGCTTGGTTGAGGGGTTCTTCATCCATGTACCAGTTGGAGAAGGTGCAGATGGCCGGGCGGGGCAAGTTGGCCAGCGCCGAGAAGGACAGCGGCGCATTGTCGTCCGGCAAGTTCAGATGCGGATCCAGTCGCGCAAAGGCGTCTGCAATGAAGTTGTCCGCAGCCAGGTACAAGTTCATGGCATCGCCATCATAGTCGGCGTTGAACGGCGAGGTATCCAGCACCGGCAGGCCGATGGTGACGTCTTCCGGATCGTCCTTGATGCACTTGACACGAAAGCGCTGACACGACCCTCGCTTGAGCGAGGGGTTGCGGTTGAAGTAGACGTAGATGCAGCCATCACGGCTTTCATTGATCAGTTCCTGGAACAGATCCTTGATCAGCTGTGTGGGCATGTAGCTGGCTGCGTAGATGGTCTCGAAGACCTCCCGCATGATCATGCCGCGCTTGAACAGCTTGTTCATCAGGTGGATCGAGAACATGGCCACCGATGCTCGCCACGGCAGCTCCAGCTCATCGTACTGGTGAGGTACTGTGATCGAGGAGATCACACAGCGCATTGAGTAGTCCACCCGTGCGCCGAAGATGTGTTTGCGAAACGCGCCAAACTTGCCGCCCAGATCTTCTTCGTAGATCTTGTAGTAGTAGTTGGCCAGACGGATGAGGGCGGTGGCTGTCTGGTTTTCCTTCACGCGAGGGGACTTCTCGCTGATGGGCGTGTCAATGCCGCGCATGCTGCGGATCACATCCGTGATCAACGGCACGCACTTGTTCATGTACGTGCCGCTGGAGGTGGTCTCCATGGTCAACATGACACGGTTGGGCAGCGGCAAGAACTTGCTGAAGAGCTGATGGCGCTCGTACTTGATCACCTGCATCAGCTTAGCCAGAGCTACACTGGAGATGTCGTTCGGATTGAACGCACGTTTGCCACCAGCGCGTTTGCGCCAGATGTACGTGCAGATCTTGTCCATGACGTCGTCAAAGTTTTTGACGAAGTAATTGTAGCCGCGCTGCAGCCCCATGCTGATCAGCTCCTGCGCAATGTAGGAGTGATTGGAGCGATTGGGGTTGTACTTGGGATCGATCACCCAGCGCACGTATTGAAAGTGCGCGTCCGTGGTACGCAACAGCAGCATCTGCAGCACACCAGGTAAGATCAAATCCTCCACGCCTTCAGGTGCACGGATGTACACCATCGAGTCGAGCGGCTCACCAAAGGTCTCGGTCACCTTGGTGCCGCACGAATGACACGTCTGTCCGATCAGATCACCGCGACGCAGTGCGCCGCACAGGCATGACGGCGTGTTGCTGAACATGTCCGTGTGCTCGAACATGCGCGTCGTCATGCGGTCGATCATTTGGCGATCTTCCTCCGTGACGATAGGCATGTCGTTGAGCACCGTCATGGGTCCTGCCATCTTGGCGATGGCTCCCATGGGCGACTTGATGCCGATATAACATCCCATTGATTCCTCTACTGGGTTAGTGCGCGATTAAATGTCTGGGCAAAATCATTTCACTGACCTTACACCAATGTATGATGTGGGCTTATGATTTTTTGGGTCAGCAAAGAAAAAATCCCCTCCTGCCACGGACTCGCTTTTGGCAAGTCGCGCAGCAGGAGGGGATTTATGATGCCCATCGAGAAAGCACTAGAGCAAACTCAATGAGGGCCGGTAAGCCCTCATTGATTCACTCACAGCCGGCGCCGATCAGACCACCAGGTTGTTGAAGGCCGCGGCCTGGTTCGACTGCGCGTAGAAGGTCTGCACGCTGGCCGCACCGATGGCGTGGTTGGCCATCACGCCCCCGCCAAACAGATACTGTTGCACCTGCTGCATGAACGGGTTGGGCGGCGTGTGCATGCCCACGACGACGCCGGAGGCGGCCACGGCAGCGGTCAGCGCAGCAGCGGCCTGAGCCGACACCGTGACGGTGCGCACGTAGTGGTTGGCCACTGCCGAGTGCGTGAACTGGGTGCGCAGGTGATGACGGCGGATCGCACGGTCCAGCGGGTGCAGAGCACCGTTGGCCATGGTCGTCTCCTGCCAGGCGCGCACGACGGCCGGGTCGCCGTTGGACAGCACGCCGACAGCCAGCATGTCCAGGTTGGCGAGGCTCTTCAGACGGCCCGACTTGTCGGACTTGTCCGGATAGTAGCCGCCGTACTCGACTTCGTTGGCGCCGGTGGTGGTGCCTTGCTGCACGGTCAGGTTGAGCTTGGTGCCGTTGGTGACGGCGCTCATCTTGCCGGTGAGCAGTTCGGCCGCGGTCCACAGCTGGTCGATGGCGCCTTGGTCGCCCTGGCTGGCCAGGATCAGCGGGCGCAGCCATGCTTGCTCGGCAGCGCTGCCGGCGAGGTCGATGACGATGTACGGGTCTTGCGTGACCGTGGCATCCAGCAGCTTGGCCATCTCGGCGATGGTGAAGTTGGGATCATCGGTGTTGATGATGCCGCCACCCGGGACGTACTCGGTGATCATGTTGGTGACACCGATGTCGCGGATGTTCACGTCGCCGTGCTGCGACTTCTGCGGGCACAGCGGCACCGCCCACAGCTTGTTGGGGATCAGCTGCATGGCCGCCCAGATGGCCAGGGGTGCGATCGTCAGGCCGAACTGGTCGATCTGCTTGACGTGGCTGATGTGGATGCGCGGCTGCAGGCGCTGGGTGCTGGGGATCATCACGCCGTTGGGGCCGGGGACCAGCGTCGGAGCGCGCTCCACCAGTTCGACGTAGGTGTACACCTCGCCCAGCTGGAAGACCTGGTCGGGCGTGTTGATCGACAGGCGGTCCTGGTTGGTCGACTGCTGGATCGGCGCCGCGGTCATGGTGATCTTCTGGGTGGCGTGCAGCGGCGTGCCGTCCAGCAGCGTGAAGCCGTCGCACGGCTCGACGCCCAGCTGGATCTTGTACTTGCTTCCGGTCACGTCGCTCAGCTTGAAGCTGTGCTCGACCTTGTTGACGCGGTGCAGCTCCATCAGGTTCGCGCTGATGGCGATGTTGACCAGCTGGCCCAGGGCATCACCGTCATCGGAGTTGAAGGTGTTCTGCACGACGGCGGCGCCGGTGCTCATCAGCGTGGGGGTGTCGCGATAGGCGTTGGCCACGACCGACTGGGCCGCGTTGTGCATGGCCTGGTCGATGACCTTTTCGGGCATCATCAGGACCTCCAGCTGGGCGTTGCCGGCGCCGGGGACGGTCTGGCTCTGGAGCGGAGCACCATTGGTGCTCGTCATCAGGAAGACGAAATACGCGACATCGTCCTTGCAGCGGGTGGCGATGGCGATGCCGCCGTAGTACATGCCCGAGAACGAGTTGTTACGGTCAAGGGCGATGACCTTGGACTCGAAGTCGCCGCCGCCGCCGTTGAGGAGACCGTTCTTTTCGATGGCTTCCATGACGCGGGTCATGGAGTGGCCCGAGACGGGCGCGAGACGCAGTCGGGCGTGGGTTGCTTGCAGCATGGGGATTTCCTTTGAAAGGGTGAAGCGCTTTGGAGGATGGGGTGGTGTGTTTGAGCGCGCTTGCTACTGCTCAAATGAGGACTGGCACAGCTCTTTTTTCAAAAGTGGGCTGTACCACACACCAATGGGAGATGACGGAGATATGATCAAACTGACCTGAGAGGGTCAAGTCAGGCGACTTACTCCACAGAGATAATAAGTGGACATGCTCAACTGCAATCCTGTTTTTTCAAACCAGGTGCAGATAACGCGCCCACATACTTCATGCTCTCAGACCACTCACGTAGCCTGAGGGGAACTCCGTCAGAAGCTCTCCATAAGATATGTACGTGCGAATGATTAAACAAATCACGTGAGTCTATCATTCATCTCTGACCTCATCACACGGACACGCTCATGGCTATCTCGTTTTACACGCAGCCGCCCACGCATCTGGGCGGGATCATGGTGGCCCCACAATGGGGCTATACCAAGGAGAACTTCAACGCCCGAGTGCTGCAACCCACGCTGGCCTATTTCCGTGAACGTGCAGCCCTGCTGGTCAATTCGCAGCACATTCTCAACCGCCTACTCAAGTCCATCCAGACGCCGTACCATATGCCGCTGGATCGGTTTGCTGAGTTGGTGGGCGATGATGCCCTGCATGTGGCAGGCGCACTGCGCATGACCACACCGCTGCAAAAAGGCATGCTCTTTCACGGGCAGTTCTACTCGGCCAATGATCCTGAAATCTTGCTGGCCCATGACGGCAGCTTCAACGCTGCCAAGATCCACTCCCAGTGGAAGAACGTGGTAGCCGTCAGGCCGTTGCTGCACCCCAAGACGGATTTCAGCCTCACTATCCCCAATGGCAAAGACTATGGTGATGAGAAAGGCCTGAGCGTCATCTTGATCAATGTGGGCATGCTGGCTGTGCAGTACCGTGCATTCCTGATCGACGCCAAGAAGAATGAGACGGACAACAGCATGCACTGCTTTTTGTCTCGCTACGTCATTCCCAACATGCTGCAAAGCACTGCGGATCTGTCACTGCTCAACCGACTCATCGCCTATGAGAACAGCACCCCGGTGTCTACAGCGGAATGTACGCAGTACAGCCTGATGCGGCCTGATCTGCTCTACTACATCGACAACGTGATCGATTACACGCTGGTGAGTCTCACGCGAGTGCACAACAACTTTGATGCGCTCATGATGAACATGCCCTCCTTCATGAAAGACACACAGCGCCATGCGCTGATGATGCCGTCCATGATGTCCACTCGGCAAGTCGACTGGGCGCTCATGTGCGCGCGGCTCAAGTATTTCAGCTTCATGATCCAGCTCAGCCAGAAGCAGCCGGGCAACCCCAACATGACGCAGATCAATCAAGCCTATCGGTCTATGCGCACGTGGAGTGCGCTGGAGATGATGGAGCAACAACTCACCGCAGATGTCTTCGAGGAGATGAAAGGCTATTGCCGCACCATCTTTGAAGCTGTCGGTCAAAAGCTGGACTGAATGGCAGCATATCGTGCAGCACCTCCTACGACCCATCAGGGCTGTAGGAGGTGCTGCAGCTATGCTGCTCAGTAGTACTGACTGATGAGGTTGGGGTTGTTGGGATCCCAGCGAGCATCAAAGCCCAGCACACCCAGAATCAGTCTGAACGAGTTGGTGAGCTCACCAGCGATCTTGGGATAGTCCACAATCTGGGAGATCTCCGGCACAATGCCACGGCTTTGCAACACTTCTACTGGAGCGTGAAAGGTGGTGAATTTGTCACGTCCCACACGGGCAAAGTGATTGATGATGCGCTGGGCCAGCGCTTTGTCCTCCAGGCCCAAGATCCATTCTTGGAACTTGGGCTTGGTGCCCGTCTTCAAGCTGATTTTGGCCGTGCTGTAAGGCGGCGGCGCAATGTTGCCGTACTTGGGGGCAAAGACATCCTCCCACAGCAGGTGGGCAGCATAGGGGCTCTTTTCCATCTCCTTGCGATAGGTGTCCCTCGTCTTCACACTGCCGCGCCGCAGATACGTGGTCTCACCGCTTTGAATGGATGAGATAATGGTGCGTTCCAGATCCGCCACGGTCGTCAATGCTTGCACGATGCTGATCTTCTCGCCTCGTTGTACTTTGTCCATGATGTCGTACATCATGTTTTCAGCCGCCTTGTTGATATGCTCAGGCGCATTGGAGTTCTTGAGCTGCACGCCCTTGATCTCACGACCCGGCTGACCTGCCGGCTTGATGTTGCCTTCTTGAGCGCCGTAGTTGGCAAAGTACGTCTTACCAATCATGGTCGGACAAAAGACGTCAAAGCGATACTCCGACTTCATGGCGATGCGGTGGATCTCTTCAGTCTCGACACCGATGTTGCCCGACATGGTCGCCAGGATATGCACAATGCTGTTGGCAGCCAAGAACGTCATGGCGGCTTGGATGGACACGCCCTTGGCACCTGCCCAGTGCTCATCCTTCAAGAACCACAGCACCCAGTCTTGCGCTGTGAAGATGGTGGAATCGGTATCGCTCATGATGGCGATACGTCTGACCGCATCCGGAAAATACGCCACCGACGGCGGCAGGTGATCTGTGCGGATGAACGTGCGGATGAACAAGCCGTACTGATCGACGTGCTTGGCCACATACTCCATGGTCAGTGCAAGATCGCACTGCTCTTGCAGGGTGAGCTTGGTGTAGTCCTTGCCTTTGCCCGCCATGATGGGCGTGCAGATCTGATGGCACAGATTCACGTATTCGTCGTTGGCGCGACGAATAGTGCGCATGGGATCAGGATGCTCACCCGTGATGTAGGTTGACAGACCGTCAATGAAGCCGCGCATGAACGCGTCGTTATGCTTCTTAATGTGGTAGAGGTCGCCGGTGTAGACAAACGCAGCCAGCTGACGAGGGCTCAGCTTGCACAAGTAGGCGTAGAGTTTACCTTCCAGCCGCGTGTCGGGCCAGTACAGGCGGCTCGACCTCAGGATGCATTGCATCGCGTCTTCAGCCGTCGGATAGACCAGCCCATAGACGCGCATGCACTCGTCCAACTGCGCATAGTCCGTGTGCTTGCAGATGGAGACGATGTTGTTGAGCGTGATCTGGTAGCTGCGGTAGTGCCTACCACCGCCTAGGAGTCGCTCGTTATTGGCATTACCGTACGCGCTGGTGGTGCGACAGGTGCTCGTGAGTGTCGTGTGGGTGGTGGGGTTAAATAGAGGTGTGCTGGGCGTACATGTGCCGCCACTGGTGGCATTGTTGGCGGTCTTACGAGCACCTTGCTCCACCTTCTTGAGCTTCTCAATAAAGAGAAACGCAGCAATCTGCATCGGTGTAAGTCCCGGCGTATTGCGAGCAGCTTCCGCTTTGAACTGTTCTTTTTTGGCTGCGCTACGCTCTTTGATCTTGTCCTTCATGTCAGTGGCCAAGATAGAGCGCTCCACGTCAGGTGGCGTGTACGCCACCCAGGATGGCGACAAGATCTCTCGGTTATTCAAGATCTCCTTGAGAAAGGCCATCACGCCGGTGGTTTTCTTTTCACGGTCTCCGTTGGGTTTACGCTGAAAGTATTGGATGCCTGGGTCCTTGAACGCAAACTGGCCCTTCTCTCCAATCTGCCGTAAGACAAACTCACGGCACACCTCTTCAGGTCGGCCCGTGTTTATTGACAGATAGTGCGCAACGTCGTCGACGTACGTGGCCAGCGGGTTCATTTGGCGCGAGTACTCCTGCGGCTGGTACGCAAAAGGATTAGCCTCTTGACGGATGTGTGCAACGTCAGTCATGGTGGGGTATGGTGAGGATGGTAGGCTCTAGACTAAGTGATGGTTGGCGTGCATGACTAAACAAAGCGGCATAAAGACCCCCGTGACCGGTACTGCCAGTCACGGGGGTTTATGGGAAGTATGGTGCTCACCTGAAGCACCAGCAAGTCTGCTCAATCAACACTTGCGTCCAGCACGCTGGCTGACTTACCTGCTTGAGCTTGACGCTCGCATGCTCTCAGCTCTGAGTCCGTGACCAACACCGGCCGCAGCGGCTCCTCTCAAACAAGCCATCTTCCCCTTGCGAGGCCCCACCGTCTTGTTCGACTTCCGCTGCGGCTAAAGTGCCTTTCGGGCCACTGACCTGCTACTGACAACCGCGATACTGCGCTACAGCGTTCCCCCAGAGGCACCTATCACTCGCTAGCGGTCACGGTGTGAGAAGACACCACCAAACTCCTACCGCGACCTATGCCTGGATACGATGCGTCCTTGCGCTGGGAAACACTGCCGCTCTAAAGCGGGCTAATAGGCCCGCATGCTGCTAGGGTGTCAAAAGACCGCATCTCCAGTGAGATGCGGCTACTTCCACATAATGGTGCTTACGGCGCATCCTCCACCGTGAAGTTGGTGACACCAGACGTGACCAGAATGTCACGGATCAAGTTGACCTGAGCCGGGGTGGGCTGGTTCAGACGGATGATTTTGTTGCGATAGGTCGCCAGCTCAGGCTGAGCCGCCAGCCATTCCAGCGCCACCACTCGCCGCGCATTGGACGGCGTGATGATCACGATCCAGCTGAGCTGAGCCGCATCGGTAGGCACACCAGGGAGGGTGAGGTAGGGCAGCACTTGCTGGTGCACCGCCGCCAGATCCGGCTGGACCATGCTGGCCAGCGAGTAGTTGACCACGCCTTCCACCGTCACATTGCTGAAGGCCGTGCCCAGCAGCGCAGGCGCTTGCATGACCAAATTGTAGGTCAAACCTTTTTCAACAGTAAAGGCCATGAGAGGTTTCCTCAAACAAAAAAGAAAAGAGGTGAGCCCCTAGGGCCATCCCCGAAGAGACGGCCCTAGGGGCTCATGAATGGTTGTCACTACATGCCCAACTTCCAATCCATCGGCTCATCTTCAGTGTCGATGATGAGGATGAGGTAGTTGTCTTTGAACCCTTTGGGGTAATAGCGACGGCCTTGGTATGTCTTGTACTGGGCCACAATAGCGCAGCACTCGCACATCCAATCAAACAGTGAGGCCACCGTCTGAGGCTGCTGCATGAACAGGGCGAAGTGCTGCTCAAACCACAGATACAGTGGTGACTTAGAAGCGATGGGTCGTGACGTGCTCAGCGTGTACAGCTGCTCCAGGAACGCGGCCGAGCTGACGTCTATCCCATAGTCATTGGCCAGCTCCATTGCTGGCAGCTCCAGTGGTTGGCACTGGATGGCGATCTGCCGTGGTAGTGGGAGGTTCACCCGCAGACTCCTTGGTGGGTTTGAGATGGTACAAGCAGGCACCCCATTGGCCCTTGCTGATGAGGCAGTCGGGATCAGGTGCGTAATGGTCGTACGGATCCAGGCAGGCACCCCACATGTCGCCGCTTTGGCAGTGGATGTGCTCCAGCATCAGCCGGATGCTGATTTCCAGCTGACTGCGCCAAGCCGCTGCGGGCTTGTCGCTTGCTTGAGCATCGGCTTCGGCTTGGGCTTCAGCCAGCATGTAGCGGTCGTCACTGACGATCTTGTTAGTGCTGGCCAGTTTGACCACGATGTCATCCAGGTCATAGCGATTGTGGTTGACCCACTCGTCCATGTAGATTTCCATCATGCAGTCAAACAACTCCTGAGCGGTCTGGGTGTCCAAGCCCTGCTGCATCAAGAACTCGTGAAAGTCCGAGAGAGCAAAGTCACCCATGCCCAGGTTCAAGTAGTTGTAGCGCTCGTCATCCTTGAGGGCGTCGCGGCTGATTTTCAGTGTCATAGGTTTCTCCGGATGCTGGGATGGCCTAAAGGCCTTCTCCCAGCAGCTCTGTGGTCAATTGAATTTGGTGCATGTGTTCTCCTGATGGGGTGGGTGTGTTTGCACGGCGCAGGATGTGCAGCGCCGTGCAGCCAGTAAGACGCGTCATCATCCGCAAAGATGGTGGGGGTGAGCCGCAGCTGCACCCCTGGCCAAGTGCACTGCTGCCGATAGGGGCGGATGATCTCCTGATAGGCTCGGTCAGCCAGCTCTTGGATGAGCACGCCCATCTCGTTGTCCACAGCGTCTTGCATGCGCTGCAAGTAGCTGTAGTCTTGATGGACTTGCTGCAGCTGCTCAGCTTCCAGCAACAGCTGATCGGGGATGGTGTCACCATAGTCCCAGATGGTAGGCGTCTCATCAGCTCGAGTAGCTACCGCTTGACTCACCACCCGGTAAGCCAAAGCTCCAAAGAGCTCGGCCACGATGGGGTGGTGAACTTCCAGCCGGTACTGGATGAGGTTCATCCAGGGCAAGTGGAGCAAGACCTTGTTCACGGCACGAGCGAGCACAGCTCGTCGCGGTCAAACTCCATGCGCAGATAGCCCAGTGGGCTGCATGTGACTTGATGCATGCGAATCCCTTCAGTGTGGTAGGGGTTGAAGTGAGGCAACGTGCTCATGATCCTCAGCTTGAGAAACGCATACACGTCATGAAATACAGGATGGTAGCACAGGTCTTGGCTGAAGTTGTCACGGAAGAACTGCATGACCAGGTCTTGCGGCGAATACTCCATTGACACTGGTGTGCGGCACAGCACGCACTGACCCATGTGTTCCAAGACCCGGTGAATCTGGATGGGTCTCACGCCTGTGCGAGGCACATCGCGCATGATCTCCATCAGATCGTAGACGTTGATGGCTAAGGCAATGCGACGCGCCTTAATGGACTCGTAGGATGACACTGTCGTTGACTCCTATACCGAGAAATTGAAGATGGGAAGCGCTGTAGGCACCGGTGAGGCGGTGCATGTCCTGGGCATACTGATCCACAGGGATGGCGAGCAATGCTCGGCACGCGGCTTCATGCACTTGGGCATGCATTTGGCTGATCGGCACACGGGCGCTGAAGGCCTCCAGCAGCTCATCAGCCAGGAGTTGCTGGAGTTGGTAGAGACTGAGCTCAGGCACCGCACTCACGTACCGGCCGCACACCTGCAGCAGTCGGTACCAGGCTTGATCCCCATGCACATCCGGATGGACGTCCACGTAGCGCATGAGGACGAGCATTATCTCTTGGACGTTGACAGCAATGTTCATCCGCAGACTTGCGAAATGTGATTTCGCACCCTCTCAATCTGCATGTCCAGATAGAGCAGCGCTCTCACGTCAGGCGCATGCTTGACCATGATCGTGCTGCTGGACGAGGCGCCTACCGTGAAGGAGTTCCAGCGGGTAAACTGACCGTAGTCAGCTTGCAGTTTCTTGAACAGCGGCTCCATCATGCAGCGTGCGTCATAGACGTGCTTTTCGTACTTCTCGTAGACTTTGTTGGCCATGAAGCCTTGCTCCGCAGTCAAAGGCTCCGAGATGGAACGGATGTTCACGCCCTGCACCTGCAGCTCGTAGACTTCACGCACAGATGCCCACGTCTTGAACTCCTCCTTGAAGCAGCTGTGCAGCGGATTGATGCTCACCACCGTCTCCGTGTGAGCGCAGTGATCTTCAAACCACTCCTGCGCCAAATAGGCCGCCAAGTTGACGGCAGAGATCAGGTGGTCTCCTGCAGCCGTGATTCGTGCACGGCTGCGCAAGTAGATGTGATGGTAGATCGGCACCGGTGCACTGTGCAGCGATGCGGCCTTGTACAGCACAGGCACTCGGTCCTTGGCCAGTGACCGGTTCACATTGACAGCCATGTGGGCAGCTTCATTGGCAGCGTCTTCCGGCCGAGTCAGTCCTGGCCAGATCACGTGTTCCGGACGGTTGGCATTGGCGTCTAACAGCACATCGCTCACCACAGCCAGAGGCTCGAGCTTACCACCCAAGTACAGCCCATGAGGATTGGGCTGCAACACCTTGGTCAGATTCATCTCGATCAGATCGAGTTCAGCCGTGATGCTGTAGTACCGTGTGGAGTAGTACTCGTTTCGTTGTTCAATCAGTGTGTTCAACTCTGCAGCGAGTTGACTCGCTGTGTCGTTAGAGACAGACTGCTGAATGGGGTCGATGGGGGTCATGTGAATGCAAAGAGTGAGGGTGGATGTTCTCTAGAAGTGATATACAAAGTGTTTTCTTCATATAAGCCCCCTAGAGCGCAGATAATACATTCTCCTTATGAAATTGCACAAAGTGCAAATCAACAGCATAGAAGTCTACACACCAACACCCTGTAGAGAGCATCGGTGTGTAGAGCAACAGCTGCTTACTTGAGCTTGACGGCTTGCTGGTAGAGCACCTGATCTCGGTAGATCAGGATGTCTTGTACGTAGTCCACCTGGTACTCCACCGGACACGTGATGGTGCCCAGACCATCACGTGTGAACCACAGCTCACTGGCCTTCATCCAGGCTTTCTTGGGCTTGATGGTGGTGAGCTGAGCGGCGTCTTCACGCTGAGCACAGGCATTGAGAGCTGCGGCATAGACGGTGATGTGCAGCTCATCGCCCACGTTGAGGAACTTGACCGCCACGTCACGGTTGGGCACCGCATGGCTGACCGTCAGAGCAGCCATCAGCTCAGTGCACGCGCGGTCATAGTCCAGCAGCGACTCGTTGCGGCGCAGACCGCGCATCAGCTCGTTGCTCACCAGCAACGTGTGAGTGGGGGTGAGCGTGGCCAGCAGCACGTTGTGATCTGCCATGTGCTGAACCTCAGCACGATCGGCGTCATCGGTGGTGATGGCGCCAGCAGCGGTCTGAGTCGGGGAGGTGTTCATGAGGTCAGTTCTCCTGGGGAATGGTTTGACAATTGAAAGCTCAGGCTCTTGGAGCCTATGAGTGCAGCGCACGATTGCTCTGGACTCTAAACGATGATGTGGGCTTATGAAAATCTGGAGTATTTATGGATGCCATTCGTAATGCAATCAGCAAGATGCACTACAAGATCCCGGCTCAGATCCTCAACACGGTCTTTGTCGGGCAAAACTATTCCCAGTGGGGCATTTCAGGCCTCAGTGTGGACAAACAGATCGAAGATCTGGTGATCCGCCCCCGTGTCTGCATGGACTGCAACTTGGTGGGCGGCCAGCAGATCCTGGTCGACCTGACGGGCCTAGAGCAGGTGAGCCCCATCATGGGTACTGTGATCGTACGCGTGCCCAAATCCCGCACGCAAGGTCGCGCCATCCTCTCACCCCTCAACGTGATGTTCATCAACCCGACGCAGCTGGGTAACTGGTACGGTGCCAGCACCTGGGCAGGTGTGGGCAATCTCCAGCAGATGGACGGCGGCATCATGAGCGTGTTGGAGTCCAGCATCCTGCGCTCGGTTGACAAGATCCCGCACCTGAGTACCTCATCGGTGTCGCTCATTGCGGAGAACACCATTCGCATCACTGAACTCATTACGCCGTCACCTCAGATGGTGATGCGCTGCGTGATCGAGAACGATGCCAACCTCAACAACATCTCCCCCAAGTCCTACCATGCGTTCGAGAAGCTGGTGGAGTACGCGGTCAAGAGCTACATCTACAACACGATGATCGTGAAGATGGACCAAGCTCAGCTCCAATCCGGCTGGGAGCTGGGGGTGATCAAGTCCACCATCGAAGGCTATTCGGACGCTGAGCAGAACTACCAGGACTTTCTGGATGGTCCCTGGAAGCAGATTGCGTTCATGAACGATCGCACGGGCTATGACCGCTTCATCCTGCTCAACTCCGGCCTGCGCCCTTAACCATCACCCAAGGAATCCTCTATGAGCGCCCCTACTGACAACACACAGCCCCATCAGGATAAACAGCAAACCCAAGAGCAGTCGCCTGAAGCAGGCGATCTGGCCACCTATCTCCTCACCATGAAGGACAAGAACCAGACGGTGGTGTTCGATGGTGGCTTGGCCAACCAGTGCGCCAAGGTGCTTGCTGAGCAGCTGGCCGATGACGACATGGCGCTCGGCCTCGAGAGCTATGCTGCGGAGACGCAGCAGCAAGACCTCCAGCAAGCCGTAGGCGCTTGGCAAGCCATGCAACACGTCTATGGCACCCAAGTTGCCGATCAAGGCATGGCGCTGTTCTATGCCACAGGTGGCACCAGCTCAGGCGCGTCGGATTTCATCCGCTTCAAGGCGGCTCTGGACGGCATGGTGCCGCATCAGACGAGCGCCAGCGCGCTCTACGTGCAAGGCGAGCTCAACACTTGGTCGCAAAGCATGGTGCAAGCCGCCAGCGACTACGGTGTGCAGGTCTTTCGTGACACGCAAGACTGGCTCAACCACTTCCACCAGAAGCAGCTGGAGCAGGTATGAACTCAGGCATCCGTGCGTACTTCAACCAGCGCTTTGCCAACCTGCCCATCAACCGTGAGTTTGTCAAGCAGTTGCAGAAAATGCAGACGGGCTTTGTCAACCGCAATGAAGCCCACATGAGCTTCTTTGGCGGCACACTCACGGGGGTGGAGAAGGTCGTCTTCATGGATGCGGACCGTGATCGGCTCTTCATTGACATCTTGGGTGTGGATGAAGCTGAGATTGTGGGCCCTATCCACAATCTGCCGGACATCAATCCGGAGTTTGCGGTCTCCAGTGATGTCTTCAACATCACCTGTGCCTGGATCATCCATGCCCTGCATGTGAGCCGCTACCTCTCAGCAGAAGAGAAGAAAGCAGGCCAGATGGCCATTGCGCTCTACCTCAACTACAAGCTGCTGACCTCACTGCTTAACCGCTACTTTCGCTATCCAGCCAATCCGGAAACGGCTGCTGCGACCTACGCAGCGCTGTCTTATCGCTTCATCTTGAAGCGCGAAGGCAGCTGGGCTGGGGCACTCAACTACCGTGCGTCTGAGCTGTTGGCAGATCACTCCATCTGGAAGCATGAGATCGAAAAGCTCGACTCAGACCGCCAGGTGGTGGAGATGCTCAACGACATTCAAAACCGTGTGCGTGAGATGCTCAAGGCCATCTACGACGTCTTTGTGGACGTGCACAACCACGGCACCAAGATTCGTTCTAGCTCGGCCATGGTGGAGATAGACGGTGAAGTGATTGTGCGCGAGCGCACCTCTGGTCTGGAGGTGTACGTGCGATACATCAAGGACACGATCATCCATCGCAACGCGTTCATCAAGCAAGAGCTCTTGGACATTGTGACAGATGTGGTGCCCACCGCACCACCGCATCGTCTTGAAGAGCTCTTGCAATGGGTGAGTGATAACTTTGTGCATCATCGCACGGGTGAGCTGGAACAATCTATCGACGCCATCATGGAGCATGCGTTTGCTTACATGCAGGCCAACCGACAGCAGCTGGCCAACCACTTCGATCTGACAGATGTCATGGTGCGCATGCGTGGCACCTACACGAGCTCCAGAGCGTCGGACCCCAAGCTCATGGAGATCAAGGATCAAGTGGAAAAGATTGTGCGTCAAGGCACCAAAGTGAAGAATGAGGCAGCTGTGGCTGCCCTGCGTACCGCCTACTGCCTGTACGTCATCATTCGCGCATTCACCATGCACCACTATACCAACGCTGGACCTTCCAGCAATTGAATGTGGCCGCAAATGGGCACAACAGTCCATCTGCGGCTATGTCAACACCGTCACTAAGAACGGTTCTTTGACTTCGTTTGCTTTTGATCCAACTGCAAGATGAGGTGAATTATGAGTGAGAAGCAGGGCTCACTGTGGCAGCGGCTGGTCCAGCAATGGCGCAAGCGCGTGGGCAATAACGTCACAGTCCAACACGACACGAACGAGTATTCTGATTCTCGTTACGTGGTGACCACCGACAACGATGGGCGCATGGAGGTGGTGTGCACGGAAGTGCGCTACGCCAAGGTGGACGAACGCACACAGCGCGTGGTCAGCGAGACCAGCCAGTACATGATCCGCTGTGAGTGCAGCGAAGAGCTCCATGAAGAGCTGCGCATGGTCTTGGAAAAAGACCGTGTGGTGCCATGCTTGTCGGGTCGCAGCGTGGGTGCTGAGGCTCGTCGGCGTGAAGCGGTGCAGGCCTACTTTGATTTGGTGCGTACCGAATTGAAGGCCCGTAGAGCGGCGTAAAACGCACCTCCCATACCTCGCTAGAGCAGACTCCGTTTGGAGCGCTCCTAGCGAGGTATGGGGCCTTTATGCCGTATGTTGTGATGGCTTTATGCCGCCAAATCCATCCACTCCTCACGCCTATACCACCTATGGCTGCCATTTTGTTCCTCGAAGACTGGGCCAAGTTCCCAGGCGCTGTGCTCGACACCGTGACACCCAACCGCACGTGGGTCGAGCTGGCACTCAAGTTCAAGAAGATGGGCTACAAGAACCATGCTTTCTTCTTGGCATTGCACAACCCCTCTCTCTTGGGGATCGACCCCCATTCGCCCGACCTCACCCCTAAGCAGATGGCGATGATCGCCATCGAGTGCACTCAAAACTTCTGGTACGTGGCGCGCAACGTGCTCAAAGTGCCCTCCAACTCAGGTGAAGGCATTGGCCACATCACCCTCAACCGAGCCAACTTGTCGTTCTGGTGGAGCTTTTTCAACCACATCCAGTACATCCTGGTCATCCCGCGTCAGTGCGGCAAATCGTTTGCCTCTGACACGCTGGACATTGCACTGCTCAACTTCATCTGTCGCTCCACACAGATCAACCTGCTCACCAAGGACGACGTGCTGCGCCAGCAAAACATCGAGCGACTGAGAAAGATCTACAATACGCTGCCTGACTACCTGAAGTTTCGCGATAAACGCGACTCCAACAACATGGAGAACTTCACCGTCAACCGTCACGGCAACATTTACTTGGCGCACGTGCCGCGTGCATCGGTCACCGATGCATACAAGCTGGGTCGGGGTCTGACCTCTTCGATCATGAAGATCGATGAAGGCCCATTCCAGCCGCACATCAACATCTCTGCGGGCTCAGCCATTGCCGCCATGGGTGACGCAATGCTGCAAGCTAAAGCCAAGGGAGAGCCTTACGGCGTGAGCTGGACCACCACCGCCGGCAAGCAAGACGACCCTAGTGGTAAGTATGTCTATGACCTAGCCATGGCTGCAGCCCACTGGTCTGAGCATTACTACGACGCCAAAAACATTGACACATTGCACGAGATGGTGCGTACCAACGCCAAGGTCAACGATGCAGGGCGCGGCGTGCTGCGCATCTACGGCAGCTTCAGCCACCGGCAGTGCGGCAAGACCGATGCGTGGCTGTTGGATATGCTGGAAGAATCCAACCAGTCACCAGATGATGCTAACCGGGACTTCTTTGGTGTGTGGACTGCCGGTGGTGCTAACTCACCCTTCACCATCGAGCAACTCACGCTGCTCAAGCGCAGCGCCCTCGAGCCGGCTCACAGCCAGATTGTCGCACCCTACAACTACGTGATTTTCTGGACCAAGCTGGAAGCCCATGAAGTCGCCTCCTACATGGCCACGCACTCTGTCATCATCGGCATGGACACATCCAACGCCAGTGGTAAGGATGAGACTACACTCGTCTTTCGCAATGCTGAAGACGGCCACGTGGTGGCACGTGGCTCATTCAACGAAACCAATCTCACGCATTTCGTCAAGTTCCTCTTCGATCTGCTGATGATGTTTCCTAACACGGTGCTGGTGCCTGAGCGTCAGTCATCAGCGCCCATGATGATCGATTACCTGATCGATCACATGGTCGAGCGAGGCATCGATCCGTTCAAGCGCATCTTCAACTGGGTGGTGAGTGAGCCCATGGAGTATAAAGCGTTCCATGAGCAATACCGCCTGCCCATGAACCGGCGTGATCCGTACGTGTACGTCAAGTGTAAGAGCTTGTTTGGCTACGTGACATCGGGTTCTGGTAAAGCCGCGCGCTCCAATCTCTACTCAGAGACGCTGGTTCACGCCGTCAAGCATTTCGGCGACTGCGTCTATGACAAGCTGATCACTCAGCAGCTCTTAGGCTTGACCTATCGCAATGGGCGACTGGACCATGCTGAGGGCGAGCACGATGACTTGGTGATTGCGTTCTTGCTCACGCACTGGTTCTTGCTGCGCAGCAAGAACTTGAAGGACTACGGCATTGACCCGCTCAATGTGCTTCGAGTCAAGACGGCGGAAAATCATGCTGCCATGACGCCTGAATCCGCATGGGAAAAGCGCGAGCAAGACCGACTCCAAGCCGAGATCGCCGACGTCACGGAGAAGCTTAAAGCCACCAATGATGAGTTCATCATCATGCGCTTGGAAGGCAAGCTGCGCTCCATGTACTCTCGTCTGGTCGTGACCTCGCATGAGCAGTTCTCCATTGATGCTGTGCTCGAGCAGCTCAAGAAGGAACGTCGACTCAGACGCATCATGAAGCGCTGATCTATAGCGGCATAAGACCCCTGCACCCCTCACTCATCACGAGTGGGAGGTGCAGGCGGCTTTATGCCGGAACAAAGAGCTTGAAGACCTCGTCTTCTCTGGGGATGATCTTGCTGGCCCCGTGGTCATCGTAGCCGGCGATGTGCCAGCGGTAGAGCCGAGCCGCTTCACAGACGGCTTTCACATAGTCACCACCCTCAAGGGCTTTGCCACTCCACAGCACGGTGTGGGGTTTGCCCAACCCCTCACAACCCCAGAGCTTGTAGTGCGTGGGGACAACGGTCCGGATGACCACCTCAAGTTTTTCTTCGGCGACAGGGCCGTCAGGCGGGACAGCATTCTGGCAATTCCACGTCTTGGGGATGGCTTGCTTAAGCTCAGCCAGGGTGGTGTGAGTGTTGCGCTTGGATTTGGCCATGGTGAATGGAAGGTTGGATGGGGTTAACGTCTGTCTTACCTACGTCCCAGGTCAAGCAGAGGACAGCGTCACATCATCCGTTTTACCTGGTAAATAGTCATAGAGCCCCTAGAGAGCCTTGCAGCTCTCTAGGGGGATCCGTGCTCATCAGAGCGTATTGCCCAGCGCGTCGTACTTCCACACCGGCATGATGCTGGTGCTCAGAATCAAGTTCTGAGCCCCCACACGGCGGTAGAAGACGATCTGCGCCGTGGTGTTGTTATCCACCGTACCCGTATAGTCCTGGATAGCGGCGTACTCATCCACCGTGAACTCGCGGCTCCAGCTGCCGATGGTCACAAGCACATGCGTCGGAGCAGGCGGCGCAAACTCCGAGTTAGGTGCGTAGAGTGGCTTGGTGTTGGTGTACAGGCGCGTGAGCCAGTCGCTCATGTTGAGCGCGCCACAGCTCAGATCCAGTCGGTAGGCGTTGGCGCCATTGACGACTGCCTTGATCCAGATACCTTCACCATAGGTGGCTTGATCCACCGGGTTGTAGACCACCCAGTTGGTCGCAGTATGGTCATCACCCGGGCGCTGCAGCCAAATCTTGACCACTTGCGTGTGGATGTAGTCCGGCAGTGTCGGACTCACGTCCGACAAGCGAATACCCACTTGCAGCACCTGCGGCTGGTAGTTCACACTGCCAAAGGCCGGGGTGGATGAGTTGAGTGTCACATAGACGAGGCCCGTGACGTCTGCCAATAGGCCGCGGCTCAGAGACAGCAGATACCACTTGAGTGAATAGCTGCGAGCCGCGTTGTTCCACACCGGGTAGACAAAGAGCTTGACACCCAGCACCGTGTCAGGTGCCATGGTCTTGACCTGATAGTGGGCGATGACTGCGTTGTTGACCGCATTCACACCTGCTACCGTGCTCTCATCCACACTGAGTTGGTACTTCAAGTCAAAGTCGTCGATGAGGCCGATTTGCGACGAGACGTACTCGTTCAGATTGAGTGCGCTGAACTTGGTGCCATCCACCGGATAGCGCGCGCTGGAGCCGTCCGTGTAGTGCACCACACCAAAGAGCTGCATGCTGCTCACCGGCAAGTTCATCGGGTACTCGAGCACGTTCGGATCCGTCTTGGACATGAACGTGCTCTCCAGCGAGACGTGGCTCACATAGCGCTTGTCTTGCATGTTGGTGTGGATGAAGCTGGATTCTTCCACGCGCAAGTAAGTCTTGCTCAGCGGCACACCGTTGTCGCCATAGACGACGCAGGTGAGGAGCTCGCCCGACTGGAGCTCGTAGTTGGTGGAGCACGCTGCTGGCACCTTGATGGTGTAGTTGGTCGAGCCCACGATTGCCGCCAGCTCCAGCGGGATTTGGTCAGTGACAAAGTCACCGCCGGCGTCAAAGACGCGCGAGACGACGATGCCATTGGCGCTGGTGTCCACACCCAGAAAGAGCTTGTAGGACTTGGCCAGTGATGCTTTCACGCTGTAGGCCGCGTCCACCTGCACGCGGTAGGGTCGCACGGACTTGTCCACATAGCACATGTGCGACTGCGCCAGATAGCCTGGCGAGAGCAGCACATCGTTGGGCTCGTAGAAGGTGGGCGCGAGGTCTTTGACCTCGGCCTGCAGCACGGGCACGGCTGTGGCTTGATTGAAATCCATCACCACATAGCGCTCGATGCGCCCGCCATTGGTGTCGATCACCAAGTCGTTCACACGCGGCACGTGCTTGCCCGTGCCTTGCACGCCGGTATAGACTTCGTTCATGTGCCAGACATGAAAGAGTCGGTTGGGATCGTATTCCGGAGCGACGTTGTCCACCCCCACAATCCCGGTCAATGAGAGCATGTCAGGCATGTCAGATCACCTCTTGGTAAAAGACGTAGTCGTTCACGTCCGCCGCCGTCCACACCCCCACGGCGTAGGCTTGCACCACGCGCTTGATGAAATTGACACCGTAGATGTCAAGCTCCACCAGGGTCGGAAATGGATGCATCAGGATCTTCACTCGGCTGAGGTCAGGCCTCTGGCTGGGATGGATCGGATCGATGGCGTACAGGTACAGGTACGGCGCCAGCAGCGCAGCCATCTCTGCATCCGTATAGCTGCGACGGATCACCAGACTCACCAGCACGTTTTGCTTGAGGTCCGAGATGATCTTGCACAGGAACGGCGAGAAGACGTGGTAGGCAGGCGGCGTCGTATCCGCAGGCGGCTCGGTGAGCTGGTAGTGCACTGAGAGGTAGTCACCCACTTGCTGATCGACCTCTACCGCCCGGGCGTGGAGCTCATAGGTATCCATGCCGGTGTAGCCCTTGATGGGCACCAGCATGTCCTTGACCTCATAGGGCTGATGGTTGAAGCTGCTGTTGGCGTTGAGCGCCAACTGCTGCTCATCGAACGTGAAGTTGCTGGCGGGGAAGACCCCGCCATTGGCCACCACACGGCAGACCTTGTCATCTCTCACCTGGTAGCGCTGATCGGCTGAGAGCACGCCAGAGCGCACAAAGCCGTACTCGACTTCATCGACCAAGCTGTGATCGACGTTGCACAAGCCCTTCATGCGGATGGTGATCTGCTGCAGCCCACTGGGGCGCATGTACTGCTTGTCGAAGATGTAGAGGACGGGAAAGTCCATCCGATAGCCCAGATGGCGGATGAGGGCGTGGCCGTTGAGCCACACATCCAGCTCGCCCATAGGTACATCCAGATCAAACAGTGTGCTGGTGCCATTCACGTTGCGGTACGCTGTCAGGTGCACGATCATCAGGCCGTCGGTTGCAGCACTTTGCGCCTGGATAAGCAGCGCTTTGCCATTGGTGCGCACCAGCGTATCGAAGAGCTGACGAGTCAGCCCGTTCCACGTGATGGCACCACCTACCACGTTGTAGTGGTTGCTGTCGCCTGTGATGTCTTGCCAGACATTGTCTTGCGGATTGGTGGACTTTTGCCGCACGTAGCAGCGGTAGTCCACATCGGCACTGACCGTGACAGACGCTGTGTTGAAGCTCTCGTCCAGGTACTGCGAGCATGCGCCGTAGACGAACTCCACGTGGTGGCAATACAGCTGGTTTTGTGCCACGTAGATGATGCCACCGTTGTGCTCTTGCCAGCCCAGCAGCAAGCCGTTGATGTCGTACTCGAAGACGGTGCTCTTGATCTGGTAGGCCGCAGGCACTTCCACCGTCTTCTGACCTGACAAAGAAAAGACGGGTAGAATGGGGTCGCCCACCAGCTTGGCGCAGCCGTGGTAGCCCACAGCGTCACGCACAACGGCGTCAGTGATCTGCATGTAGCGCAGCCCCATCAATGCAGGGTACGCGGCCTTCTCCAAGTTCTCTGCCTTCCAGCAGGGCGCTGTGGCATGCGTGCCGCTCATGGCCTGGACGATTTGCGTGTCGTTCAGCTTGTAGAGCTCCGTGATTCGGCTGGACTCGTACACCAGCGCTCGCTCAAAGCCCGCATGACGTACCAGCATACGGATTCTGGCGTTACTCAGCGCAAAGACGGCGCTGTTGACCTGTGAAATGGCGTTGACGATGTGCGTCGGGATGGCGTAGTCGCAATGCGTGAGCATGCGGCAGGCGTTGCGCGCATTCTTGTGCAAGTACACTCCACGCTGCGTGACGCGGTCGATCACGCAGAAGTCCACATCGTCATGGTAGCGGATGGTGGCTTCGGTGTGACCGGGCGTGTGAAGCACGTACTTGCCCACCTGATCCAGCTCGGAATCAAAGGTCAGTAAATCTTGCACATCCCACTCCACGATGCTTCGAATTGACGCATCGTAAATGAACTCCACCGTATCACCTGGCGCGCATGTCAGCAAGTTGATGGTGGAGACACAGTAGCCGTTGCAGTAGCTCTGTACAGCACCAGGCTGAGTTGCGTAGACCTGAGCGATCTGGTCTTGCATCGCCAGGATCTGAGCTTGCGTTACTTGCCGATAGCCCACCACCACAATCGGCTGCGCGATGGTCAAACCGGCTTGTGTCTGCAGATCAGCCCAACGCGATGAGCGAAAGAACGCGTTGGAGTAAAATCGCAGATAGATGTCATCGACCGCTTGGTCAATGACGGATGCGCTCTGGGCAGTCGGCCTGCCCAGCTTGTCATCATGCTCGACCGCTACGATTAAGTTGCGGTCATACGTGACTTGCATCCACACGTTGCTCAGGTTGAAGCGAATGCCGCTGTCCGTGTAGACATCCATGAACAGCTTGGTGTTCATGCACAGCTCGGAGAGCTGGCGCCATTCGCCGGAATTGAGCTCCGGCAAGTTGAGCTGGTTGCTGCTGATCAAGCCAATCTGGAAGAGGTGAAACTTTTTACCCAGCACCGGCAAGGTGCCTGAGTCAAAATCAATCTTCCATGACGAGGTGACGCCATTATGCCCACTCAGCCGCGCCAGCTGAAAGATGTAGGGCTTGTCTTGCGTGGGCGAACACCAAATCGACTTGACGCCATAGGTCGCGAGGACTCCCATGGAGTTCTCCTTTCATCAGGCGGTAAAGGAGGTCACTTGCGTTGCAGGTCTTCAGCCATTTGCTTGCGCAGCGTGGCAAACCCGGTCAGCATGTTGACGTTCTTGATGAACTGCTCGTCGGCACTGCCACGTGAGCAGGACTCGACGATCTTGCCCATGTTGGTACGACGATACGTGGCTTCTTGCACAGCGCCGTAGACCATGGCAATCCAGCTCGGCGGATGCTCGAGCGCGGCGCCCAGCATCTCGCGCGAGCCGTGGCCAATCCAGTTGCCGGCCGTGAACTGCAGCAATGCCACGTAGTTGAAGTGCTGCAGGCGCACGCTGCCGGTGCGCAGCTTGATCTGCTCAGCCAGCTCTTCGAGCGTACCGATCATGCCCACGCCGTCCATGATGCGCGCCACATCGCTGGCAGGGGCCTTGCTGTACATGGCCGCCTTGAGCAAGACGCGCTCACGCACCTCTTCAAAGCCGTCGTCCTCTTCGAACAAGCAGCAGTAGAAGTACGCCGCCACCACGCTCACCACCACCATCTCGGAAGGGTTGAGCATGTAGGCACGCTGCAGGCTCTGCGCCACCAGCAGAGCGTAGACCTGGCCCGGCATGACATGCACGTCCTTCAAGAAGGACGGCTGCGCCAGCGTGAAGATGTGGTTGAGGCAAGCTCGCACGGTCTGAAGTTCGACCTCGGGCAGGTTGTTCACCAGCCAGCGATCCGAGCGCCAGTAGCCGTAGTTGCGCGCGTCCACAAACGTGACGTGCTTGTAGCGAGGCGAGAGCGAGCTGGGGATCTCCATCGTGATGGGGTGAGCAAAATAGCCCACATCCGCATGCCAGGACGCACCATTGATGGTGACCAGCGGGATGGGGGTGTTGAGCGCTGGCGTGTCTGCAGTGTAGTCGGGGTTATCGCCCCGGCTCATGAGCACGCTCAGAAGGCTCTTCTTGACCTGAACCTGGGCGTTGGCAAAACCCAAGCATGCCAGGGTGTCGTAAGCACTGTGAAAAACAGACATGGTGAAAAAGCTCCAAAGGCTAAATGAAGAAATGATGACGTTCGTGTGGACTGCAAAAACCTCTGCACTGCACAAGGGACTCAATAGTCCCCTCAGATCATCGTATGCTTAAAATGCAGCACTCCCTCAATTCACAATAGTCTAGGGGGAGACGTGACAGTCGTATGGTGCGTGAGTGCCTACCCTGGGTGGTAACGCTGACTGTGATACTGGACGTCAAAACAGCTTGCCTAGAGTCCCAGCAGCATTGGCAGGAGTATGCTGTCAGTGCTGTATGGGATGATCTGTTTTTATGTCAGGTATCAAGGCATGATTTATCATTAGGTCGCCTAGTGGCCATCAGTAAGGCAGCCGCTGCACTGATGGCACCATGTTTCCTGTTTCTATTCACGAGGATTCCTCTTTCTTTAACATCGAGGCCAACATGAACACATTCGTCAATGCCGCCCCGCAACTGGACTCCCGAGGCGTTCAGGACGGCTCTACCACCACGCCGCTGGCGGTGGCTGATCCGCAACCGACCCACATGCCCTGGGTCTACATCTACGCCGCCAAGGGCCCCGGCAAGCCGGGCGAGGTGGTGGCACAGCGCGTCTCCGACGCTGACCGCACCAACCTGTTTGGTATCGACTCGTTCGATCCGCGCGGCGTGTACTTCAACCACGCCACGTCCCTGAGCAACATCCTGGCTGCTGAAGCCAACGCGCACATGCTCGCCCGCATCGTGCCGGCCGACGTGGGCCCGCGCGCCAACTTCGCACTCTACCTGGACGTGCTGCCGGTGGCCGAGATGCCCCAGTACAAGCGCAACGTCCTGACGGGCGCCATCATGCTCGATGGCACGGGCGCACCGCAAGTCGCTGACGCGCAAGCCGTGACAGCTTTTGCTGGCTACAAGATCAAGGTCGTGGTCGAACGCATCAGCGCCCTGGCTGACGAGACCAAGTTCGGCACCCTCACCGCCAAAGCCGGTGACCAGACCTCCACCGTCGGTGGCGTGGCGGTGCAATCGCAGCGCTACCCGATCCTGCAGTGGGTCGCCTCCAGCTACGGCGAAGCCGGCAACAACTCGGGCATCCGTCTGTCTGCTCCGATCTCGGCTGGCGCTTCGCCGCTGGACGCCAAAGCCATGGCTGACACGGGCGCCTACCCGATGCGCCTGCAAGTGATCCGCCGTGCCAATGCCAAGAGCACACCGGTGATCGTCGACTCGCTCGACGGTGACAAGTTCATCGACTTTGCCCTCAAGCCGGGCGCGATGTACACCACCTACAACATCCCCTACTATCTGGGCGAGCGCTTCAGCAAGAAGTACCGCAACACCGACAAGTCGCAAGGCCCCATCAACTACGGCGACTTCGAGCAGGTCTACGTCTATGACGCGGTGATCGCTCAGCTGCTCACGCAGTTCTACACGAGCGAGTCGGCCTACATCGACGCGGCCACCACGGCGGGCAATGGCCTGCCGGTGACCAAGGACTTCGTCACGGGTGATGCGACTCAGAAGTTCCTGATCAACATCCTCACGGGTGTGAACTCGGGCAACGAGCCGTACTACAGCCTGCAGTTTGACACGGCCGGTGCCGGTGCCATCCGCCTGAGCGAGACCACCAACCTGTACGCCGGCGGCGGCGCCAACGGCACGATGAGCGACCAGGCGTTTGCTGACGCCGTCACAGCCGACATCGCCCACTGGGCAGACCCGCTGCATCGCTACCAAGACGATGCGCTGTACCCGGTGTCGATCTTCTACGACACGGGCTTCCCGCTGGCGTCCAAGCGCGACCTGTTCCAGTTCATGGCGCTGCGCAAGGACACCGTCGTGGTGGGCGGCGTGCACGTGGCCGGTGAGCCGGCCATGACGACGGAGCAAGAACGTTCGGTCGCCACGCTGCTGCGCACCTATGCGCAGCTCTACCCCGAGTCGGACTACTACGGCACGGCCACCATGCGCGCCTTCATTGTCGGCCAGTCGGGCCGACTGGTGGGCTCGAGCTGGACGCAGCGCCTGCCGCTGACGCTGCAGATCGCCAAGTGGTGCGCCAGCATGATGGGCGCGGCCAACGGCATCTGGAAGCGCGACCGGCTCTTCGACATCGCGCCCAACAACATCGTGGATCTGTTCACCGAAGTGAACAACACGTCCGTGCCGGTGGCCACCCGTGCCAAGAACTGGGCGCTGGGCATGAACTGGGCGCAGTCCTTCAGCGAGACGCAAGTCTTCTTCCCGGCCATCAAGTCGGTCTACGACAACGACACGAGCGTGCTCAACAGCCTGTTCGTCGTGATGGGTGCGGTCGAGCTGCAGAAGGTCGGCCAACGCGTGTGGCGCGAGTTCACGGGCGCGGTGCGCTACACCGAAGCCGTGCTGTGCGACCGCGTCAACCAGTCGGTGCTCGCCAAGACGCAAGGGCGTTTTGCTGATCTGTTCAAGATCACGCCGGCGGCCTACATCTCCGAAGGCGATGCGCTGCTGGGCTACAAGTGGACGCTGCCCATCACGCTGGAAGCCAACAACATGAAGACGGTCATGACGCTCGACGTCAAGGCCATGCGCATGACGGCCTGACAATCAGGCCAGCAGCTCTGACCTAACACTCACGGCGTGATTTGACTCCAGAGCAGTTCTTGCAGTCTTGAGTCTGGCGTTGAATCACTCTAGCAGGGTTGGGTGGAGCGCTGTCAGCGCACTCATCAGCCACCTATCCTCTACTCATCTCTCTCGAAAGGAATGCATCATGACTCGTGTCGCAGATGCGATCTTGACAGGCCAAGCCCAGAGCTTTGGCCGTGGCAGCGCCATGTCCGATCCGCAGTATGGCGGCTCGTATGGCGTGGCGCCCGACCTGTCGCAGTGGGCCAGCATGACCCACTACACGCGCCCCAACCTCATCGTCATGCTGTTCGATGTGCCGCGTGGCCTGCAGTACCTGCCGGACTCCGACTACTATGTCTCGGGCCTGCGCGCCATGGTGGAAACCCATGCCCGCAACTGGGACGGCTTCAAGTCGGACCTCAAGGTGGAATTCACCGAGACGCCCGTGGGGCGTGCGGGCGAGCAGTTCCAAGACGTGGTCAACGTCACGCGTGAGCGCACCACGCCCACGCTGACGCTGGTGGATCTGGCGGGTCGCCCCTTCCAGAACCTCTTGCAGGACTACATCACCTACCTCATCGGTGACCCGGACACGGGCTATCCGATGATCAACGCCATCGACGGCGTGAGCCTGGGCGACTACCTCAACGACATGGCCTCCATGGTCATCCTGGCGTTCGAGCCGGATCCGACGTTCAAGCGCGTGGCCAAGGCGTGGCTGTGCGCCAACGTCATGCCGGACACCACGGGTCCGATCGAAGGCCGCAAGGACCCCACGGCCTCGCGCGACACGCTGGAGATCTCGCTGAATTTCTCCGCGGTGACGCAGTCGGGCTACGGCGTGCTGCTGCTCGCGCAGAAGTACTTCGACCTGATGAACAAGACCAACGCCAACCCGCTGCTGCGCCGCGCCTTCCAAGAAGAGATGTCGCCGGACGTGGCGTCCAACTTCGGTCTGGGCGGCGTGATCGACAACATCAACAACCTGGGCGCTGACGCCCTGGCTGCGACCTAAAAAAGAAAAGGTCGGCATAGAAGTGACCTCACCTCCAACCCCGTGACAGGTTGGAGGTGAGGGCTTTTATGCCGCCTGTAACTAGAGCGCGCTATCCCAGCGGGCATGACTCAAGGCGCCTCCCGGCAGCCTGTTTGGAGTAAGCAGATGTTCAGCTCTCGCCGAACATCTGCTTGGCCAGGTCGGCGATGCTCTTGCGAGCATCGACCATGGCTGGCGACTTGTTCCCGATGATTGACACGGTCGTGTGACCGTGCTTCACTATCGGGTCACCGCCTTTGGGGTTCGGGAACTCCCGAACCCGCTGCACCAGGCCGGTGACCTGGCGGTCACCGGCCTCGCCGGAGAAGGGAATTTCTTCCATCTCCGGCTGTTCCTGCAATTGGGCCAGCGCAAGCTGGCCCGAGACCGATACGACTGCCGCGTCGTACGCAGCGTCGTATCGGTGGACCCCGTCCAGGACGGGGCGTTCCAGACCGGCGACTTCTGCGCCGGTCTGGTAGTAGCGGTCGGCATCGCCGACCACGACTACGCCGTCTGCGATGACGGCGTGGGGTTCGAGCGCGGCCTTCACCCGCTCGAACAGTTCATGGACTTTCTTGGCCATGGGGCCTCCTGTTTCGTTCGCTTTGAAGGATTGGCAACAGTTGCGAACTCACTGTTGCCAATTGATGGCGGCGGGCCTGACTTTACATCAGGCGGCGGCCATGGCCGCTGCGTTCAGCGGGGTCACGTCAGTGTAGCTGTCCTGGCCGGCACGGTTGCCGGCTGCGCACATCTCGCCGTTAATGCCGCGTTGAGGCGCGGCCGCGAGTTCTATGCTAACTGCATTTAGCAGACATGTGTAATTCACACACATGTCGATTTGCAGCCCAAGGAATGCTGCGACCAACGGAACACCGATGACCTCAACCAGCGGCGCGCCCGTCACCACCATGATGGTGACGCAGAGCGCCGTGACCAAGACGCCAGCAGCAGTGGTCAACCACTCGAGCAGAATGCGCGGGGCATTCAGCACGTATGCCGTCATTGCCTTGAAGGCGACGCCCCAATCACCGGTCTTGATACCGGTGAACATGAAGACGTAGCCTGCCCCCAGCACGCCAGCACCGGCGGCCATCAGGACCAGCAGGTCCAGATAGGCCGAGCCGGTGGTCAGTGCGCTGACCACCAACGCCGCCACTGTCATGGCCGCGATCGCCACAGCGGCTGCGTAGAGCAGCCCGCCAATCAGGCCGCCGGCGATGCCGGTGATGGCCCAATCAGCGACGCTGCCGGCGCCACTGATGACATTCTTGACCGCTTCAACGACGCGGTCGCACAGGGCCTTGAGGCCCTGTGCAACGAACGCGACGGCCGAAGCCGCCGCGTCGTAGGCCTGTACGGCCTTTGTCTTGATCCATTCGAGCATGTTAGCTCTCCTTAAATAGTAACTAAAAAACCACCCACAACTGTTTTGGTTGAGTTGTGAGTAGCGTTGTCGAGCTGCAGGTTACTTCAGGGTGTAGTGATGAAGTAATTGTTGCAGTAGACTCACCATGGTAATATGTGAGTATAGATTTTTAGATTCATGTTCTACATGACGGCATAAAAAAGAAAACCCCTCACCACAAAGAGGCTCTAGCAGCACAGCTGGCGGACTTCACAGTCGGCTGCTGGTGCTGTTAGAGTGTTTGCGGTGAGAGGCGCCTGTCACGAGGCGGTGAACTGATAGCGCCTCACGGCAGGATCAGGATTCCAAAGGGCCCAATGCGTTCAGCAGTTTTTGAGCGCAGGCGGCCGTCTCATCGGGCTTGCTCGGCTCTTCACTGGCCGTGTCGGTGGGCATAGGCGACTGCGTGGCTTCTTGCTCGTTGGTGAGCTCGTAGCTGCAGATCTTGATCTGCGCTGCGCCATCGGCAACCATGGCGCTCACCAAAGAGTGCATTTGCTTGACAGCCGTAGGCTTGTCCACGCACGGTTGCGAGAGATCGAAACGGCTCTCGTGGCGCAGCTCGGCATTGGACGACTCGGCAGTGGGCTGAGCTTGCGGCTGTTGGGCAGCCGGTTGTTCTTCTTGTTGACACAGCACCTTGTCGAGCTTGGTGTTGATGGAGTCCAACTGGTCCTTGAGCGTGGCTTGCCAAGCGAGGGTTGTGTGGCGTTGACCTCCCTGCTGACAGCGGTACTGAGAGCTGGCGCTGTATTCCGTCTGCATGCCTTGCATGACGGC
>Ga0228698_1000264_pt1 | contig 45042 bp, 57 predicted proteins | sample McNCre117_Aug_MG_FD_178015 | JGI IMG/M metagenome (GOLD analysis project Ga0228698, IMG submission 178015) | Freshwater microbial communities from McNutts Creek, Athens, Georgia, United States - 1-17_Aug_MG | ecosystem: Environmental > Aquatic > Freshwater > Creek | place: USA: Georgia... | reverse complement strand
AAAATAAAAAAAAAAAAAAAAATAAAACTCTTTAAGAAAAAACAAAACTCGCGACACCCCCCAAAAAGTTCGCCCATGGGGTGAAAACACGAGAAAAATAGGGGGTATGCAAGGGGCCGCTTGAGACCCCTTGCAATCGTTTTGTAGGGTCACACCGCGTTGGCGATCGCCTCTTCCGTTTCGTCGTCAAATTCGACCGGATCAAGCGCCTCGTCGACTTGCTTGTCGATGAAAGCGCGGCGCTTGCCGTCAAGCGACTCGTAAGCCGCGATCAAAAAAGCGTCTTTTTCCCCTTGCTTTTTGCAATCCTTTGGGAAAGCGAGTGCAATGCCGACCACCTTGCGGAAATTGAGTTGCATGACGGTCAAAAGCGCGGCTTCGCGTTCGGTTTTCGTAGCCGCTTTTGGCCCGCGCTTTCCAAATTCCCCGGCTTGCGCCTCGGCCAGACGGCCTTCAAAAAGCGCCGCTCCGTCGACCGTTTTCCCCTCTTCGCGCAGAATCGCGGCCTTCGCATTCATATGATCCTGAAACCAGCGCCGCGTTCCATAAGTGAGCCACGCTTTGACCGTCGCCTCGGGGAAGTCCGCAATCGAAATCGTAGCCTTATGACCTTGGGCCATGAGCCCAACCGTGAAGTCTTTGAAATCCATTTTCGTCTCCATCATAGTGATGCGGGATTGCATCTTAATGCGGCGCGTACGCCGCACAGAGCCACAATCCCTTACTTGCCCCCGTTCAACACCTCCAAAGCGGCAATCAAATCTGCAGCTGATCCATCCGTTTCAATGATCTTGAGATCACAGCGGCGAACGCCATCATCACGCAAATATTCCACCTCTTCCCGCGCCTCTTGCTTGGAGGTGAAGCCGACCTGATCAAACCAGCCGTCTTCTTCCCTTTTAACCACTGTGTAATACCGTGTCATTGCCGCCTCTGTTGTTCGTTTCGATAACCAAATGTATGGCGCATAACCATACGCTCGTCAACTGAGTCGGTATGTAATAATCTTCACGAACGCGTGATCACTTTGAAACAATACTCAATCATTGCCAAAACCTTTTGACCATCCGATCAAATACTCAACGCCAATCATTCTTGCACCAGCCACCAATCCCGACTGTTCTTCAGCCATGAATGCCGTTCACTTTTTACCGCCTGATCAAAAATTCCCGCCTCATTCATCCAAAGCGCGAGGTCGTTTCGCCGGGTGGGTGGGCCTCGGGCGGGGGGAACCCCCGTCGCTAAATTTATGAGGTAAAAACTGTACCATACAACATACCTCCTTTTCCTTTCTTTCTTCCTTCCCTTTCGTATGTATATTTTTTGGGTAGTGGCCCCGCCGCGAACCCCGGAAATCGGGTCAGTTGCCCCTGATGATTTCGCCGGAAAAGGGGCATGTGCCCATGGCGCGCGTATCGGTCGCCCCGGCGCATCGCGCCCCGTTTACTAAGCGGTGAAAGTCGAGTACTTTGTATGGCTACTTGTTCCAAACACTCAGCCATACCCCGCCGCGCCTTGTCAAGGGGCCTATCCGGTGTTATATTGTGCCTGAAAGGGAGATTTCCGATGAATGATCTTGGCCTCGATCTCACTGAACTCACCCGGCGGGGGAGAAAATCCATCGAGATGACCGCCGAGGCGGTTCGCCCCCTCACCACCGACGACCTTTTATCGTTGAAACAGCCCACAATTGATAACGCGCCGATCAAACGCATCAGTGATCGGCACCATCGACTAGCAAAACTCCTCGCTTCCGGCGTGAGTGAAGGGGAAGCCGCACTTGCCGTAGGCTACGAACCGGCGCGGGTGAGCATTTTGAAGGGCTCGCCCGCCTTTCTCGAGCTTCTTTCCTTCTACCAACAGCAATTGGCGGGGGAATTTGAAGAATTTGGATCACAGTTGGCCTCACTTGCAACGGATGCGGTGGCCATTTTGCGCGAACGGCTGGAAGAAGCCCCCGAAGCGCCGACGCTGGGGCAGCTTTTGGAGATTGCAAAATTCGGTGCGGACCGCACCGGCTTCGGCCCTACGGCTAAGACGGAAACCACGGTCAAAATGGAGCTGGGCAGCCGCTTGACCGCAGCGCGGCAGCGGTTGGAGCAACAGCGCCTGGCCTCGATGATGCCGATTGATATAACCCCTGTGGAGGAATGAAGGATGGATGAGCGCTTGATGAACCGGGGCTCCCAAATGTATCAAGGGAAGCAGGTGAAATACACTCGGGCTGGGGCCAGTGGGCAATACAGCTACGTTGGAGGAAAAACACAGCTGGACAAATTACACAACGCAAGACTTGCAGCAGACCGTGCCGATATGGACGCTTCTGCCTCTCTTTATGCCACCCCGTTCAACAAAGCAGCACAGCAAAATTTCAAAAGAAAAAATAAAATAGCATCAGTGCTTGCCACCTCTTTTCTCGATGAGGCAAAAAGGTGAGCTCCTACGAAGAAGAACTCATCGAGCAGCTCGCAAGCTATTCCCATGACCCTCTCGGTTTCGTGCGGTGGGCGTTCCCGTGGGGCGAGCCCGGTGAGCTTCAAGCCTACAAAGAGCCCTACGCGTGGCAATGCGCCTATTTGGAGGAACTCGGCGACCGGCTGAAAGTAGCTTCAATCCCATCTTCAACACCGCGTGTAATCCCCCCGGTCCTCATGTCCACCACCTCGGGCCACGGGACGGGTAAATCCGCTTTGAACGGGATGGAAACGTGGTGGGCCTTTTCAACCATGGCCGGAACTCGCGGGGTTATCACCGCCAACACCGAAAACCAACTGCGTACAAAAACGTGGGTTGAGATGGCAAAGTGGCATCGCCTCTTCATCGCCCGCGATTTCTTCAAATACACAGCAAGCGCATTGTTCAGTGCCGATGAGCAGATGGAGAAGGAATGGCGGATTGACTGCGTTCCATGGTCGGAGCGGAACACTGAGGCCTTCGCCGGTTTGCACAACGCTGGAAAGCGCATTCTTGTTCTCTTCGATGAAGCCTCGGCCATCCCCGACATTATCTGGGAAACTACCGAAGGCGCGTTGACCGACCTCGACACCGAGATCATTTGGTCGGTGAAAGGAAACCCCACTCGAAATAGCGGTCGCTTTCGCAGTTGTTTCCCCGGTGGGCAGTTCTCGCATCGGTGGTCAGCGCGGGAGATTGACTCACGAACTGTACCGGGAACGAACAAAGAGCAAATTCAAGCGTGGAAAGACGACTACGGCGAAGACAGCGACTTCTTCCGCGTCCGTGTTCGCGGGGCATTCCCACGTCAGGATCAACGTTCCTTCATTTCCTACTCCGACGCGCAAGAAGCAGCGAAGCGAGAACTGATTCCCGCCGACAGTGAAAGCCCCGTCATCATGGGCCTCGATGTAGGCCGCTTTGGCGACGATCCCTCAGTAATGGTTTTCCGGCAAGATCACGATTTGCGCTCTCGTCCCCCGGTCGTTCTTCAAGGCGCAAATACGCTGCAAGTAGCCGAGCGGGCTGCGCGGGAATACGCCAAATACAACTGTGCCGTTCTTTTCGTTGACGAAGGTGGTGTTGGTGGCGGGGTCTACGATCGACTGCAAATGCTCGGCATTAATGTTATCGGGGTTCAATTTGGCGGTGCTTCAGACAACCCCAACCCCCTCGAGCCCCATATCAAATATGCCAATAAGAGGGCTGAAATTTGGGGCGCGCTTCGTTCCTCCGTTTCCACGCTGTGTCTGCCCGAAAAAGTGAATGGCCTCGACACTTCCCCTGTTGATGAACTTTCTTCCCCTCTCTACGACTATCAGTTGAAGAGTGAGGCAATCGTTCTCGAGTCAAAGAAGTCGATGAAATCCCGTGGTCTTCCTTCACCAAACTGGGCCGACGCGGCAGCTTTGACTTATTCTTACCCCTTTCTCGTCCCTATCCTCGCTCCGATCAAACCGAGTTCGAGCGACTATGATCCCTTCAAGGAGTTTGCCTAATGCTCGGAAAACCCACACTTCCTCCGCCTTCCGCGAACATGCCGACCTCCCCCTCGACATTCGGCGGGCAACAAAAGCCGCAGGCCTCGGCATTCCGCAAATTCAGCTTTGCCCCCGCTTTGGCTGGGTTTACTCCTCGCAACGGTGGTCGCCGTTCTTACTTGGGAGAATGAAGAATGAAAATTGATCCCAAAATCCACGGCCGCTGGCAGTCGCTTTTCAAAAAGATGAAGAGTGTTCGCTCCCCTTGGGAACAGACGTGGCGGAATCTTTCCGACTACTTCCTCCCCCGCCGTTACGTGTGGCTGCTGACGGATAAGGAGCAGAAATCGGCTTCGGTGCGGAACGAAAAACTTCTCGATTCCACCTCCATCCTCGCCCTGCGCACCTTGTCGACAGGGATGATGAACGGGCTTACCTCCCCCACAAAATCGTGGTTTCATCTCACTCTTCCCTCCTTCTCCGACGACGATCAATTGGCGTATGAGGAAAAAATTTGGATCGAAGAAGCCGGGAAGAAGATGCTCTACCTCATGGCTCAGAGCAATTTCTACAACGCGATCGGCGTTCTTTACCAAGAGTGGCCAACCTTCGGCACTGCGGCTATGGCCATTTATGAAGACCCTGAGTTGATCTTCCGCTGCCACAACTATGCGGTAGGAGAATTTTTCATCTCCTGTGATCAAAATGGTGAAGTTGATAGCCTTGGCCGTGAATTCCAAATGAGTTCCGCCGGTTTGGTGGATGAGTTTGGGGAAGAAAATGTTCCCATCTCCGTCGCGACCGATGTGAAAGAGAGTGGCGCACGACTGTTGAACATGCACACAGTCTATCACATGAGCATGGTCAATGATGGCTCAGTTCGGAAAAGTGCACCTTTCATGGATGTTTATTGGATGGCGGCCGAAACTGGCAGCATTCTTCGTATTACCCCTCTCGACGATTGGCCTAACATTGTTACTCGTTGGGAAGTCTACGCTTCCGACTATTATGGTTCATCCCCATGCATGGATGCATTGGCTGACGTCATTCAACTTCAGCATATGATCAAGCGGCGCGCACAGGGGCTGGACAAAACGATCAATCCCGCGATGCTCTACAACCAGATGCTGGCTAATAAACCGCGCTCCACTCTTCCAGGAGGGGAAACCTTTGTAAATGGACAGGATATTCAAAACGGCGGACGCCCGCTCTACGTTCCACAAATCCCTTTCCAAGAGCTGGAAATGAATATTCAAACCATCAAGCAGGGAATCAAAGAGGTATTATACAACTCCCTCTTCACCATGATTTCCGACCTGTCGACAGTGCGAAGCGCGACTGAGATTGATGCGCGAAGAGAGGAAAAACTGGTACTGCTTTCCCCAGTTCGAGATCGGTTTGAAAATGAGGGCTTAACTCCCGCTCTTCAGCGCATCTTCTCCATCTGCCGTCGTCGGGGAATCTTCGGCCCCGAGCCCGAAAGCCTGAAAGACAAGGTGCTGCAAGTCCGCTACAACTCGCTTCTGAGCGATGCACAGCGCGCAGTAGGCACCTCGACGATTGAGCGTTATTTGCAGATTCTTGGAAACTTGCTGCCGAGTTTCCCCGACGTCGCAAACATTCCCAACGTCGAAGAGATTGTACGCGAATACAGCGATATGATCGGGCTTTCCACAAAGTTGAATCGCTCGCGAATGGAAGTAGAGCAATTGCGGCAGCAAGGAGAAAAATTGAAGATGCAGCAACAGGCGATGGAACAAGGCGCGGCCCTTGTCGGCGGTGCACAACAATTGTCTCAAACCGATCTCGGCGGAGGTGTTAACGCCTTGCAAGCGATGCTGTCATGAGTCAAAAAGCCCAACAAAAACTGATGCAAAAATTTGAGGTCGAAGACCGGAGAAAGCTGGAAAGAGCTGTAAAAGACCTTTCCCTTTCCTCCGATCTTCGCCATCTTATGAGTCATTTGTATGGTCTTTGCATGATGAACGTCAACCCCTTTACCAGCAACGCCTTGACTACTGCCCATAACACGGGTAAGTTGTCCGTAGGCCAGGAGTTCTTTGGCCTAATCTCCGAAATAGACTCCGCGTTTTTGCCGGAGCTTCTCAAGGAAATGACAGATGAGCAACGCAGCCGATCCGAACAGTTCTCTTCCCTCGCAGCAAACTTCTCCCGCGACGACTGAAGCAGCGTCGATTCCGGCCGAAGCGGCAAAACCGGCTCCATCCCCCGAAGGCGCCGGGGCTGTCGGAACTACTGCTACTGAAACCGTTACCCCTCTTTCCCTCGCTGATCTGATGGCCCCGGAGGGTTTCAGCCTCACTTCTAAAGAAGTGGTGGATGGAAAAGAGGTCGAAAAACCGATTGCAGGGATTGAAGATTTCGTCGGCCTTGCGAACGAATTGAAACTTGGAAAGGATGGAGCCAACAAACTCCTTGCCTTTCACAACCAATTTCTTCAGAGTGCGGCGGATGAATACCTCGCACGCTGGGAAAAGACGGAAGCGACTTGGAAAAAGCAGTGCCAAGAGCTTCCTGAATTTGGCGGTGCCGCCTTTGAGGGCACTCTCCAAAGCATCAGCAAAGTGCTGGATCGTTACGGCGACAAAGAGGTCCGTGAAGCCTTTGCGCTTACCGGAGCAGGCAATCACCCCGCCGTGGTTCGCTTCATTGCAAAAATGGCAAAAGACCTGAACGAGGCTACCCCCGTTCGGGGACAAACAGGCTCGAGTCCCAAAGACCGGGCCGAACGCATGTATGGCAAAACCTGAGAGGAAATGAACCATGGCCTACAATGGCGGAAACGTTCCAACTCTCCTCGACGTGGCGAAATCCGAAAACCCGGATGGCTCCATCGCAACGGTCGCGGAGATTCTGACTGAAACCAACGAGATGCTTCTCGACATTCCCTTCTTCGAGGGGAACCTTGCAACGGGGCACCGAACCACTGTGCGGACGGGTATTCCCGCTCCGACCTGGCGCCAGTTCTATGGCGGCGTGGCTCCGTCCAAGTCGACCCGTGCGCAGATCACTGATGACACGGCGATGATGGAGGCCTATGGTCTCATCGACAAGGCTCTGGCCGATCTGTCGCCCAACCTTGCTGCGTTCCGTCTTTCGGAAGACTACGCCCACATCGAGGGTATGTCTCAAGCCGCACAGCGCGCTTTCATCTACGGCAACCGTTCAACTGACATTACGCAGTTCAACGGCCTTGCCCCTCGCTACAACGCATTGACTGGTGCTGGCAACAGTCAGAACATCATCAATGCAGGCGGCGTCGGTTCCGACAACGCGTCGATCTGGCTCGTTGTTTGGGGTGCGCAGACTGTTCACGGCATCTACCCGAAGGGGTCGCAGGCCGGTCTGCAGATGCGTGACCTGGGCGAACAAACCGCCATCTCTTCGGACGGCAATGGTGAGTTCCAAGCCTATCGCTCTCACTATCGTTGGGACCTTGGTCTCTGCGTCCGCGATTGGCGCTATGCTGTTCGCATCGCCAACATCGACCGCTCGAACTTGACGCCTGATCTGAGCGGTTCCTCTGCGAACCTCCCCGACCTGATGTTCCAAGCTATTGAGCGGCTTCCTTCCTTGAACGCGGGTATTCCGGTGTTCTACATGGACCGCGCAACGCGCACCATGTTCCGGCGGCAGCTGCCGAACGCGATCAAGAACTCATCCCTGGAAATCTCTCAAGTGGGCGGCGTTTCGACCTACATGTTCCAGGATATTCCAATCCGTCGAGTGGACGAAATGTCCCCCGACGAAGCCCTCGTGTCGTAAGGAGGATTGTCCAATGGCACTTACTGACATCTACACCACGCCGTCCGTGGCCGCAGCGTTGTCGACCGGGGGTGCTGCCACCTCCGTCTTCGGCACCGCGATCGACCTCACCAACCGTCGAGATATTGGCGATGGTGAGGACATGTACATGGATATCAACATCACCACGACTGTGACGAGCGCCGGCTCCGCCACTCTCGGGTTTGAATTTGTCACCGCTGACGATTCGTCTTTGACGACAAACGTCACTGTGATTCTTTCAACCCCGGTTGTGGCAAAAGCCTCTCTTGTCGCGGGATATCGCTATCCCGTGATCGAGATTCCGATGGGCGTCTTCTATCGTCGCTACATCGGGTTCCGTCAGGTGATCGGCACAGCTGCCCTCACCGCAGGCAAAGCAACCTGCGCTCTGGTTCGCAAGCCCGCGAACTGGCGCGCCTACGATGATGGGATCAACTGATGCGCGTTAAACTCACTCGTCCCTTCTACGACAACCAAAAACTGTGGCCCGCCGGTACCGAGCTCGACCTCGAAATTCCGCCAAAGTCCGCCATTTCGCTCGAAAAAGCTGTGGTTGCCGAAGCGGCTGCCGAAGTGGTTGTCGAAGACAAACCTGCCAAGAAGTAAAGGTGCAACATGCCGCAGACACTCGAAGATATTTTCAATCTGGCTTTGAGTGCCTGCGGCAGCACTTCTACGGTAGGTTCTGCTGATGAGCGTAGCCGAGAGGCACAAACGTGTCGTCTCTGGTTTCCGGTGGTTCGCGATAACCTACAGGCGGTGGCTCCCTGGCCTTGTGTTAATGCGAGTCAACGGTTGGCCCGGCTTGCAACTTCCTCGGTTCCGTGGCAGAACGGGGAAAGCGAGCCGGGCTTTCAATATTCATTCTCTCTTCCTTCTAATCTTTTGCTTCCGCGCTTTTTGAACAGCTATCGACCGTTTACACTTGGTTTCAATGGAAGTGAAAAGATTATTTCCACGAGTGAAGAAAATCCCATTCTTCAATACAACGCGAGAAACGAAAACATCGGAACCTGGGATCACCCGTTGATCATGGCTACGATCTATGTTCTTGCCACTCATATTGCTCGCCCGATCACAGGCCGTTCAACGACGGTCGGAGAAAATAAACAACTGGCTGATGAAATTGTATCCGCCATGCTTACCTCAGTCGCCAATGCGGGAGATAAGCAAATGGAGGCAATTCCCTCTTGGATTTCAGCACGCGGTTACAGTAATCCCTCTTCCGATTATTACATCGTCCCCTTCCAGTCCATCAACTATGGAGCAGCGGTGTGAAGACCGATTTCTCTCAATTGGCGTTCTTGGCCGGGGAAATGTCTCCGGCCTTTCAAGCTCGCGTTGATCTGTCGAAATACGATCTCGGTCTTTCCCTGTGCAACAATTTTTTAATCGACTATCGAGGTGGAGCCAAAACGCGCGGCGGTATGCTTTTTCAAGACTTCACCCCTGAAAACGCTTTTCTATTCGAGTTTCAACTTGGGGGCGATAATTCCTCAATCCTTATCGTTGCGACCCATCAGAAGTTTCGGTTCATGCAGGAAGGCAAATACCTGCTTGACGCGCAAATTCCCGTTGCTTCTTTTGCCGGTTCAACAATCACCACTTCCTCCGCGCATGGCCTTACCGTAGGTAGCTATGTGGTTGTGAACGATGGTAGCCTTTCTTACACATACGAAGTAGTAGGTGTTCCAACATCAACAACCCTTCAACTCAAATATCCCAACGGAGAAACTGCTACGTTGAGCGCCGTTTCGTGGCTTGCTCCAGTTCAAGAAGTTGTAACACCTTATGGGCGAGGTGAACTGCGTAGGGTGAGAATGAGTCAAGATTATTTGACTATTCGCATTTTCCATCACTCTCACAACGTGAAAGAACTTACCTACGACCTTACCACTTTGTCGTGGAGTTTCACATCGCTGTTGACCGGTGCTACCATTTTCCCTCCCGTCGGCCTTACCGCTACTGCAAGTGCCACCGGAACAGCTCAGGTAGTTTTCGTCGTAACCGCTGTCAATTCAAACGGGGAAGAAAGTATTGCTTCTCCTCCAATCCGCCTATCCGGCATTGTAAACTACACAACCACCGCCGGTCACGTAGCGATTCGGTGGGAACCGCAAGCCGATGCTCAGTTCTACCGCGTCTACCGTTCCATAGTAACGGATTCGAGTGATCTGAGTCTTTGGTCAACGGTGGGGCTGATTGGCGAAACCACTACCGCCTGTTTGGTTGATACCAACATTACACCTGATTACACCAAAACACCGCCCCTGCGTAACAATCCTTTCTCCGATGGTGCGGTGCTTTCAGTTCAGGTGACAAATCAGGGGAGCAGTTACGTTTCGGGAAAAACGATGGTCTCCCGTGATAGTAATGGAACGGGGCTTTTTGCCTCAATGACTGTCGATGTATCTGGTACCGTCACAGCTGTGACTGTTTTGTATGGTGGACAAAACTACGTTTCCCCGTGGCTTTACATCTATGCTGATAATGGAATGGGCTTTGTTGGAAAAGCTACGGTTGTGGCCGGGGTGATCACTGCCATTACTGTGGTGAAAGGGGGCATAAACTACCCGCAGGGAACCTGTGTTGTTCGTAACGCCTCACACCCCGAAATGCTTCTTCATCCTGTTGTGGTGAGTGGAAAAATTACTGAAGTGATGGTTATCTCCGGCGGGGGCGGTATTACCACAGCATTACCCCTCACCATCAACGGATCAGCAGGTTCAGGCGCGGCAGCAAGCATTTATGTTGTTTCTCCTCCCAACGGTAACAATCCCTCAGTTGGGATCAAGTTCCAACAGCGTCAGCTTTATGCCGGAACCGATTCCCTTCCCAATTCCATTTTTGGGTCAAAGCCGGGTGCTCCGCGAAACTTCGACTACAGCCGCGTTCCTGCCCCCGATGATTCCTTCATCTTCTCTCTCGACAATGAATCTATCTCCCCCATCAAGCATTTGGTGCGGCAGTTGGATGGTCTGCTGGTGTTTCACAAAAACGGAATTGAGCGGATCAAAGCGCAAAGCGGCACTGCAATCACCCCCACCGACAAAGTGAGTGAACCTCAATCTTGGTCAGGAGTTTCAGATGTTCCTCCCCTTCGCATTGATAGTGATCTGCTTTATACAACTGCAAATGGTGCGGGTGTTCAAACGCTTAATTACACTCTCTACAGCAATTCCTTTTCCTCAGTAAATCTTTCCGTTCTGTGTCCTCATCTTTTCGGGGAGCGTCAGAACCCTGTTTCGTGGGTTTGGAACGAGTCGCCAAATCGTTTGGTCTGGCTGGTGCGAGAGGATGGAAGATTTCTTTCTCTTACATATATGAAAGACCAAGAGATTTTTGCTTGGGCGCGGCATGAAACCTATGGAAAGGTGATTGATATTTGCACCACTACGGAAAATGACAAGAAGGTGATCTACGTTTCCACTGAAAGAAACAGTGGCTTTTTCATTGAACGTTTTGTTCAAGACCCATTCTTGAACGTGGAAGAGTATCTAGGCCTCGATGCTGCAGCAACTTTCGTTCCCACCGCTTATACAAACTCATTAACTATTGTAGAAAGCGAAGATGGGACAGCATTGATCTCCGGCACCACTCACGGTTCATTGGGTGCGGTTATTCGCGCTGCCGGGGGTATCTACCGAATTGACCGCTTTCAAAGTGGTAAAGCCGTCTGCACTATTCTAGCGGGGGCAAAACTCTTTTCTCCGGGCACCACTCTTCCCCTTGTCGAGGGATTCACTGTGGGTCAGCCCACCACGAGTGTCAAAAACCTTTGGCATTTGGAAGGAGAAACCATTTCCGCTCTTGTCGATGGCGATGTGGTTGAGGGGCTGTTGGTTGAAAACGGGGAAGTTACTCTTCCAAATCCCGGAACCTACATTCACGTAGGTATTCCATACACCGCTAAGATCGAAACTCTTCCGCTTTATTCCGCCCAACAGCAAACAAATGGAATGATAAAGCGCATTGTTTCCGGTCAGATTGTGGTTGAACAAACTCGCGGGCTTTCTCTCGGAGTTAAGGGGCAACCACTCTACGAAGTCAAAGACATGACGATGGAATTGCTCGACGGTCCTCTTTCTGAAACACCGTCGCCAACTCAAGTCCACGTTGCATCACAGTGGAACTTGAATCAACAATTGGTGTTTGAGCAAATCTATCCCCTCCCTGCAACGATCCTTGCTTATCTGGCGGAGAGCGAGTTTGGAATATGAATTGACCGAAGAGCGGGATATGTTGCCTGAGCACCTGAAGGCGAGTACGATGGTGTTTAAGGTTATGTATGGCGATTTGTTTCAAACAACCGACCATATCCCTCCTGCTTACATCGGTCAATTCGTTCTTTCCTTCTTCCCCTACATCGCTTATATTTGGTTTATCCCGTCTGGAGTTGAACGGGCGTCGATGCTTAGGGAGGCGCGAATGATGTGGAAAGAACTGCGTCCGCGCTTTGCGGATGAAATATTCTGCTTTGTTAAGAATCGAAAAAATGAGAAGTTTGCCCGTGCTTTCGGCTTTGTGCCATACGCTGAAGATGACGGAGTAACTTACTTGAAGGAGCTGCAAGAATGAGTTTCGATCCAATCACCCTGATGACCGTCGGTAAGTTTGTGGGTGTTGGTGCCTCCATCGTTTCTGCCGTTGGTAATATGTCCACTGCAAATTACAATGCAGCTGTAGCTGAACGCAATGCTAAGCAGATGGACGAAAATGCTCGCCAATTAGCGATCAAAGCCCAGCAAGATCAACAAGATATTGCCGAACAGCAAGCACAGGAAAAAGGCGCAATCATCGCTGAGATGGGCGCAAGTGGTTTTGACCTTTCTTCGGGTTCATCGGCTTTGCAGCGTATTGCTCTCGACCGTCTGGCGCAGCGCGATCAACGGCGCACCGCAATCGAGGGTGGGAATGAAGTTAAACAAGCGCAGCAAGCGGCAGCTGACTATCGGGCGCAGAGAAAGAATGCAAAGCGGATGGGCATGTTCCAACTGTTTTCCGATCTCGGTGCCGGTTTTGACAGCTATATTTCATCTTCCACCTCCATCGCGAAGGCCAAAATTGACCTTCTCAATGCACCGCGTTAAGGAGCAATAAAATGATTATCGGCGGTAAACAAGCTGTTGCTCCCCTCGGACCGGTTTCTCAGCAGCAACAATCTGTGAGCGGTATGGCCGTTCTCGGTGAAGCCTTTGGTGCGGTGGCGAAATCTTTGCAGTCGCAAGGACTAAGCCAGCATGAAATTCAAATGGCGCTGATGGAGCGGGAACGAAATCAAAAACGCGCTCTCGCCGATGTTGGATTGACCGATCTTATGGGCGTGCAGGATCGCGCGCTGATGACTGCTTCACAGCAGATGAAACCGGGTGGCGATGGCTTTGCCAACGGCATTGCTTCCGGCCTAACCCCTTCTTTTGAGGAATTTGCAAAGAAAATAGGAATCGAGAATGATCCGCAGCTGATGAACGAGTATCGTTCGCGGTGGGAAACCTTTGCCCAAGATCACACCACCAAAGCCTATGCTTTGCAGATGGATGAATCCAATCGCTATTTGACGCAACAAATTACAACAGCCACTGATAAAGCTGCCACGGCTGTTCACAATAATCCTGAGCAATTCAAAACTCAATACACCCTTCTAACAGAAGCGATTGACAAATCCGACCTTCCTTCGGCAACGAAAGATAAGTTGAAAGCTGACACATACAGCACTTTGGCAATCTCCCTTTTTGCTACTGAAACACAGCGTGCGGCTTCAGATCAACTTCCCGTTCACAGTGCAGATGGTACAGATGTTGTTGCCCCCGGCATGAGTGCAGCAGCTCGTGCTTTCTTGAACGGTATTTCAGGACCGGAAAGCAGCGGTAAATACAACATTCGCTACAACGGGGATTCAAGCGGCGGAGCCACATTTGACAGTTACGCCGACCATCCTCGAATCTATGTTCAGCGTAGTGATGGTCGTTGGTCATCGGCGGCAGGTCGTTATCAATTTACTGCTCAAACGTGGGATGATACAGTAGCAACCATGAATAAAATGGGCTACAATATCACCGATTTTTCTCCAGTGAATCAAGATCGAGTTGCTTGGTTCTTGGCTCAACAGCGTTATACCCAAGCCACTGGTAAAGACCTAGAAGAAACGTTGAGCACAGGTTCATCGGCCGATATGGCTGAAGTACAAAGTGTTCTTGGCAATACATGGGAGGGATTAAAGAACAGCTCCTTTGATCTCGCTGGAGCTATCAGCAATGGTATTCCTCTCGGTGGCACCGGCCACTCTCAAGCCCCGGACATTTGGAATGATCCTCGTTTCGCCAACATGACTTATGAGGATAAGTACCGTGCCAGTCAGGCTGGGACGCAGATGATGCTTGAGGCGCAGAAAGCTCAACAAGCAGCGGAAGCGGCAAAGCAAAAGGCATTGACTGATCAGGTTCTTTCCGATATTGCTACAAATAAACCCGGCGCTGAGCAACTGGGTATGAAACTTGTCGACACCGGTTATCTCACTGGTGAGAATGCGAGCAAAATTAACACCGCCACTGCAAAGGCGCGGGACGATAAAAAGACAGTGATTGAAGTTTCTGGTATGCTGTTGAGCCAAAAACAAATCGGGCTTGATCGCGCCAAAGATTTCGATACCTTCTATGAAAAATCGGGGGTGATGGAAGGCTTGCAAAAACAGGACCCTGTTGCCCGCGACACCTTTATGAAATACTCGATGGAGCAAGGGCAGATTCCTCCGAAGATGATGGGGGTTTTGGAGAGCGGTTTGTCGTCTACAAACCCTCAAGCCCGCGCATATTCAATGGCCATTCTTGGTGATCTTTACAGCCAAAGCCCGGCCACATTCACTAATCAATCTAAAGAAATTCAGCAACAGGCGGCACTGTCTTTCGAGCTTACAAAATATTCGCAAACCCCGGAACAAGCCGCGATGCTTTATTCTCAAATGACGGGGGAGCAGAATAGCGAAGCGAAAAGACAAAAGCTGCAAGATTTCGACAAACAGTTGAATGATCAAGGTACTTATGCATTCTTTCAAACTGCGTTGAAGCAGTTTGACACATCGTATTTCAGCGATCCGCAAAACCCAACTGCCGGTGGAGGAACTCTTGCCAAGTTCCAGACAGATTATTTGACTTTGTTCCGTGAAAATTTCACCATCTCAGGTGATATGGATACCGCGCATAAAATGACTGCGGCGATGATGAAAACTGTATGGGCACCTGATCCACTCAGTGGTCGATTGATGGAGGCTTCGCCTCTGGCTCCAGGAGTTGTTCGTCCCGCACCGGGGCAAAACTCCATCACAATCAATGGGTCAACAGATTGGATTGAAAATTCCTTGCGCTTACAACTTGGTGAGCCGGAAAATGATATTGCCATCATGACCGATGCGCAAACGCTGAAAGATATGAAGAAGAAAGGTTATCCTACCTACAACGCTTTTGTGTATGATCAGGATGGAAACATAACCTTGGCTCCAATGCGCGTTTTCGTGGCGCAAACACCTGAAGTTTTGCGGCGTGAACGTGATCTACCTGCGACGGAAGCAGCGGCAAAAGAGGCTGAACGGCAGACCGTGCTTCACAGCCGTTATCCTGTTCCAAATAATGTTAAGCGCCTTTCGTGGTCTGAGATGATGGATAAAATCGCCACAGCTACAAAAGAGTTTTACAATGGCGTTGAGCGAGATTTTAATCCCGCTATCCCCGGTCAGGTGTTGGCGCATCCCAGTCAAGATTCAACTGCAACGGCCACCGCACAACAGAAAGTCAAAGATGCGGCACAAGAAAAACGAGCTGCACAGGATCGCGCCAACAAAGAGCAAGATCGTCAAGCCGCAATTTTGAAGCGAGAACGTGAATCAGTGATGGCGAAAATTAAGAGGGACAATCCCTCGTATGACGATGCACAGATCAAACGTGCTTACGACATTTATCAACTGGTGTCGAAGCAGGGTATGACTGTGCAGGAAGCCGTAAAAGCGTTGGATGGAGAATAAAAATGGCTGATCTTATGCAACAAATGCCTGAGCCGAAGCTGCCTCAAGCCCCGCAATTAGCGCAGCCGGAAAGCTATATTCACGCCCAACCGCCGATGGAAATGCCCGCACCAGAGACTCCCGATAAGGGACTTTTCGGTGCGGCCTATCGGCAGACAAATGATTTCAACGCCTTTATGAATTTGGTGACGGCGCCTCAATTTCCCGTCGATCCCAATTTCAATGCAGTTGAACGAGCAAAAACTTCGCCTTACTTCAACGATTACGGCCTGCAGTTGGCTAAGACGCGAAGCAATGATGAGTTCAACTATGTTTCATTGAAGATCGAGCAAGAACTGAAGGATAAACAATATCTTGCTACACAAGGGTTGAAGGGTCAACTTGTTGGTGCGTTTGCAGGATTGTTTACTCCAACCATTCTGATTCCCTTCGTTGGCGAAGCTGGCGGAATGAAAGGTGTAGCCGAAGCCGGGATGAATGCGATGGCGATGGCTATGCTGCAAAATGGCATGATCTATGGCGCAAGCCAAACAGACACCCCCGCAGACTTTGCAATTGGCGTTGCAAGCGGAACAGTGTTGGGCACTTTGCTAGGTACCGCCGCTGTCATTGTTCGCCCTGCAGCAAAAGTTCGTGCGCTTAAAGACCTCGAGCCCTCGGCATTGGGTACGATCAATGGAGTGGTTCATATCAATGAAGAAGGAAGACTAACTGAACAATCAGTTATTCCACATGAGAATAAAGCCTTTACAGCAGAACAAACTCGTCTGATTGACTCAGGAAAATATACTCCTGAAGAAGTAAAAACAGTTGATCAAGTTGTTTCCGCTTTGGAAAAAGAAAAAGGAACGTTCGGTGAACCGCCTGGGGCGGAAAACATGGTACGCGTTTATCATAGCGGTTCAATTGGTGATGGAGAAACTGGCCGTTGGGTAAGTTCTAATAAAACTTATGCATCTGACTATAGACCCGATCTTCCTCTTCATTACATTGATCTTCCAAAAGAGGATGTTAGGATTAATAATCCTGATATTCCTGAACAAGGAATAAAACAGGGCTTTACTTTCAACTTTGAGCTTACTCCACAAGAAGCTCAACAATTGAAAATGATTGAACGTGATACAGGAGCATTAAAAGCTAATGCTGCTGTTATAGATGAAAAAATTAAATCCATTAAAGAAGGTGAACCGCGTGGACTTTCTGCTCAAGCCTCGTCAACTGAATACGCTCCAATGGTGCCAACGATTGATGAGAAAACGGGTGAACTCGTCTACGAGCCTTCCTACGATGTGGAAGCAGATGGAGTAAAACGTCTCGGCGCAATGATGCCCGCGACGGGAGTTAAAGCAGTTGATCGTGCTTTGGCTGCTGTAAATCCTATCGCTCGTGCAGCAAATCAATTCGACCAACCCATCGAAGCCCCCGGCATTCGCGCCGATGTGTTGCGTATCTCAACCGGTGGTTTGAACTATGAGGGAATGAAACTCGGTTTGACTGCCGCGCCGGACGGCACGGTCGAAGATCGCGCGCTGTATTGGGACGGTTTGCTTGCTCGAGCTCTTCGTCACATTGAAGAATCCTATGTCAATTACATCTTTGGTAAAGGTGCTTATGAAAAGAAAAGCCTGCGCATGGTTGGGGCACTGCGGCAGGAGTTCAATGTCGGCGCTGGTAAAATGCCCTTTGAAAAATATTCTGAGACTTTGGCTAAGGCGTTGAACAGCGGGGACAAAAGCGAGGTTCCTGAAATTCAAGCCCTCGCACAACTGCTGCGGAAAGATTTCTATGAAGAGGTGGCTAAAGCGGTTCAAGAAGCTGAGGATTATGTTGGAAACGGAAAGAAGCTGTATTTGAAGTTGGAGTCGAAGGAGGATTTCTCCTACATGACTCGTTCGTTTGACCCTAACGTGGTGAGGGGACAATACACTCCGTTCATCAATTTGCTTGCAGATCACTTTGCCTCAGCCATGCATTCGTTCTACAGCAAGCGTATTGAAAAGGTTCTTGCCTATGCTGAGGATAAGGGAACGTTGGCAAACATTCTTAACCTCGATGCGGGGGAAGCAAAGAAACTTTATGATTCGCTGACGGAAACTTTGAATAGGACAAAGGAATATACTCCTGAGCAAAAGGCTATTGTAGATCAGATTGATCATCTGGAATGGGAATATAATACAGTTTATGATGATATACTGAATCATATGATTGATTCTGCTGAACGAGAAGAACTTACCGACGCTGAAATTAATGTGAAAATGCCGGAGTTTCAAGAAAAAGCAAAACAAATCGCAGATCAACGAAAGCAAGTAATTTCAGCCGCCATGAGCGAGTTGGAAAAGAAAGCACCTCCTCGCATTGAGATGGAGAAGAAAGAGATCGCAAAGCTGAAACACCAACGCAATGCTGCAGCAAAAGCATTTGGTGCAATGCAGGCAAAGCAAGATGCGCTGCTTGAAAAGATTTTGAACAATGAAGAACTGACGTTAAAGAATCTGCGCAACCACGCAGAACAGTGGGCCTCGTTGAAGAAAAAAGCTGCTCAATTTTCTTCTCAAGAGTGGATGGCACAGCTGCAAAAAGTGCGCAAGCAACTTGACAGCGCTATTGCTTTGGTTCAAACGAGTGAACGAAAGATCGCAAAGCTGGAACGCCAAATGGTCGGGGGTGTAGAAGAGGCTGATGCGCTGCTGACAAAGCGCATTGATCGCGCCAACTCACTGTTTGATAAGTTTGAAGAACGGTTGAGCCAAGACCCGCTTGATCTTCAGAAAGCTGTGCAGGATCGGATGGAGGCACTCACGAAGAAGACGGCAGATATTATCGAGCGGCGGGCTTTGCGCAGTGAAAAACTGATGAAGGATGCTGAAGGTAAGTACAGTCCTGAATTGGCGAAGGCCAAGCAGACTGCTTTGCTTGATGATATTGCAGCACGTAAGCAAAATCTGATCGACCAAATCTACAAGAACGGCGGAGAAGGAATTGATGAGACTTTCTCTTCGATGAATTTTTCCAAAGTAGCGGAAGACCTTGCTACACAAATCGCAAACCGGATCACAGGAAACTCAGCCCGGCTTTCCCTCGTCGATATGCTCGATGCTTTCGACGTGGGCATTCGCAGCCCGTTTAAAATGCGGATGCTCAATCTTCCTTATGATGAAATTGCTCCATATTTGAACAAAAACGTGGAGCATATGCTACGCAAATATGTCAACACCATCGGGTCTGACACTGAATTGTTCCGCGCTTTTGGCGATCGGACAGGCAGTGTTGTGATGGCCCGGCTAGAAAAAGAAATGACCGCGATCAAGAAGCTAATTGAAACGCGAAAGGTTGATGAAAATGGAGTTGAAATAACTCCTGCCCGACGCAGAAAAGAAATGATCGCTCACGATAAGGCATGGAAGCGTCGGGAAATGGAGGTTGCCGCAAGTATTGAGCGCATCCGAAATCTTCGTGGGATTGGTGATTCTAGAGAAACTCTCTGGAACCGACTGGCGACAAACTTTATGAACCTCAATGCATTGACCATGCTTGGAACTGCTGCTGTTTCAAGTGTGAGCGATATGGCACGGCCGATTTTCCAAGTAGGATTTATGAACACATTCAAAGACTCATGGATGCCGTTGATCAAAACTCTTGTAAGTGAAAGTCAAAGGGAAGCCCGGAAAGATTTGAAGAAAGAGTTTCTGCTTTGGTCAATCGGGCATGATACAATCACGCATCGGCGTACTCGTCATTGGGTCGATGATCTTGGCTACCGCACGAATCAAACTGTCGGTGAGCGGATGCTTGAAAAAGCCTCTCACACCATGCCGCTTGTCGCACTTTACGCTCCGTTTACTGACGCTACTAAAGACCTTGCGGCCGCCGCATTGCTTCCCAAAGTTCTTAGAACGGTGGAGAAATTTACTGAAGGCAAGGCAAAGGAATCTGATATTCTTTTCCTGAGCAGCATTGGTATCAATCCCGACGGCGCTCAGCGGATTCAAAAGCAAATGCTTCAACAAGAGCGAAAGACGCGCTATAATGGTGTAATCATTCCCAATACTGATTCGTGGAGTGATTATGGAGCATCGCGGATTTTGGCTGCGGCTATGGCGCATTTGGACTCAAACACTGTTGTCACTCCAGGGCTGGAAAAATCTCTCTACCTTGATGGCTCCACCTTCGGTCGCGTGATCGGGCAATTCCACACTTTCACCAATTCGGCGCAGTCAAAGATTTTGCTATCCGGTTTGCAGAGCCGAAATATGGCTGCTTTCCGTACACTGCAAGGTGCGGTTGTTTCCCTTGCTTGCGGGGTAATTTCGTATTATCTTTGGGCAAATACCCACTCTGAGAAAGCCCGTCAAGAAATGCTGAACGCCTCGCCCGAGGAATGGTTTGACCAAGCCCTGTTCCGCAGTGGCATTCTTGGTGCGCTGAGTGATGTGCAAGCAGTGATGCAGCGCATTCCACTGACAAGCCGCTTTGCTACGTTGAGCGGGATGATGAACAAAGATACCGTTACCTCAGGCAAATCGGCAAACAATATTTCCGATCAGCTTTTTGGTTCGACCTACTCCACTTTGGAAACCATGTTCCAGATCGCAGGGTCGATCGACAATCCTACTCAAGGAACGATCCACCAAATTCGAAAACTGGTTCCGTGGAACAACGTTTTCTATCTCAAGTGGGCGTTCAATGAGGTTGAAAACGGTGTGAAACAATACTTCCCTCAAAGGAGGAACTGAGATGACCAACGTTGTGGAAAGCACCACCTTCAAAAATATTGGGGATGGTGTCACGACTGAGTTTCCTTTCTCTTTCCCTCTTTATGAGGGGGCTGATCTTAACCTCTTTAAGTTGAGAATCAGTACCGGAGTTATGACTCCGATCACTACCAATTTTCTGATCTACAAAAATCCCGATAACACAGGTTACGTGAAGTATCCTGCTTCGGGAACCCCGCTTTCTTCCTCTTATGCCCTCGTTGGTATGCGAGATACGCCTAAGGAACAAGGGGTTGCGTTCAGCAATCAGACCCGGTTTTACTCAAAGGTGGTGGAAGATTCGTTTGACCGGCTTACTGCTCAAGTGCAGGAAGTTGCGCAACGGGCAAAACGGGGAATTTCTTCGCTGACCGATCAAGATTTGCTGTTGCCCAATGGGCAGCAAAGCGTACTGGTGATTGATACAGATGGAAAATTCAAGGTCGGTCTTGCCTTGGCTGATATGCAAGATGTGATTGATGCAGCTGCAACTGCTAGCGAAGCAGCAGCTGAAGCAGTTGCATTTGGATCAGCCGCCGTCGGTGCCTATGAATATGAAGTGGCGTTGCCTGAAGGCACAACTACCGCAATCACCTTGCCCTATACTCCGGTTGGTCCTTCAGCTGTTGATGTGTATTTCAATGGGGTTCAACAACCGCGTAGCTCATACGTGGTAGCAGATAATCTGATCACTCCGATTCTTCCTTGGCCCTACAACGTTGACGCAGTGATTCGACTTTCAACTCGCATGGCGCAGCAAGCGCAGACGGGAGTTATTTATTATGCTGCAAGAACATCGTTCGTCACATGGGCACTGACCAATACCCCCACTGCAGGTACGATTGCTTTTGTCGAAGGCTATTCATATCGCTATTTGGGAACAGGTGCGTACGTTTCTGATCTTCTCGCTTGGGAACCTTTTGGCCAGCCGCATCCTAAACATTGGGGCTGTGCGCTTGATGGTATTACAGATGATACGGAAAAGCTGCGTGCTTTTCATGCTTATTGCAATGCGAAGAGGTTGAAGGCGGAATATGCTGGCATTACCTCTTTCGCTTGTCAGATCGGCGCGCTGATTACAGTCACAACTTCAGTTGATTTCTGCGGCGCTTTGGCTGTTCCGCTGAATGGAATTGTCGCAACCCCGTCTTATGGTGCGATGACGCAGGGCATGTTCGTTGTTAATGACTCAACAACGCCGCTTGTGACTGGAACAACTGCTATTGCAGACACCAATCTTGCGGTTGGTTCACATATTCCCACCTCTTCTTTCTGGACTGATCCCGGTTACGTTTATATGGCCTGCGCTTCGACGGCAGCAGGTCCTCAAATCAGTAGCCGTGATCGTGCCTCAACTTTGGTTTATCGCCAGACCTTTGCTGTTCTGAAAGAGGGTATGACCAACTACGGTTTGGCAACTGCCATGACCGGAGCCACCAATATCTATTACGAGGCACGCCGCAATACAGGAAAAGGCTGGATCACGATCAAAGGATTGGTCTCTGATCTGTCGCTGTGGAACAATGGGATTCTGATTGATGTTCAGCGGAATGAAGTCACTGTCGAAGATTTTGAATCCATCGCCAGTACCGGGGTTCCCACCTCGATCAGCCGTTTGATTGCGGTGCGAAACTGTGCGTTTGTCAATGTGCGAAATATTCGTTCCCCGGCTTTGACTCCCTATGCCTCGAATGGAACGTATGTTCTTCTCGTTGACCATTGTGCAGAGATTCGAGTCGATCGACTGATGGGGGCGGTCAATGGCTGGGGCTGCATTGGCGGCAATGATGTGAATGGATTCTACATCACCAACAGCATTTTGAACCGCTTCGATTGCCATGATGGAGGATTCAACCTTCATTCCTCAGGCAATACCTATTTGGAAATCGGGATCACCTATGGTTGGGGCGGTGGCGATCTGACTTCCACAAATGATCGCTGTTGGAATTGCGCTCTCATTACTGCCCGTCAAGATTACGGCGGTTATTGGTTCGGGGGCTCGTGGAAAATTAACAATCCCATTATTGAGAGCGAACTCTCTGTGATGGCGATTGCAGTAGATATGTTGACCAATCCCGTTGGCTGCGCTTCGATCATTGTGCCGATGCCCCGCACAATTGAGATTATTGGGATGAACCGCCGTCAAGTCGCAGAAACAGCAACTTCTCATTACCTCTGCCCCATTCTTCATGCTGTCGATGCTGGGGCTATCGCAGCAGCTAAAGTTCCTGTAGCGATGGAAGAGGTAAAAATCTCTGGTGTGGTGGGGCAGCATACCGCAGGAGGTTGGACGCTGCGAAATCAGATTGACATTGAAAATATGTCAACGGCTGCTATTCGCACGAAGATTGAAATTGAGGGAGTGGAAGCAAGTCGGGCTCCTACAACTTCTGATATGGGCAACGGCTATTATTCGCTGTATGTGCCGGCAAAAACCCAAGCAGGAACGGCGGCTTCTTTCGATGTGAAGGCGCGAGATTCTTCAAACCTGTGCTTTGATTTCAGTGCCATCAGCACTGTGCCGCGTGTCTGGATCGTGGGCTGTGAAGACCTGCGCCGCGCCAAGATGAAGAACGCCAGCGGGCGGCTGCATATTAAGGCCTCTACGTTCTCGACCCCTACGCTGGTCGGCGCGGAAACTCAGGCGATTGTCGGCGGCACCCGCAGCGGAACAACCAGTTTCACTGAATTGGCCAGCGTCAGCTTCCGTGAATTGAGCGCAAGTGCGGGTTATGATTTGAGCCAAGTTTCCCTAGGTTCCGGTCTTCTTTGGAATCCGGGCTACGATGCTTGGGTAACGCTTCCCGGTGGTGTTACGCAAACAAATGCTATGAATGGTTTCCGCGTCGGAACCGGCTGGTAAGGAGGAAAAGATGGTATACTGGAACATCGACAAATACAGGTCTCCCCGGTCGTTTGGCGCCGATCCCTACGCGGAAGTTGCATCATCGTCAAAGCTGCAAGCATGGATCAATGCACAGATCGAAATGCAAAATGGCTCATACAATCAGGGAAGCATTGTTGAGCTTGATCCGGGACCGGGAAGGTATTTGATTGACTCTCCGTTGGTAATTCCTACTGTTTGGAATCTTTCTTCCGAACCGTGGTCATTGAAAGTGATTGGTTCGGGGTGGACTTCGGAAGACTATCCTCTTACAATCAACACTGTTCGCTCCGAAATTCGCGGGCTTACAGTGAACTGTAATGGACTGTCGAACGGGATTTACGACAATTCATCCTACACCCTTTTCCACAAACCGAAGGTCATGCGAATGTCTTCGGCCTGGAATTCGTCGGGAATCGAAAAACCGCAGACAAGTGGAGGTAGTACCACCTATTTTTCTCCGCAAATTTCCCAATGGATTCCTTCCGTTGATGCAGACAAGTTTCTTAACAAAGCAAACTTCACTGCTGACCTGCTTCGAATTAACAAATCTGATACGATGGTGGTCGGTGGTGAGCTGTTTTGGGGCCGCGCTTGCTATGTAGGAAACAATGGAAACCATACGCTGAATGGAGTTCATTTGGTGAACGGAGGTTTCACCGATACCATTCTCATTGAGTGGGCAAAGAATGGAGCAGCTGGACAGCTTGAATGCTTCTCCATGTATCATGACAATGGCGCATCACATTTCTACAACTCCAATGTAGATTTCATGGGACGAGTTTTGATCGACCCGGCTGACGTGACTCTTACTACGGGGGTTTTCAATTGCTATAGAGGCAGCATTGACGAGCCCCGAATGAAAGGGCGCGTGACGTTTGCTCAGTTTGATAATACCGACCTTTTCACCTTCGCAGATTATGGTGGAAATGTTTGGTCAGCCGCTGTGCAAGCAGTCGCGACTGATATAAATTACAAAGTGAGAAACTCCGACACAACCCGACATACCTGGGAATTTGGGAACGATCTCAATCGAGGCTCGTGGAATGTTGCACAGTCGCATGAGACAGTGTTTTCGCCGGATAGTGGTTACTATGACGCGAGAAAAGCCGGGGGTATGGCCTACAAACCCATGCATCAGGAACCGACGACCAAGTTTGCTGGGATGCTTTACTGGTCCGATGGCACTTCTTCAACGAATGGTTTCGGTGCTGCGGGTGAAGGGCCTTATGCTTACGTTGGGTCTGTTTGGAAAAAGGTGCAACTGACATGATGACGAAAGCGGAGAATGCTATGACGAAAGGCTGGCACGTGGACAAAACAATATCTCTGTCTCTGATTTTTGCAGCCGCTGTTCAAACAGCCGCTTTTATCTGGTTCTTTTCCGCGTTGAGCAGTCATGTTACTGAACTAGATCATCAAGCGGTGAAGCAGGAAGGACGGCTGAATGTTCTGGAAGAAGCAAATAAAAACTTAGCCATTACGACGGCTGGGATCAATGCTCAACTTTCCGGCATACATGATGCCCTTGAGGTGATTCGAAGCGGCCAACGGGATACAAATGATCTCGTTCGCCAAATGCTGGAGAAGAAATAATGTTGACGCTGAAAGGAGCGCATCATGCAGAATATGGCCGTTGAAACTACAACACCACTTTTGGCCTCGGCAACGTTTACTGGGGCCGCGAAAGTCCAAGGTGTGATTAATTCGGGTATGCCGAGTTCATCTCCGTTTGACTTTTTTCTGGGCTGTATTATTTCAGACCAGACTGGGATTGCTCGGATTGAACGTTCACTGGATAACGTTACTTGGACACGAGTAACTCCTGATGTGAAGATCAATACAAACGATGTTACGAGAGTTTGGTGCCGACAAACATCGCTTACTTACTATCGAGTCGTGGTAGTGAATGGAGCTACGAACCAAACTTCTTTCCTGCTTGAGACAGGTTTTTCAAGTGAATTGGTTGCGCTTGGTGATTCGAATGTTGTCACCGGCCCGGCGGCGCAGTCCGTCCTCAACACCGATCTTCTGACTGGTGTCGTCAACGGCTGGTATGACTGCGGGGCGAACCGCAGCATTGCGCTTCAGATCGTGACCTCGGCGGGCGTGTCGGCTGGTACGATTGTGTTTGAAACGACTAACGACCCAGCGCAGACTGGCGTCGGTGTGGCCTTGACACCAGCTAATACAACGTCTGCGGGCCACGTTACTACCGTTAGCCCCGGCGCTAGCGCAAGTCAGATGTATGTCGGAACCGTAGGGCGGTATTTTCGCGCCCGTATCTCAGTGGCTTTTGTCGGCGGAACTGTGCAAGCTATTCCGTCTTTCAGCCAATCTGCCGCTTCCGCCCCTGCGAGTGGCGTTAACAATATCCCACAATCGAATACATTTTTCAACGACACCACAACCGCGCTCGGTATTTCCGCGACCTTTACCGGGACGGCACGGGACGTTGGGGTAGCCGCCGCTGCCACACACCGTTACAGCGCCTTCAACGCCTTCGCCTTTGCCGACCAAGCCGGGACGTTTAGCATTGAATGTTCCAATGACAACACGACATGGCGCACGGCGGCGACTGTCTCGCTGGTGGTCAATACCCCGGTCACTCTCAGCGTGCCCGTGATGACCCGCTATCACCGGACCAAGCTGGTCAATGGGGCGGCGGCGCAAGGCGCTGTTATGGTCAACTCCAGTTACACGGCTGCATGATGCCCACGATTAACCCGGTTCAAACCCCCGTGAAGTCCGCAACTGTCTCCCCAACATCCTACCGAAAGGGCCGCAAATGACGCCCGTGAATGAGGCCATTGCCCACCTGACCGCACCGGACGACACCAAATACCAAGTGCTGACCCCGGACGGCACCGATTGGGATGAAGCCGCTACCAAGGCCGCATATGATGCGGGCGAGGCGGCAAAAGATAAACCGTCCAAGTGAAAGGGACAAATATGTCTAGTTTGCCTTGGCTAAAGATAGCTGAAAATTATCTTGGGACGAAGGAAATTCCTGGGCCGAAAACGCAGGCGCTAATTTTGAAGTGGTGGGGATTGATACGCGCTCCCTTCAAGGATGATGAAACTCCATGGTGTGCAGGGTTCGTCGGCGGAGTGCTTGAAGAATGCGGAATCAAATCAACTCGGTCTGCCTCATCACTTTCTTATCTTACATGGGGCGATGAACTGAACGGGCCGGAATTAGGGGCAATTGCGGTTAAGCGGCGCAAAGGAGGCGGACACGTTACCTTTGTGGCCGGGGAAGATGGGCAAGGCAATTTGATTTGTCTTGGCGGCAATCAAAGTGATTCAGTTTGCTATGCCGTTTATCCCGCCTCTGTCTTTGAAACTTTTAGGTGGCCGACGGGGATCACTCGAAAAAAAGAACCTCTTCCCCGTTTTAATGTCAGCAAAGCTGACATAACTGTGAAGGAGAACTAAAATGAAAGGCTGGAAAACTCTTATCTTCAACTTGCTGATGGTGATTATAGGTGCGGTACTTCCATGGCTCGGTACGGTGGATTGGACGCAGTATGTTGATCCTAAAACAGCGGTTGTGCTGATGGCTGTGATCAACATGCTTCTGCGTTTGTGGACCAACTCCCCGGTAGGCCGAAAATGAAGCGAAAGCGCCGGGCGTTTTACCGCAGATGGAGATTGAATAGGGGCCGTTAGGCCCCTTTTCACTCTTTGTTTCTAACTGGTATATAAGCGGCGCCTGTTGCGGAAAGAACGTATTTCAAAACCCCTGCGCTTACCATTACCTCCAACACACGAGCAACATTGTGGGCTGGGGTTCTGGCCTGAAGATAGTTGACAACGCGGGCAGATGCAACAGGTTTCTTTTCCCCTTTCTGCGACATGTAGGCTTTGTAAACGAAGTGCCATGTCTCTTCAATGAGTTGACCATGGGTAGTACCTGACATGGCTTTGAAGATTTCGGGCATGAAGAACTCGGCTTCAAGCAACCATTCCAACGCACGGCTGACGTGAACATCGGTGATTATGAGATCGGTGCTTTCTGACATGCTCGCAACCATGGAAAGTTTGAGCATGTGAGCGGTACGCCGAGTTCGATAGCTGATAAGTTTTGGGTGGTCGGGAATCGGCTGTTCTCCCATTCGCCGCCATTCACTTACAGTAGATGCTGCTTCGGGGGTGAAGCGGAATTTACCTACAACATTGCCGCGCTCGACCAATTCTTTTTTCAACTCGGTTAGGTCGGGATCGGTTAACTCAGAAAACAGGTCGACGATATGGGTCTCGCCGGAGTAGATAAGAAGCAGGCGGGATGAAAAGCCCTGCTCCCAAGCCCCCTCGGGGAGGATAGTGGTGAGATAGTTGGGCGTGCAGGCAGCCAACAAATTGATCTGCGGATCGTTCATCACGATGTTGAGCTTACTTGTCCGCCGCCGTTCGGAATATTTATCGCAGTCGTAGAGGTCGGTGAGGGCATGCATGAACTCAGGATCGTATGCGGAAATAAGAACTCCCATTTCCGATGAAACAATGTTGAGGGAATTAAAAACCATGGAGGCCGGGATTTGATCCGGCCTCACAATGGTTCTAACTGCTTCATTGAGAGTGTCGATCAGGCTTGCTTTGCTCACGGAAGATGGAGCAAGGTGATGATTTTTCAACGCCATGAAAGTGCTGCGCGCTTGTTTGATAGCTACTGATTTACCAACTCCCGGCGGGGCTACGAGTACGGTGTAGAGGTTTGGGTAGAGGGTTCCGATTGAGGTGGTGATCCAGCATTTCCTTTCCATTGCGCTTGCAAGTGTTGAAATTCCCGCCCACTTTTGAAACAAAGGAGGGCTATTGGTAAGTGACATGGACTCCACGAAGGAATCAATCCAATCCGCCATTTACATAGTCCTCCATCCGAACTTCCGGTCCCGGTCTGCGTTGTTCACTCCCCTTCCATTTGATCATGCCGAAGGGGTTTGAAATTATATTGCCCTTTTTATCCGTCTCAGTCTTGCCCCAATTCCACCCAACTTGGGCTTCAAGGGGGACATAGAACTCTCGTCCGCCCCGAAGAGTGATTGGAAAGCGAAGCAGGTCCATCGCCTTTGGAAGCATCTCGTCAAGTCTCCGCATCGGGATTTGGAAGAGGATGGAATCGTGGACTTGAATCAGCAACTCAACCTCGGGCATATGCCGCCAAAGGTTTAAGTAGCCGCTGTCGATCTGATGACCAGTCATGCTTTGGGGGCAGTACGCAATGGCTTTGCGCCACGTTGACTGATCATCGCCACGACCGAAGAAGTGTCTGCGCCGACCGTAGAGGGTAGTAAGAACTCCGGTTGTACGCATCTCATTTATAACCCACTCATGCCATTTGCGAATGAGGGGAAAGGCGGTGAAGTAGCGGTCTTGAAATTGCTCGATCACCTTGGTAGGAAGGTGAGTGTGACGGGCCATGGTAGGCGGGGTTCCGTAGTAGTTGGTGCCATGTCCCAGCTTCTTGGCCATGTCTCGGTAGGAAAGATCGCCGTACGCTTTGCCATCTGCAATTGCTCGCCAACCTTTTCGATCCTCGGGCCATTTAAGATCACGCCAAGCCATGTTGCAAACGGTGGTGTGAAGGTCTCCGCTTTCGCAAGCATTCAAGAATTTGGCTGCTTCTGGTTCTCCGTACTCATCGTAAAAAGTTTCGTGAATGATCGCGCCGACGTTTCGAGCATCTGCTTGCTCGAGGTCAACGTTGATCATCACCATCTTAGGGTCTGCGATGAAAGGAAAACGAAGGGCTGTGTCTACGTTTTGCAGATTGGTGCCGGTGCCAAAGTCATTCATGGATGAGGCAAGGCGCCCGGTATTGGTTCCTGCGATGTTGAGGGAACAACGAATGCGCCCATCTGCATCGAGGTCGGTTTCAAGAAAGCCGATTTTCTTCCCGCAATCCCTCATGGCGAGGATCAGTTTTGCCAAGGGCTGCGCCCAGAAATGAAGGCAAAGACGATTCAATGCCTCTTCATTCACGGTTGCTGCGTAAACACCCTGAGCATTCCGTTTCTTGATTTCGGAAATATTAAGGCTGGTGTAGAACAAAGCCTTGACCTGGACTGGAGAACGCCAGTTGACCGGGGCTCCGACAACTACCTCAGTGAGTTGTGCGAATCGCTTTTCAAGAAAGAGAAGACGTTCGCGCAATTCTTTGAGAGAAGCGTCGCGGGCTTTCAAGTCTACGCGGATACCCCGCATACACATTTCGATGATTGGTGCCTGCTTTTCAAGGGCGAAGTTGTAAGTACTGCGCACGTTGGGAGGAGAGTTTTCCAACTCTTCTTGAAGCCGTTGGTAGATTTCAAAGGTGGTGCAGCAGTCAAGCCCGTTGTAAATCCACGAAGTTTGATCCTCGCTTAATGTTGGTAGAAGTTTATCGTCGAGTCCGGCTGTGTTAAAAAGGCGCATAGAGATTGAACTCCCATTCAACTATTTCAACATTGCGCTGAGTAGCGCGGGCTATCTCATAGCGGACACCGAGGGATTCATCCCAACCCGGAAGTTTAAGCACCCAAAGGGCTGACATAAGATTGAGCATGTCATCATTCAAACCTTTCCAGCTTTCATGATCAACTGCTGCCTGCATGTCGCGGGCGAACTGGTGGCAGTAAACGATCGGGGAGAAAATAGCTGGGGTAGTTTTCATCTGCTCAAAAAGAAAATCCCGCGTCATGGTGAAGCGGCGAGCTCGAATTGTCCGATTGGGATGACTGTATGGGGATGCAAGATAGATCACGAGATGATCCTCCGAGGAAGATCGTAAGTGGCTTGGGCTTCGGGGGAGATGATGAAATACCACTTACGCTCATTAAGTGGAACTTTGGTGTCGACTGCTGCTTGAATAAAGCAGTCTTGAATGAATCGTATGAGATATTCTTTACGGGAAATCATCACATTCACCTCGGAAGGAATGTCGATTTCATATTCATGTCGGCCAAGTTCTCCGTTGGCGATGGTCATTATTTCACTGTGAAGTAGACCGAGTTTCATTCTTCGTCTCCCTTTTTCAACGTAGTGTGATCGGTGCGCATGAATTTCCATGGCGGCTCGAAGGTGTAGATAGAACCGAGGAAACCGAGGGATTTCTTCAACTCTGGTTGAAGCGCATGCGCGAGAAGCATAGTGTCGCCCGAAAACTTAGGAACGGGGATACCATACTTCGCGTAAAGATAGGTCATGTCGTATTGAAAATTCTGCCCTATCGACGGTTTTTCCTCTAGAACCCGGCGCACGAAAGCCCATGCCTGCATTTCTTCATAGTGCGAACGCCAGTAATTTCCATCCGGCATAGAGCGCGAATAGAAGGGAATGACAAGGGCGACTTGGGGCGATGTAGCAAACCCGATCTCAGTGATCTGATTGTTCTTGGTCTCAATATCGACAGCAATGAATGGCGCTGTGCGAATGTGAGAGAGGTAGAAGTCTTCAAGATCAGCGATGGTTGGGAGAAGACGAATGACTCGAGCCGGGCGCGTGAACCGCTTCATCTGAGATATGATCTTCGCTTTGTAGAAGTCCATCAAAGTTATGGGGCGAAGTTCCCACTGTTTGAAGATTGAAGATGGAGCCCATGTGGGGATGACAGGAATGTTATCCTCGCGAGAGAAGAAAGGAGCCCCACGATTTTTGTCGATCCCTGTCTTGCCAGTCAATGCCCAAAAAGGGATATTACCCAAAGCCAGAATGACTTTCGGCTGAGCCTTCCGTACAGTCTCGCCAAAGAGAGAGAGGGCATAGGCTCGATCACGATGAACATATTTTCCCTTCGCAAAAGGAGGAAAATTGGGTACTCCTTCAGCACGATCCGAGGTAAGCCAGTTTTCGATTCTTCCGCTCGGAGGAGAAGAGGGGAAAACGGTGATACATTTATAGGCGGAATCTTCAATGCCAGATTGAGATAGAAGTCCACGGATGAGTCCACCGTCAGTTCCAGAAAAAGGGCGTCCTTTGCGTTGATCTTCGTCATCTAGAAAGTCTCCCACGATCAGAATGTCGGTCATTTGGGGCTCCGTATGGCGGGGTGTTTCAAACAAACAGCCATATCACAGGCCGCAATTCTTCTTCGCCAGCTCATAAAAGTCGGGGTTGAGTTCAAGGCCGAGTGAGAACGAAGCCCCAGCAACCTCAGCCGCTTTAATGGCCATGCCCGAACCGCAGGTGGGATCGAGAAGACGAGTCGTATCGTCGATCAGCATGCGGAAAAAATGGGAAAGCATGTTGAAAGATTTCTCCGAAGTGTGATAGTCTTTCGTGGTTGGGAGGGCGATGGCATTTGCTACGGGCCGAACGATCTTGCGATCTCCTCGTGAAGCAAAAAGAGCGGTTTCATAGATGCGACGAGGCCCGCGATTTGGATCAGGCAGCATTCCAGTGTTGTCGCTTTTGAGCCAAATGAAAGGGAATGGATCGACTTTCCATCCCATCGAGGTGAGGGCCTCGACGGTTTCGTTGTGGAACTTCATGGAGTACCAAAACATCAGATGAGCTTCGTCGGCGCAAAACTTATCAAGATTCTTTGCCATGGCGTCGAGAAGAGTGAAATAAACATCTTCGCCGTCATCGTAGGAACCGAGATATTTTGCGGCCGATTGCCCCTTCTTATCACCAGTGTTTACGCCGTAGGGAAAATCGCAATGGATCAAATTGAATTTAGCTCCACTGTAGGTCGAAGACCAGTCAATAAAATTGGTGTTGAGAAGATCGACAAAGCGGGGCTCGGATTCAACGGGAGTGAGAGGAATGTCGGCGTCGAGTTGCTGCAGCGCGACGGATTTTTCCCGCTCTTGTTTGCGGCGGGCAATGTTGAGAGCGACGGACATTTTGTCAGCCGTGGCAATGTCGGTTGATTTTTTCTTCTGATCTGCGACGAGAAGATGGGCGGAGATAGTGGATTCCACAACGCCCAATGCGGCTGCGGTTTTGGATTGATTCCATGTGCTGTCTTTGGCGAGGCGAAGCCGATGATATTCAGCCACTGCATCGTTGTGATCGGTCCAAGATAGATCAACGCGCTTTGTGTTTTCCTCGAGTTCGAGAAGTTTCAAAGAAAGCTCGTCTAGGTCGGTGGTGAGCTGGACCGGGGTTTCAAGCCAACCGAGCATACCCATGGCGCAGAGACGGCGTTCACCTGCAACGAGTTTCAATTCGGGGGTAACTACCGGGGGATGAAGAAGCCCGTTTTCTTTGATGGACTTGGCGAGTTCTTCCACCTCAACCAGCTTCTTTCGTTGCCGATGATCTCGGTCGATGAAGATGGAAGAGATGAGAACGGTTTTGAAAACGCCCGAGGTCATTGGTTTTGCTCCCTGAAAATGAGGAAGAAGGGGCCATGACAGCCCCTTCTCGAAACTTGTGGAAGATCAGAGCTTGAAGGTGCGGTCAATCTGCGCGAACGGGACACCCGAGGGATCATTCGGGTCGAGGCGATGGCTGATGGTGGCCCCGAACTGAGCGTTCGGGATTTCGATCAGCTTCTCTCCCAGAGTGCCAGTGGTCATGTCGATCCCACACTGTTCCATGAAACTCTTCACTCGATTCAACGTGCCTTCAAACGCGGTCTCGTCCTGAGTGTTGAAGAGGAAGGTGTGGGAGGACGGAGTGCCCGCGGGATCACCGAAAGCTGCGAGTTCTTCGGGGGCAACGTCGTCCAAAGCGGAAAGAGCCGCGCAGACAAAAGTCAGTCGCTCGAAAGCAACGCCCGAAGCCTTGGCAGTGAATTTTTCCGGCGGATCAGGCATCTTGGTGACGCGGAAAACATAGGAGCCAACCGGGAGCGGCGGGGGCCGCTTAATGGTTTCGACTTCACGGTTCAGTGCGGTAGCAAAAGAAAGCATGGGAAACTCCTTACATGCTTGGGGTTAAGCCTTTCCGGCCAGTTTCGAGAAGATCGTGGCTAGACCTGTCTCGATCGGATACTCAGCTTCCAATTTGTTGGGAGCCGAGGTCTTCAAGGTAAGGGTAGCTGTGGGAAGCGTTTTGATAATCCGCTTCGTAGTTTTACCCATACCAATTTTCTCAACACCGAGGAGGTTGTTGAAATAGCGAGGAATCTTGGGGCCAAGGGCTTTGCCCAAGGCAGTAGCATAGCCAGTGGTAATGCCTGCGGGATCGGTGCGATAGTCAACGTGGCTGATTACGATAAGGTTCACAGGGAAGGCCTCGTTGGTCATCATCCCGATCACGTTTTCGAGCGCGTCTTGCGCAGCGTAGTACCATTGACGTGGGTCTTTCGCTGAAGGATTCATGGCGGTGGCCCAATCCAAAGCTGCCCGGCCCATGGCGGTAAGAGAGTCGATCACTGCGATGTGGTCGCGCGGCCATGAGGAGGGGACTGAACCGTCATCCCATTTGTCGAGGGCTTGAACCCCTTTGGTGAAGGCTTGAGGTGCGCCAAGGGTTATCGGCCCGGCTGGTCCCATTTTCTTTTTATCTCGAAAACTTTGGTATTGGATGCTCTCGAGAACGGAGGCCGGCTTATCTTTCAGAAGATTGGAGATAATGTCGATCCCGTTATCGTAGTCGAAGATACGAAGTTTGTATCCGGCCTCAGCCAAGGAAATGAGTGAACCAGTTTTGCCCGTTCCACTGTCTCCAATCATCATCAGCTTGATGACAGGATTTTCTGCTTTTGTAGCAAGCGACGGCATGGCGGCTCCTTATCGCGGGACCAGAGGGTCCCAAGGTTTTTCGGGTGTGGTGTAGTAGCTTTCCACGATATGTGGACGGACTGATGGATGAGATTTGCATAACATGCGGTAAGGACATCCACCGTATTTATCGCAGGCTGTAAAATTCATCGGCCACTTATTCAACAGTGTGTTGGATTGCGTTTGAGCAATCACGAACAACATGCTTTCCCGCCACTCTTCGAGTTGAAGAGGGGAAGAAGTGAAGAAACCGCGCTCGAAACGAGAGAAATTCAGCGCGATTTGAGCCGCGTCGATAATCCCGCCTCGGATCGGGGATTTCAAAATGACCTGCCCGGCCCATGTGTAGGCATGGAACTGGTTGGACATTTCGTAGGATTTGAAAAAATAGGGGCCGACCGTGGAGCCGGTAGTTTTTTGGTCCATCCAGTAGAGGGAATCGCCGAAATCTACAATGCGGTCGAGGTGGCCGCAAAGAAGAATGTCATCATCGAACTCAAGGGCGAAGCTGACTTCAACTGCAGCGGTTCCGTCAAGGAGATTGGTAGTTTTGATTGCCGAGTCTGTCTCGTCTCCGAACTGATCCAAATACCAAACGATAGTGCGGATCAGTGTTACTCGGGTTTTCTTGTCGTCCTCAAACACGACGGGGGCATTTCGCTCAGCATCCCATGATTTGATCATGGCGAGTTTCACGGTGGAATGAATCGCCTCTTCAAGGTCCGCGCCGTGGGAACGCAGTTTGTAGAAGTGTTCGAGAGCCGAAGCGTAGATGCCCCCGAAGATCAGGTGGACAGACTGATTTTGCGGAACAATGTTCTGCACCATACGGTAGTAATATTTGCGTTGACACTCGAGAGCCATGCCCAAGGAGGTGGAGTCCCACGCGAATTGCACTCCATTGGAGAATGATTTGCGATCCTCAAACATCAATGTCTCCAATGTCCAAATCGAGAATTGCTTTCTTCTCTGCCGTCACTTTGGGGGTGGAGGGTTTCTTAGTCGCGATGGCCGGGGCACTGTTGAATGATGAACGGTTTTCGCGAAACTTCTGCACGATGAGGGAGAAGTCTTCATCTGACATTTGAAGAGGATCGCGGGCGAAGAGGGTGGCAATATCGCTCATTGATCTACCTCGATGTTAAGGGAAACGGAACCGCTTGACGCCTCTTGCTTTCGCAGTTTATCCACGTGGGAGGACACAAGCTGGCGGATGACATGGGAGACAGAAATGGCCTTGGGGCCATAAACCTGAGTCAGGTAATCAACATCACCCTCTCTCAGATTGAACGTGTGCTTGGTGACTGGATCACGAGCCATCGTTCAGCACTCCTTTCTTGATGATAAGAAGCTCGGACATTGGTTTTTCGCGCGAGCGGGTGATGGTGAAACAGTTAAGCGCAGGATCGTTGCGCATGACTGTGTAAAGTTTTTGTCGAAACGCTTCGGGATGCTCGACCGAGATCACGAGACCGAGTTCGTGGTTAAGCGCCTCGTAAAGAACCTCGGTCGGGGAAAGGTCACTCACCTTCTTTTGACACTGTAATGTCGAGGATTGGGTGAAGATTGTTGCGGCGAATTTCCTTCTTCACCATCTTGACTGAGGCAACGTTGCCTTCATCGAGAAGCGGGCTGATCCATGCTGCTTGACCGCGCTCGATGTAGCCGATATGAATGTCGGAGAAGATCACTTTGATAGCGTAGGCGTCGTAGGGGTTCTCGGGCTCCCGTTCGAGGGAAAGAACGGAAGTCTCGTCGAGAAGGGCTACGATCTCCTGGGCCTGCGCGCCGCGAAAGTGCATGCCAACACAGGCAACGTTGGGGAAGAGTGTCTTTGACATTGGGGTGGCTCCTAATGAGACAAAGCCCCGCTTGGGGGCTGGTGGAGGGGGAATCGGGGAGGGCGGTTAACCCTCCCCAACGGCCGAAACTTAGGCCTCGATTTCGAGGTCCAGGTTGGAACGCTGCTTGACGCGGCGCTGAGCTTCGGCAACCACCTTCGGCAGCTGTGCAACTTCGGCAACCTTGGCAGCAAATGCTTCCTTGCCGTAGTCTTTCAGCTTCAGCCCCTTCTTCAGAATGGCCTCGGTCACTTTCGCCTTGGCGATGACGTGGGCCTCTTTCTCCACCGGGTCGACCGGGGTGCGGCCAGCCGAGGAAGCGCCGAGGGCGAAGGTGTATTCAGCATCGACGGCGGCGACGAGTGCTGCAGCCTGGGTCTTGGCCTCTTCCGTAAAGACCTTCGAGACCGCGCCGGTTTCTGCGTCCGTGGTCTCGGTCTGCAGCGCTTCGATTTTCTTGCGCAGCTGGTTGCCGATGTTTTCCTTTCGAGTCTGATTCAGAGTGCGCGCCTCGGCACCCGTGCAGACATGGCCCTCGCCATAGGGCGCGGAGATTTCAAAGGAAAGACCGAAGAGAGAAAGAGTGATGGCGGACATAGTGGCTCCTTGAGCGATTGGTTGACGTTCTGTTGAAAGGGTTATTCGGTTCGTACACACAACATACACACGGGGGGAATGTGGGTCAATCCCCTCATGTAGATTTTTTTATTTTTCTCATGGGTGATGTATGGCGATGTGTTTGGAACACGCAACCATACCTAGACTCGTTGATCACTTTTCACATAATACAACTCGCGTTTGGCGCGCGTCTCAATCACGTAGCGAATGTTCAAGTCCTGCCCTTCTTTGCGGAGGAGGAATCGGTCGAGGAAGAACACGCGATCGAATTCGAGTCCTTTTGATTTGTGCCCGGTCATGAGGAAGATTTGACCGCTTTGTTCCAAGACGAGGGAAAGTTTGTTCATGGCCTCACCGAGGGTAGATGCCTCGTCGAAGAAGACGCTTAGACAATCAAAAATGTCATCGGCGCGAGAGGATGATTTGTATTTCTTTGCCTTGGTCTCACGCCATTTTTCCAAAGCCTGCATTGCTTCATCAACGGGCATATTTTGAGGGCCAAGTTTCTTCATGATGGCCAAGAGGTTTTTCATCGTCTGACCCCCGAGGATTTCGGGGTAGAGTCCCTCGCGAAGCATGGACAGGGCGAGGGAGAAAAGGGGCGCGTTGTTGCGGCAGATGATAGCATCGCGCGGTTGAAGAATGTTGAAGTCCCATTTGTCCAAATGGCTGACAATGCCTTCGGGGGCACTGTCGACGTAGGCCATATCGGGAGCCCGCCACCTGGCATTAGTGACGATGGACTTGGCGGAACGGAAACAAACGGTGAGATTCAAAACCTCCATCTTGAACATCACTTTGAGTTTTTCCATCGACTCCTCATCGGCCCCGCGAAAGCCGTAGATAGCTTGGCACGGATCACCCACAGCGATAAGGCGACCGCGACCGAGCATCTTTTTCAACATAGCGTGGTTGATCGGAGAAAGGTCCTGGGCCTCGTCGATCATCGTCACGTCGTAGGGGTCGAAGGAAACGGGCATCAGGACAGGTATGTAAAGCTGGTCGGAGTAGTCGATAGTGCCGCTGATGGCCTCGCGGAAGGAACGAACGATGATTTCACTCACGCACCACTGTTGAAGTTGGGAAAGCTCAATGTCGAAGGAATCAAAGAAGGAGAGGGGATCGTTCATCAACGGCTTTGCTGCGGGATGAATGTTGATTGGGAGATAGCCCACGTTTTTAGCGTGTTTGCAACAGTCTATCACATCACTGTAATCATCCCAAAGCTCTTCACTTTCTTGGATTGGAAGGGCTTTTGTGATTTCTTTGAAAAGTCTCATAAGTTTGTTGTCATCGAGGATGATGCGCTTTCCGCCCAAGAGGCGAGAGACTGCACCGTGACCCGCGCTGTTGAGGGTGGTGGACTTCACGTTGAGAGGCATTTTCTTCTGCATCTCCTCAGCAATCTTTTTATTGAAGGCGAGGGTGCGAATGGTTTTGGAGGGAAGAACCTCGGCGATGAGGCGAAGAGTGGTGGTTTTCGCGCCTCCGGCACGGGCCACGATCATCAGGTTTTCATTCCTTTCACTGATGAAGGAAAGAATTTTTTCCTGTTCGGCGGTCGGTTTGATTTGCGGCTCAGTCATTGAATTTCTCCTTCTTTCCAGCATCATTGAGCATGAACTCTTTTGCGTTTTCCAACGCGTAGTCGAGATGTTGGATGGCGTAGGTGATTTGATCTACGGCATCGGGAGTGAGGGTGTCGCGACGCACGATCATCGAACGTAGGAAATTTTGGCTCCGTTTGATGCGACCGAGGTAGCCGAAGTGCCGCCACTTTCGAGAGTTGTTCATATGTCGATCTCCAGATCGGAAAGGTTTATGTCAAGGTCGATTGGCGCCTTTGGCACAGGAATCGTTGCCCGGCGCGGCCGTTTGGTTTCGAGGTAGTTTAGAAGTTCAGTGCCTCCCATTTTTGCGATAAAGCGACGGTCGCCGCTGTAACCGTAGCCGACGAGAAAGCCGCCTACGGAGGGGATGATGATGAGGGGCTCGAAGGCATAGCATTGCGAGCCAAAAGTTTGGGCATCATCCGAGATCGAGGTCATTGAGATTCAACCTTTCACGCAGGGCTGCTGCTTCACAAGTGAGATCGTCTTGATCTTCGATCGGCTCCCCGTCGAGGGTTTCGATGGTGATTTGGAGTTCTTCCATCGATCGCTTTTTAATGATCAGCTTATCGCTGCGTTGGGGGTCGATCTGAATGAGGATGGAATCGTAGATGGTGCTGAAATCCCCGGCCTGCCCGTTGTGGCGGGAGAGGGTTTTACGAGCACTGTAAAGCCGCTGACGTAGGGAGATGGCGGCACCGGGGGACTTACAGGTTATGATGATCCCGCGGTTGGAAGCGACTGCGCGGTCGAGAACTTCATAACAGTCGGTGAACGCGCCGATGGAAAGGTTCTTTGTTTGGGTCATGTTCTCACAGAGAGGTTAGGATGATGAGGAGAAGGAAGAAGAGGGCGAAAGATAGGATGAAGGTTTCTATCATTGAGGTTCCTTTTATTTGTACTGGTTTGTGATGCGAAGAAGTTCGTCTCGCTGTTGTAAGGCTTTTTGCGCCTCCGCCAGCGCCAGCGCATCGGCCAGCAACTGCGCGGGCGTGGGGCCGGGGATGCACTCAACCATCCCATCGACCTGCGACAGGACCTTGTACGGGCAATTGTCCAAGTGCCAGTCGGCTTCAAACGACTTTGACCCACAACGGCAACTCGCGACCAATACTTTCGCAACCCGGCCATGAACCTCCCGCCGCATCCACTCGGCCCCCAACGCGGGGGCAGGCTCGGGCTGGACGGTGGGCAGGGCGCGGAGGGTGTTGACAACAGATGCGACTACGCGCCGCTCTCCCTTGGTGCCATCTGCGTTCCATTCTTTGTGCAGCGCAGCAATCGCCGCGTCCAGATCAATCAGCGGCATGGCTGGCCCCCGTGATGGCGCGAAGGGCGTTGCAGATCACCGCGTCGCATTCGGCATAGGTAGACGGAATAGGCTTGCCTTGGAACATCAAGCGGCAAAACGCAGTCAGAAGGGGCGACCCCTCCAGCAGCACCCGCGCCGCCTCTACCACCGGATCAGCCGTGGCAGGCGCGGGGCGGGCGGCAAGCTGCGCCAAGGCATATTCCAGCATCTCGATTGCCGTCTGGCGAGCGTAGTATTGGCCCCTCTGAAACAGACGCGTAGGAACCTCAACCAGCAGGCCAGTCGGGACATGGTAAGCGCGGATTACGGTATCCAACCCACCGACACCCATTCCGATCCGCTGATCAATAACCCGGACATGAAGGTCCTTGTCGTCCATCACTGCCCCTCCTGCTTGCGGATGGCGGCGGCGATTTGGTCGAGGAGGGCGGTGGCTGTCTTGCGGTAATCCGCCTGATGTTCTGGCGTCCGCCTGTCAAAATCGGGGGACACTACGTCTTCGTAACACAGCGCCCGCGCCACAAGTTCGATCTGTTCGTCACGGGTCATTTCGGCTCCTTCGCGTCCAGCGCGGCCAAGACGGCGCGGCCAAGGGGGGTCTGGTATTTTATGCCGGGGTATTCATCATCTGCCTTTAGAAGGCCAAGCTTGACCAAAGACCCAAGCATTCGGCGGGCGTCCTTCATAAAAGTGGCAAGCAGCGGGGCTTTCTGCAGCGCCGCATGGGTTTTCAGCGCCCGCACCTGAGCCTTAGTCAGCTTGGCGGCGATTTCGTGGGGGTTGGGGGCGGTCATTTGCGGACCCTCGCGGCAAGCATGGCTTCGGCATAGCCGTAGCAAATCGTGGCAAGGTTTTCTTCCCTCGCCCAATTGCCAGTATCAGGGTATGCCAAAAATCCCATCAGCGCCTGACCCGCGAACCAATCCCGCAAGGTCATGCCTGGCGATCCATCGCCTGTGTAATCGTTCACGTCGAAAGGGGCGCGCGGGAACGCAGGACCGCCGTCTTCAATCTTGTCAGTCATCACACCCTCCCCGCCAGGATCGGCGCAATCAGCAGCACCGTGACGCCAATGCCAGCGGCAACGCCAAGCATTGCGGTAGCGGCAATCGTGCCATTGCACAGCGCCTCGAATAGCCAATCCTTGTATCGGTTCCATGCGGTCGGCTGGATCATGCGGGCCTCCTCGGCAAGTCGGGTGTAATGGCGGAGTGTGTCGGAGCGGGCGGGGGTCATTCGCGCACCTCCCGCACAAGGACAGTGCGAATTGCATCGCCGCTTCTAGAAATCGCCGCTTCTCGCGTTTTGTGAATTCCGCCCAAACTCCCCTCGTACACATTCACCCACCCTTCAATCAGCGGCGGTGGAAGCGGCTTGACGCGGTAGGTGCTGGTGAGAACCCATGCTGGACCGGGCGCAGATTGCCAGCCGTAATCGGTAAACACCTCCACCTTGCCGCCTGAGATATTATACTCCCGCATCGCCGCTTGTGTCTCCGCATCCAGCAGCCCGAACGGCTTTTCGATCTTCGTTAGGTCAATCATCGTTTTTGAACTCCTCATTTACCATCTTTTTGATGATCTGTTTTGCGATTCGGCGGGTGGTGATCTCACTCTCGCCAAGAAGTTTTCTTTCCTCGGCAATGAAGTCGAGGGATTTACCGCTTAGAAGAAGGGCTTTGATTTCTTCTTCTCGTTGCGCAGCGCGTTGTTTTCGCTCTTCATTCATCGAAGCTACATGCGGCTTGATTTTGCCGTAGGATGATTGCATCAGCTCGCGATAGGTGGGACCTACTGCAGTGATCAATTGCCGCTTGTTTTCGTCCCAGACATATTTTGGGGAAAGCGCGGCCTCGCCCTGAGGTATGCGCTTCACCTTGCCTGAGGCGATCGCGTTGTCGATCAGCTCGCGCAGGTGAGGTTCTATCTCCCGATTTCTATTTTTGAGATAGTCATTGAACTCTTTTTTCAGGTTAAGGCCGGTCATTTGTATTTCTTCCTCAGTCTTTCGATTTGGTCCTCGATCGCGTCGGCATTGGGCTTCGAGGGTGGATCGCGGGGGAGGCAGTCGCAAGTGGTTGTCACATCGCTGCGCGAATAAACATGCGTCGACTGCTGGGTGATTAAACCGCGACCTCCGCAATAGGGGCAAATGTCACTCACTCTCTTCTCCTTTTTGACAGTTCATGAAGAGGGAGGCTATGTTTTGCCTCCCTCCATAGAAATGTCAGAGGCTAGAAAGACTAGTCAGGCTGTCGTATTTACGCCGCCGAATCAACTCGTTGGTCAGGCGACGCAGCAAAAAGTCTTGGAATTGTCGCGTCTCGTCGCGGAAACCGCGGTATTTGTGCAACGCCTCTTCGATGATGGTGGCAGTCAAATCGTTCATTCCTTCCTCGAACCCATCGGGGGAAATGATGATCTGATTGCGGTTTGAGTCATAGAAACCTTTGCATTTGAGGGGTGTTGCGGAAACAAAAATGTCACTCTCGTTGAGTTCCGGCACCAACTGTTTGGCTATCTTCACTGCCTCAATCAGCATGGATTTTTCGAGGTAGGAGGTTTCTTTGACCTCGACCGAGGTGTTGAGCTTTTTGTACCGCGCCAACACAGCCAAAATCTCGTCGGGGAGATTTCCGATTCCTTTGCAAGAATTGACGAACTCAATGGAAATTGTGTCGGAAGAAAGCTCCGGCCGACAATATTCCATGAGACCCTCGTCGGTCAAAACCGGGGACGGTACGGGTTGAGGGGCTGAAATGAAGGAGCGAAGATAAATCCGCGCGATCCCCTCGCTGGCGAGAGTCCGATCCTCTGTGAGTGAAATGCTCGCCAAAAAATTGGGAGTAGTGTTCATGGGTTTTTCAAGGGAGGCCACTCGAATCCCTTTGAAATAGAGGTTATTGCTCGGCTTGTCGTAGTATTCGACTTGGCTGTTGCGATAGATGGGAGTTTGGTTTTTGGGGAGGAAGATAGTGTCATGAGAGTCGTAGATTTCATCGAGCCCCTCAACGACGAAGATGGTTCGAGCGACAACCGGAATGTTGCTCACATCGCCTTTTTCGTCGAGGCAATTGGAAAACAGTTCGCGGTATGCCTGCCACGGTTGCCAATCCTTGCCGTACTCGGAGGTGATGGGAAGGCTGCGGCGTTCGCCCGTTTCATCCTTCATGAAAACCTGCTTGAACTCCCGATCGCGAACAAAGATGGAATCGAGGAAGAAATCATAGGTTTTGCCCTCGCTCAGCAATTGAATGCTGCCGCCCTGACGAAGGATGACTGCGATGGCATATTTCAGCCCGGTGCCGAAACGGCCGATCGGGGAGTCGGTGACTTTCGCGGAAAGCCCCTGAATGAAGAGAACATCGAGGGGAAAGGCGTTGGGGGAGTGGAAGTAAAGGGTCATCGTTGGCTCCATTTTCATGCGACAGTGCATGATGGAGAGGCGCGAACGCCTCTCGGTGATGAACTGTCAGGGATGGCACTCGCCGAGATCGTTGCGGATTTCACCGACTGCACAGTCGCCGTATTCTTTTTCCCAGGCCCAAGAAAGAAAGAAGAGGACGACGAGGGCGGCGAGAACACCGAAAATGAAATCGAAGAAGAGATCGAGGGGATTGGGTTTCATTTTAGACTCCAAAGGGTTGGGGATGGGCATTTTGAGGTAAGGTATGGCTCTTTGTTTAAAACACGGAGCCATACCAAGGCTGTTATTCGATCAAGAAAACCTCGTTCATATGTTGATCATACTTGGCGAGTTTGGAGGCAAGCACACTCGCCTGATAAAGATGTTCGAGTTCTTCCTTGGAAAGCATTCGGGCTGCTTTGGAAAGAATTGCCGGGGAAAGCATGCCGCGAACGCAGCATACAAGCATTCGGGCACTCACTTCCTCGTTGAGTTCGTAGAAGACGCCGACATAGGTCTGCATTGTGGGGAGATAGGCTTTGAAAAGCTCCTCCATCTCGACACAAACTACTTTATCATCAGTGTTGTCGATAGCCGAAGCAAGCTCAATCAAAGCGCCGATGTGGGCTTTGATTTGTTGCATCAATTGTTCACTCAGTGCCTCGTCGCGGGCGATTTCCTCCTCGAGATTAATCTCGTGTGGAGTGGGGATCGTGTCATATTCCATCTTCGTCTCCAAAAGCGGCGGGGGTTAGCCGCCGAAAGACTCATCAGTGCAAGAACCACTTGCAGACAGAAGGCGCTTGCGCGCCCGCTGTTTCGTCAATTATTTCCACATCGTTATGACAGCCGGGCCAATAAAAAGCTGGAAATTGTGGGCCACTTTGTAGTAACCAAAAGCCCAAACCGTCCAGAAGAAGCTGATTTTGTAGTTGATCATTTTGAAAGCTCCTTCAATCGCGCGCGAACCTCTTTGGCCTGCGGCCCGCGCCAATGAGTGATGTTGTTCAAGATGTAGAGGCACTGCAGCTTGATCTCATCGGGTTGAGTCATGATAGCCCCGGCGCGGGCATAGCCCGAGGCCCATGTCACTTGATTTACCTGCTTGGGGTCCATCGTGGCTAAGATGATTGCATTGCAGCAATCGCGGAAGGAAAGGTCACTCATTTTAGTTGATCCTCGAAAGGGGAGTGAAGAAGGCGTAAAGGCTGATGTAGCGGTTCACATCGCCATTGACTATGTGCCATTCACCGGGTTTAGACTCGTGGATGGCCATGGGCTGAGTTTGGAAGAATTCCAAATCATCGTCTGAAACCATTCTCGATGCTTGGAGTCCTTCGCCAAGCAGATCAATCATCATGCCTGTGACAGCGTTGTCTGAAGTGAAGTCGATCTCGAGTGTCCCATCCGCACGCCACGGCACTTGATCGACTCGATGGCAGATGAGTTCGGCGGTGAAAGAGTATTTCATCATTGCACCTCAATGATCACGATGCACAAACCGACCTGAGATAGGTTATGCAAACCGCGGTTGAGCGTGATGTGGGTTTCTCCTGCCTCACTGACTTCATGGGCGCAGTCGACGGAAAGAATGTCTCCGATGGAATGTTTCCAGCGGGATTTAAAATCCTTAACCGCTTCAGGAATGAAGGCGTCGGTATCGTGGCTCAAAAGGCTCAGCCCTTCCATCTTGCCGCCGAGTCGCTGAAGGCCCAAGGTGGACCATTCGAGGTTGTAAATAAAGCGCATTTTCGTCTCCTTACTTCGCAGTGCATCGCACCGGAGTTTGCCATCGTCAGTGTCGGGGGAACCACCGCCCAACAGACAAGCTTTTGGGGCTTGTTTCGGCTAAAGTGCGTGAAATCGCGGGAGGGAATCGTCCCTCGCGTATACCATACCACGAATGTATGGCATATGTCAATATACTCAATTCATTCCGCCCATCGGGCTGCCCCTCCAAAGTACCGAAAAGGACGCTGGTGCGGTCCCTTGGGCGGTCCCTGATTCCCTGATGTTTACCCCCCCCCAGCATGAAAGAGGGGTATGTTGTTTGGCTGTTGCCCATTTGTTCTCTTTTTTAGATTAAAAAAAAAAAAAAATAAAACTCTTTAAGAAAAAACAAAACTCGCGACACCCCCCAAAAAGTTCGCCCATGGGGTGAAAACACGAGAAAAATAGGGGGTATGCAAGGGGCCGCTTGAGACCCCTTG